>Ga0194053_10000037_pt1 | contig 90155 bp, 83 predicted proteins | sample SepL228m_MetaG_FD_161684 | JGI IMG/M metagenome (GOLD analysis project Ga0194053, IMG submission 161684) | Anoxic zone freshwater microbial communities from boreal shield lake in IISD Experimental Lakes Area, Ontario, Canada - Sep2016-L227-8m | ecosystem: Environmental > Aquatic > Freshwater >...
CTCGTAGAGCCCGAGAGCGCACGCCGGAGGCGCTGATGGTTGGCTTTGAAGCCATTCGACTCCCTCCACTGTCAGGCCCTGTGCCGGGAGGGCGAGGGCGGGGTGACTTTCGGGGCTCATATGGACCAATCCTCGTCTATGGCCGGTTTTGGTGACCGAGCCGGCACCGGGTCATCTGCTGAGAGCTGGGCGAGGTCGCGAACGGCTTTGTCGCAGGCCTCCCGCAGGGCGCGGTGGGCGACCCGAACGTTTTCAATCGTGGGTTCGAGGTTCATAGGTGCGTGTTTTTGGATCGCGTGGGTTGGCGTCAACGGTGGCGGCCGTGGGGGCGGCCGCCGGTCCAAGGTTTAGTTCGCCATATCTTTCGAGGTCCCGTCTGGGTCCGCAGGAGCCGGCTGGAAGTCCTCCGCGTTCAAGAACTCCAGCGCCGGATACCAATGCCCGGCGACCTCGTGGGCGTAGCCGTGCTCGGCAAGAACCTCAAGCGTGCGCAGCGCTCCCGCGGTGTGTCCTTTTTGGTGAAGCTCCTCGCGGACCCTGTGCCAGCCCTCGTTGATCAGGGGTCTGTTCACTTGCTTGGCCAGCTTGGCGAGTTGATGGGCGGCATCCTCTCGCACAGCCCGCTTCAGGAGCTCCTGCTCCCGGTTAGCAAAGAGCAGGTCAACTGCGTCCGCCAGCCGGAGGAGCATCATGACTAAAAATGTGCGATCGGAACTCTCGTCACTCCCAACCATAAACGGTTGCTCCGGGCGCGCCTCTATAGAGGCGGCCCATGCCCTACACTCCGTTGCGTAATCCTTCGAGAAGTCCACCACAAGTCCGGTGTCTTCACCGTGGATGTCGTGCTTCCTGGCGGATATCACAGGATCAGATACCAGCCTTCTCACCTTGGTTTTGGGACTGCCACTGCTCGGCTCGGATGTAGTCGGCGGCGGCGATGACTCTTTGCTGATGGTTTTGGCTTTGGGTGACTCCTCAGCCGCGCGACGCTGCGATGCACGGAAGGGCTGTGATGGCTTGTCTGCTGACAAGACTGGTTTTGGTTTCATAGGTTTGTGTGTTGGTGTCACAGATCAAGAATGGCGATCATGTCGCGGCCCTCGGTCCAGGGCAGCGTAACGGCGCACAGAGACAAGTCCTCCTCGCAAGGTCCAAAAACCTTTTTGAGGCCTATGATTAGATTTTTGCCGACGAGCAGACTTTCGACGTGAGGACGACCCAGAACAGGATCTGTCGGGTCTCGAAGTGCCACACTGGTCTCATAGGCCAAGCTGGTATCCAACTCGTCTTGCAAAGACAGGCCTGCCACCAGGGGGTCGGACCTGAAGCTGCGGTGCAGCAGAACCTCATCCGGCAACGCATCAAACTCGACCTGCTCGTGGTCGTCGTGCCAGAGGCGTCGCAGGACGCCGCGCTCGGCTTCGCTCTGGGCCCTGAAGTCCCTGAACCAGACCGCTAAGGTTTCCGAAAGAGGCGGTTCAATGACCATGTGAGTCCAGAGATTTCCGGCAGCCCAGCAACGGATCCGCCGTGCGTGTAAAGTGCTGCTACATGCATTCTCGCACTCCGTCACGAGCTTGAGTGCCTTGACGTCGTCGTAATCGTTCGTGGCATCGATGGACGAGCACCACAGTGCCGCAAGGCGCTCCAGGTCGCCGAATGAAAGGTCGCCGATGTGGGAGACGGCGCAGCTGAGGCGCTCGATCCAGTAGGCGACCTGTGCCTTGGGCCAACTTATGCGGAACCGGCTGTTCGGCATTAGCATCTCAAGCGACGCGGCTTTCCACCCATGGCAGAGAAGCTCACCGAGCAGCAACCTGCGGGCCTCCTCCTCGCCCATTCCGGCCGCTGCTTTCAGCAGTGCGCCGGGCGTGTTGTAGGTTGGCACCGAGGGGACCGGAGTGGGATGCGGCGGTCGTAGATCACTCTTGGCCTCGGGAGCTTTTCGGCCGGCGGTCGACGCCGAGATGGTCGGTGGTGGGATCGACTTACTCGTTTCGTTGCTCGCGTACGATCCCGTTGTCCCGTGACGCATGGCACGGGCGGGCAGGTGCTTAATGCCTTTCGGCATCGTTTTATGTTTTTTCATAAATTGGCAGGGTTGACGCCGGATCGGGCGGCATGGGTTGCGGCAAGGCCGGATCGTCAAGGCGTTTGAGATCGTTTACGGCACGCTTGCGGGCTTGCCATAAATCCCCGTAGGCTCGGAGAACATCGTTAAGAGTTGGTTCGGTTATCATTGTGTAATTTTCCAGATGCATGGTCGGCGAAGGCCGTGGGGGCGGCCCCGCCAACGACTAGTTGTTATGCTTCGCGCACGCAGGTTCCGGGTAGAAACGGCGCCGCAACAATGCATTCATCCGCGTCGAAATGGGACTTGTACGACTTGAAGCCGACGATCGACGACTTCGGCACGAGCCTGCGGTAAACGTGAGGTCTCCCGTTCGGTTGGATTTCATTGTCGAAGGTAAGGCGGGCCACATAGGCCTCCATTTCAGCGATCTTTTCGGATCGCGTGTAATTCAGCCTCAGCAACGGTGCCGGCCAAAGACCTCCGCTATATATGTCAATTTTGTCCGGCAGGCTTTTGTACAACCTGTCATCCTCGTCACTGCCGAACAGGCTCCGCAGCACATCTCGCTCCCCCTCAGGCTGAAGGAGGAATTCGTGAAATATTGCTGCTAGGTCTTCAAAGATCGGCCCGAACCTTTCGAACCGCTCCCAAAAAAGACCGAGTAACCAGAGGAGAACCCTGCGTCGATCTGTCTTCGATGTCCATTTTCCTGCTGCCCCCCGCAAACCGCTGAGAACCATAGCCTCCAGTGATTTTCCTGGTTGGCTTTCCGCCCACGCGATTTCAATCTGGGTGATCAGCGTTACCAGCTGATCGAATGAAATCTTGTCGACGTGGAGTGCAAGCCTAGTGAAGTTCTTCACCATGCAATTGAGCACCCCTCCGGGCTCGCATTTGCTGGCTAAATACTGCGGCATCCCCTTGGGAGAAGCAAACATAACAAGGGTTCTACGTGACTCTTCTGGCGACGCATCCTTTGTCATTCTTAACAGTTCGCCCGCGCTCGCCCGGCGCTGCTTCCGTGGCACTGCGGATTTTGTTCCTGGAACAGGATCGCGGCCGTTTGGAGACGATGCTGCTGGCGGGGTGCTGCAGTTGTGTGTTTTTTCTGAACCCTCCGCCGTGCAATGAGCACGCGAAGGCCGTTGCGGTGTGGGTTTATTACTCATATGCAAACACACTTCTAGTATAACATTTGACCTGTGTCAATCGCTTTCTCAAGGTATCGAAATACATCCTCACATCAGGCCCACCATCCGTTACCAGCAGGCAGGAAAAAGAGTGACAGCAAGCCCCCAGAGCGAGTCGTTTTCCCAAGCATCATGGACTCCCCGCAGAGCACTCATGGATCACGGAAGCAGAGGGGTTCCCGGGATTCATGCGCTGTGCACATCCGTTTTTTTGCCGGTCGGGGTTGAAAATCTTGCCAGAGATCGGGATAGAAGCCTACAAGTCCATCCAGTCCAGGCCGGTCGCTGAGGCAGCTTCAACCTGGAACTGGCCAAAGCCAAAAATCTGAAGTCATGACCACCGATCCAGCAACCGCAGACATCGTAAATAAAAACCCAGAATGGTTCGAGAAGGCGGTCCTCGCGATGTGCCTACAGGATCAGGCTTTCTTCACGCTGGTAAACCGCGTCCTGTGCAAGAATCCGCAGAGCGCGGAGTTCATCAACGACTTCCAGGATCTGCTGGCCAACGCCATCTTCACGGTCTTGACGAAGTACATGTCCTGCTTCGCCGCGCCTGGATCGGAGTTCAAGCCGATGGACACCACGACGGCGCGGGTGCTGCTCAACACCCTCATCGACGAGCAGCTGCTCCTCACGAGCGAGGTCGACCCCGCGGTCGAGCTCTTCGTGGAGTGCATGCAGATGGACGTCGGGCAAATCTCCACGATCGCGCGCAATGGCTTTGGCCACTGGCTCAAGAAGCGTCGCATGAAGTGGATGGTCGATCACCAGACGCAGGCGGAGGACTGGGATCCGCACCAGCTGACTGAAGATATCCAGCGCAGTTTGGAGGCGCTCAACATCACCGGCGAGCCGAAAAAGTACGGGCGCTCGTTTGACTCCGGCTTTGACGTAAAAGACTTCGATGTTGAGCGATACAGCAGTGGACTGCGATCTCTCGACAAGGCGCTGGGTGGAGGGTTTGGGCGCAAGGAATTTACTCTCTTCATTGCCGGCACCGGTGCGGGGAAGACCGTGATGGCTTGTCAACTGGGTCTCCAGTTCGCGCTGCAAGGTAAAAAGGGCGTAATCATCACTACAGAGCAGCCACACGACCAACTGGTGGTGCGCATCGCCAGCAACTACTGCAATGTACCCTTTGAGCAGATCAAGGACGGTCTTAAAGAAGAAAGATTGTCTGCTGATCAGATGCCGAAATACGCTGAAATGCGGATTGCAATTGGACAACGACTGTTTTTCGAAAATTGGCTGGAAGACCGGTCAAAGTCAATCATCACGGATCTGGACAACTACATCCGGGGATTTATCGGTGAGCATGAGAAAATTGATTTTCTGATCTTGGACTGGATCGGTGGGGCACTTGGCTCCATGAACCACACGGACGTCGCAGCGATCCGCCACACATATCAGTTCACTGCTGACAAGCTCTCTGATCTGGCGATCGCGCACAACATACCCACGATAGGGTTCGCTCAGGCACATCCCCAGCAGGCTGCCAACAAGAGAAACATTGACTCGACCATGATGTCGGAATGCAAATCGATGGGGCGGAACGCCACGAACATCATCGGCATCTCAGCCCTCATAGACAACGAACGGTCCGATGAGAACGTTCCGATCTACCAGACAGATCAGTTTTTCTGGGTCTCCAAGGCCAGGAAGAGCTCCGGTGGGCAGGTGCGTTTTAGACGGCGCTTTGCGTTTCAGCGCATCGAGGAGCGGTGATCAGATCCGCCGGGTGAGATCGGCGCCGTCGCCTCCGCCCGATTTTTTACGGCTTCCTATTGGCTTGCTGTTGGCTGGGATCCCACCCGAACTCCTCCAGCTCGCTGGCGAGGTCTTGGATGTATACGTCAGCGGCAGTGCGTATCTCCTTGATATCGAGATTCCAGAACGGTGCGACCTTGTCGAACCGCTTCCTGACCCAGGCGTTGCGGATCACAAATTCCCTGACGACCCCGCGCACCATCTCAAACTCCTCATCGCTGCCGATACCCCACTTGGAGTTGTGCCGCTGCAGCATAGCGGGCAGCTCAGAATCCTTTTCCTCGCGGTAGTTCCGTCCAACATGGGTGACCTGCCATGCGGTCCGCCGCTCAAGTCTGACCGCGCCATTCCGGGAATCGATCTCTCTCGCCTCCTGCCAGGTCACTCCCGTGTGAAGGATCAAAGATCCGAAGCGCGCGGGATACTTGGCGGCGAATTTCTCCACATGGTTTACGTGGCACAGATCGGGGCGGTAGTCATCCGCCTCCCCATCCACACTGTCGAACTTCTCCACAATCTCCACGTTGCTGAGATGATCAGCGACAGCCGTCACGTATGCCGGAGCAAGCTCCTCCCTGCGCCCCGCTATTTTCCGATAGTAAGCGCTTTGGTGTTTCTTGCAGGCTCCAGTTTTCCTGTCGAAGAATTCCATGACCTCCGAGAGGTCAGCGGCCGTGGCCTCCTTGCGGAGATAGTCGATAAAGCCCATCGATAGCTTGCCGGACAACCACCGGCGGAAGAAGGCTTTCGCCGAGGCACGATCCCACGTCTGACCGGGAAAAAGGCTGAGGAAGGCTTCGGCGCCGTGGTGCTCCCTGGCTGTCTGGAGGCACTTCTGAGCGCAGAGATGTCCATTGCTGTAAGTGACGCCGATACGGACCGGGTCGTTGTCAGGAACCGCAACAGCGGAACCGGTGTGCCGTGGACCGTCACCGGGATTGAAGCCCTTGGGGTGCCAAGGGATGTCCCCGTCCGGGTGGTCTGCGGTGAGCCTGTTAATCGCATGCCCATCAGGACTCGGATCCCATTGCTTGGGAGTTTCCTCGGCAGCAGTGCTTCTTGCCGGGTGTGGTGCAGGCTGAGCATTGCCGGATTCCTCCGGGGGCATCCCGTGCGCCTCTGGCGCCGGGGATGGGGCAGTGGGTAGCTGGGTATCTGCTGCTGATGGTGCTTCCACCAAAAAAGATTCTGCGGCCCGGAGGGCCGACTCGGGTTCCCCCTTTGGGGAACCCTTTAGGGAGGGAGTTCCTTTAAGGAACTGCCTATTTATCTCGATCCCTGATTCTGCGGAGTGCTCCGCCGTTCTTAGAAAAATCGGTTTGGTTACCCCAAAGTCCACTTCTTCCTTCCCGGTCTCAATCCCTTTTCCCTCGATAAAGTTCCTGAGCACGCCTGGATCAAGGGCATATTGGGACCGGTGCCGCCTGCGGTCGTAGAACACTTTGAGGATACCCAGTGCTTCGAGTTTGGTTTTGATACGGTTCAGCCTGTCCTCGGTGAAGCACAGCTCCTGGCTCAGATGCCAGTTGCTGTGGTAGACCCACCCGTTCGGATCCTGACTGCGTTCCATAAGGTAGGCGATGTGCTGGACGAAGAGTGCCGTGTGGAGATCCTCAAACGTGAGCATGTATGTTCTAGGAATCTGCAGCATGGGGGAGCTACTGCACTTCTCGATGAAGACTTGGCGCTGCTTGGCCACGACGGGATTCTTGGGCTCGTGGGTGTCGAAATAGTGAGGGATCGCCTTTTTACGCTTCTCGGGCACACGGGGCTGACGCTTGCGCTTTGGTGACCCGGCCGCGGTGTCAGAGGTTCTCATCTCAGGGGTTGGCGACGGGTTTCGTCCCAGCGCGAACCCCAGTCTTCGATACGCGCGGAGTTCCTTTCTGCCCGCTCAACAGAATGCTCATGGGGTCGACCTGATCGGTGATTTTCGGGGTAGCCTCAGCGGGGAAGAGCAACTCGCTGAAGGTGTTGATCCCAAACGTGACTCCGGGAACATTCGGGGGGGCGTCATCCAGAGGGGGTATTTCCTGCGTGGTCACAACTCTGGTGCCCGGCATCGTCCTTGCCGCCATCGAGTCCGGGAGCTCGCCGTTGTCATTGGCCGGCACCACGAATATTTTCCACGCTTTCTGCTGGACCGTCATATCCAGACCGAAGACTTTTCCTGACTTTGCTTGAATCAAAATGTCGTAGCCGTGATGACCGCGCCGCTGAGGTTCAAAAAACACTTCCTTTATTTCGTCGGGGCCAACTCCCACGATGGCGGCGAGGAGAACTTCGAGTACCTCTTGCCCCTTGCGGCGTGTGCCTGTCTGTAGGCGTTTGGATCCTCGCGTTCCTGCGCTGAGTTGGATGAACTCCGCCAACCTGCGGCCGGATAATTTCAGGGCGGCAGCCAGTTTCTCCATCGTTACCGGACCGGCGGAACGGTGGGCATTTTCCAATGCAGAAATCAAGGTGAACGACACGCCCGAGTCTCTGGCCAAGCCCCGCACACTTTTCCCTTGGGATTCGCGGTAGCTCCGCAATTTGTTTCCAAACTCAATGGATGCCGGCAGATGCATTTTCATAAATTTTGTAGAGGGGGTGGGGCGTCAGTTCTTCCGAAGGATAGTGCTCAATAGGTGGCTGTTCGCAAAAACATTTCTAGATCGTCCCGGCGGATGCGGATGCAGCGATCCGAGAATTTTATATGCGGCATTTTCCCGGATCTGCAGGCGGCCCAGATGGTTTCTTTTTTCAGTCGCAGGTAATCTGCAACCTCCTGCACGGTCAGAATCTCATTCAGTGCATTTGCAAGGGTTTGAAGGGGTGGCATGTAAATACACTTATCAGATAACACTTTGGCGTCAATAAAGGATTTCGCAATTGGCATTTATGCCTTCTTATCAGCTCTTTATTGAAGTGCTGGCGGCTCCTCCGCAGGTGTCATGATGGTCGCCCTGCCCTGCGGCTCATACGCGCGCGGACCCGTCAATCCCCGGCTCGGTTCAAACGGTCTTCAAGAATCGGCGCACGTCGTCGTGATTGCCACCGGCAACGAATAGGAGTCGGCCGGGTTCGCATACAAAAACGAGCCGCAGGTGGAGCCCTGCGCGGCATTCCATAACGGAGCTGCGTAGTTTTCGGATCCCCGCGCCCTTGTGGGCATGCGGGGTGCCTATAGCCTTTTGTGATGCCGTCAAGGCATCCAAAACCTTTCTCTGGTCTGCCGGGGGCAGCGATTTTACCCACTTGCGGAAGCGGGGCGTTGTATCAAGCAGCAACAAGGGATTCGAGGGTGCCGTCGAATGGTTTGATCGTCCCCTCCCTGCGGGCTTTGGCGATGTCCTTCTTGACCCGGCTTTCAAGGGTGAGGATTTCCCCGGCGGTCAGCTCGTAGTCGCCGAGCATGAGATCGGCGGACGCGATGAAGTTGTGGAGTTTTTCAACGACACTTGTCAGTCGGCTCACCTGCCGGTTGAGGTCGGCAATCTGCCGTCCCTGCTCCTCGAGCTTTGAGGCAGGAGCGGAACGAATGGGCTTTTTTACTGTGGCGCTCATGAGCGGAATATCCATGAATCCGGCTCGCTGGTCAAGCGGCGGCGGCCGAGATAGGAATGACCTTCTTCTTCCCGGCTGCGGCCTGCCTCTCCCTCTCCTTTCGCTTCTGCGCCGGAGGGGGCGCGCCGGGGGCCACGTCGAACCAGTCCAAGGCGTCTTCCTCCGTGACGATCTCGCGGTAGTTGGCGAAGAGCTTGCGCGGGCTGTTTCCCATTTCGAGGGCAACCTGGTCGGCAGATTTCACGGCGGCGAGACGGTAGGACGCGAAGCTATGCCGGAACCCGTTTTGCTCGGTGGTTTCCCCGGCAGCATTGAACGCGCGGAGATAGAAGCGCGGGAAATGGGACTCGTTGTTGTTCGTGTAGAAGATCCGCCCATCCGTCCGCTCGTAGTCGTTGAGCACGGTCCGCAGCGCGGGGAGGATCGGGACGATGCGGCGGCTGGCCGTCTTGGCCTTCTCCGCAGAAACAACGATGTGGTCGGCCTTCACGTCCGTCCATTCGAGACGGTGGAGCTCCGCCGAGCGCATGCCCGTGAATGCAGCCATTGTCACTGCGAGCCGGTCTAGGCCCACGGCGGCATCCAGAACAGCCTGAAGCGTGTCAGGAGAGTAGATCCCCGGCGCAGCCTCCTTCACCTTTCCGACGGTCAGATGCGAGGCTTCGGTTTCGATATTCCGGGGCAGGTAACCGCGTTTCTTGGCAAACTCGAAAAGCGTCTTGATCCCGGAGCAATGGTTGTGCTTCGTCCGGCTCCCGCCCTTCACCTTGTCCAGCCACTGCTGCAGGTCTGTGGTCTGGATGGAGTGGACGGGGCAGTGGAACGCTTTCGTAAAATGTGCCAGCCGGACCTTGCAGTCGTTGTAATACCGGTCCGAGACGCCTTCCTTGCTCTTGGCGGCCAGAAACTCCCTCACCAAATCGGCGGCGAGGATGGTTGGCAACTTCTTTGCTTCCTCCTGCTGTTGGTAGAGCTTCGCCGCATCGGTGATCCGCGCAGGGTCTTTCAGTATGGTGGCGGCCTGGGAGAAGATGGAGACGGCCTTCACAAGCGAAACGCCGGGGTGTTGTCGTAGCATCTGAATTGCAGAGGAGAAATCCGCGAACTCGGAGAGTGAGATTTCCCGGTTATGCGGCTGGTGGCTTGTGGCGTCCTTGATGATTTTTAAGGCTTCCGCTTTTGCGACTTCAAGCGTGGTCGTGCGCTTCTGCTTGCGCTTGCCCTGATCCATGTACCCAAAAAAGAACCCGCGGTAGACGGTCCCGTTCTTGGTGTCGGTGCGCTCAAAAATGGGAATCTGGATGTTGTGGAGAGAGACGACGGTTGCGGGCTGTCTCGACTTGGATTTCATCCCTTTCATGCTGCGAAAGTGCTGCGAATTTGTCAAGCCGTCCGCAAACACTCATAAAGAAAGGAAAAGGCGATGTGTTCGAATCCTGTCGCCCCGACCACTTTTCACAAAGTGGTTTTGCCTCGGGATCGTAATGGAAGCCGCTATCCTCAGGTAAAAGCACCAGTAGACCGACAACCTCATAACGCCCTCCAGCAATGATGATCCGCGCCGGCTCGGCACTCCTGCCGCCCGTTCGGGCTTTTCGAAGGGCATTGCGCGCCCCTTCAAGTGTGGCTAACCGCCCATCCAAGTAGGTCGGTCGGGCATGCCGGCCCGACCAGGCATCGTTCCCGTCCTGTCCACATGCAGTTCAATATCCGCCGCGCACCGACCGGATGGAAAAAGCATGGCAACCACGATAGGCAGGACGATGGATTTCAACCCTGCGCAGCAATCCATGACACACGGTTCAGCGGCGGTCTGCTGAGGACTGTTTACTCCTTGCCTTCCGCCCAGTTTTTCAGAAATCCAGCGATTTCCTCGCGCGAAGGACTTTGCGCGTTCCGGACAAAATACCCGGATGCCGCGCAGCCAAGAATGAGGCAATTTTCCGGGGTGGCCCCGGCCAGAAGACCGAGGCAATAGCCGGCGTTGAAGCGGTCGCCTGCCCCTGTGCTCTTGAGCGGTCGTTCGCAGAAAGGTCCTTGTGTCAAAAACTCCCCGCCGGGTCCGGCGGATACCGCGAACTTCAGCTTGTGGATCACGGCTGATGAAACGCCGATCTTCTCCCTTAATTTTTCAGCCAGCCGCATGCAGTCTTCCTCTTCTTGTGCTGGCTCCAGTCCGAGCAGCCGGGCGAGGATATTGGCTTCATTACCGTTGAGGCCGAGCGTGACGGGGCCACAGATTTCCAGGAAAGGAAGCGTCTCCACCATGGCCAGAATGTCCGCCTGCGAACGGCTCGAGGGATCGACCAGATCGATGAAGAAATGCGGGCGGTGTTTGAGTTTCGAATAAACCTCGTGCTGGAGCATCCGCCAAACGGCGGTCATGTGCGGGTAGAGGCTCCAATCGGTCAGCGCGATGATGGCCGACTCCCGGCATGAGGCCTGGTAGGCCCCGTCCCCGAGCCGAATGGAGATATCCTGCGGGGTGAATTCCGCTAGTTGTTTGACGGAACTGAACATCAGCTTGCCATCGGCAAACTCGAACGCGAGCGTGCGGCCCGGCTCGCGGCCCCACGAAATCGCTTTCCTGAACCGGGAGGCGGGTTCCCGGAATGCCGGATGCACGGGTTCCCCGAGTGTCGCGAAGCAATCGACCGGAACCCCCATCGCCGCGAGCCCGTCGCCGAGGTTCACCGCGCAACCGCCAGGATGCACGGCATTGACGACGATCTCCCGCAGGCTGCTGTGTCCGGCCGCGGCCGAGATCAGGCCTCCGAAGGTCGCGATGTCAGGAACCGAAGAAAAATCATCGAGCGATGTCCGCTCCGCGACAACGCTGATCATCTCATCCACAAATCCGTCGAAGCCGACGACCACTGGAGCCGGGATCTTCGGAAGAGATTCCAGGGCGCGGTGAGCGTTGTGGGTTTTCATTTGTCGCTGAGCAGTCGGATCTTTTTAGGCTCGTCCTCCTCGACTTCCGGGAAGCGCCCGATGTCGGGGTTCACGAAGATGTTGTCATGGGCATCGTCGTTCGCAGTCGAGACCTCCCCGATGATGCAGTCCGGGCCATCCGCCCAGAACGCGTGGTAAATCCCCGGGGTGAGTGTGATCCGTTCGCCGGCTTTCAAAGCGAGGATTTCCCCGCTGCGAAGATCACGCGAAGTCCCGTTGACGCGGGCGGCAAAGGTATCTCCGCGCGGCGTCTTCTCAGGATGCCCGGCCCACAGCTCCAGCACAAGCGTCCCGTGGCGGCAGATGATGTCCTCTTTTTTCTTGGCGTGAGTGTGCAGCGGCGTCGTCTGCCCGTTGCGGGCATACATGAGTTTCTCGCAATACTCGGGCTCTTCCGCGAGGTTGATGAGCACGAGCCCGTAGCGGTCGAAATCGCCGAGTCCGAAGTCGGTGATGTCCCAGCGTGGGTTTGGTGGCTGTGCCCATCCGTGGCGCTCGAAGCACGCTGCGGCCTCGAGATAGATTTCGTTGATCTGGCTTCGTTTCATGCGGTTATCTGTAGCTCATCTTGTTGGCGGTAAGTTGCAGGTCCTGCTGGAGCGAGCGCTGCGGGCGGATCTCGCTTTTCTGCAGGACGCTGTGGTAAACCTTGACCGCCTCCACTGGCGGGATTTCCCCGTCCACGATCCGGCGCAGCAGTTCGATAAACGCCAGCGGGTGTTCCGAGAGATTGATTTTTCTTCCGAAGAGCGCCACGCGTGCCCCGTGCTTGTGGGCATCGTGAATGAGCTGGAAGGCGTCCAGGGTGGTGCCGGAACTTCCTCCAAGAATGCCCACAATCAATTTGGGGTCATACGCCACCAGCTCCTCGAGCGGCCCGGGCCCATTGTAGGGGATTTTTAGAAACACGGGTCTCCCGACCTGGGTCACTCCAGCAAGCGTGCGGATGATGTGGTCGTTGAGAAAACCGGCGACCTTTTTGTCCGGGATTCCCGGGTTCACGTTCGGGTTGAAGACCTCCAGAAAATACCTGAAATGCTTGCGTTCGGCTTCGAGCCGGAATTCGTGGAAGTCGGTCAGGGCCTTGTAATCCCAATCGATGTTGTTGGTGAACGTGATCGAATAGAGCCCGAGGTCCGCTCCTGTGAAAGGCTGAGTGCAATCCTCTGTGATCCTGCCGTATTTGATGTGGCAGATGTTTGCGGTCCGGAAGGAGCGCGAGGGGTGGTCGGTCGGATATTTTCCCCCGCGGACCGCCCACACGTCGGAGGTGTCGTTCGCGCGGGCGGCAGGAGTGATGGCCGAATTAACGAATACCTTTTCCTGCATGGCAAGCCGCTCCAGGTTCGAGGCTGAGAGGAGCATGATATCGACAATGTCCTGCGCGATGACCGCGCGGATCTGTTCCAGATATTGCCCGAGTGTCTTCCAGCATCCTTCGGATTCGTTGTATCCGTGCCGGCACGATCCGTTCTGTGGGCCGGGAGCGGTCACCCCGAACGCCATGTCGGCGTCCTTGGCGTCGGCGATGATGAAGTCCTTGGACGAAGTTGAGCCGGCTTGGATGTTGGCGATTTTCTGGTCGAGTCGTTTCATACAATATGGATTTTTGTGGTCTTCGGACGAAAATTTACAGGTGGCTTGCGGTCGGTGACGAGGTCTGAGATGTCGCCCCATTTTGCAAAACCCATCGCCGAGGCGGATGCCCACTTGCCCGCATCGCACAGCAGGACCGTGCGCCGAGCATTTTTTATCCATGCGGCCTTGATGTCCCTCTCCAAAAGTTCGGTTGTGCCAGGTCCTGACACCAGATCGAGTCCAGACGCTCCAACCAAAGCGATATCGGCTTTCAGTCCGGTCATTCCGGCGGAGGCCAGGTTGCCAACAAGCGCCCCGCTCAATGCCCGGCGTTCGCCGCCGATGACGATCAGCTTCGCGCGGAACTGCTCATGTCCAGTAATCACGGGGAGCGAATTCGTGATGATTGTGAGGTTGGAACGAACCCTGAGCAGCCGTGCCGCTTCCAAACATGTCGTCCCGCTGTCCACGAATACCGTTGCCCCGTCAGGAACCAGGCTCGCCGCGAAGGATGCCATTTTTCGCTTCGCCGACACTGCGGAATGGGATTTTTGAAGCAAGCTCGGTTCCGATGCCGCGACCGACGGGTGAAGCACCGCCCCGTGGATGCGCACGACCAGATCCTGTCCCTCCAAGAAATCCAGATCGCGCCGCAGGGTCGCAGCCGATGCCCCGGTCGCGGTCTGCAACTCGGCCGCACCGGCACGCCGGCGCTTCCCGATAATGGCCAGGATCCTTTGGTGGCGCTCATGAGCGATCATGAGCGTTTTTTATAGTATCACCTATTTGTTGTCAAAGCGATAAATTGTCTCGGATTGTCAGCAAGCGGTAAAAATGAACTTTTCTCGCGGCTTCAACCACGTAGAGAGGTAGAGCGCAACTGACAGACCACCCATTCCCCCACCATCTTCCCACCATTATTTATTTCCAATAAGAACACAGCCATCTTCGCAACAATTATTCAACATTTCGAACCCATGAACAAAAAATCCATTTTCACCGCCGAGAACGGCAAGAGCCTTTTCGCTCCCTTCCTCCTCGTCAGCTCCCTCTTTCTGCTTTGGGGCTTTTGTAACGGGATGATCGACGTGATGGACAAGCATTTCCAGCAGGAGCTTCACCTCACGCTCGCCCAGTCTGCCTGGGTCCAGTTCGCCCATTATCTCGGATATTTCCTCATGGCGATGCCCGCCGGGTGGCTGGCTAGCAAGCTCGGATACAAAGGCGGCATCATTGCGGGCCTGCTCATCGTGGCGGCCGGCGGATTCTGGTTCATCCCGGCGACCAGGATCGCCACATTCCCGGCCTTCCTGCTCGGCGTCTGCGTGATCGCCTCCGGCCTCACTTTTTTGGAGACAGTCGCGAACCCCTACACGACCGTCCTCGGCCCGAAACAATTCGCCGCAACGCGTATCAATCTCGCGCAGTCCTGCAACGGGATCGGATGGATCTTCGGCCCGATCGCCGGCGCCGCATTTTTCTACGGCAAGGATGCGAGCGGCCAAAGCACCGGGTCCGCAACTCTCTGGATCCCGTATGCCGTGATCGGCGGGGTGGTGCTGGCTCTCGCGCTGATCTTCTATTTTTCAAACCTCCCCGAGATCAAGTCTGAAGATGAATTTCACCTCGACGACTCCGGTGCCGCGCCAAGCAGCGCGCCCGTGGCCAACCGGAGTGTTGCCCTCATCCTTCTGTGGTTGAACATTGCCGTGCTCTCTGTCGCGATCGGCATGATCATCTCCGCCATCGTGGCGATTCCCTCGGTCGGTGCGATGCTATGGATGAGCGAAAACCAGGCGCTCCTGTATTCCTCCGGAACGCTCTTTGCCATCGGCACCGTGGTCTTCCTGCTGAAGAATAGCCGCATCACCAATCACAGCATCTGGAGCCACCCGCACTTTTCGGGTGCCACGCTCACCCAGTTCTTCTACGTCGCTGCGCAGTGCGGGGTCTTTGCATATTTCATCAATTACATGACCTCGCAGATCCCTGCCATTCCGGATGCATGGAAGCATGGGGCGATGGGCGGATGGTTTGAAGTGCACAAGAACGGCCTTCTCGGTCTCAGCGACCAGGGGGCTTCGAACCTTGCCTCCGGAGGGTTCATTTTTTTCTTGCTGGGCCGATTTATCGGAGCTGGCCTGCTAAAGAAGTTTTCGGCCCACAAGGTGCTCGCCTTCTTCGCCTGCCTAGCTGGCATCTGCAGTCTGCTCGTCATGCTCAAGCTGGGCTGGTTTTCGGCCGCCGCCGTCTTCATTAGCTACTTCTTCATGTCGATTATGTTCCCGACGATCTTCTCGCTCGGCATCTACGGTCTGGGAGCCCGGGCAAAAAAAGCCTCGTCATTTATTGTCATGGCAATCATGGGCGGCGCCATCATGCCTAAGCTCATGGGACACATAGCTGACATGCGCGGAATGTCGGCCGGGTTCATCGTTCCGATGGCATGCTTTGTCGTTGTCGCGGCCTATGGCTGCTTCTGGTCGAAGCTGAGCGGAACATCGGGCGTTGTCGGAATGGCGGCCACAAATGCCCACTAATATCTAATCCGGCGCGGTTTGTAATCCCTGTCCATCGTTGGAGGGTGACAGAAATAACCCCACGCCCATGAACACCTTGGCCGGCCGGTGGGCTCGGATATGTGGGCGTCAGCGGAGCATTATGCCAGAAGCCTCCACGAGCCACTTGCCGTCCGATTTGACCAGCCGCACTTTTAGCTGCGCCGGGAAGTCCTTTGGACCGATGAGAACTACCGATGCTATGCCGCCAGACGCCTTTGCAGACTTTACCGTGTAGCTCTCAGGGCAATCGTTGCCATTGATCACCGGGTCTGCGTCGAGACCAACTTCCGGGTCTTTCTTCAAGCCGTCGGCAATAAGTTTTGCGCGAGCCCGCCTAAATTTCTCCGTGACCAGCGGGTTTGATGCAACCCACTTTTCGGGATTCCAACTGCGGGCCCTGGACGCTTTGACGTAGCCGTTGATGAAGGTCATCGCCACGGTCCCCGCCTGATCCGCGTCGGTCTTTGTGTCCGCGCCGAAGCCTGCAAGCGGGGAGGTAAGGAGCAAAAGAAGGAGAAAGAAATATCGCGCGCCAGTCATAGTTGTATGCAGAAGTGTCAGGGGGCCGTGAATCTGTTCAGTAGTCATGTCGGCACTTTACCGCCTTCCCAACAGCGCGGGACAGAACGAAAATGCTGGAACTCAGAAAAGAATGCGCCCCATCGCGGTTGGAGTTGTTCCTGTTGTCTGGTAAGGGGAGCAGATCGTTTCCATCGGTCAGGCCAGTGCGGAAATGGGTCTGGCATGACCAGGAGAAACCCGTGTCGGCCAATGAGGTCTGGCTGGCCGTCTATTTTTCCACCCAGAGTCCGCTATGTGCGCGACGCACCAGTTCCGAGGGAAGATCTACAAGCCCGGCAGTGAGGTCGCCGGCTCGGGTGAGCGGGGTATCGTCCGCCATGCTTGGGCGGGTTTTGCCCGCAGAGAAATCCTGACCTTGTGGCAAAAAGTTGAATCCAAAATTCGGGATGGGATCTGACATCCGCCGGAATTGATGGGACTTACGGACCGGAAACGCGCAGGCGGAAGAAAACCTTCGAGACGGAATCCTTCGCGACCGTAGCCTGCCAGATTTCAGCGCCACCTGCGGTTGAGAGCCGGTGCAAGGAAACGCCAGAAGAGGTCCATGCGGTGAGATCGGAGGATACTTCCACGGTGCACGTCACATCCGTTGCCGCGGTAGATTTCGTGAATGTGGAGATCCAGTTGACGCTGTCGGAACTGATGGCCGGCAACTGGGCGACTGCATTCGCGACCGGAGCCAGCCCAAGAGCGTATTTCAAGAGGTTCGGGTAACGTCATCATGCTTCCTTCGGGGAAGTGGCCGGCTGACCTTCCACTGTGCATGATGGATTCCGGTGAGGGAGGAGATGCCTGAGCCGAGGCCTTAGAAATACCATTTTCTGGAATCCCTTGCACAGCTTCTCCTTAGCGTTTACTCACATTCCGATGAAGCTTGGGAATCCCGCCTGCAAAATCGCTGCACTCATATTTGTCGGCGCATCAGTTTTTCTCCTAAACCCGGATCGTGTTTTCGCACAGGCTCCAGGCGTGCCGATCGAACGCGACGAAACCCTCATCGACGACGCGCCACTGGTCACTAAAGCCGCCGTGCTGAGGGATTTGGGAAAGCTCCTGTCGAGCAAACAAATCACTGCCGCGTTGAAATCGCCGAGCCCCATGCCGCTCGTGCTGCCCGCTCCTTCCGTGGAGCGCCTTGAACCCCGGACGCTTGCGGAACGTGGGCGCAGGGCGCTTGTGCGCATCGGCTGGTATTATCTCGAGAAACGCTCGAAGCAGTGGCATGTAAATCTCGCGGACGGCTACGCCATTTCCGCCGACGGGGCCGTGGCCACCTGCCGGCATTGCATCGCGACGGAGGAGCAGGAAATGCGCGAAGGTTACCTCATCGCAGCGGACGCCGACGGCAACGTTTTCCCCGTGTCTGCCGTGCTCGCGCAGGACAAGGAAATGGACGCGGCGATCATCCGCGTGGAAGGAGGGAACTTCACGCCGCTCGCGCTCAACGACCAGACCGCGCCGGGCGACACCGTCTGTGTTTTCAGCGATCCGATGAGCGCCGTTGGTTATTTCACATCGGGAATTTTAAACCGGTTTTTCTGGCTCGACGGCGGTAAATCCATGGATGCAGCATCCATCGAAGGCGCGCGAAACCTGCGCATCCATGTGAGCGCTGACTGGGCGCCGGGAAGCAGCGGTGCGGCGGTGCTCGACGTCTGCGGTAACGCCGTTGGCCACGTCTCGGTCATTGATCCGCTCCTCTCTGATGACCCGCCCTCATCCGAAGAAAAACCAGGGAAGAAGGGAAATCACTCGAAGAAAAAATCCCAGCCACCCATGGACCACGGCACTCTCATCATTCTCCACGAAGCCGTCCCCGCCCGCAGCGTGAAAATGCTCGCGGAATCGATGAATGGGACGTTATCTCCCTAAACCGGTTGACTGATCCACCCTGAAAGCGGTGCCCTCATGCCGCCATGTAGAGACTAGGGATTCTGCGATTGCGCGAATCCCTCGAAGGGATAAACTTCCCTCCTTGTCCGCTTTTTCTTTCAATGCCTTGCATGCCATCGCTCTTGCTCAAATTCTTGCACAATCGCAAAAATATTGCGCCATGAGTAGCGCAAGTAATTGTATATCAGCACCAGCCGGCGTGGCGAAATGGCAGACGCAAGGGACTTAAAATCCGACGATTTGATCTCTTACAGAGAGAACACAGAGAGAAAAAGTATGTTTTCGGGGAACATTTTTGTCCAAATATGTCCAAAATGACAAGGCTGGAATTGATTTCATTTTCCTGTTACAAGGTTTTTTTCGGCGCGTGGCGAAATGGCAGACGCAGCAGACTTAAAATCTGCTGGCCGCAAGGTCATGCGGGTTCGAGTCCCGCCGCGCCGATTTACAACTCTAAATGGCAGGGCGGTTGAAGCCTTGAAAAAGAGAAAATCCTGATTTGATTATGAGGTGATGGGGGTGCCTTCACTTTCTACACTGACTCGGGAAGAGCTGTATGAGCTGGTCTGGAGTAAACCGGCGACCGCGATTGCTTCTGACTTCGGAATTTCGGACGTTGCCGTCGCCAAGCACTGCAAGAAGCACGAGGTGCCGCGACCCTCACGGGGATACTGGGCAAAAAAGGAAGCTGGTAGGAATCCCCGCAAACAGGCGCTTCCACCAACGAAGGCGGAGTCGTTTCTCAAGGCCGCCGAGAAGCCGACGGCCAAGTCCTTCCACCTTCCATCCGCCGGTTCGAATCTACACCCCATCGCGGCCGAGCTGATGGCAGCCATTCGGTCCGGTCGTCCAGACTCGGACCAACGCGTGAGGGTGCGCGAGGCAACTGTGCCAGAGGTAGAGATTTCGAAAGTCCTGGCGGAGCGCACTGCCTCTGCTTTCCACGTGATCCTTGAGCAAACAGAGCCCTTGGAAATCTTCTTCCGGAAGTCACAGAGTTCCTACAGCGGCGGCCACTTTCGCCGAGGACAGGATCGGCTCTACTTCAAAATCGAGGAGATCCTGATCGAGAAACCCGCAAATGGTCGCGGCCGCCGTTACGTCGGCTGGCAAGGCCTGAGAGAACAGAAGGTTCCGTCGGGCCGGCTCGAGTTTTCGCTCTCGACTGAAAGCTGGATGTATCGCGATGCGAAGAAGTGGAGCGAGGACGACAAAGCCTCGCTGGAATCGATCTTGGCGCAGCTCGTGAGGGAAATTCGACGCCATTTTGCCGAGGCCCTTAAGCGCCGCGCAAAGGAGGCGATTGAGCGGGAGAAACAACGCGTGGAATGGGAACGACAGCACAAGGAGTATCTCCGCAAGGAAGCCATTCGGCGGCAGAAAGAGAGTGAAGAGCGGCACTTGAAGTCTCTCGACTCTGCGAAGCAGGGGCGGGAGGAAGATCTGGTGAAAGCGGCTGAGTGGTGGCACCGCCACCAAGCCGCTGAGGAGTTCCTCGCAGCCTGCGAGCGTCGATGGCGCGATGCGCAGGATCAGTCGATCACCCGGGAACAGGAGGCGTGGTTGCTCTGGGCGCGGGAAATCATCGCTGGGTTGTCGCCATTCCCATCGGGTTACCCGGACCCTTCCAAAGATGGTGCTTTCGATTCGGAAGAGGTTCCCTTCGGAGGGCCATATCCTGAAACAAGGGACTTCCCCCGGCCGCCGACAATGCCAAAGATCCCGGCCCCAGTAGTCGTGCAACCGGGTTACGGGTCGTCAGCCCATCCGACTCCGCCGCCGCCCTATCCCTTCTGGATAACTGGATAGTTCATACTTCTGGAACCTCATGCCTTGCAGGAGTTCGGCCACGCGCACCGCTCCGTTTTTATAGACCGTTACGGCAACCAACTCAGCATCGATCCACACGGCCCAAAATCGAGCCCCATACTTCGTGACAGCAACCCGGTGAGCGAGCGTCGCAGTCGGGGCAGGGGAATTCACATTTGAATCGAAGCGAAGACTGGACACTGGTTTGAATGTTGCCGTGAGATCAGAGCCCGATGAGCGGTAGAAGCTGCTGCTTCGTTTCTTGCAGGGCACGCTTACGGAAATCGTTGCCCGTGAGCTACCATACACCGTGGGGTTGAAAACCCCCGAACACCCCCTTGATTTTCTGCCCGCGCAGAAGGACATTCACCCCATGAAGATTTTCATCCGAAGGGAGGTGAACGGCTCCACATAAAAAAACTGCCCAGCGGGGAAACCCCACCGGGCAGCGGAAAATTGACCAAAGCGAGTCAACGTCCTCGACACACGTATTCTCGCCCAGGCCGAACCAGATTTCAACTGGTTCTTTCCGTTGCCTCACCGCTGGCCAGCCTTGAGCCATGCCATGCCAAAGAACACAGGACGGGAAATTGAATTCACGACCGGAGGGATTGGGCCGGATGTTGTCATGCAGAATCTCTGGGGCTGGCCCCAGATTCAGCAGCTTCTCGGCGAGGTTTTCCTCTCGTCTGATGTAGGGAACACAACTGTCTCAAACCGGGAATGGCAAAAGATGGCCTTGCAGGTTTACGGCTTCCTTCCGCAGGGGAAAGAAGAACTGAGGCGGATCAGGGACAATGGGAAACGGTATTTTCGGGATGCCGCGTGGGGCCGACCGGAAGCACGGGAGATATTGCGCCCATATCGTCAGCAGCTCCGCGCCCTCGTATGGGCCACCCGGATGAAGCTTGCAGCGGTCCACTGCCGGCCCGACCAACAAAGCTGGCACAAGCGTGCTTACGGGTTCTTCTTGGCCCTGCAAAACAACTTGGGAAGGCTCCGCCATCTCCACTTCGTGACCCTCACCTTTGTTGATCCCGTTGATTACGGAGGTGTTCGCGGATGCTTGCGGGAGCTGAAAAAAAACATCCTCCGCCGCGAGGGGCTCGCAGCCGTAAATGTCATCGCTTGTCATCCCTCCAAAGGCACACAAGGGCGTTTGCACCTTCACATGCTCATCTGGAGCAACGAGACGCGAACGCCTCAAGCGGAGTCGGCGGCGGTAAAAAGAGCCTTTGGCAAATTGTCGAAGTGCCGCAGACGCGGGAAGGAGCGCAGAAATCAATCGGGATATGGCGTAGGCCGCATAGAAATCGAGAGGATTTCTGGTAGTCAGAGTTTTCTGCGGGTATTCGCATACATCGCTTGGAATTATAGCGCCACCCTCAAGCTCTCAAAGGGTGACCACAACCCGGTTCCCCCTTTTGCGAGGCTACCCGGCCACCCCCCGGAAGTTCATCCCGGCGTTCGCTGGATCAAAACCGGAGGGTTCTCTTTCGTGACCCCCGCAACATGCGCGTGGCGGGCCGCCATTGGCCGCTATGCCGCAGCAGAGGGACGTTCCACTGAGGGAAACTGGCAATGGATCTGGCGGGAGCGACGGCGAATTCGCGAATATCTGGAGCCGGAACGATGGCGACCGCCATCTGTGACCGGCTTGGACGGCTTCACCTATCGGGTTATCGCGTATGGGGAGGACATTGCCGGCAACGAGACCTACCTCGTTTCCAGCGAAGAACGCGGCGGGTTCGTGTTGACCGAGCACGGGGTTGAGGGCGTCGGGAAATTCGAGACCCTGTGCGGGGCTTTGCCTCAGAACCGGTTGCTTGACCTCACGACCGGAGAACATGCTTGTTGGTTCGAGATCTGGGGTCTGCCGTTTCCTGTCTGGGGCAACCGGAGAACCCCTCGCCGGAACCGATTCCGGAGCGGTGCGACCCGCTGAAACGCAGAGAAAAACCACTGACCACCCCCAGCGAACAACCCAATGGAGAAATCACGCCCCAAAGGAAAACCCACCCGAACCGAAAAGGAATCACCTCCACCCAATGGAAAAGCAGCTCAAGGTGCTTCTGTGTTGACATGACACCAGTGTGATGCACGCTGGTGCCATGTCCTCCGAATCCGCAAAACGTCAACAGACGGGCACCCGGATCACTGTCACCGTTCCCCCCGACCATTACGAGCAGGTCTGCCGCATGGCGAAGGGGAAAAAAGTGTCGAATGCTTGGATCATCCGCGATGCCGTCGAAAAATACATCCAGGCCGACACCCCGCTTTTTGCGGTGAAGGAGGCTCGATGAAAACCGATCAAGTCCTGACCTTGACAGCGACGTTTGAGGGGCACGCCCAACGGACCGAAGATGGAGTGGAATACTGGCTGGCCCGTGATCTCCAGCACCTGCTCGGTTACGCAAAGTGGGACAACTTCCTGAACGCCGTCTCAAAGGCCAAGACCGCCTGCGAGGTTTCCGGCCACCAGGTATCGGACCATTTTGCCGACGTCGGGAAAATGGTCGATCTCGGCTCCGGTTCCCAGCGCCAGATCGACGACATCATGCTCACCCGGTATGCCTGCTATCTCATCGCCCAGAACGGCGACCCGCAGAAGCCGGAAATCGCGTTTGCCCAGACGTATTTCGCCGTCCAGACCCGTCGGGCGGAATTGATCCAGCAGCGTCTGGAGGAAGCCGAGCGGGTTTCCGCCCGGAGGAAGCTTTCCGCCACGGAAAAAGACCTCTCCCAAGTCATCTTTGAGCAGACCGGCGGCAACGAAAACTTCGCCATCATCCGCAGCAAGGGCGATCAGGCACTTTTCGGCAGATCCACCCAGGCCATGAAGGCCCAGTGGAAAGTTCCCGATGCACGACCGTTGGCTGATTTCGCTCCGACCATCGTTCTCAAAGCCAAAGACTTCGCCGCTGAAATCACCATCTTCAATTCCCGGGAAAAATCTCTCGGCACGGAATCGGCGATCTCCCGTGAGCACATCACCAACAACGAAGCTGTCCGTCGCACCCTGCTTGAACGCGGCATCCGCCCGGAATCTCTCCCGCCCGCCGAAGACGTGAAAAAGGTCGAGCGTCGCCTCACCAGCGAGGAAAAGAAATCGCTCAAAAAGCCGGACGTCCTCAAAGCCGGCAAGAAAGCATGAGCCTGACAAGATGAACAGCCGATGAATTGGCGTTTCAAAAAGCTCACCCCCAACGACACTCGCGTCAACGCGACGCATTTGGAGTTCTTCAGGGATGAGGCGCTCGAAAATCCGGTGGACGCCCTCGTCAGGGAGGATATTCAGAACCGTTTGGATGCAAGGGCGATCGGAGAAGACCGGATCAAAGTTTGCTACCGGTTCCGGACGGGGCTTGACAGTATCCCGCAAGCTGCCGCTGCCATATGGCTGAAAAATCTGAAGCCTCACCTTGAGGCGGGAGAGGCAGTGAAAGAGCTGGACTCCGGAGTCTCCGTGGAGGAGCCCATGCCCTGCCTGCTGCTTGAAGACTTCCGCACGACAGGCCTTGAGGGAGATCCGCTCACGACAAGCGACCCGGAGCATGCCGATGGGCGGAACGATTTTTATTGGTTCGTCCGGAATGTCGGGAGGTCGGGAAAAAAGGGCAGCGACCGTGGGCGCTGGGGGCTCGGAAAAATCGTCTATCCGGCCGCATCGGCCATCCGTTCGTTTTTTGCGCTGACCGTGAGGCGGTCGGACAGCAGGGAGTTACTCATCGGCAGGTCGGTTCTGGCGGTTCACCGGATTGCCGGGGAGGATTTCGACTCCGAGGGATATTTTGGGCGCTTCGACGACGAGATATTCCAAGACTTCTGCACGCCGGTCGAGGATCCGGAATTACTGGGCAGGTTCCGCCGCGACTTCGGCCTCCGGCGAGCGCCTGGCGAACCGGGGCTTTCCCTCGTCATTCCATTTCCATTGGCGGAGATCACGCCGCAAGGCATCGCGCAAAGCGTGATCCACCATTACTTCGAGGAAATCCTCTGCGGCCGGCTCGAGGTGCTTGTCGAGGACGATATGGGGTTTCAAATGGAAATCCGTGAAGATTCCATCGAGAACGCCGTTGCCTGCCTGACACAGTTCAGTGCTGATGAGCGCAGGCGCCTTCTGGATCTGATTGCGTTTGGAAGGCAGGCCCTAGCGTTTTCGCAGGGCATGCCCGGCTCATGGGCTCTAAGTGTTTCGACTCCGCCGAAGTGGTCGGACCCCGAAGCGCTTTTTGCTTCGCCGGAGGAAGCCACGGCGGCACGAACCGCATTCCGCGACGGCAGGCTTCTCCGGTTCGACCTGCCTGTCGAGGTCGCGACTCTCCGGTCCCCGCATGTCGCCGGGGGAAGTTTTTCCGTCATATTGCAGAGAGGCGAGACATCCTCGCAACCCTTCGAGGTGTTTATCCGCGACGGTCTGACCATCTCCGGCCTGAAAGCCCTCCGCGAGCCCGGCGTGACCGCCCTGACACGCATCGAGAACAATCCGCTCTCGAACCTCCTCGGGGATGCCGAGAATCCCGCGCACACGACGTGGCTCCAGACCACGAAGCATTTCCGGGGGAAATACCGGAACGGCGCGGCCATCCTCAAATACGTCAAGAATGCCGCCGCCGCGCTCTCCGGCTGGCTCGGCCGGGTGGATGCGGAACTCGACCCCGATCTTCTCCAGCACCTGTTCAGCATTCCGCTCAACGACGGCGTGAAGCTCCCCAAGCCGAAGGCGAAGCCCGGCGACACTCCTCCCGTTATTCCCGACGACCTGCCCCCGAGCCGCCCGTCGGCATTTCAGCTCGCCGAATGCGCCGGCGGGTTCACTTTGAAGTCCACCGGTGACGACGTCCCCCTGCCGGATAAAATCCGGGTCCGCGCCGCCTACGAGACGCTGCGCGGAAACGCGTTTTCCCAGCACCACCCGGCCGACTTCGACTTCACGGCGGCAAACGGGGATCTGCGCGTGACGGGTTTCGGCATCGAAGCCTACGGCATCGCCCCGAACATTCTGGATGTGAAGCCGGTCGCCCCGGACTTCGATCTCACGGTTGTGGGATTCGACACCCACCGCGACCTCATTGTCAAAGCCCGCGCAGCGGCCGCCTCCGACTCGCCGCCGGAGGGAGAACCGCTCGAACTCGCCCCATGATCCGCCGGTTCAACTACACCCAGCGCGCGAGGATCCCCAGGGAGTCGCTCCAGATCCTTGTCCACGAGTTTCCATCCAGCCCCTCGCGCTTTGACATGGCGGTCGAACTGCCCGAACCGGTCGCGGCCATCCCTCACGCGATCGTGTGGATCGAGGCCTATTCGGGGCCGGTCCAGATGCGCTTCCGCTTCGGCCCCGCCTCGTCCCCCGTGGCTCCGGCATCCACCGTTCTCGACAGGTTCCGTCCGGGTGAAAAAATCCTCTTCCGCGTCAAAGTCGTGGACGAGAGCGATGAGCTCCGCAGGATCCTCGCATGGGCGGACAAGATCCGCCCCGTTCTCCCCGAGGAGGCAAACTCCGGGCGCAAAAGCATTCTTCCCGTCGAACGCGCCGACCTTGGAGACCGCCTCTGGAGGCTCGACTGGCGCGAGGAGATGCCCGTCCTCCAAGTCAACGAGTCGGTCACCGAACCGAGGGACATCACCCAGATGGCGCGCATGGACCCCGAGTTTCTTTCTCTCGTCTATCCCGCCGTCGTCCGCGAAATCCTTCACACCCTCACGCTCACAAACCAAGTCATCCAGACGGACGAGGAGACCGACCACGACTGGCTGCGCTTCGCCTCCACCCAGCTCGGTGCCGGCACGCTCCCGCCCGAACCCGAGGAGGACGGGTCCGGGACCGAGGCCCGCGCCGCGTGGATCGATGACGCCGTCGCCGGGTTCTGCCGAAGGTGGAAAACCCTCGAAATATTCGTCGCCATGAAAACAAAGGAGGCCAATGCCTGAAAACCTCAGCATCCTGAACGACGAGGGCCGCCGCCGGTGGCGCCAGTGGATCGAGGACCTCCGCCTCAATCCCTCGATCCCGGTTCCCTCCGACCTGCTCGCCAAACCGGAGACATCCCTCTCGCCGCCCACAACAGTCCCGCTCCCGGCCGGACCGTTCGGCACTAAGTTCGAAATGGCGAAACAACTCCTGCCGGCCGTCATTGCCCTCGAAACCGCCCGCCTTCCGGATGTCTCGTGGCCCGGCGCTTGGGATGCTCTCGCTCTCACTTACTTCGAGGAAATCTGCCCGAGCGTAGAGGGAAAACGGAAGCCGAAGGCAACCGAGCGCTATTGCTTCACGTCGGATTTTCGCAAGAACTACAGGCATCGCATCAGCGGCCCGGTTGCCTTTTACCAGGTTGGACAGACTGCGGCTCAGCTTTTCTTATCGTCCGGTCTTCACAATTTGTCAGACCAAGAGGAGCAGATTGGCTCAAGGCAGGAAATATCATCGAGCAGTGCACTTCTACGGACAATGAGCTTGCTCTACTGGAAAATATCGGAAAACAAACCCTTGCGTGGATGGGCGACAAACTCGCCGAAGCCAGGATCACTTCGTCGTTTTGTTTCTTTGGTCGGACAACTTAGCAGAACCTTTGATCTCCAAGCGACCCAACCAGATGCAGTCCTACGTTTGCTTCCGAAAGAATTTGAAGCGTGGCGCATCAAGGCAGAATCATGACCAAACCTCGAAAAAAACCAACACGAACGCGGGAAGATGCGGCGGCATACGGAAGCGCCAAACAACCGTTCAGGTTCATTGATCTCTTCTGCGGTATCGGTGGTTTTCGCATCGCCTTTGAGAGAGCCGGTGGCAAATGCGTTTTCTCATCAGACTACGACAAATTCAGCCAGCAGACTTACGAAGCGAATTTTGGCGAACGCCCTCACGGCGACATCCACGGTGTCGCTGTTGCTGACATCCCTCCGCACGACATTCTCTGTGCGGGCTTTCCTTGCCAGCCGTTCAGCATCGCGGGCGTCTCAAAGAAATTGAGCCTCGGCCGCAAGCACGGATTCGAGGACGTCAAGCAAGGTAATCTTTTCTTCTCGATTGCCGACATTCTCGATTTTCATCGCCCCGCCGCTTTCGTCCTAGAGAACGTTAAGAATCTTAAGGGGCACGACGGTGGTAAAACCTTCGAGATCATTCACAGGACTCTCACCGAAGCGCTTGGCTACACCGTTTACCACAAGATCATCGACGCCAAGAGCGTCGTCCCCCAGCACCGTGAACGCATCTTTATCGTCGGTTTCCGGGAATGGAGGGATTTTGAGTTTCCGAACTTTCCAGCCGACGGGCCAAAGCTCGGGAGCATCCTAGAGCCGAAGCCGGACCCGAGATACACTCTCACCGATCATCTCTGGACATACCTCCAGAACTACGCCGCTAAACATCGAGCAGCTGGCAATGGATTTGGATTTGGCATAGTGACCGAGAATGACACCGCTCGCACCCTCAGTGCGCGTTACCATAAAGACGGTTCAGAAATTCTCATTGCACAGAGTAGAAATAATCCGCGCCGCCTTACTCCTCGCGAATGTGCGCGCCTGATGGGCTATCCGGAGACATACAAGGTCGTTGTTTCCGATACGCAGGCTTACCGACAATTTGGGAACTCAGTTGTAGTTCCGGTCATCGAGAAGATCGCACGTTCAGTTTGTGAGACACTACGCCGTCCTACTGGAGAATCTGCCGATCTGGTTTTGACCGCAGCGGAAACTCCGAAGGCAATATCCGCCGTATTATCGGCCAAGCCTGTCCGCTACCCTAAACCAGAACGCCGCAAATCCACGAAGCGAAAGCCATGAACGAAGACGAACTCCTCCAATTCCTAAACGACTCAACTTGGGATGCGCCGTTTTTCAAACGCCTTGCACACAATGACACTGGAGAAGCGGCTGGAAACCAAGCCGGGGTCGTTATACCAATCGAGCTTAGACGATTCTTCCCCGCACTCGACCCCAGTCTAACTTCGGCACAAGCACCTACAGTTGATAGGTTTCTATCGGCGGAAATGTTCACTCCAACTCAACAAGTTGGAACTGCCGTTGTCCGTTACCAGTTTCAAACTTGGGGAGGAACCCGCCGCGCGGAGAGTCGCCTGACAGATAACCTTGGCCCGGTCCGCAATTTGGCGCGCCGAGGAGATATGCTTATCATGCAACGCAGTCGCGACCGGCTTGATTGGTATCGCTTGCTGCTTGTCCGGGCAACTGATGCTGCGTTCGGGCGATTTGATGCTGTTACCCAAGGGCGGCGATGGGGGATTTTCTTCCCCGACCGAGCGCCTGTTTCACAGGTTGACCTTACCGCAGCACGTCAAGAGATGCTTGCCGCTGTGTCCCAACCGTTCGTTCCAGTCCGAGAGAACATCCCGAGAGTTGCTACCTCTCGCACTGCGATTGCGCGAGAAACAACTTTCCGTGAAACTTTGATCGCAGAGTATAATCGTAGCTGCGCCGTGAGTGGGATTGCGTTGGCGACGCTTACCCTCGCAGAAGCGCAAGCGGCTCACGTCATCTCCTTGGAACGTGGCGGCGCAGACGAGCCTCGAAACGGATTCACGCTCACAGGCAGTTTGCATTGGGCGTTTGATCGCGGACTGTTCGGGATTGGCGATGATCGCCGCGTTTTCGTGCCGGACCGGGTCCGTGCTATGCCTGAAAACATCTGGCTGGTGCAATACCACGATCACTTCATTGCAGAAGCAGTTACACCGGAGCTCCGCACCAATCCGGCCGCATTCCAATGGCATCGCGAGAATGTTGTTTCCGCATGGAATTGATTTTTCCTAGCAAGTGCTCAAGGACCTGGTAGCAAACATTGGGATGCGCACTTGCATCTCAGTTCCCAACACCTTGCACGGCGCGTGTCGCGAACTTCGTCGCGGGTTCAGCGTTCAACTCCAACAACTTCCCAAGCCCGATTTCCTCCACGCATGGTGTGCCGTGGCCTACGTCTTTCCCGGCCTGCATCCCGACGGATACGAAGACGAGGGGAGCGGATGGCCGCGCGAGTTGAGACGGTTTGCGGCGGAAGCGTGGCGGCGGGTCCAGGCGGGGGAGTTATCCGACGAAGAGCTTTACCCGTGCGACGCACAGTGGGCCGGGCTCTACGACCGGCTGCTTGAGCGGGAAGAGGACGAAACCGAACGCCCGTTCCAGATCGCCTCCGACCTCGGTACGCCTGCCCATGCCTGACGTCTTCACCAAAGCAAAGCGATCCGAGGTGATGTCGTGTATCCGCTCCCGGGGCAACAAGGCGACGGAATTGCGGTTGATCGAGATCTTCCGAACACACAGACTGACCGGCTGGCGACGAAAGCAGGATCTGATTGGCAAACCGGACTTCGTTTTTCGCATCCAGCGGGTCTGCGTATTTGTGGACGGGTGTTTCTGGCATGGATGTCCAAAGCACGGCACAAGGCCACGGCAAAACCGGAAGTTTTGGGACGCAAAGCTCCAAAGAAACAAGGACCGCGACCGTGAAGTGAAACTTCAGCTGCACAAGGCCGGATGGCGCGTGCTGCGGATCTGGGAGCATGAATTGTCTCGGAAGAATGAGCTGCGTTTGGCCGGCAGAATCCGGAAGATGATCAACGCCGAAAGTTGGCGAACCGCTTCAAGCATTTGTTCGGGTAAAAGGTCCCGTCATTGAATCGGCAGGGAATTCATCCCAGGTTCGGCCATCCAGCAGACGGCCGGCCGCTTTCTTGTCCCGGGTTCCCCACTGCTTGAAATGGAAAGCGACAGCCTGGTCAATGCACTGGTCCCTGACCCACTGCGCCCAAAGCGGTTTCATCGGGCGGTATCCTGCCCCGCTTTCACCGCCGCAGATGACCCAATGGATTCCGTCGAGATCCAGACCAACAACCCCCAGTAGGGGTTCACAGGACAGGAAACGCACTTTTGCCGGAACCGCCCGCAGGTGCGGAATGCGTTCGTTGGCGCGGGCCTGGTCTTCCACGGTGGTGCCCATCCAGACATTCGGCCACCCTTCCTCCCAATCGGGCGGGAGCATCCCCAGAATATTCTGCGGGCGCTTGGTCAGGAGTTGCCAATCGAGAGCGGGGCAGTCCCGGATGACATTCCAGAGGTCCTCTCTCCATTCGGAGGGAACCTCCTCGTCAAAAACGTCGGCCATGCTGGCCACGAAGACGCGGGTTCGGACGCCATTCTTGATCGCCTTGGCATTCCATTTGAGCGGCTGGCTCCAGACATTATCGCTTTGGCGTTCCCGGGGAATGCCTTTGCCCCAAAGGTCCTTGCCAAGCCAATGCGAAAATGTGGCGGCGTAGCAGTGGAGGCAACCAGGGGAAACCCGCGTGCATCCATGCCATGGATTGAATGTGTTGTCCGTCCATGAGATTTCTGTGTTTTCCATTTTATTTCAATTCGCCTCATCTTGGTTCGGGCCGAGGCCGCCCGGTTTGTTTGTCATCCTGAAATCCACCCCTCGCGGCCGAGATTCCTGTGAGCCTCCTTCGTCGGTTCTCGGAAACTCTGCTCGCGCCCCCCAGAGCGGCCGTCTGCGACTTCACTGCTGCATTCCGCTCCGCTGCATTCCGTCCAGAAGCCGCAGACCGCCGCTGAATCATCCTCCCAGCCATCTTGCAACCAGTATGGCTGTCGGAATGAGGGCGATGGCCCCCAGAGCGGCCATCCTCCAATTCTCAGCACGGTTGTGCTGCCGGTCGGCATCCGCCTTCACCGTAGCCGCCCTCTCCGCAGCGACAGCGAGTGATTTGTTACCAGCAAGGATCTGGCTCTCCGATTGGGCCAGCCGGTTGCGGATCAAGGCAATCTCCTCGTCAATCTCCTTACGGTATTCCGCTTTGGCCTTTTCCAGTGCCGGGGCATCCAAGAGTTGGCTTGTGTTCAGGCACCGAAGAAGAAAGAAAGCTTCCACATTCCGGATTTCGCTTTGCGCAAGGGTTGCGGGAATTTCGCCAACCAATCCCCAGAGGACGGCTTTTGCGATCATGCGTGGATCAATTCCATCTTTCGGGTGAACAATGACCGTGTGAAACTTCTTGGGCTCGTATGGGTAGAGGAAGGCGAAGACATAGCTTCCCTTGGAATCCCCAATTCGGCCCTCACGCATCTTCGACCTCTCAACCGATTCGTTGCCGATCAAGATCCAGTTTGGAACATCACCGGCAACGGGAAGCCCCATTGTTTCACGGACGTATTTTTGGACCTCCTCCGCTGCATCCTCGTTTGGAGGAATCGGAGGGATGCGCATTTCTTCGGGAACTTTGTCCAGTTGCGGCTTGAGCTGCTGGATCAACTCTTCAAAGGTTGGCTTGGAATCCGGTCTTTTCGGTTTGGGATGTTCCCTTTTGGGGATTCCGTCATCTGGTTCTGGTGCGTCGATTGCGATCATAGGACTTTGTCGATTTCTCGGGTTTGGGTTTGGGTTTGTTGCGGTGGTGGTTGTGTCGGTGGCGCGATGGCATCCAAAGCTGCCGAAATTACCTGAATGACCTGGACGGCCGTATGCGCCAGCCGAAGCGTGGCCTGGACCTGCGGAGGAAGAAGCGGAGAAACCAAACGGATGACATCCCAGGCGATGTTCTGGGATGAAGGGGAACGGAGGACCGCTTCCTTTCGGTTTTTTTCCTTCCAGCCCCGGTATTCCTTTTTGGCCATTTCAAACCGTTTCATGGCGTCCGGTCCCATCGAGGCCACTTGCTCATCAAATTTCTTGTCGAGAGCCGAGTGGAGTTGGATGTCCAACGGAATTACGTCTTTCCCATGACGTTCTCGGAAACGCTCAAGATTCTGCTGAAGGCGATTGTCGGCAGAGTCGGCAGCACCAATTTCCTTGATGCGGTGTTGGGCAACACTCCACGGGCCAATGGTGCGGAGGTATTTTTCGCCGACCAGTTGATTGTTTGAATCCGTGCGGGAGGAGATAATTGCCGGGTGGATTTTGTTTGAGTCCAAGTGGAGGTATGAACCAGAAACGTCTCGTCCCGTCTTTTCCGCAAAAACACTCACCACTGTTTTTCGCAACGGATCTAGGAATGCGAACAGCATCTCCTTTCGGTCGTCGGTTGAAATGCCCGCTTTTTCCCAGCGAGCCAATTCCCCGTTAACCCAGAGCATTTGCCAAGGAGCAAGGTTGACGATGGTTTCCCCAATGGCTGCTCCATTCGACTTCCGGCGGACCGTGGAAACCTTGTCCCCACGTTTCATTGGGGCGTAGTGGAAACGGCGTTCCCAGTTTGCGGCTGCCAGGTGTTTTTCGAAATCGACACCAGCGACGATTTTTTCGTCCTTGCCATTCCCGGTGAAGTAAATGCCCTTGGGAAGATTCAAATCATCGCCCCTGAGCTTGAACACCGAAGCGGGGTTGGAGTCGTTTACTGTTTCGGGAATCCATGCCGTCTCCCGCTGGCGAGAACGCTCAGCAACATCACGAGCATGAGTGAGGGAGTCGGCATTGGAGTGCCGGATGCCTTGGGCATTGAGCTGACGGCGCAGGCTCATATCGCGCCTCCTGAATTATGTGCAGGGGGGGCGAGATTTACTGGAGCACAGACGACTGTGCACAATTTCCCCCCTGCTATGTGGGAGGGGCTGAAGGCCTGCTTCTTGGAGAGGGCGAGCGGCTCTAATTCAGATTCACGACGAAATGCCACGGCGGGTGGGTGACCGCCACGGCACGACTGAGGGACGCGATCCGCTCAGACCCGTGAAACGAGAGAGGCCGCTCGGCCTCTCCAGAGGATTCCAACCTCGCGAGAGCAGCTACCGGATTACACCGGCTTGGGAGCCACCTCGATCTGACACTGACGACCGGCAAGCTCCACTTGGAGCCTCTTCCCGAGGATTTGTGCATCCCACGCGTTGATACCGACCGTTGCATTTGCTCTAAATGTTCAACACTTAACTTTGCACAGATTTTCCCTGTGTCAAATTTGATGCACAAAGATTGTTTTTGCCGACACCAACACCGCCGGATGAGCCGGAGGAGAATCCTAGAGATTCGATTTTAATCCTCGGGGGCCGGCTCTGGCTCCGTCGGTTTCTCCGGTTCGTGCGGTTGATTCGGCGGCGTCTGCGCCAAAGCCTCGGCCATCGCCGGGTAGAGACGCCAGAAATGTTTGCAATCACTTGGCCTCACTGCGTTGAGGTAATTGGCCTTGACGACCGCCTCAGAGTTTCCCGCTTCAGTAGCGGTAAGTGCCGCGTCCTTATAGAGGGCAACGTGATATGAAGAGAAGCAATGGCGCATCGCGTTTATGGGCCATTCCCCCGGGCCGAAACCAGCACCATTGGCAATTTTCCGCAAGGCAAGTTGCCACGCGGCCTCGCGATCTTTGCGGTTTGGGAAGGCACTGAAAACCAATTCCCCAGAATCTTTTCCGCCTCCGATTAATTCCAGCCAAGCTCCAAGAACTGGTTCGATGGTAACCGGTCTTGTGCGGCCAGTTTTTACGTAAGCTGCTTTGAGGAATACGCTGCCATCTAGGATGGCCCCCCAACGAACGGAAACCATTTCCGGATTTCGCATTCCTGAAAAAAGTTTCAACGCAAGGCCTCCGACGGCATCCGGGCAATTCTGTTGTGCGCTCCAAAGCAGGCGAGCGACTTCCAGCGGGGAGAGGATGTATTTCTCGGCCTTGTTCTTGTCCGTCGCGATCTTTTTCTTCCTCCGCACAGTCCCGAGAGGATTTTTATCGGCTCGAATCCACTGTTGATCGATGCAGTAGTTTACGAGGATGCGGGAATACCGCTTTCGCTTTACGCGCAGAGAAAGACTGGGCGGCCCAAGCCCGGCATCCTTTCCCGCTGGCTTCGCAAGCATATTGGTCACGTCTTCAGGCGTGATCTCAGCGACCCGCTTGTCCAAAAACCCCTCGAAAGTCCGTTCATCGACCTTGCCTGTTTTCGGGTTCAATTTCTTTTCGGTGTATCCGCTCCAATACAACGTGAGCTTGGATTCTGTATCCCTCACGTGGCGGGGCGTGAGCTGTTCGGCCTGTTGTTCTGCCTTCAGGGCGGCGATGGCTTCGGCCATGGTCTTGCCGTCCGTCGGGGCATCGAGCTTCGCTACCCAGGCTTCCACAGCTTTCAGGATGCCTGACCTGCCCGCGAGCAAAGCTAGGGCAAGCCGCACTTCAGAAAGAGTTTCGACCGAGAGCCCATGTTTTACAGCCTCGGGTTCGGCCGCCTTTCTTTTCTTGAGATTCTCCAGTTCCTCGAAAATCCACGCTTCGGCCTTGGCACGAGTCGGAAAGGCCTTCTTCTTGGAACCTTCGCCAAGAAATACGGGAGACAGGCGCGCACGAAAAAACACTGTTCCCTTGTAGCGCTCCTCGCTAATTCCGGCTCCAGGTGGTAGAGATTTTTTGCGAGGCATTTTTGTAGCGGCTTGCCCAGAAAACGAAACCGCAACAGGAAAATACCAAATTCTGTCCAAAGTTCAATTTATATCCATAAACTGCCGGACTTAAAATCCCTTATCCCGAAAGGGATGTGCGGGTTCGAGTCCCGCCGCCGGCAATCCTAATATCAGACACCAGAATTAGCTGAAAAAGAGACCATGCTTTGAGTTTGGGATGGCCTGACTTGGTGCGACACGCCTCAAAAACAGGGGATTGTGCTTAATCTATTTGCTGGGGCCTTTTTTTTCGGCCTTGATCAGGGTTTTCCCAGAATCAGCGTGCGACATTTTCCAGTCAGTTGGTATTTTTCAAGGGCCTACACCAGGCTCCGGCGCTGGCATCCGAGCCAGGCGGCGAAGAGGCCAATGATGATGTGCGAGCAGAGGACCCAGACACAGAGGCCGGCGGGAGAGAGCGCGGTTTGGACGACCATCTGGACGATGTCGTAGTAGCGCTCTCCTTTGAGCGTCTGGAGCACGCCGGACCAGCTCCAGTAGGCGGCGATGAACGGGCGGACCAGAATGCCGAGAAAATCCGGCAGGGCGAGAACGGCCCCCGAAAGCGGGAGCTGGAATCCAACGAGATAAATCGAGACCAGCGACGCCTGTTCGGCGGAGCCGAGAAAACTCGACACGGCCAGGCAGACCGAGGTCATGGCGGCATTCACGAGGATCAGAAAGACCAACTGCGGCCCGAGATCGCCTGGAAACCCGCAAATGTAGTGGACAAACAGGCCCATCCACGACGATTGAGCAAGAACCAGAAATCCGAGAAAGACCGCTTTGCCTGCCACGTAGCTCAGCGGGCGCAGGCCGGCGAGCTTTTCCTTTTCAAAGATCAGACGCTCAGCGGCGATCTCGCGACCGGAGTTGTTTGCTCCCATCAGGGTCAGGAGGACGACCTGGAACATGACGATACCGGAGACCAAACTTCCGACTTTGCTGGACTGGATCAAAAACTCCTTTGCTTCGACGAGTTGCTGAACAACATCGAGCCCGAGTCCCATACTCAAATTCTTCACGGCGGGAAGCCCGTTCCATGCAAAGATCGCCACCAGCACCGGGAATCCGAAGATCAGGCCGAGCTGGAGGGCGAGCTGCGCGCGGTTCCGGAAAAAAATCTTGAGACGCCGCGAGAGCAGAGTGAGGAACTGGCTGATGGCCCCCGGACCGGGAAGCGAAGACGAGAGCGGGGGCGATGCCGGGAGGGTATCCACGGCAGGAGCGGCTTCGGTGGCCGCGCTGTCGAAGCTCACCGCCTTGGCCAATTCCCTGCGGCTGCGAGTGTCGGAAAATGCGTGACGGTGTTTTTTCCAGGAATGCGCCCACTCTTTACCCGAGCGGACTTCCAGTTGCTTGTAGAGATCCTGCGCGTCATCCGCGCGAAAATAATGCGTGAGAAACTGAGGCGGTCCGTGGTAAGCGACAACCCCCTCATACAACACCAGCACCGAGTCATAGAGTTCGACATGCCGGAGGCTGTGCGTGACCGAAAGGACAACCCTTCCCTCCGTGCGCGAGAGCCCGTGGAGAAGATGCACGATTTCATCTTCGGACTGCGGATCCAGACCGCTGGTCACCTCATCGCAGAGCAAAATCGCCGGCTTGCTGACAAGTTCCATCGCCAGAGCCAGCCGCCGCCTTTGCCCGCCCGAGAGCACGCTCACCAGACGGTCGTCAAACTCGCCCATCCCTACCTCTTTGAGCACATGGTCCACCGCATCTTCAAGCGCCTCCCCACGCACGCCCCGCACCCTGAGCCGCATCGCGTAGGTGACGCATTCGCGGACGCTCAACTCCTCGTGGGCGATGCTGAACTGCGGCACATAGCCGATCTCCGACGGGGAAAAATCCTGCTCCGCCACATCGCGGCCGTTCCAGAAAATCGAGCCCTCTTCCTCGCCGGGCGCGATCCCGGTGATGACCTTGAGCATCGTGCTTTTGCCGCAGCCCGACGGGCCGATGATCGCCCCGAAATGGCCTTTCGGAAAGGAAACCGAAATATCGGCGAGGAGCGGACGAACGTCTTCGCCGCTGCCGATAAATAATGTCACATCCTTGAGTTCTAGCACAAAGCGATACACTGCCGGATTCCGGCACGGATTGACAACGCAAAAGCACCGGACATTTTTACCGACCGAGGGATTGTGCCGTGGAGGTTGCGCGGACGATTTCCTTCTGTGTGCCCATGGCGACGACGCACTCCGGGAGTTCCAAGGCGCGCAGCATTTGAGGGATGGCACGGAAATATCCTTGCCTCTTACCTCTCGTTGTCTGCTGAGGACGTGCAGGCTGCCATGGGGCAACTTCGCCCCGCGCGCCGATTTGCGCCAGAGGTTCGTGGCGAAGGACGGAAAGCAAACACTTTTCAAAATGGAGGGAAAAGGGTAGTTGGGAAGAAGCATTGACGCGGTTTTCGGATTTCTTATTGGGCACAACGATTCGGCAATGATCCGCCAGGATATTTCAAACAATGAATGAGTTTGACGATCTCGACATGGGCGCAACTATTCAAAGCCTTGTTGTCGGCCAGCGTGTTTTCAAACGCTTCCAGCTCGCGCGCATTCTGGGCCGTGGAGGAATGGGGGTCGTCTGGCTGGCTCGCGATGAAAAGCTGGAGGAGGAAGTCGCCTTGAAGTTTTTGCCGGACACCGTCCGGCTCGATTCCGGTGCCGTTGATCAACTGAAACAAGAAACGCGCAAGAGCCGCCGGCTGACACACCAGAACATCGTTCGCATTCACGATTTTATCGATGACGAGGAGACTGCGGCGCTCTCCATGGAATTTGTCGATGGGCCGACCCTTTCCGCCTTGCGACTTCAGCAGCCGGAAAAAATCTTTGATGCGGAAAACCTGAAGCCATGGATCGGCTCACTTTGCGAAACGCTGGACTTTGCCCACCGCACAGCACGGTTGGTGCATCGTGACTTGAAGCCGGTCAACATTATGGTCACCAAGGAGGGGATCCTCAAAATTGCGGATTTCGGAATTGCATGCAGCATCTCGGATTCACTGCATAGGATCAGCGCGCAGCACGGATACAGCGGCACACCACCCTATATGAGCCCGCAACAGGCTTCGGGACAGCCCAGCAGCGCGCTGGATGACATTTATTCGGTCGGGGCGACGATCTATGAGCTTCTCACAGGCAGGCCGCCATTTTTCTCCGGCAATATTCACTATCAAGTCGAGAACATTGTGCCTCCTCCGATGTCTCTCCGGCGTCAAGAGCTCGGTGTTCAGGGAAACCCGATCCCCGAAGAATGGGAAAGAACTGTGGCGTCCTGCCTGGCGAAGGACCCTGCGCAGCGCCCGCAAAGCGCGGGGGAAATCGCGGAAAGACTCGGGCTTGTCCCCGGTGCGCCCGTGCATTCAGTCCCTCCGGGCGTGGAGCCAGATCGAGTTCAATCCTCCAGGGCGAACGGGATGTGGAAATTGGTTCTGGCCGTTCTGATGGCCGGTGGCCTGCTTGCAGGCTGGTGGTGGGGAGTGGAGAAGCCGCACCGTGAAAACTCGCGCGAAGCCTCGCGGGAAATCGCGAGCCTGTTTGCCTTGGCGGACGAGGCAGGAAACCGAAAAGACCAACTGGCCGAGCGGGAGATCATCGAGCGGATCCGGCGCATCGATCCCGAAAACAGCCGGGCCAAAGCCACGCTCAGTGTTTTGGAAAGCATCAAGGGGGAGGTCAATGTCGAAGTTGAACCGTCGGGCGCAAACGTCCTGCTCGACACGTTGGGCGAGAAGCCCGCCACCCCTGCCGCCATTTTCACGGGGCTTCCCCTGGGCCATCACAAAGCGCGAATCTCGCACCCGGGATATGAGACGCAGGATCGCGAATTCACAATCCGCAACGGGGAGGCACCCGACCCGACGCCAGTAAACTTGCGCCGATTGACCGGGACACTGACTATCGGGTTCTCCCCCTCCACAACCTGCCATCTCGCGTTGAAAAATTCCGAGTCCGGCCTTTCCGATGAACTCCTTCTCTCAGGAACCGACATGCCTTTATCGCAACTCTCCAAACCGTCCAAGAATGAGTATAAGTGGCAATGGCCCCAGGAGTCCGGCGTGAGGAAAGACCTCCAGCTCAGAAATCTGCCAACAGGGACATATGAGGTAACCTTCAGTCGCGAAGGATGGCCGGAACAAAAACTGCTCGTTACCGTGGCTAATGGCGGTTTTGCCAGCGCGAATGCCACATGGAAGACGACCTCGGCGGACTTTTCCAGCGTGCCTCCGGGAGCAAGGGTGTTTCTCATTCGTGACACGGCTTCCAGTTCGCGACCCGCACCGGTTGATCTCATCGGGACAACCCCTTTCCGCCGCGAAAGCCTCCCGGCAGGAAGCGAAATGGTTTTTGCGTTTCAGTCCGATGGCTACTCTCCGTGTGCAGTGAAGGCATTACTTTCCGATGGGCAAATCGGGCAGGTATCAGCGGAACTTGCCCGTCCCTACTATGCCTATCGTGGGGTCATACACGTGAAAGGGGAGGAGGAGCGGACAGGAACTCCGCTGCGGTTGAAATTCGACTCCGGCTTTCAATCCGGCTCCATCGAAGAAAGCGGTCGCTCCGGCTCTGTCATCGTCAAATTCCATGGCGATTGGCAGGGGGCGGTTCTTTCCGCCCGCACAGGGGATATTCTTTCCAAACCACACAATATTGAATGGGAACCTGAGAATTTCGTCGTCTCGATCACCGGCAAATCCACTGCCACTTACACCTGCGAAGCAAGCGGGAAGACCTACTTCACCGAGCTCACTCCGGAATGAATTTCCCGCCCATCAAGAGATATTCATCACGTCTGCGCAGTCTGAGGAGCCTCGACGTCCCTTTCAGCTTGATAGCTGCTTGTGTTCTACTTCTTCTTACCGCTACCCGCCTTCCTGCGCCAATTCACGAAGAGACACAGCCCGAAGCAACCGCGAGTCCCTCTCCGAAGACAAAGCCCTCGAAGGAACAACCGGCCAACCCCTCGGCTTCGCCAAAATCGAAACCGAAGGAAAATATCATTCCTGTGGAGAAACAAACTCAGCCGCAGGTGGTTTCAAAGTCTGCACACTTTTCTGGAAAATGGCGGGGGATCCTCAGCGGGGATCTCCTCGCTGATGCTGATATAACAGTCATTATCGATGACGAGGTGGGCGCCGCGGTCGTCAAAGGGCTTCATGACATGTGGGGGGATCGCCGCGGCAAAATCCGCATCAAAGGAAACACTCTTTTCTGGAATTTCCTTGCGGAACACTGGATAATGACTGTCGCGCCGGACGGGAGGTCCGCCGCGATCGTAGGGCAGCATTGGCCGGTTGGTTCGACTTCTGGAACTCTTCAGCGGTAGATGATATGAACAAGTTTTTATTGAGCCGCAGGTTTCTCTTCGTCGCGTTCCTGCTGGCTGCAGTTCAGCGTCTCCCCGCACCGCTTCACGAACTCCCGGATGCCCCGACGCCAACACCCGTGCCGAAAACCAAGCCGGCTCAAACGCCCAAAGCCAAGCCTACTCCGCCGCAGGTGTCTGCAAGCCCGCAGCTGACACCTCCGTTGCAGAAAGCAGGACGTTTCGCTGGAACGTGGTCGGGAACAATGAATGGCGACGGGCAAAGCTATCCATGCACTGTAATCGTCGATCCGACGGAAAAAAAGGCCTCTGCCACCGGACCTATTTTCGGAAATGAAGGCGGCGCTATTCGAATCAGCGGCGACACCATTTCATGGACCTGGATGCTGGATAGCTGGAGCATGACTTTAAATGCCGACTCAACAGCTCATGTCGTTAAGTGCTGTATGGGCACGATACACAACGGCACTGTGAAGAAGATCAAATGAAATGCTCTTTGCTCATTCTGGTGCTGCTTTTGGTAACGCCCCACCGGCTTCCCGCGCCGCTCCACGAACTCCCGGATGCCCCAACGCCCATGCCGACGCCTTTGAAAACACACAGGGCGACACCCGTGCCCACGCAAAAACCAAAAACCGTGACCGCCGGGATTTCGGCTGAAAAACAAAGCCGCTTCGCCGGCTCTTGGGTCGGCACCATGCCGACCTTTCCGTGGGGAAACGTTGAAGTCATACTCACCGTGGACCCGACCGGAACAACGATGACCAAATCCTGGGGCGGAAATCCCAACTATTTTGCGAAAACCCAACTCAAAGGCGATGCGCTCCAGGCTGCCTTTCCGGGGCTTGAGGGAACGTGGTCGGTGGCTCCGCAGTCCGACGGCACAACGGCGCTCGTGCGACTCCAGGCACTCATGAATGACCAGGCAGTCGTTTTTCATCGGGCTGCTTCCAAGCCAGCTGATGTCAAACCCGCAAAATAGCGCTCTGGCAGTCTGCACAAATATCCGCCGACATGCGCACAGAGAAAACCGTGGTTGGGTTTCCCCTGACAAATGATCCATGAAAGACTGGCTGAAACATCTCGGAGACCATGCGCAAACGATCGGAAAAGAATTGGATTTGGATTCCTTGCAACCCGGCGACTTGTTGCAGGTGCTCACCCTCCATACGATCTACTCCCTGAAAATCAATAGCGGGCGCGATGCGGAGTTGGTCACCAACCGCCCGGACCGCCCCTCCGGCCCTGTCCTCATCAATGGCTGCACCTTCGGACAATCCTCCACAATCAAACCGGACCACCTCTTCTGCGGAGGCAATCTGGAATTCCAATTCGATAACAAAAAACAGATTCAGACGACGACCGTCATCAGGGAAATCCGCCTCGTTCGAAAAATTTAATAAACAGAACCGCGGATTTTTCCAGGACGAAAGGATTGTCAAACGCGGAGGGGCAAAGCAGTCTGTCTGAGTGCTTGAGAACGGAGAATTTTAAAGGATGACTGCGGAGCGGAAGACATGATTCAAGGCACGCATGCACCTCGCGGCGTCCAAGCCGCTTTTGACGCCGCCGCGCCGGTCCACCTCGAGTATTCCTGGCCGCCAGGCCTCCCCCACGCGAAGACCGAGGTGAGGGTCGCCTGGAATGCGCGGGAGCTTCTGGTCCGTGGCGACATGGAGGACGAGGATGTCACGACAGCCGCCACAGCGGATTCCCAGCGTTTCTGGGAACTGGGGGATGTTTTTGAAATTTTCCTCGAATCACCGGACACCGGTTTTTACACGGAAATGCACGTGACTCCTGGCAACCATCGCCTACACCTTCGCATCGGCTGCGACAACTGCGAGGCCATGAAAAACAAAGCCCTCTCGCTTTCCGACCTGATGGTCAACCCTCCGGGCTTCAAAAGTCGATCTGACATCACCCCCACTGGCTGGACCGCGGAGGCCCGCATCCCCGCCAGCCTCGTCGATCCCAAAGGCCGGATCACGCCGGCATCCCAATGGCGCGCGTCCTTTTGCCGATACGATGCCTGGTCGGACAGGCGCCCCCCCGTGCTTTCTTCCACCTCTCCCCACAAGGAACTGAATTTCCACAGGCGCCACGAATGGAGGCCGATATGCTTTTGAGCGAAGAACAGTTCGATCTGCTGAGAGGCGACCTAGACTACATCCTGGCACGGACGTCGTGCAATTCGATCCAACTCACGAAAGGACAGATCTCCAACGCGGTCGAGCGGGACCCGGATGTCCTGCTCGATCTGGTGGATGGGATGCCGGCTTCGGAGGCGCGCTGGCTCAGCGTCCCGCCGGATGTTCTGCGCCCGCTCATCAGCCGGCGCGCCCGGGGAAGTTCCGGCCACTCGTCGGCCGAGGCGGTCGGGGTCTTAATCCCCGTTTGAGCCCGCAACTTTTCTACTCGGATATTGTCCCGCTGGACGCCGATTTGGTATTTCCACCCCATGCTCGCCAACTATCCGATGAACACACTATTTTCAAAAGATCAGAAGGCAGATATCGCTTCGTCGGACTGATTACCGAAAGCTCGTGGGAGGAATAAAGTATGACGCGTAGTTACTGTAAGGCACCTGACCGGTTGGACTTACTGACAGGGCCGCCACGACTGGCGCAGGAATTGGAGCCCAATAAGCAGGCATGTTGGCAGCCAGCCTCGGGTTTAACATATAGATCAGACAAAAGTTAACCTCCCAGAGCGGCGGGACCATTGAGGCTCCTGTTACCACCTGGTTAAAAGCACCTTTATTGTAAGTGAACAGCTCGGCAACACCCGCATCCTGCTGGGCTTTGTTGCCATAAACCACTTGAACCGTAAAAGCCGATTTGTAGAGCATTTCAACCGCTGCTCCCGCCCCGTTGGCCCTGCACCAGGTATCTACATAACCGCCTGGAACGATCAGCGGATTAACCACTCTCGTGGGACATGTGGAGTTTGCCGGGCTCTCCAGCATCCCATCCGTATTTACGGTCAGCCCGTAGCTCCCCAAAACAATTGAGGTCGCTTTGCCATTGATGTTGCGTATGAGCGGATTGTCGCATGTGTTTGTCAGGATGAAGATGCATTCGTCGACCAGAAAGGCATCATCCAGATTGCCGCCCACTCCATTGCCTGTGACAAATTTCAGGAACTGTTCGTCGGTAAAGCATTTGCTCTTCACGAGCCCTAGCCCCTTGGCAATCTCGTCCGCTTTTTCCTGCCCCAATGGTTGATTGAACTGATAATTGTTAGCGACCTCGGCGGGGGCGTATTTTGCATAGGTTTTCGCTCCAGCGGCGGCACCGGTGAAACCCTGGCTGTAAAGAGGCAGGCAAAATGCCGACTGAATCGCGAGGCAGCTCAAAAAAACTCTGCTCAAAAATGAATTTATCGGGTTTCTCCGAAATACATCATCCAAGCATAAAATAGGACGCCATTCTATTTGGGTTTTCATGTGATTTAGCGTCGGGAGAATCTTGGCAATCCATCGCCAGAAAGCAAGCTTTCCTTGACCTAGATCAAGGTTTCTAGACGCTTCGCGCCAGAGACCGAGGCATTCTTGCAAAAACCGCCAGCCGATTTCCGTCTGCTCCGGGTTGACAGATGCCCGCGAGAAAGGCTTGTTGGCGGGATGAACGACGATGTGCGAGCCAGGCTGGACGCCCTCGAATGCCGTCAGTCGCTGCTCCGGCAGGAACTGGCCGGGCTGGACGAGACGCTGGCTGCTTTGAAACAGGGACTTCAGAACGAGCCACCGCCCGCACCCGTGCAAGCTCCCGCTCCCCCGCCGGCCATACCGATCCCCCCACCTCTGCCCATCGAGGCAGCCGGGCAGCCGGAGGCCGTCGCGCCGGTTTCCGCCGCAGTGCCGCCGCCGATTCCCCAAGTTTCCCAGGTTCCCGAAGCCTCATTGGAAATGCGTGTCGGCACAGTCTGGCTGGCGCGGATCGGGATCGTGATCGTGCTGACCGGGTTGGTTTTCCTCGCCAACTATGCGTGGAAGAGCCTCGTCGAAAATTTTGGCGCCATCGCGAAACTGGGCCTCCTTTATCTGGCTGCAGGAACGCTCTGCGCGGTCGGGCTGCTGCTCGAACGCGGGCGCGAATCGCTCAAAAGCTACGCGCGAATCCTGATCGCGGGGGGCATGGCGGCGATCTACTACACCACCTACGCCGCGTATTACGTCCCCTCGCTGAAAGTGATCGGCAGCCCGCTGGTTACAGGTCTGCTCCTTGTCGCGATTGCGGGAGTCATCGGCTGGATGGCCGACCGGCGGAACTCACAGGCCACGGCCGGGCTGGCCATCCTCCTTGCGTTCTACGCCTCCGCCGTCAATCCAATCGCATATTTCACGCTCTGCTCGAACGCAATCCTCGCGGCTGCCGCAGTGGTGCTGATGGCCCGCAAACGCTGGATGGCTGTGCCTTTTCTCGCCCTGGCTGCAACTTACTGGTCTTACTTCGCATGGCGGTTCGCCGAAAACTGGCGTTTCTGGGAGGTGCATGTGTCCGGCGATTCCGACCTCACCCTGCGCCTGTGCTTCCTGTCCGTTTACTGGATCACCTTCACGGCGGGCGCATTTCTGGCAACCGGCCCGAAAATGGCGGGAGCGACCCGGGTGGTTTTCTCGACCCTCAACGATGCCGCGTTTTTCTGCCTTGCAGCGTTCGCCATTTCCCAAGCCCGCCACGACAGCCTTTGGATCGTCTCTCTGGTCTTCGGCCTGGTTCAGATCGGGCTCTCGCGGGCCGCCAGAAAAGTTTACGGGCCGGGCACGCCAACAGGTTCGGCCTGGCTGGCCAAAGGACTTTTTTTTCTCACCCTCGCGGTCTTGATCCGCTTCACCGGAAATAGCCTCGCAGTCATCCTGGCCGTGGAATGTTCGCTGCTGGTCTTCGCCGCGAGCCTGTTGCCCTCCCGGGTCCTCGCGGTGGCCGGGCCGCTGGCAGGGGTGCTCGCCATGATCGCTGGAATGGCATCGCTCTCCGAATCCGGGGCCGTCGGGACAGCAGGGTTTGTCGCGGCTCTCCTAGCTGCTAACGCCTGGTTCTGCGGGCGGCGACCCGACATTTCCCCCGGCTCGCTTGTTCTCGCGCTCGCCGGCGTCGCGCTAGGGTTTGCGATCGTGATGAATCAACTTCCCGACGAGTGGGAGTCGGCGGGAACCTCTTTCCTGGGCTTGGTCATTGTGGCGGGCCTGCCATTTCACAAATGCCGGGAGCTGGCGTTTGCCGGGCTGCTGGCCACCGCCGGATCGGCAATGGTTCAGCTCGGCATGCTGGAAACGGCTGGCCTCCGCGCGTCGCTCCTCGCCCTTGCCTTGCTCACGGCAACCGCGGTGACAGGGCCGCTCGTCGGCAGAGACAGCAAACTCATCAGAATCCCAAGCGGCGTGCTCGCCATCGCCGCAACCCTTCTCTTCTGGGCCTGGGTCAATACCTACATCCCGGAGAGCCACCGCTTCTGGCTGGTCGCCCTCGCCGCTACGATAGCCCTCTCGTTCTCACGCGAAAGGCCGCTGCGCCACGCGGTCGCGGTCATTCTCGGCGTCGCCGCATTCTTGGTTTTTCTCTGGCACTCGGTCGGATCCGACGCGCGTTACGCACCGGCTGATTTGTTCGGCTGCATCCTGCTCCTCGGCCAGGAACGGATTTCCCGTATCGTGCGCGCCCCGGTCGGGCTGTCGCGATTCGCGGGCATCGCCGGAGTGTTCACCCTCCTCGTCTGGGTGACCTCGGCGGTGCGGTTCTACCACGATCCCATCCCGCTCACCGCCGCCTGGGCGCTTCTGGCGCTGGTGCTTTTCTTAGCGGGGTTTCTGATGCGTGCCCGGATCTTCCGCCTCGGAGGGCTGGGGATTCTCGCACTCGCGCTCTTCAGGATCGTTCTCATCGATGTCTGGCTGCTCGACCTCCCGCTCCGGATTCTGAGCTTTCTGGTGCTGGGAACCGTCCTCCTCCTGCTCGGGTATCTCTACAATCGTTATGCGGACAGAATCCGGCGATGGTTATAATTTTTTTTGCCGGAAAATGCGTATATTGGGCTTCGACATGAACCGACTTTTTCTTGTTTTTCTTGCCGCTGCCGCGACCGTGGCCAGGGCGGCGGATTCCTCCGCGCCTCCTCCGGATGAAGACTCTCCCTACGAGCAGATGCAGACGCTGGCCCGCGCAATGCAGTTGATCCGGCAGGATTACGTGGACGATTCCAAAGTCTCCTACAAGGACCTTTCCTACGATGCCATGAGGGGGATGCTCAGCGCCCTCGATCCCCACAGCCAGTTCATGAATCCGGAGGAATTCAAGAGCATGCAGGAGGACACGAAGAGCGAGTTCGGCGGTCTCGGGGTGGTCGTCGGCCAGAAGAACGGCGTCTTCACGGTGATCAATCCGATGGAAGATTCCCCAGGGTTCGCGGCAGGCATCCTGCCCGGCGACCAGATCATCAAGATCAACGGCCAAACCACGGACAAGCTCACCCTCCAGGAGGCGGTGGAAAAACTGCGCGGCAAGGTGGGGGAAAAGGTCACCCTCACGATCAACAGGCCGGCGACCAAGGAGATCAAAGACTACGAACTCACCCGCGCGGTGATCAAGGTTCCGACGGTCAAGGACGCCCAGATCCTGCCAGGCCGCGGGGGCGCCCGGATCGGCTATGTGCGAATCACGCAGTTCAACGAGCCAACGGCGGACGAACTCGCGAAGGCGCTCGACGCGCTCGAGAAGCAGGGCATGGACGCGCTCGTGCTTGATCTGCGCTACAATCCGGGAGGCCTCCTCAACAGCGCGGTCGATGTCAGCGGGGAGTTTCTTCCTTCCAATACCATGGTCGCCTTCACACAGGGCCGTACGCCCACCAGGGAATACAAAACTGAGAACCACAAAGGCCCGCCGCGGAAATACCCGCTCGCGGTTTTGGTCAACTACGCCAGCGCCAGCGGCTCGGAAATCGTGGCCGGGGCGCTCAAAGACTTGAACCGGGCGATCCTTGTCGGCGACACCACATTTGGAAAGGGCTCGGTCCAGAGCGTGATCGCCCTCCCCGACGGCTCGGCCGTCCGCCTCACCACGGCGAAATATTTCACGCCGGGGAAAAACCTGATTCACCAGCACGGGGTCTCCCCGCACATCCGGGCGACGCTGACCTACGATCAGGAGACCGAGTTGCTGCGGGCGCGCCGGCCGAAAGAGGACGGATCAAAGGACGCCTCGGTTTTCATGGACCCCCAGCTCGAGCGGGCGGTCGATGCGCTGCAAGGCACGCTTCTCTACGCGGGGAAGGCCAAAAAACCGTGAGCATCCTCGCCATCGAAACCTCGTGCGACGAGACGGCGGCAGCCGTGCTCGAGGGCTTCGGCGGGGTGCGGGCGCACGAAATTTTCAGCCAGGCGCAGATCCACTCGGAGTTCGGCGGAGTCGTCCCGGAGGTGGCCTCGAGAAACCACCTCGAATCCCTCCCTGGCATCGTCGATATTGCGCTCGGAAAGGCGGGCGTCGGTTTCGACCGACTCGATGCCGTTGCCGCGACGACCGGCCCAGGTCTTGCAGCGGCGCTTCTGGTCGGATCCGCGGCGGCCAAAGGTCTCGCGCTGGGCGCCGGGCGCCCGTTCCTCGCGATCAACCACATCGAAGGCCACCTGCTCTCCCCGTTCTTCGGCGAATCGGAAATTCCTCCGCACATCGCGCTCGTTGTCAGCGGCGGGCATACGCTCCTCTTTGATGTGAGGGAATTCGGAAAATACGAACTGCTCGGGCGGACGCGCGATGATGCCGCCGGCGAGGCCTTCGACAAGGTGGCCAAAATGCTCGGCCTCGGGTATCCGGGCGGAGAGGAAATCGACCGCCTCGCCCGCACCGGGAACCCCTCGCGCTTCGATTTCCCTCGCGGCATGCTCGATTCCGGCGATTCCCATTTCAGTTTCAGCGGTCTCAAAACCGCTGTGAGGGTCTTTTTGGAAAAGGGATTCCCGGACGCCGATCTTCCGGACATCTGCGCGTCGTTCCAACTGGCCGTCGTCGATGTGCTCGTGGCGAAAACCTTCCGGGCGGCCAAAGCCCGGGGAAGGATGATCGTTTCCATGAGCGGCGGCGTCAGCGCCAACGCTTGCCTCCGCGCGAAGGCGGCGGAAAAGGCGGAGAAATCCGGAGTCGCGCTCCGTTTCGCGCCGGACGGACTGCGCACAGACAACGCCCTGATGATCGCCTATGCCGCCGCCCACCATCTGGCCGCAGGACACAGCCATCCCGTCAGCGGGGACATCGCCCCGAATTTCGACCCGGCCGGTATTTGCATTTGAATTCCGGGCGGATTAGCACGAGAATAGTTGCCTTATGAAACGTCTCCTCCTTTCCGCGATCGTTCTCGCCTCCTCCACCCTCTTTGCGGCTGACGGATGGCAAACGGACTACAAAGCAGCGCTTGAGCAGGCCGCCAAAACAAACAAGACCGTCCTCCTTGACTTCACCGGTTCCGACTGGTGCGGGTGGTGCATCAAGCTGGACAAGGAAACCTTCGCGCAGCCGGAATTCAAAACATTCGCCGAAAAAAACCTGGTCCTCGTCACGGTCGATTTCCCGAACAACAAACCCCAGGCCGCCGATGTGAAAAAGCAAAACGCGGAACTACAGAAGAAATTCGGCGTGGACGGCTACCCGACGCTCGTGCTCGTGGACAGCAAAGGCAAGGAAATCGCCCGCAACCCCGGCTACCTTGCCGGCGGGCCGAAAGCTTTCATCGGGTGGGTTGAGACGTCGGTCAAGAAGTAGTCCCGCTTCACGCGGTCAGCCCCGCGATTTTCCAGCACGATCACTGCCGTCAGCCTGACGGTTTGCATGTTCCGCTGCTCACCGACCAGAGCGATGGCAGATCTGACAAGCCATTCGGGAGTGTCTTCACGGATGCGGAACAATTCCTCGCCGGTCTGCGCGTCGATGAATCCGAACGCGTTTTGCCCCGCATCGACAAGCAGCAGAATATCCGCCGCCAGAACGCGCCCGAGCGTCCTGCGAGCGGACTCGCTGTCGGTCGCGATTTTCTCGCCGGGCAGAAGATGAATCTGGCCGCGCCGGAAGACTTTCACGCCGCGGATTTTCGCAACCTCGGCCGCCATGGATGCCGCCAGCGCAGAATCATCCGGCGCGAAGACCGCCGGGCTCAGCGGTGGGGCCGCCGCGCATGCCATGGCGGTCAATACGAGACAGAAGAGAAACTTTAGCACTGCAGAGATGTCCTCGCGCGGCGGAAAATTCCCGGAAATTTGTCGGACTCGTCCGCGTCGTCAGATCAGCTCGTTGATGATGTTCTCGATGAGCTCCTGGCGGCCGCTGCCGTGCTGGACCGGGTCTTTGGCGGCGAGGGCAGCCTTTTCGAGCGAGGCGAACGAATGTTTGCCGGCTTCGATCTCGGCACCGAGGCCGGAATCCCAGCTCGCGTAGCGGGTTTTCACGATGTCGGCGAGGCGTCCGTCCTTGCGGATCGCGGCCGCAATTTTGAGCCCGCGGGCGAAGGCGTCCATCCCGCCGATGTGGGCGTAAAAAAGGTCGGACGGCTCGAACGATTCGCGGCGGACCTTCGCGTCGAAGTTGAGGCCGCCGGTTTTGAGCCCGCCCATATTCAGGACGGTGAGCATGATTGCGCTGGTGAGGTAAAGGCTGCTCGGGAACTGGTCGGTGTCCCAGCCGATGAGCTCGTCGCCGGTGTTGGCGTCGATCGAGCCGAGTGCTCCTGCGGCGGCGGCGACTTCGCACTCGTGGTGCATCGTGTGGCCGGCGAGCGTCGCGTGGTTGGTTTCGAGGTTGAGCTGGAAGTGCTCGAGAAGCCCGTATTCGCGCAGGAAGTTCAGGCAGGCGGCCGCGTCGCTGTCGTATTGGTGGCGGGTCGGCTCCTTCGGTTTCGGCTCGATGTAGAACGGGCCTTTGAACCCGATCGCTTTTTTGTAGTCCACCGCCATGTGGAGAAATTTTGCCAGGTGGTCGAGCTCGCGCTTCATGTCAGTGTTCCAGAGCGTCGAGTAACCCTCGCGGCCGCCCCAGAACGTGTAGCCTTCGCCGCCGAGCTCGTGGGTGACTTCCATCGCCTTTTTTACCTGCGCGGCGGCGTAGGCAAAGACGTCCGCGTTCGGGCTCGTGGCCGCGCCATGGAGGAAACGGGGGTTGGCAAACAGGCAGGCAGTGCCCCAGAGAAGTTTGATGCCGGTGCGCCCCTGCTCTTCCTTGAGCACCTTCACGACGGCATCGAGGTTTTTGTTCGACTCGGCCAGCGTCGCGCCCTCGGGGGCGATATCGCGGTCGTGGAACGCGTAGAACGGGGCTCCGAGCTTTTCGATGAATTCGAAAGCGACGCGCGCGCGCTTCTGCGCGTTCGCGACGGAGCTCGAACCGTCATCCCACGGGCGCAGCATCGTCCCGGCCCCGAATGGATCGGACCCGGTGCCGCGGAACGTGTGCCAATACACCACCGAAAACCGGAGGTGATCGCGCATCATCTTCCCTTCGACCAGTTCGCCGGGATTGTAATGCTTGAAGGCGAGCGGGTTTTTTGAGGACGGGCCTTCGTAGGGGATGTTCTTGATGTCGGGAAATGCGCTCATAGGAAGACGGGGATTCCATCACGAACATTTTCATTTTACAAGATGGACAGCGGGCGTCCGCTCTGAGAGGGGATGATCATGCCGGTTCAAGCGATCCTGTTCGACCTCGACGACACGTTGATTGTGGATGAAGCGATCTCCAAATCCGCGATGGAGCAGACCGCCGCCCTGGCGGCAAAACTCAATGGGGCGGAGATTTCACGTTTTCTCGCTGACGCCAAGAAGCTGTCGCAAGCGCTGTGGCGCGACAACCCTTGCCTCGCCTACTGCAACGAAACCGGCGTCACCGCCGAGGAATGCCTGTGGGGAAATTTCGATTCTCCCGGCATCGAAACGCTGCGGTCATGGTCGATGGGATTCCGCGGCAGCCTGTTCGACGCCGTCCTTCGCGAGCAGGGGCTGCAGGATGACGACGGGGCGCTCGCCAAAGAATTCGCCTCGGCCCGCCGCAAGCTCCAGCGCCTGATGCCGGACGCCAAGGAAACCCTCGCCCGGCTCAAGCCCGCTTTCAAAATCGGCCTCCTCACGAATGGAGCCCCCGACCTCCAGCGAGGGAAACTCGCCGACTCCGGGCTCGCCCAATTTTTCGATGCGGTCGCGGTTTCCGGCGAATGCGGGATCGGGAAGCCGAAGCCCGGGATTTTCCACATCCTTTTGGAGGAACTTGGGACCACTCCTGACGCAGCCGTGATGGTCGGCAACAGCCTCGCTCGCGATATCGCCGGGGCACAAGCCGCCGGAATCGCCCGCACCGTCTGGCTCCGCGTCCCGGGCTCGGAGGAATTCGCCGACGTCACCCCGGACCACACGATCGACGCCCTGCACGAGCTGCCCCCTCTTCTTCTGCAGCCGGTCGCCCCTTGAGGTGATCGCAACAGCGATCGGTCTTTCTTCGAGGTGCCCTCCTTGGTCCGAAAAGAAAGAACGGAGCCTTGCCCTTCCGTTTTCCAATTTACGCACGGATTGGTGACAAAACATAGACGCTTGAATTTTCCAGGGGCTGTCCGCATGCTTGCCGCCTGCTCTCCCTTCAGAACCTATGAAAAAGACCTCTCCTCTTTTCCTGCGTCTGATTTTTTGCGCCGGAATTCTCGCGTCCTGCGGCTTGGCATTTCAGGCTGGCGCCAACGAGGCGAATCAATCGCGGATGTTGCGAGTCATCCCGACAATTCCCAGGGCGGATGAAAACGGCTGGATCACGCTGTTTGACGGCGAACATTTGTATGGCTGCGCCCCAACCGACCGCCTCTTCCAATCGGGTAAAGTGTCTCTCCAGAATGGTGCTTTACGGATGGACAATGTCAGACTTCTTCCATTCGAATGGAAGGCGCGGAACGCATCGCTTCGCGTGCAAATGCACAATATCAACGAACAGCGCGTTACGCTTCACATTGGCCCCTATTCCAGTACTTTTATTGTTGGGGGCCCCTTCTTCATCGATCGGAATGACCCCCACTTGAGATTGAAGGGAGGCCGGGCACCACTCAACCTGCCGGATATCTTTGATGTGGTGTTCACGGTGATGGGTAAGGAGCTCATCTTCATGGCTAACGGTGTCAGTATTGCAACAGTTGAGGCTGATCCCATCAAAGAGAGTGAGCGGAGCCTCGGAGTTGGTGCTGGAGGGCAAGCGGGCGGCACATTCAAGGGAATTGCAGTCAAATCCTTGGATGAAGGGTCGCAGCCAAGCGAGGGATCCAACAGTGTTGTAGATACACCGGCAACGGCCAATTCCAACGCTGCTGCCACCCAGCCGCTGACACCCGCTCCCAGCTTGCCGACACCCGGCAACACTCAGACCGAGGCAAGCCCAAGCCCCACGAAAATCCTCTCCCAGCAAGCGCTCAACGCCTCCGACTGGGCGCTTGCTCCACTGGAGCAATCGGTGCCGGCCAACATCCGCCAGAACCTCACGGCATTGCGGGAGGACCTGTTGGACGAAGGAAAGACCGCGCCGAAGGCCAATGCTGACGCCTACAAATTCGGGGCGCTACTTTGCAACAACCTGATCGCCGCGCTCGACGAGCGCGGCCAGGCGTCTGTGGATGCCGGGTATCGCTCCGCGCAGGCCGAGGCCAACACCCGCGTGACCAGCCAGTCCTTGGAAGCGCGGCACAACTACATGATGAGCTGGCCGCAATACGCGCACGAAAAGGACGAGCGCAGCGAGATCCAGAGGCAGCAGGCCAACAATACCGTGCTGGTCAAGGAATCCGTGAAAACCCAGTGGTCCAAGCGCGCTGCCGCGCTGCGCAAATCTCTGGACGCCCTCTACGCGAAGTATCGCGACGCGCTGCGGAACGGAACCAAGTAATCGGGTGACTTGCACAGCTTGCATCGCGCTGTTACAAAGCCGCCCATGTTGAGAATCCGAGCATTCCAGGGGCTGAGCCCGAAACCCGAACTGGCCGCAGATGTCGCCTGCGTGCCTTACGATGTGGTGAACCGCGCGGAGGCAGCCGAGTTAACCGCCGGGAACCCGATCAGCTTGATGCATGTGGACCGCGCGGAGATCGGTCTGCCGCCGGAGACGGACCCTTATTCGGAGATTGTCTATGCGACGGCGAAAAAAAAATTGGATGGGCTGGTGTCGTCGGGCGCGCTCGTCCGCGAGATAGGGCCGACGATCTATTTGTATCGCCAGCAGATGGGCGACCATGTGCAGACCGGCGTGGCTGCGGTCTGTCACATCGATGACTATGAGAACGATATTATCCGTAAACACGAAAAAACACGGAAGGACAAAGAGGACGACCGCACGAGGCTGATCGGCACGCTCGGGGCCGATACCGGCCCGGTTTTTCTGACCTACCGCGGCCGCCCGGACATCGATGCGCTGGTCGCCGCGCAGACATCGCTGCCGCCGGATGCGGACTTCGTGGCGCCGGACGGCATTCGCCACACGCTTTGGAAAATGCGGGAGACCGGTCCGCTCGCGGAGGCGTTCGCCAACGTTCCGCTCGCGTATGTCGCCGACGGTCACCACCGAAGCGCCAGCGCCGCCCGCGTCGGGCGCGAACGCCGCGCGGCGAACCCGGGCCACACCGGAGACGAGGAATACAACTGGTTCCTTTGCGTGCTTTTCCCCGCCGACCAGCTCCAGATCCTCCCCTACAACCGCGTGGTCAACGACCTCAACGGGCACACTCCGGAGGAATTTCTCGCGAAGTTGTGCGAAACATTTGAAGTGACGGAGAACGCGCCCGCATCGCCGTCCGCGCCCGGAAATGTGAGCATGTTTTTCGAGGGACGCTGGATCGGGCTTTCGTGGAAAACCGACCCGTCGGCCGATCCGGTCGCGCGGCTCGATGTGAGCGTGCTCCAGGACCGCCTGCTGGCCCCGGTCCTCGGCATCGACGACCCGCGCACGAGCAAGCGGGTCGATTTTGTCGGGGGAATCCGCGGCACGGCGGAGCTCGAGGGGCGCGTGAAAAGCGACCGGGCTGCTGTGGCGTTTTCGATGTTTCCGGTGACCGTTGATCAACTCATGGACATCGCCGACGCGGGCCAGATCATGCCGCCGAAAAGCACGTGGTTCGAGCCCAAGCTCCGCTCCGGGCTCTTCATCCATACTTTCTGAGCGAGAGCCGCGATGAAAACCTTCAAAGCCCCCTGGAGCACGATGCTCATCGTCGTGTCCGTGCTGGCCACGCTCATGTGTCTCGGGATCACGTTCGGAGTCCCCCTGCTTCCCGCCTCGAAGCATGGGGGCGAAGTGGGGATGTGGCTGCGCTGGCTGCCGATGATTTTAATTTTCGGCTCCGCACTGTTCACTGTCCGCGGCTACACGATCACGCCGGACGCGATCCTCGTCCACCGGCTGCTCTGGGCCACGCGCCTGTCGCGCGCAGGACTGAAATCGGCAGAATTCGTGACCGGAGTCATGAACCGGAGCCTTCGCACGTGCGGGAACGGCGGGTTTTTCTCATTCACCGGATTTTACTGGAGCAAAACGCTCAGGTCGTATCGAGCCTATGTCACCGATTTGCGCAAAACTGTGGTCCTGCGGTATGAGCGGCGCACGGTCGTCGTCTCGCCGGATTCTCCGGAGGATTTTGTCAGGGAATTGCTGGAGCCACGGAATTCCACTAATCCTGAAAAACGTTTTTAAACCACGGGGAACACGGAGCAACCGTGGTGAGTTATCCCCGTTCGGGTTAAACCTCCTCGGCCTCCCACAGGATCCAGTCGCGCATCGCCGGGCTGACGTCCTTGAGGCTGACGATGTGAAGCCGGTTGATCCCGTCGGGATCCCGGTGGCCGAAATGGAACCTGCAGTCGGATACCGCATCGGCATTGGCGTCGGCGTCCAGGTTTTCGCTGGCCCCGACAAATCCCACGCTGATCGGGGAAAAATCAGGGTTGAAAAATCCCGTGACGAGCGAGCCGAATACCAACACTTTCCGGGCCCCGTAACGGTCCTTGAGATACCTCGCGACCTGGCTGGCGAGGCATCTGGCATAGGCGTGATCCATGTGTTCGCGGATTTCCATAAGTTCAATTCCTCCTTGGTATTGAACAGATAAGCATAAACCGGGCCAACTCGTCCGCGAGGGACGCTCACGGGTATTCGATCTCAAGAAATAGGCTCTCAACATTTGTCAAAATGACTATCCTGTTGCCCGGACCTGAAAAACCATGAGTGTAAACAAGAGTGCCTGGCAGACGAAAGAGTTGGCGGCCGCGTTTCTCGGCGGGGTCCGGGGCGCTATTCCCGGCGCGGATCTTCAACTCGCCGTGATCCGGAGGATCGCCGAGCTCTGGTTTCCCGAACCGGCGCGCATCTTGGATCTGGGCTGCGGGGATGGAGTCCTGGGGCGGCTTCTGCTAGAGACATTCCCGAACGCGAACGCGGTCTTTGCGGATTTCTCGGAGCCGATGCTCGATGCCGCCCGCGCCAAGCTGGGCAACGATCCCAGGACCAGGGTCGCGAAGGTTGATTTTTCTTCGCCGGGGTGGTTGGAGGAACTCGTGTCGGACGCGCCATTTGACATCGTGGTTTCCGGCTTCGCGATCCACCACCGGCCCGACGACGAAAAGAAACGGATCTATTCGGAGGTTTTCGAGATCCTTTCTCCGGGTGGGATCTTTTTGAACCTGGAGCATGTCTCCTCCCTGTCGCCGGCGGGAGAACAGCTCTTCGACGAATTCTTTGTCGATCACCTGCACCGCTTCCACCGCGCGGCGGATCCTCAAAAATCCCGCCAGGAGATCTCGGAAACCTACTACAAGCGCCCCGACAAAAACGAAAACATCCTCGCTCCGCTCGAAATCCAGTGCCAATGGCTCCGCGGGATCGGATTTCAGGATGTCGATTGCTTTTTCAAGGTCTTCGAACTCGCCCTTTTTGGAGGGCGGAAAAGCCGTTGAACCTCAGCCCCGGTTGATGACGAGGCAGCGGGGTTCGGTCATTTCCTCCATCGCGTAGCGAACGCCCTCGCGGCCGAAGCCGCTTTCCTTGACGCCGCCGTAGGGCATGTTCTCGACGCGGAACGTGGGGACCTGGCCGATAAGGACGCCGCCGACCTCAAGTTCTTCAAAAGCGAGAAGCGCCTTGCGGATGTCGCCGGTGAAGACGCCGGCCTGGAGCCCGAACGCGGAGTCGTTGACCAGCGCGAGAGCCTCCGGGAACGAGTCGTAGCTTTGCAGGACGGCCAGCGGGGCGAAGGCTTCCGCGCAGAGCACGGAGCAGTCCGCGTAAACATTTTCGAGGAGGACCGGACCGAGCAGGGAACGGCCTTCGACGCGCAGTGGAGTGAGCAGGCGTGCGCCCCTTGCTTGGGCTTCTTTGATCCAGCCGAGGATTTTTTCGCGTTCGCCGGCATTGATCATCGGGCCGACAATCGTCGATTTGTCCGAGGGATCACCCGTGGGGATTTTTTCGTTGGTGCAGGCGACAAGCGCCTCGCGGAACTCGGCGTGGATATCCTTGTGGACGAGGATGCGCTGGACGCTGATGCACGACTGTCCGGCGTAGCCGAAAGCTGCGGAAGCGATCTTGGAAATCGCCGAGCGCCAGTCACAGTCCGGTTCGACGACAACAGCCGCGTTGCCGCCGAGTTCGAGGGCGACTTTTTTCCTGGCGGCCTGGGATTTCAGCCGCCATCCGACCGGGGCGCTGCCGGTGAAGCTGAGCATTTTGATCCGAGGGTCCACGAGGAGCGGAGGGATATGCTCGTGATCGAAGAGGACGACATTGATCTGGCCCGGCGGGACGCCGGCGGCATCGAGAACCTCCGCGAGAAGGAGGCTGGACAGCGGGGTCTTCGGGGAGGGCTTGAGGACCATGGTGTTGCCGGTCGCGAGGCAAGGGGCGATTTTGTGGGCGACGAGGTTGAGCGGAAAATTGAACGGCGCAATGCCGAGGATCACTCCGATCGGAAAGCGTTTGACCAAGCCGAAATGTCCGGCGCCCGGCGCGCTGGCGTCCATCGCGACCCCGTGGCCTTCGTCGGAGAGCGCGAGCGCGGCGGCGAAGCGGAAAGTCAGGTGCGCTCGTTCGGTTTCGGCCTCGGCAAACGTGACCGGCTTCCCCGCCTCCGCGACGATCGTCGAAACGAAATCCGCCCGGCGCTCCCAGATGAGACGCGCGATGTTTTCCAGGATGACGGCCCGCGCGTCGGCGGTCATTTTACGCGTGGCCTGGAACGCGGAGTGGGCGGACGCGACCGCCTCTTCAACCTGTGCTGCATCGGCCAAGCAGACGTCCGCCAGATGGGCGCCATTCCATGGGTTGGTGACGGGATGGCTGCTTCCGGAATCCATATGGCAGCCATTGATGTAAAGGGGCTTTGGCTTCATGGCAGGGACTTAAATTCTTTCGACCTCGCGCTTCTCGACAAAAATCGGAAGCCCCTCGCGGGTGAAGTGGTTCATGAGTTCCTCGGGGTCGAGGGCCTCCGGCATCATCACCCCGCGCTCGGGAATTTTTCCGGTGGCCAAGAGTTTGGCGGTGATCGCCGGCGGGATGCCGGTCTGCACGAGCGTGAGCGAGTATCCGAATTTCTCGTAGGTATCGCGGTGGCTGTCCATCGAGTAAACGAAATACTCGACGCGTTTCCGGTCCTTGGTGCCGCGCACCTCGGTGCCCACACACGAATAGCCGTCCACCGTCGCGCCAAGCTGGGCGGGCTTCGGGAGGTGGGCGCTGGCCACGCGCACGGGAGAAACCTCGACGCCGTCCACGCGGACTTTTTTCCAGGTGTCGAGATTGAGGAGCTGGAGCGACTTCGAGATGTTCACGACCTTGTCCGGGACGCTGTATTTGAAAACCGAATACCGGACCCCCTTCTCCACGAACGGCGGGTAAATCCCCAGGCTGACGCCTTCTTCGTGAGCGACGGCGTAGGTTTTCTGGAGGCCGATCGGGTCGGGGAAGCGGACCCATTCGACCTCGGTTTCGAGCGGCTTCCCGCTGACGACCCGCCCGTCCTTCACATAATACGGTGCCGCCCCGAGCTCTTCGAAAAACGTCTCCGGGGAAAAGAGGACGGCGAACCGGTATCCCTTGACCTCGGCGTTGTCGGCGTCGAGCACGCGGATGCTCGAGGCGGTATCGAGGCGGTCGATCGCCCAGCGCGCAAACACATTCACCGCTCCCGGGTCCATCCCCATACACAGGATCCCCGCGAGGTTGCGGTCGAGGAACGGCTGGTGGAATTTTTCGATCTCCGCCTCGAAAGAATTTTTTCCGGGCCGTTTGACACCTGGGGCGGAGTAGATGTCCGCCGCCATGTCGAGGTAATGCGAGCCAGCGCGGAGGCAGGCCTCGAGGACCGAGTGGTTCGTCTGGCAGACACAAGCGTTGCAGGTCACGGTGACGGCATGTTCCTTTATCAGAGCGACAAGCCCGTCGATGTCCATCGCGTTCGCCTGCACCACGACAAACCGGTTTTTCGGCGTCTTCGCGGCCAGTTGCTGCGCGAAAACCGGATCTAGATCCGCGAGGACAATCCGGTCGAAGCAATCGAATTCGTGGAGCTTCTGACCGATCACAGAACCAACGCCTCCGATCCCAATCACCATTGCATTCGCCATAAGTAGATGCCGCTTGGGCTATCCCAAACTAGCCCACGGAACCGGACCTGGCAAGCGGACCGGATTCCCGGTTTTGCCATGTCCCAGCGTCCTGCCTTTTGTTTCTGCCGGCTGAGAGATCACTGCTGCGCCGGTTCGACGCTCACGGAGCCCTTCATTTTCGCACGGTCCGGCTGCCCGAGCCAGTTCGGAAATTCTCCCAGACGTTTTGGGCCGGCCGCCTTTCTGTAGGAGATTGCTCCCCGCTGGTAGAGATACTCGGAAAGGACGGAGTTGATCTCGCGGGTGGTGCGGACCGTATCGAATGTGATCCCGCTGCGCGCCCCGTCCACCAAGTTGAATAGGTTGGTCAGGGCCATCGGTCCCGACAGGAAAATTGTGGCGACCCCGCCGATGCCCGGCGAAATATTTGATCCGCCCGTGGTGACGATTCGCAGGAACGGCACCGGGTACGGGCCGGAAAGATCATAGACAACGGTGGTGGTGTCCATGAGCGTGGCTCCCGCCCCGAGCCCGACCACCGCCCTCAGGAACCGACTGCCCTGGTAAATCCGGTCGAAATTGCCCCGAATCAGCCAGTAGTTTCCCCGAGGTAGCGGGGCGTTGACGGCGACCGCTTCTGCCGGGGCGACATACTTAAGTAGCCGCCGCACAAGGTTCCGGGTCATGAGTTCGCGGAGATTGAATTTAAAATCCTCGAGGGCAGCCCCGGACCGGTCGACGCGGATTTCCTGGGTGTTGAAACCGAAAGGTGCGACGAAGACTTTATCCGGGAGCCGGGACGGAGCGTTCGGATCCAGGCGGGCGACATCCTTGACGCTGACAGAGGCGCACGAAGCGAGAAAAACCACAGAAAGAACGGCTGCGGAAAAACGGGAGAGACTCATCGACAAGCGGGGCATGCGGGGAGTTGATTTTGATGGGCGGGACCATCCTGTCCATGAAAAAACGCCGCGAAATCCGGGCGACGCAGCAAAGCGCAGGTTGGAAGCCGGTTTTGCGCCGCATCCGTCAACGGGCATCTTTCTGACGAAGTGTCCGAGAATCAGCCTCCGCCGCTCGTCTGCTTTGAGGCGCCTGCCATGGCGGCTCAGGAAATCTCGGAGACCAGCAGGCGCTTTCAATACTTCAGCGAACAGCATTGTGAGCCCTCGCCGGAAAAAGAAAGGGAATCCAGACATTGCTTGCCTGGGTCCAGAGGACGGCTAAAACATTGATCCGTATATGCCCACCGGCAAAATGAAACACGTCACGATCGCCGGCAGCGAAAAGCAGCCGCTGGCGGGAGCACGGGTCAGCGGAGATATTGATCCTGATGAACGCATTGAAATCACGGTGCTCGTCCGCGCGCGGCGGCCGGCGGGCGAGAGGTTCCGGCAGACCCTCTCGGCCGCGAGAGCAACACGCAAATATTTCACGCGCGACGAGTGGGACAACGCGCACGGGGCAGATCCCGCAGATCTCCTGGCGGTCGAGGAATTCGCCCACCAACACGGGCTGGATGTGGTGCACAGCAGCAGTGCCGAGCAGCGCGTGGTTCTCTCGGGAAAGATCGGGGCACTGACGGCGGCGTTCCCTGTGAAGCTGCGGCGCGTCATTTACAAAGGCAAAGCGTATCGGCAGCGGACCGGCGCGGTGGGCAAGCCGGCGCCGCTCGCGAAAATCATCGTGGACGTCAAAGGGTTCGACAACCGGCCGCAGGCGCACCCGCATTTCCAGGTCGCGCGCGGGGGCTTGCGTCCGCGGACGGCCGGGAGCGCAAGGGCATTTTCACCGGTCGAGGTCGGGCAGCTGTATCGCTTTCCGGCGAAAAAGGACGGTGCCGGACAATGCATCGCGATCATCGAGCTTGGCGGCGGCTACAAAAGCGCGGACCTGAAGACTTATTTTCAGCAGCTCCGGTTGCCCGAACCAAACGTGTCGGCGATCTCGGTGGACGGCGCTCACAACACGCCCGGCGGTGACGCCGACGGGGAGGTGATGCTGGACATCGAGGTGGCGGCCGCGATTGCTCCGAAGGCGAAGATCGCCGTGTATTTCGCACCGAACACCGACCGGGGGTTTCTCGATGCAATCAAAACTGCGGTCCATGACAAGCTGCGCAAACCGTCGGTCATCTCGATCAGCTGGGGCGGCCCCGAAGAAACGTGGACCGAGCAGTCGCTGCGCAACTACGACGCGGCATTTCAGGAAGCGGCGGCGCTTGGCGTCACGATCACCGTCGCGGCGGGCGACCACGGCTCGTCCGACGCGGACCCGAACGATGCGAAGAAGCGCGTGGATTTTCCGGCGGCCAGCCCGTTCGTGCTTGCCTGCGGGGGCACTCGTCTCGAAGCGGGCGGCGATGCTATCTCCTCGGAGGTCGTCTGGAACAACGACGACGGGTGGGCCACCGGCGGCGGGGTCAGTGCGGCATTTCCTCTGCCGGATTGGCAGAAGAAAATGCGCGTGCCGGCGCTCGGCGACAGGCTGGGCCGCGGTGTGCCGGATGTGGCGGGCAACGCCGACAGCACGACCGGCTACAAAGTCCGGGTCGATGGCCGAGATGCCGTGATCGGCGGCACTAGCGCCGTGGCTCCGCTGTGGGCGGGCCTGATCGCGCTCATGAATCAAAGCCTCGGAAAGCCGGTGGGGTATTTGAACCCGCAGCTTTATTCCAACGCAGCGGCGCGCGGGACATTCCGCGATATCACCGCAGGGAACAACGGCGCCTACTCCGCCGGCCCCGGCTGGGATGCGTGCACGGGATTGGGCAGCCCCGACGGCTCGGCCCTGCTCGCGAAATTGTAGGCGACGGAATTTCCCTGTTTCGAATCCGGCGGCGCTTGCTTTGGATCGGGAATGGTGCTGGCATGACGACACCTTCCAGCCCCATGAACAGCCGCATTAAAAACCTCTTCTTCTGGCTCTCCGGCGCAGGCACTGACACGCTGGAATCCTGCCCCGGGTGGGAGCAGCGGAAATATGTTGCGTTCGGCGCCACCGTGCTCGTGCCCTGTCTGTTCGCGTTCATCGCCAGCGCCTATGCAATTTCGACCCTGACCGCCGACCCGTTTGTGATCTACTCGGTCGCGACGGTCTGGTCGTTCATCATCCTTTCGATCGACCGCGCGCTCCTCGCTTCCTACCGCCCGTTCCAGTCCTGGCCGCGCAAGCTCGGGCAGTTTTCCCTGCGGTTCGCGGTGGCGCTTCTCATGGGAATCACGATCGCGCACCCGCTGGTCCTGCTGCTCTTCCGCGACACGATTTCCACGGTGGTCGAGAAAGACCGCGCGGCCGACATCGAAAAGGCGCGAGCCGGATTCGATGCCGAAAAAACAAAGATCCGTGCCGGGATCGACAAGCTGGAAAAGGGGATCGCGGACCAGCGCGAGGTGTGGACGAAGACGTTCCAGGCGGAATTCATCATCCAGAAAACCACCTCCGCGGAAGACGCACTGCCGGGGCTGACCGACCGCCAGAAAACCGAGTTGAAGAAAACTGTCGAGGCCTCGGTCGCGCCGTTCGCCGCGCGCCTCAAGGAAATCGAACCCCAGCTCGCCGCGCTCCTGCCGGCCTATACCAAGGAGCAGGGCGAACTGGAATACTGGCAGTCGGAATTCGAGCGCGAGCTGAACGGCCAGCGGTCCGGGCTCGTCGGCGAGGGCCCGCGCGCCCGCTCGATCCGCAGCGACCAGCTCGATCCCCGCCGCCAGGAATCCACCCGGCTCGCCGGGCTCATCCAGCATCTGACCGCCGAGAAATCCTCGCTGGAAACCCAGTCCCGCAGCGCGGAAGAGAGCGCGATTTCAACGTTCCGCGACCACCTCGCGGGGATCGAGGCCGCGAACAAGGCCGAATCCGAGCGAGTCGCCGCCCTCAAACGACAGGTCGAGGAAAACCAGGCCGGGACATTCGTCGAGCAGCAGAATTCCCTGCGGGAAACCATCAAGCAGCAGATTGACTCGCGCCTCGCCGCGCTCGCCACGTCGCAGCAGGAACTCGCGCGGGTGACCGACGAGGAGACCGCCCGGCTCGCAGCGATCCGCGCGGAGCCGCGCAGGGACATCCTCACCCAGACGCTCGCCCTGCACACGCTCTTCAAGGCCGGTGAGGAGGCCGGGAAATTCGCCCTCTGGACCTACATCGTCCTCGCCTGCCTGTTTATGCTTGTGGACACGATCCCGCTTGTCGTCAAATTTTTCACAAAGCCCGGCCCTTACGACACGCTGCTCGACCGCGAGGAGGTTTCGTATGATGCCGGGCACAAGGCCTTCCTCGGCAGCCATGCCCGCTACATGCACCAGCTCGCGTCCGGCAACCTCATGGCCGTCACCAGCAACCGGCGCCTCGAGTCCGCGCTCCTCGACGGCGTCGAACACTCGCGCGCCGCCCGCGAATTCCTCGACTCCCTCATCGAAATGGAAAAGGCGTTCGCCGAAAAAATCCGCATGGAGGAAGCGGTCGCGCAGGCGAAGACCCCGGAATCGATCGCCGCGCTCGAGGCGATGAAGCGGCGGTTTTACGACGACCTCCACCGCCGGATGGAGACGTTCTTCGGCGGGACCAGCGCCACGACTTGAGAACCTCTGCCCGAACGGAATTGACGGACGCGGCGTCTCCTGCCATGAACAGGGCTATGATGAAACCTCTTCTTCTCTCCGTCGTTGCCATTGCCCTCGCCGCCACCGGATGCCAGTCCACCGGATCCACCTGCTGCCGCACGAAGGCCCCCGCCGACCGCTTCGCCCAAGCGGACGCCAACAAGGACGGAAAACTCTCCCCGAACGAGGCCAGCGACTACTATGTCATTGAGGTCTTCGCCGCCCTCGACACCAACAAGGACGGAAAGCTCTCGCTCTCCGAATGCGCGGTTGAAGGCGCTCCCGCCACCATCAAGAATTTCCAGAAGCGCGACCTCAACCACGACGGCTATGTGACCCTCCCGGAGGCGATCGCCTACGCCCGCAAGCACGGCATCGTCGTGAAGGAGTTTGCGAAAGCGGACAAAAACCACGACGGCTATCTCTCCCGCGAAGAAGTCGTCGCCTTTTACGGGTCGAAGGAAGGGAAGCCGAACTGACGCTCGACGGGCGCTAGCTGAAGCGGGGTTGGGGCACGTGGGGCAGCCGTCCCGGCTGCCTGCTTGCGGAGAGAATAGCGGGAGGGGTCCTGCTCCACGCCGCTTAACTTGGCGGCAGTCCGAACTCCCGCCCTGATCGTTTTCGCGTGGCCGATGACAGGAGGGAAGCGTTGGCCCCACCCCCGCAGAGGAGGCCTGGTATTCCGCAAACGGGTCCTTCCCCCCCGCACGATCCATTTGCACCCGAGATTGCTTTGCCTATCGTTTAGGCAGGCTGAAGAAACGCGTCGGAATATGAGAAGAATGTTCTTATCCGTGCTGGCGGGAGGGTTGCTATTGGTTCCGGGGGCAGGGTCCCATGCTGCCGGGCCGGATGTGCTTGCGCAGGATCTTCCGCAGCCTCTTCCCGTGGAGGGCAAGGAAATTGCATTTGTGATCGAAGACGGCCCGCTACCCCAGACAACCCCGCTCCTGCTCGATGCGCTTAAAAAGCTGGGAATGAAGGCCACATTTGCCGTGACGGGAAAAAATGTGCTGGCCAATCCGGAGATCGCCCGCCGGATCGTGGCCGAGGGGCACGAGCTGGCGAACCACACCTTTTCGCATCCCAACCTCGACACGTTGAACCCTGACGATCTCGTCAAAGAGATCCGCGCCGCCGAGCAGGCCATCCTGCGTGTGACCGGCGTCAGGCCGAGGTGTTTTCGCGCGACCGACGGCGAGCTGAGCGTCTCGCTGCGCGGCGAGGTTCGGCAAGAAGGATACGAGGTGCTCGAATACACATTGGATTCTGAAGATTGGAGGAACCCTCCGCCGGGACAAGTCAGCCGCGTGATTCTGATGGGTGTGACGCCCGGTTCCGTGATCCTCGCGCACGACAGTTTCCCAAAATCCGTCAAGGAAATGCCAGCTGTTTTCGACGCGCTGGCCAAGCGCGGCTTTCTCTTGTGCACGGTCAGCCAATTGCGTTCTCTGGCCTCGCATTGAGCGAGTCCGCAAGCGGCAGGGCCGATCGGCTTCAGCCGTATTTTGCGGGAATTGTTTTGCCCGTTTTCGCGCTGCGGGCGGCGAGGTCGAGGATGTGGATCGGGCGCCTCGACCACTCGGCGGTGATCACGAGCGGGGCATTTTTCGTGAGGAAGGCGGCCACGTTTTCGTAGTAGCGGAACCCCTCGTCGTGCGGGTTCTTCAGCCGCGTCGTGACGGTCTTGCCTTGGAGGTGCTGGTAGGTGGTGGTGTGCTCGCCGTCGAACACGAGCGAGCCTTTTGTGCCGGTGACTTCGAGCCAGCCTTCCTTCGCTTTCGAGTCGAGGTGGGTGATCGTGAGTGTGAGCCATTGGGAGCCTTTGAAGCGAACGACAAGAAATCCCTCGTCCTCGTTCGCGTCGGCTTTCCATTTGGTCTTCGGCGCCCAAAACCCTTCGTGGGCGAACCCGCTCACCTCGCCGACCGGCGCGTCGATGAGCTGGAGCGAATACTCCAAAAGGTGGACACCCCAATCGTAGAGGACTCCGCCTGAGATGGTGCGGCTGGTCCGCCACCAATCGCCGGGCTTCGAGTATCCTCCCATGTGGCATTCGATGCGGAACACGTCGCCGATCAGCTTGCGCTTTTTGACCAGCTCGACCGCCTGCCGGATGCGGCCGTCCCAGTGCCGGTTGTGGTAGGTCGAGAGCATCACGCCGGATTTTTTCGCGGCCTTGATCATGGCATCGACCTCCGCTGTCGTAATGGCGAGCGGTTTCTCGCAGACGACGTGGCGCCCGGCTTCCAGGCATTCGATCGCGAGCGGGGCGTGCGTGTTGTGCGGCGTAATGATGACGACCATGTCCACCGGCGAGCCCTTGAGCATGGCTGAAACCGAAGAATAGGTCTCGATGCCGGGGAAATCGGTTTCGGCCACGGCGAGGCGCGTGGGATCGACCTCCGCGACCGCCACCGGGGTCATCCCGGCGGCCTGCATTTCCTTGAGGTGCTGGCGGCCCATGTTGAAGGCGCCACCGTATCCGATGACCCCGACTTTGATGTCGGATGGTTTCTTGTGGGTTTTCATAAATATCAAAGGTCGCCGGCGGCCCAGCGCAGGCCGCGGACCGTGAGCGCGCGGGCCTCGGGGAATTTTTCGAACTCGGCGGGATCGTGTCCGAGCGAGGAGTAGAAGACCCGGCCTTTCCCCCACATGCGGATCCATGCGACCGGCATCGCGCAATGCCTGCCCTCGTAAACATATTCGGTCTCCGCGAGCACATGCACCGCGGGGTCGATCATCATGTAGTATTGTTCGGAGTGATAGGCGAACGCGCCCGGCAGGCTTTTGGTGATCGGGCTGTCGAAGTCTTTGATCCGCACCGAATAGTCGCCCACGTGGGGATGGCCGACGAAATGCCCGCCCACCATCCACTCGAAATCGAGGTTTCCGCGGAATGCATCGCCCATCCCGCCATGGATGCCGGCCAGCGCCACGCCGCCGCGCACTGCGGCCTGCAAGCCCTCGCCCTGCTCCTTGCTGAGCTCGCCCATCGTCCAGCACGGCGAGATCACGTCGTAGGTTTTCAAACGCTCCGCATCCGCCAGCACGTCGAGCGAGGACTCGATGTCGGTCGCGAAGTTTTCCAGGCGGAGATCTTCGGAAAACAACTGGACAATTTTGTCAGGCTGGTGACCGTCCCAGCCTCCGGCGATGAACAGGGCTTTTTTCATATTTGGCTTACTGCTGCCGTGACAATAGGGCCCCGGGCCAACAAGTTAAATGAACGCCGCAACCAAAAACATGGATTTTTTAACCAAGCACTGGGCACCCTACCGGCGGAAATATCCCGCACTCTTCCCGCTCGTCTCCTCGGATTATATTCCCGTCAAGGAGCAATGGGTGCGGACCCGGTTCGCCACCTGCAATTTTTCGATGATCCTGCGCGGCGAAGGCCGCTTCGAGCGGGCAGGCGTGATCTGGCCGGTGCAGGCGCCCTGCGTGATCACGCAGTGGCCGGGGGAGCCGGTCGCCTACGGACCAACCGGCGGGACATGGGCCGAGTGGTATCTGGTTTACGATCGCTCCCAGCTCAAGCGGTTCCGTGAGCGCGGCTTGGCTGACATTTCCAAGCCGGTTTGGCCGGTTGCCGACCCGGCCTCTCTGCGCGTGCATCTGGCCGAGTTTTCGGCCCTTGCGCGTTCCTCCGATCCGGCCTGGGTGGTTGACCGCGCGGACCGGATTGCGGAGCGGGCGATCCTCGACACATGGCTGTCCCCGGGCGCTCCGGCAAACGAGGGCTCCGAGATCCGGGCGGTCGCCGCGCGGCTTCGCGAGGGTCTCTCCACAAGATGGGATTTTGAAAAACTTGCGGCGCAGCACGGGTTTTCCACGACGACTTTCCGCAGGCGATGGGTCGAGGTCATCGGCACGCCCCCGGCACGGTATCTCCAGCAGCTCCGCGTCGCGGAAGCGTGCCGGCTTCTCGTCGAAACCCCGCTCCAGATCAATGCGGTCGCCCAGTCAACCGGGTTCGAGGACGAATTCTATTTCAGCCGGCGCTTCCGGATCGAAGTCGGCCAGTCGCCGAGGGATTACCGGAAAACCTACCGGCTCAGGCGCTAAGCACCCGGGCGAGCCGCGTATCGCGACGATTTCGTCGCTTGACATCAAAAAACCGGTTGCGCCAGAATCCACCTATGCAGATGGCTTCCGGATCTGCTGCCGCGTCAGGGAGACCCTTGGTCCATCCCTCCCCCGAGGCTTTCGCACAGGAGCTGTCGACAACGAGTTCGACAGGTTTTTTCCGGGCAATCCTCACCTCCAGCCTGTGGCACAAAATGTCGGAGTCCCTGCGCGGGTCAACAAACATGCGAATGGCATTGTTCGACATGCCCGGGCCTTCCTGCAGCGAATCCACAAAATTCAGACCTTCGCGCTGCGCGTTTTTCCGTGATTGCCGGCGCGCAGGATTGCTGTGCGGATGCGATGCGCGGTGTTTCAGTCTCTCGGAGAAGGATTCCACAGCGGGCAGGCGTGTTTCGGATTGCCCCGTCGGGATGAGCCGTCTTGCCATCCCTATCCGCTTCGCAGAGCGCAGCCTGCTTTTGATGGCAACCGGCAGAGACGAAGCCTCCAGACCACTGCCGACGCCGTCGCGCTGCCGCCAGTGCCCGGGGCGAGTGTTCCTTGGACAGTTTGAAAATTCGCCCGTTGCCACCCAGGATGTCCCGCGAGGGCTTCCATTCCGCGGGATTGCTGCTGGAAATATTTGCCGATTATCTGAGATTGGTCGGTGACCGGTTGCTTTTTTCAGCCGGGAAGATGGAGAGGCTGTGTGTAAAAAATGCGCGCCGGACTCTTGAAGATTCTTACCGGCAGAAAGTGCTTCTTCCTGAGATTGCGCGAAAGGTCGGTCTGAGCCCGGAGTATCTTTCCCGCCTTTTCCACCGCGAAACCGGACGAACCATCACGCGCTACCTGATGGAACTCCGGGTGGCCGAGTTCAAACGACTGCTTTTGCTGCCCGAGCGAAATGTGACTTTCGCGATTTTCGATTCCGGCTTTCAATCCGTCTCGCAGGGGAACCGGGCTTTTCGGGACATCTGCGGGATGAGCCCGAAGGAATTCCGGATCCGGATGCTTCACCTGACCCCGGGGCAACGCAGGTCAAAATCCGCGCAGTTTTTGTCAATCGGCGGGTAGCCTTGGCGGAGCGGACGCGGCAAAATCATGCCCTGACGCTTGGGGGAGCGGCCCTCACGCAAAGGAGACAACATGAAAACCGGCGATTTGCTCCATGTGATTTTATCCCATGTCCGCGTTGCCCAACGAAAGGAATTCCCGTGAAAAGAAACCTGATTCCGGCAAAAACTTTGGCCTGTGCGGCATTCGTCCTCGCCCTGTCGGGGCCGGCGCTCATGGCCCAATTTACCATCAACATCAACGACAGCAGTTTTGAAACTGCTCTGGCCACGATCCCGTATTCCACGACAATCAGCACCCAGTGGCGGGAAACATTTATCAACGGCAACTCGGCCGGGGAACTGCTGGGAACCAGTGCCATGTTCGACACCGTCCCGGTAGTGCCCGACGGCTCCTACTGCCTTTGGATCAACAATAACTTCTCATCCCCTCAATCCGTTTTCCAGGGCCTCTCCGACAACCTGAGCGCCGGAGATTATACCTTCACGGTTTGGATTGGAGAGCGCAAGGATCTGGGCGGCGGTTGGGCCCCGTCAGTCGGGCAGTTCAGTCTTCTGGCAGCGAACGGGGCGAATCTCAGCAGCGCGACGGTCATCACGCCGACCTCCTCCACCAGCCCAAGCCTCTCGGCAGGCCAGTGGGCGCAATTTACAAAAAGCTACACCATTGCGCCAGGCAACCCCCTGATCGGCCATCAGTTGGTGGTTGAGTTCACGAATCCCACACTCGGGAACTACGAATCCACCTTCGACAAGGTGCAGTTGACTTCGTCGGTTCCGGAGCCTGCAACGGCGGCCACCTTTCTTCTTGGCGGAGCCGCTCTGGTGTTCGCTCTGCGCCGCAGGCGCTGATCTGATCGTTTCAACCGCGCCAGCGGGCGATCCATCCCGCGCGCGGCGGGCGCCGACTCGATCGGGAGGGCGCGGGAATTTTTGTCGCTGACCAGCCCCGTGGCATGCCGCGACTCCACCGGTTGATATTGTTGTGCCATGCGGGCATGATCCAAGTATGAGAAAACTTCGTTGGGGACTGCTGGCCACCGGCGCGATCGCCAAAGCATTTGCCGCAGGAGTCCAACACTCCCGGCTCGGAACGCTTGCCGCCGTCGGCAGCCGCAGCGCCGCGCAGGCGCAGGCTTTTGCCTCGGAGTTCGACATCCCGAACGCACACAGCAGCTACGAGGAACTGCTTGCGGATCCTGAGGTGGAGGCGGTTTACATCTCCACACCGCATCCATTCCACGCCGAGTGGATCATCAAAGCCGCTGAATCGGGCAAACACGTTCTGTGCGAAAAGCCCATTGCAATGAACCACGCCGAAGCCATGGCCGCGGCTGAAGCAGCCCGGAAACACAATATACTTCTGATGGAGGCGTTCATGGTGCGCTGCCATCCTTACATCGAAACCTTGAAGGGCTTGATCCAAAGCAAGGCTATCGGTGATGTCCGTATGATCCAAGCCGTCTTCAGCTTCCATGGGGCATTCAACCCAGCAGGCCGGCTTTTTAGCAACGCGCTGGGCGGTGGCGGCATCCTCGACGTGGGATGCTATACGGCGACCCTGTCCAGGCTGATCGCAGGAACGGCTTTGGGCCTGCCTTACGCCAGCCCCGTGAAAGTCTGCGGGGCGGGCGCACTTATCGAAACAGGAGTCGATGGATGGGCGGCGGCCACCCTCGAGTTTCCCGGTGGCATCCTTGCCCAACTTTCCGTCGGCGTCCAATTGGCCCAGGACAACGGGGTGACAATATTCGGCTCGGACGGGAGGATTCGCATGCCGGACTGTTGGGTTCCTGCCAGAGAGGGAGGCAAGTTCAGCATCTTTGTAAAACCCGCCAGGAAAGCAGAACAGGAAATCACGGTGGAGACCAGAGAGTGGCTCTACGGGCTCGAAGCCGACGCGTTCGCTCGCGCGCATTTCGCGGGCGACCGCAGCGTTCCAGAAATGCCGGTAGGCGACACTCTGGACAACATGCTGACGCTCGACCGCTGGCGCGAGGCCGTAGGACTGGTCTACGAATCAGAAAAGAAAGCTTAATCCCGCGCGAGCATTTCGCGCATCGAGGCAAACGAGGCGGAGATGTCCTCGGCGGCGACCGGCCGGTTGACGATCTCCTCGTAGCTTTCCACCAGCACCCCCTCGCCTTCGATCTCCTGGAGGAACGGGCTCGGGCGGCAATACATCGCGGTGCCGAATTTCGTGCGGTTCAGGCAGTGGGTGATGGTGAGCGATTTCATCGCGCGGGTGATCCCGACGTAGAACAGCCGGCGTTCCTCGTCCACCGTGCCCTCGGATTTCGAGCGTTCGTGAGGAATGAGCCCGTCCTCCGCTCCGAGGAGAAAGACGTGGGGGAACTCGAGCCCTTTGGCGGCGTGGAGCGTGATGAGGGTGACGCCTTTCGCCTCTTCTTTTTTGTCCTCATCGCGTTCGCGGTCGAGGGTCATCTCGTCGATGAATCCCTGAAGACCGGAGTTGGAGCGCTTCTGGTGCTCGGTCAGTGCACGTAGAATTTCTCTGGCCCCACCCTCGCGGTTGAGCGCTTCCTCCGGCGTCTTGCACGAGCGCTTGAGATCCTCGAAAAAACCGGACTCCCCGAGAAACTGCGAAACGATATGCGCGGCGTCCGCACCTGGGGTGAGAAGATGGATGCGCCGGGATGCAAGTTCGTCGCCAAAGCTGAGGATCGCCCCGGCGGTTTTGCGCGAGACCTGCTCCGCAAACTCCGGAGCGGTGAGCGTGTCGAAGAGGCTCCTGTGGGCTTTCGCGCTGTGTTCGAGCGCGAGCTCCACCGTCGTTGCCCCGATCCCCCTCGGCGGCGTGTTGATAATGCGCAGGAGCGCGACGTCGTCGGATGGGTTGACCAGACACGCCATCGTCGCGAGCACGTCCTTGACCTCGCGGCGGTCGAAAAAGCTTTTCCCGCCGACAAGGCGGTAGGGAATCCGGAGACGGCGGAGGCATTCCTCGAGCAGGCGCGATTGCGCGTTCATCCGGTAGGCGATGGCGAAATGCTCCCAGGGAATGCTGTTGGCGGTGCGCAGGGCACCGATCTCGTTGACCACGAACTCCGCCTCCTTCTTGTCGTCGGGAACAGATACCACATGGACCGGATCTCCGCCTTCCTGCGGGCTCCAGAGGTTTTTTCCGCGGCGGCGGGGGTTGTTTTTGATCAGGCGGTTGGCGGCGCCAAGGATGGTGTTCGTGCTGCGGTAGTTCTGTTCGAGCCGGATGACCTCCGGGTTCCGGAAGTGCTTTTCGAATTCCAGGATGTTCGAGACCTCAGCCCCGCGCCAGCCGTAGATGCTCTGGTCGTCGTCCCCGACCACGCACACATTCGGGGGGTCGTCCGAAGCCAGCAGGCTCACGAGCCGGAGCTGCAGGTTGTTCGTGTCCTGGAACTCATCGACGAGCATGTGGTGGAACCTCGACCGCCATTTCGCACGGACGCCAGGGTGCTCGTCCAGCACCTTCACCGCCTGAACGAGCAGGTCGTCGAAATCCATCGCGTTGAGTGCGCGGAGCTCGCGGTTATAGCGGTTATAGACGGCCCCGATCGGCGTCTCGTCGTTGGCGTTCCAGCCGTTGTTCTTCCCCTTGCTGATCATGTTCTGCGCGAGGCCGGGATCGACTTTCTCGTCGTGCGAGGTCACCCGGTTTATGACCTTTTTGATGAGCCCGAGCTGGTCGCCCTGGTCGAAGATGCTGAAATTGTTTTTGTAGCCGAGCTTGTCGGCGTCCGCGCGCAGGATCCTCACGCAAAGCGCATGGAATGTGCTCGCGGTGATCTCGGCGGCCTTCTCGGAATCCAGCATCCCGGCGATGCGTTCCTTCATCTCGCGGGCGGCCTTGTTGGTGAACGTGACGGCCAGGATGCTCGATGGCGCGATGCCCTGCGAGACGAGCCATGTGATCCGCGCGACAATCGTCCGGGTTTTCCCCGTGCCTGCGCCGGCCAGGATCAGGAGCGGTCCGGATTCGTGGGTGGCGGCGCGCTGCTGTTCGGGATTAAGATCCCACAGCCGGAATTTACTCACGGCAGCTCCCCCGAGACGAACCGCGCCACGACGCTCGGGTAAAGTTTATGTTCCTCGACCTGGATCCGCGCATGCAGCGACTCCGCGGTGTCGCCGGGTAGAACCGGAACCTCCGCCTGCGCGATAATCTCGCCGGTATCCATGCCGGAATCCACGAAATGCACGGTGCAGCCGGTTTTCCCGACGCCAGCCTCCAGGGCCTGCCGCCAGGCCTCGAGTCCGGGAAAAGCCGGCAGGAGCGAGGGGTGGATGTTGATCACGCGGCGCGAGAAGCCATCCAAAAGCGGAGCCTTGACCATACGCATGTAGCCGGCCAGCACGACCAGTCCGACCCCCGCCTCCCGCAGCCGGGCCGCGACATCCGCTTCAACTTCAGGAGAAAGCTTCGTGCGGAATTTCGGCTCGTGGATCACATGCGCGGAAATCCCCGCCCCGCGGGCGAGATCCAGGATCCCGGCCCCTTCGACGTCCGACATCACGAGCACGGCCTCCGCATCAAGCCGTCCGGCTTGGATCTCCGACAGGATCGCGCGGAAATTCGACCCTTTCCCCGATCCCAAAACTCCGATTTTCAAACGTCCCATGGCACCGTGGATGATGCACGCCACCACGCCCATGGCAAGCCGGGTATTGTGCCACTTCAATGCAGCGGATGTGATTGGAAAGACGCCTTCCTGGCTCTCACGTTCTGACGATCAACCTTCGTCAATGGAAACATCCTCTTCCCTCTTCAAATGCTGCCTTTCCCGTTTGCGGATTTCTGCGACTCCGCCGCCAGCCCAGCAGGATCCCCGCAGACAATGTGACCAATATAACGGTGGACGGTTCGGGGATTGGGGAAGGATAATACCCAGGGTTAGCTGGGAACGTTATATTCGCAGCCGACACAGTGGAGTTGGGCTTCAAGCCGAACAAGCCGCCGTCGCCGTCGTAGACCAAATCGAATCCGTTGATGACATTGCGGCCGGTGTTCAAAAATTGGTCGCCCACGGGCGGTTCGCTTTCGGTGAAACCATTGCTAGCGCCCGCATCATAAGGAGACCACTCCGTGCGCCACCCCGTCGTTGAATCGGAGGAGGGTTTGAGGATATTGTCCGGATTAGTATTGACTTCGAAACTGACCGCCCCATCCGAATTCAGCAAATTGACGGTGTAGTTTCCGGTCACCTCGCTCTTGGTGTCGTGACCAGGCAGTGTCAAATAGGCGTTGCCGATGCCAACATCCACCAGGATCCGACCTGTGGCCGAGGTGTTGCCCCCGTAAACCACCGTTCCGGTGGGGATTTGCCAATCGGGCGGGCTGCCGGGCACCTTGGCCAGGCCGGTGGGTATCAAGTTGGTGTAGGCAAAGCCCTTCGTGTCTGCGGTCAATCCCACCTGGACCTCGGATTGCGTGAGGACGTAGCCGGCCCGCATCGTGCCAGCCTTCATCTGATCAAGATTCAGAAAAGCGTTGAACTGCTGGTTATACTGATTGGTGTTGTTGGGGTTGGTGCTCGTTCCGGAGGGGTCTATGCCCACGCCAAAATTTGATGAGGTTTTGAATTTGCCGGGATTGTCGGCATAAGCCGCCACTTGGCCAGGAAGCAAGGTCACCTTGTAGTTGGAGATCGGGACGGAGAACGGGACGGGGATGTTGCTGTCGGTGACTGTCACTGTGCCGGATTCCGGAATTGTGTCATACGTGGCGTTTCCTCCTTGAGCACCGATCTGTTGTACCACCAGCACAGGCAGGGTCGACTGTGCCGCTCCGGTCGCACCCCCCACAGCGGTCGCGTGCGGGAAACTGATTGTCAAATCCGCCCACGTGCCTTGGAAAAGGCGATTGCTGCTGCTGAGGTAAAGATCCCCCGCTACTCCGGTGGGCGTGTAGCCGGAGGGGAGCATATTTGCGCTGACATACATTCCACGGGAGCCGGTGTCCAAAATGATATCCTGCCTGGTGCCCAGGATATCGATGGCAATGGTTGATTCCCCCGGTGACGCCGTGCCGTAGCCCGGGCTGTTGGAATAGGGTATGTTATACTGCTGTTGGAAACCCGTGTAGCCGGAGTCAGGGTTTAATGCTGGCGCTTGCGCACGCAAGATGCCCAAATTTCCGGCCAGCAGAACGGCCAAACAGGAAATCGTTTTGAGATGTTTCGTTTTCATGACAGGCAAACTTCCCCCCGTTCTTTTTTATGATCTGAATCAAAATTCGCGGCGCTCCCATCGTCAAGAGGATTCTCCATAGTCCAGGGAAAGAACTGGGATCAATCGGGGTCAGCCAAAGATATCTGACAAGATTTTTACAACGGTTCGCGGAGGACGTTCTTACCCATGAGAAACCTCATAAATCGAGGGGCTTGGACGAGTCGTGTTCACGCTTTGGAATGCTCGGACGATTGGGGTTGTTGAGGTCCTTGTGCCAAGGGCCTCAAGGATTCAACGGGCGGCTGGCATAACCGCCTCTACACCATCCAGCCAACTCGAAGAGTTGGTATCATTCCGTCCGAGGCGGCAATCAGAGCCCGACCGCTTTCCGGACGCGGGCCATCACGGAGTCGGAAACCTCGCGGGCTTTCATGGCGCCTTCTGTCAGGACGCGGTCCACCAGACCCGGGTCCGCGAGGATCTCCGCTCGGCGGGTTCGTTCGGCGGAGAAATGTTCCCAGATCCCGGCGAAGAGGCGTTTTTTCAAATCCCCGTATCCAACCCCGCCGTTGAGGAAGTCGGCTTCCATGGCCCGGTAGTCGGTCGGCGAGGCAACGAGTTTGTAGAGCCCGAGGATCGAGGAATTTTCGACCGGCTTCGGCGCCTCGACCGGGGTCGAGTCGGTTTTGATGCCCATGACTTTTTTATTGAGGGCCTTTTCCGGCGCGAAAATCTCGATCGTGTTCCCGTAGCTTTTGCTCATCTTCGCGCCGTCGAGGCCGGGGACGATCGCGGTATCCTCGCGGATGCTTGGCTCCGGGAGCTTGAAGACCTCTCCGAACGTCTCGTTGATTTTGATAGCGATGTCGCGGGTGACCTCGAGGTGCTGTTTCTGGTCGCGCCCGACCGGCACCAGGTCGCTGTCGTAGATGAGGATGTCCGCCGCCATGAGGACCGGATACGCGAAGAGCCCGTGCGAGGCAGCGAAGCCGCGCGCGGTTTTGTCCTTGTAGGAATGGCACCGTTCGAGGAGCCCCATCGGGGTTACCGTGCTCAGGATCCAGGCCAGCTCGGTGACCGCCGGCACGTCCGACTGGCGGAAAAAAACCGAGCGGGCCGGGTCCAGCCCGCACGCAAGGAAATCCACCGCCAGTTCCCTCGCGTTCGCCCGCAGGGTGGCCGGAACCTGGACCGTCGTGAGCGCATGCAGGTCGGCAATAAAGTAATAGGCATCGCCCTTTTCCTGAAGCTCGATCGCCGGCTTCATCATGCCGAAATAGTTGCCCAGATGGAGGGTGCCCGATGGCTGGATGCCGGAAAGAATGCGCATGGGGCGGAAGACTAGCGGGGATTCCAAAAAAAGGAAATTCCTTCCTCGGCGAGGGCGAGGCTCCTTCCGAGCCGGGATATTTGGGTTCCGACGGAGCCTCACCCTCCCAGCCGAGATTTTTGAGTCCGCAGTTGTCACGGGCGGCGAACCTTGTTACCAAATCCCGAACTGTATGGCACTGGCTGTCCAACGACCGAAACTCACGCTTTCCGAGAAGCTTTATCTTCCCGCGGTTTTCGCGGGGCTTTTCATCACGCTCAGGCATTTCGTCAACCGGTTGGCCGGCCGCACGAAAGTCACCATGCAATATCCGGAGGAGAAGTGGGACGACAGCCTGCCGGAGTGGTATCGCGGCGCGCCCACGCTGGTCACCGACGAGTGGGGCCGCGAGCGCTGCGTGGCCTGTCAGCTCTGCGAGTTCATCTGCCCGCCGCGGGCAATCACGATCAAGCCGGAGGAGATCCCGGCTGAGGAGCGCTGGGGCAAGGTCGAGAAACGCCCGAAGGAATTCGACATCGACATGATCCGCTGTATCTACTGCGGGCTCTGCCAAGAGGTCTGCCCGGAGCAGGCGATCTTCCTCCGCAAAGACTACTCGATCACCGGATACAGCCGGGCGGAAATGAATCACGACAAGGCGAAACTCCTCGAACTCGGCGGGGTCATGCCCGGCCTGGTCAACAAGTGGAACGAAAAAAAGTAGCCGATCCGGTCCGCTCCTGTTAAAAAAACCGCCGATTTCACCATGCCGCTCGCCCTCTTCTGGATCTTCGCCGCTCTGACTCTCCTTTTCGGTCTGGGAGTGGTATTTTTTCGGAGCCCGGTGTCGAGTGCGATGAGCCTGGTGATGTCATTTGTCGGGCTGGCTGCGCTTTTTGTGACGCTCGACGCGTTTTTCATCGCGGTGGTGCAGGTGCTGGTTTACGCGGGAGCGGTGATGGTGCTTTTTCTGTTCATCATCATGCTTCTGGACCTGCGCACCGAAGCCCGCCGCCCTGTCAAAATTGCCGCATGGGCAGGCGGGGGAATTGTCGTCGCAGGATTTTGGTTTACCCTCAGCCATGTGGCCTTCGGTCTGCCCGCGCTCTGGGTGCCGAAGCCGGTCATCCCCGCGGTGAACGACGTGGCGCAGGTCGGGCTCGCGCTCTTCAGAAATTTCAACCTCCCGTTCCAGGTCATCGGGGTCCTCCTCCTGGTCGCTACCATCGGCGTCGTCGTCCTCAGCAGGAGGGAGCTGAAATGAAAGCGGAAACCGGAAACCGGAAACCGGAAAGTAAAATGCCGCGCTTTGCGCGGGACTTTCTTCATTTCACATTCCTCATTCCACATTCCTCATTTTCCTAGGATGCCGACCCTCGCCCATTACCTTCTTGTCAGCGGCGGCCTGTTCACCATTGGGCTGGTCGCGGTTCTGCTGCGCCGGAACATCCTGATTATTTTCATGGGTCTGGAGCTGATGCTGAACGCGGCGAATCTGTCGCTGGTCGCGTTCTCGCGGTTCCATCTTGGCCACGACGGCCTGCCCGGCTACAACGCGCAGGTCCTGGTGTTTTTCATCATCACGGTCGCGGCTGCGGAGGTGGCGGTCGGGCTGGCGATCATCGTGGCGCTGTTCCGCGCCAAGCAAACAACCCACGTCGAGGATCTCGACACCCTGAGGTTTTGATGAGCACGCTCACTGCGCCTTGGATCATTCTCTTCACTCCGCTGGCCGCGGCGGCGGTGATCCTTTTTGTCGGCCGGTTTTCCAAACCGCTGAGCGCGGGGCTGGCGATCGGGTCGGCAGCGATCGGATGCGTGTTGAGCTGGTGGATGTTTTTCCAGCCCGACCCGGCGGTGTCGTTGCAGTTCCCGTGGATCGAAATCAGCGATGCCCTGCGGATTCCGATCGGGGTGACGGTTGACCACCTCAGCAAAGTGATGCTCGTCGTGGTAACGACGATTGCGACCCTCGTCTTCACCTACTCGATCGGCTACATGAAGACCGAGGAGGGCTACTGGCGGTATTTCGCGGGGCTGGCCCTGTTCCTCTTTTCGATGCTCGGCATCGTCCTCGCCGACAATTTCATGATGATGTTCATCTTCTGGGAGCTGGTCGGTCTCAGCTCCTACATCCTCATCGGGCACTATTTCAAAAAGGACTCCGCCGCGGACGCAGCCAAGCAGGCGTTTATCGTCAACCGCGTCGGCGACTTCGGGTTCCTGCTCGGCATCCTTTTCCTGTGGGCCGCGACCGGCACGTTGATGTTCGGCGAGCTGACGACAGGCGGCATCGCCGTCTTCGTGGCAAACCCGTTTTATCTCACCGTGGCCTGCGTGCTGATCTTTTGCGGGACCGTCGGAAAGTCCGCCCAGATGCCGCTTCATGTGTGGCTGCCGAACTCGATGGAAGGCCCGACGCCGGTGTCCTCGCTCCTCCACGCCGCCACGATGGTCGCAGCCGGCGTCTATATGCTCGCCCGCATTTTCCCGATCCTCGAAGCCGCTCCCCACGCGCTCGATGTGATCGCCTGGGTTGGTGGGATCACCTGCTTTGCGGCGGCGCTGATGGCCACGCAGCAGAACGACATCAAGCGGATCCTCGCCTATTCGACGATTTCCCAGCTCGGCTACATGGTCCTCGGGATCGCCTCTGCCAACACCTCCGACGTGGCGATGTTCCACCTCTTCACCCACGCGTGCTTCAAGTGCCTGCTGTTCCTCTGCGCCGGATCAGTGATCGTCGGCATGCACCACGAGCAGAACATCTGGAGAATGGGCGCGCTTAAAAATAAGATGCCGTTCACGTTTCTGACCATGGTTGCCGGCGGCTTGGCGCTGTCCGGGTGCCCGTTCACGAGCGGCTATTTCAGCAAGGACCTGATCATCGCGTGGGCGGTCGTCGAGCATCCGTTCCTCGGTTGGCTCTCGGTCGCGACCGCCGGGCTCACCGCGTTCTACACATTCCGCCTGGTGTTCGTGGTTTTCCTCGGAAAGCCGCGCGGCGATCACGCGAAACACGCCTCGGAATCGCCGCTGGTCATGCTCGTCCCGCTCGGTTGCCTCGCGGTCCCGGCGCTCATCGCCGGATTTCCGTTCATCGAAAAAATCTTCTTCCACACCACGGAACCGGAGGGTGTGCCATCTCTCCTCCATCCGGTGCTCTACGTGCTGTTCTTCGGCGGGGTCGCCTTGGCGTGGATGCTCTACGGTCATGCGGCCAAGGACCCTGTCTCGATTCCATTCTTCGCGAACCGTCTCTACATCGACGACCTCTACAACTGGATGGTCAAAAACATCCAGGATGGCGGGGCGGCTGTGCTTTCGTGGGCAGACCGGTGGGTGGTTGATCTCCTCATCGTCCAGGTCCCGAGCAAACTCGCGTGGGCCGGAGGGTTCGTGCTGCGGTTCCTCCAGATCGGAAACATCCAGGCGTATGCGTTTTTCTTCGGAGCCGGCGTGGTCGGGCTGCTTTACATTTTGATTTTCAAATGAGCACAATCATCCAAGTTCTCATTTCGATTCTGGGCCCGTTCAGCCCGCTCCTTTTCCTGATTCTCGTCCCGCTGGCGGCGATCGCTTTCATTCTGGTTGGCTCGAATGCCCGGACCACGGCGCTCATCGCGTCCGCGACCAACCTGGTTTTCGTGCTCGCTCTCTTCGCGGTTTACAAGCCAGGGGACGCCCCTTATCAGTTCGTTTCCACGGTGCCGGTGATTTCCTCGATGGGAATCGCGTTCACGCTGGGAGCCGACGGGCTGAGCCTGATCATGCTCCTGCTGGCCGCGCTCGTGACTGTCGCTGCCGTGGCGGTGGCCCGGGCACCGGAAAAAAACGCCCACTGGTTCTACGCCTCGCTCCTGTTTATCTCCGCAGGCGTCATCGGGGCCTTCGCCTCGATCGATCTCTTTTTCTTCTACATGTTCCACGAGCTGGCCCTCATCCCGACGTTTCTACTAATCGGGATCTGGGGCTCGGGCGACCGTCAGACGGCAGCCTGGAAAGCCACGATCTACCTCGCCCTTGGCAGCTTCGTTCTTCTCCTGGGGCTGCTCGGTCTCTATCTGATCCAGCCGGAGGGCTTACGGACATTCGACCTCCGGGCGATCATCGGCATGGCCGAAGCCGGATTGCTGCCGGACGGCAACTGGGTCTATCTGCTTCTGCTGATTGGATTCGGAATCCTCGTCTCACTCTTCCCCTTCCATACCTGGGCGCCCCAGGCTTACGCCAGCGCGCCTGCCCCGGCAGCCATGCTCCATGCCGGGGTCTTGAAAAAGTTCGGTCTTTACGGCTTGATCCGCATCGCGGGCACAGTGTTTCCAAATGAGGTGACGAACGGTTTTATTCAGGTGCCCGTTCCGTTCTATCACGTTGTTTCGATCTCGCTCTCCAACCTTCTCCTCGTGCTGCTCGTCGGGAACATCCTCTACGTCGGTTACGTGACGATCTCACAGCGGAAACTCGACTGGATGCTCGGGTATTCGAGCGTTATGCACATGGGCTACATCTTTCTTGGGTTCGCTGCGCTCAACGTCCTCAGCATCACGGGCGCCTCCCTGATGCTCTTCGCCCATGGCCTTTCGATCGCGGCGCTGTTTGCCCTCAGCGGCGAGCTGCGCGAGCGCACCGGAACGCTCGACTTTTCCGAACTCGGCGGGTTCGCGAAACCGATGCCCGCGTTCGGCCTGCTCTTTGGGTTCGCCGCCTTTGCCGCCATCGGGCTTCCCGGGTTTGTCGGCTTCGTCGGAGAGCTGCTCGTCTTTTTCGGATCCTTCATCGGCGGGGAGCCGCTCATGGGCGCCGTGAACGGAAAGGAAATTTTCCAGCTCAACAACTTCCAGATCGCCACGATCTGCGCGGTCTGGGGGGTCGTCATCTCGGCCATTTACATGCTCCGCGCCTACCGCCGGATTTTCTTCGGGCCGCTGAATGACCGGTGGACCGGTCTTCCCGAAATCTCAGGCCTAGCCCGGGTCGCCATCGTCACCCTGATCGTGGTGATGCTGGTCACCGGCTTCTTCCCGTGGCTCCTTATCAGGTTCATCGAGTCTGCTTCGATATGGTCATGATTCCCGCTCTCGCCTTGGAAATTTGTGTGGTTTGTGTGGGCATCTTTCTGCTCATGGCGGACTCATTCTATGTCCATTCCGACAAGCGGGTGCTGGCTTATGGCGGAATCTTCGGACTTCTCGTGGTCTTTGCGCTGACCTTCTACATCCAGCCCGCACCGGCGGACTACTCGGGGTTTTACACCAATGATGCCCTCGGGCTTTTCTTCAAACGATTCGCGCTCGTCTCTACCATTCTGACGCTGGTCCTAGCGGTCGAGTTTGCGCCGGTCGTCGAGCGGTTCATCCCGGGCTCGAAACCAGGAGCGGGTCTGGGGGAATTTTTCATCCTACCGGTGTTCACCTGCGCGGGCCTGATGTGGATGGCCTCGGCGGCGGACTTCGTGATGATCTTCTGCTCGCTCGAGCTCGTGACGATCTCGTTTTACATTCTCGTTGCCTACATGCGGAAAAACACGGCCAGCTTGGAGGCGGGGACAAAATATTTGATCCTGGGCGCGCTCTCGACGGGATTCCTTGTTTACGGGATCACATGGATTTACGGGATGACCGGGCAGACCGGCCTGAGAGGGATCTCGATGGTGTTGGGGTTTGTTTCCCAAGCCAGCCAGACCGCGCTGCTGTTCGGCATCGGGCTGGTGTTGGTGGCGGTCGGGTTCAAAGTGGCTGCGGCTCCGTTTCAGTTCTGGGTTCCGGATGTTTATCAAGGCGCGCCGACCCCGGTGACCGCCTTTCTTTCCGTTGGCTCGAAGGCGGCGGGCTTCGTGGTTCTCATGCGGGTGATCGAGCCGTTCCTCGCCGTGCCGACGATCGAAATCAGGCTGATCGCCGCGCTGCAAGTCCTCGCGGGCCTGACACTGATCTACGGAAACCTAGCCGCAATGCCGCAAACGAATCTCAAGCGCCTCCTCGGTTACTCGAGCATCGCGCACGCCGGTTATCTGCTTGTTGGCGTAGCGAGCGTCGACTCGCCGACCGCGGGGCGGGCGATCGTCTTCTACCTGGTCGCCTATCTCCTGATGACATTTCTCGCGTTCCTCGTTCTGATTCCGGTCGCGAAGGCCGCCGGCGGGGATGATATTTCGGATTTCAACGGCCTCGGCCGCCGCTCTCCGGGGCTGGCTCTGGCGATGTTGATCTCGATGCTTTCGCTGGCGGGCCTGCCATTCACGGCCGGGTTCCTCGGGAAGTTTTTCATCTTTGAGGCGGCGATGCGCGAGCAGCATTATGCGCTTGTCGTCATCGGTGTGGTGACCGTCGCCTGCGGGTTCTACTACTACCTCAAGGTCGTCCGCGCGATGTATTGGCAGCCGGTTCCGGCCGATGCGGCGCCGATCGTTGCCTCGACCCTCACGCGCTTTGCCGCGGGATTTCTGGCCGCGCTGATCCTCATCATCGGGATCTTCCCGAAACCAATTCTCCAAATCCTGCCCTGACCCATGCCCGTCCTAGACAAACCGCTCAGCGAACTCCAGACCTACCGCGGAATCAGCCCGAAGCCCAACGACTTCGACCAATACTGGTCGCGAGCGCTTGAGGAACTCGATGACACCGACCCCAAACCAGAACTGATCCCCACCGATACCTTGGGAGCAAAAGGCGTCGAGACGTTTGACCTTTTCTTCACGGGCGTTGGAGGCGCGCGGATTTACGCGAAATATCTCCGGCCTGCCCAGCCGGCCAAACCCGGCCCGGGCCTCCTCCTCTTCCACGGCTATTCCGGGCAGAGTGGTGACTGGCAGGACAAGCTTCCCTATGTCGGGCAGGGCATGGCGGTTGCCGGACTGGACTGCCGCGGCCAGGGCGGGCGCAGTCAGGATCCTGGCGGGGTTCGCGGCAATACCCTCAACGGCCATATCATCCGCGGGCTCGACGAGTCGCCGGACAAACTCCTCTTCCGCCAGATCTTTCTGGACACCGTGCAACTCGCGCGCGTCCTTTCCGGATTTTCCGAAGTCACGGAACTGAATTGTATGGGCGGCTCGCAGGGTGGAGCGCTCTCAATCGCCTGCGCCGCGCTCGAACCCCGAATCAAACGCTGCGTCTCGATGTTCCCGTTCCTTTCCGACTACAAGCGCGTCTGGGAGATGGACCTTGCGAAAGACGCCTACGCGGAGCTGAGAAACTACCTGCGGATGTTCGATCCTCTCCATGAGCGCGAAGAGGAAATCTTTCACACTCTCGGCTACATCGATGTCCACCATCTCGCGCCGCGCATCAAAGCCCGCGTGCTCATGGCCCTGACGCTGATGGACAACATCTGTCCGCCCTCGACCCAGTTCGCGGTCTTCAACAATATCGCCACCGAAAAGCAATCCGCCATCTATCACGACTACGGGCACGAGGGGCTGCCGGGATTCAACGACCGCGCGTTCCGCTTCCTGACTGCTCCTTAGAGGTCTTCAGCGCGAAAGATCGCCCTGGGTAAGAAGCTTGAAGCCCTCGCCGGCGAGAACCGAACTCGCGCACTCGTTGTCATCCAAATGCATCGCCAACACCGCGCGGTCATGCGGCCTGACCAGCAAGGGGTAGCTGAAATACACGTTCACCTCCGCCATCAGGAGGGCGGCCAGGACGCGGGACAGGTCGCCGGGGCCTTCCTTCAGTTCGACGACGAGCAGTTCGCAGTCGCTATAGGGGATGTCATTTTCATGGAAAAGTTCCGTAACGCGCTCGGGGTCGCTCACGATCATCCGGCCGATGGCCGATTCCGAGGAATCCTGGATACTGAGCGCAAGAACGACGACGTGGCTCTCATTGAGGAGCTTGACGACTTCCAGAAGGGCTCCCACCTTGTTTTGGAGAAAAACAGAGAACTGTCGGACCTGCGGGGTGTTGAGCTTCTCGGCAGTTGGCAGCGGCATTTTTACTTGTAGGAATACACCAGACAGAAGTCCGCCTTATCCCCCTCGACCAGTTCCAGGCGCACGAAATACCGCCCGCTCGCGTCCGGGAGCAGCCCGGCAGCGGCGGTCGAACCATCCTGAAAAATCTCTCCCTCCACCGGGCGGCCATTTTCATCGAAGAGGGTGACCGACAATTTGCGGGCCGGGGCCACAGCGGCGGCGCAAAACCAATACGCGTTCCCGGAAAAAAGGTTCACCTCGAGGACCTGGGGTTTGCCCGGCTCCAATACTCCGGACCAGTATCCGTCGCGGATCTTGTAGCCGTCGTTGGCGAACGCTCCCGCGAGCTCCAGAACCTTGCTGCGGGAGGTGGTGCGCTCCCGGGAGTCCGGAGTCTCCTGGGCGGTGAGAATGCAGGCGGTGAGAAAGAGGATGCCGAGCGTCTTCATTGTTCTTTGTTTCCCTTGGCGATATCGTTCACGAGCGAATCCATCGTGGCGGACACATCCTTCACAGCCTCCGGAGCGGGAGGCTTGCGGTCTTTCGTGTGGACGAGATTGAGGATGTCCCGGAGCTTTTGTTCCACTTCCGCGACCAGCGGCTGTTTTTGCATGCGGTCCGGCAGCTTGCCCAGTTCGTCCAGCAAATATTCCACGATCGCGGGCTGTCGAAGAAGCCCGGCGAGCCCGGGGCTGTAGTTTTTTGCAATGAAGTCCGAGGCCACCTGCGTTCCACGGATCCAGGCACCGATGGTGACGAGGATCACAAGGTCTTTGTCTTTCTGCTCCGCCATGGAAAGTTTCACCTCGTTCTGGGTGGCTTCCAGTTCCTCACGCAGGGCGCTCCAGTCATTGTTTTCCGCAAAATCGTTGATGCTGTTTCCGCGGCTGATCACGCTCTGGCTGACATTGAGCTTCTTGGCCAGATTGATGATGTCCTTTCCCGTGTTCTTGACCCCCTGTCCGTCCTGGGCTTCAACCGCGATGTATCCGTCGGCGACCAAGACACCGAGCATAAGCGCCATCTGTTCGCGGCTTGCGGTGGTGCCCGCGGACTTGGGGGCATACAACTGCGTCCAGTTCGGCTGCCCCTGATCATCCATCGCGGAGAAAAACTCGCCCGGGGAGGGAATGGTGACCGCGTCCGAGAGAACTGCGGACTTCATTTGCTCCTTTGTCAGCGGCTCGGTTGCCATCAATAGTCCGGCCGAGAAAAGGACGACTGTGGAAATGGCACTGCGGAATATCATGAAAAACTTTCTACACCCTCACCACGAATATTGCCAGCGCCATTCCACATTCGTTTCAAGCCCGCGATCCGGCTGTTCAAGCCGAACGCATTTTCGCTCCGGATAAATCCGGGCTTCCTTTCGCGGGCGGGCTGCGCTTAAATATACGGTTCATGCGCCGATTCGAGAAGACAGTCACAGCCTTGTTGCTGACGGTGGTTTTTTCCATCGCGCCGGCGCGTGCCTCGGCGGGCGACCCGTCGCTGGACACCGGGCGGAATTTTGCGCCGTTCGTCCTCTCCTTGAAACCTTCTTTGCAAATGAGTCCGCTGCCGGGCTGGATGCAGGGACCAGCCGTGGTCCACCCCGAAACAGCGACCATCGAAATCCCCGTGCCGGCGCTTTGGGCCGTCCCCGCGGTCGAACTGTATGCGCTGACCGTCGTGTTCGACGACCGTGGTGATGGCGGACCCGCTGTGGAATGGCGGTCCGCGAACGGCTCGACGGGCACGGTTTCCCAGGGCCTCGGAGAGCTGGGCACCTCCCTCGGCCTCAATGCCAGGACGATCCTTCTTCCTCGGCAGTTGACCAGCGAGGGAGGTGTGCTGCTGATATCTTACTACGCAAAATTCGACAAACTCGTGAGCCTCGCGGTTCGTCCGGCCCGTGAGGACCCGCTCGCCGTTCTCGGCGGCGGGAGCGACCCGGCTCTGGTGGACGAAGCCCTGCGGGTCTTCGAGCGCGCTGAAGTCGATGGCCGGAGAAACCCTCCGCTCAGCGGGGATGTCCGGCACGGATCCATTGTCGAAGCCGAACTCTCGGCCCCGGCACAGGAGTTGGATGGAGAACTTGAATTCATCGTCCCCATCGAAGGGGTTGTTGAGGGGGCCTTGCTGAAGCTCGATGTCCTCGGTCTCGATCCCGAAGCCGTCGTTCAAGTCCGGGTCAACTCGGTTTCGGTCGGACAGTTGGGGTTCTCCCCGTTTCGCCTGGATGACCCCGCACTCGTTCCGGACAGCCTCGGACGTCTCGTGATCGCGGGATGGAGGAGCGGCTCGGTCTTTATCCCGGCTCGCCTCTGGCAGGCGGGCGACAATTCGGTCGTTCTCGTATTAAAAAGATCGGAGATTGAGACGGAGCGACCGGTTTTCATCCGGAATGCCGGGATCCACATCCGATTCGGCGCGGTGTCCGCACAGCAAACCAAACCGGCTGGCGAGCCGGATTTCTCGATCCCCGACCCTCTCGTCCCCAATCCGCAGGACCCGCCTCTGCCGGAAATCGTGACCGGGGCTCACTGACAAAAAAAGAGGGGCGATCCCTCGAGTGAAGGACCGCCCCTGAAAATTTTGCCCCGCTTGTGCCGTTCTGAAACATTTCCCGTTCCCTCGATATAGGGTGGATGACCGCCTGCCCTGCGCTCTGACTTCCAGTGAAGGCCTGTCATGGCGCCGGGGGCCTAGCCTCCGGGTTTGATTTAATTATCGGTTCGGGAGTTTGCTTCGTTTAATCGCGAACACAGAAGGGCAAATCTGATGCGGCAGCCGGACAATTTTCGTGTCCTTCCACCGCGAAACCCAACAAAATTTGGAAAGAACTACTCTCGGAAATCTACCCCCAGGCGCCCTTTCAATCCGGCTTTCAAGCGGTCCGTGGTGGCGTTGACTTCCTCTGTCATCAGAGTCCGCTCGGCGGACCGGAATGTCAAGGAAATTGCGAGCGATTTCCGGTCGGCGGGAAGATTATTTCCGGAAGGGTCCGTGAACAAATCGAACAGCGAAACCGATTCGAGAAGCGGCTCGTTTTGCTCGAGGACAGCGGCGCGCACGTCGCCGTAGGAAAGCGTCAGCGGAGCGATGAGGGCGACGTCGCGGGTGGATGACGGAAATTTCGGGAGCGGTTTTGTCGCGGTGATTGAATTCGCGGCTCCCTGCCATGCGGCAGCATCGAATTCCGCCGCGACAACCGGAGCGGAAGCATCGAGCTTTCTGGCTTCCGCAGGATGGAGGATTCCGATCAGGCCGATGCGAATTCCATTTTTGAAAACCTCAATCGCGGCCCCGAACGGGAGCGGTGGATTCGGAAGCGAAGCGAAATCTTCATCGCGCAATCCAGCGAGTTCCGCAACGGCACCCTTGAGATCGAAGATATCCCAATTCCTGCCGGCAGCGCCGCGCCAGTCGGGTGCCGCGAGCGCCCCTGTAGCGGCCAGCGCGACCCGGGACGCCTCGCCGGGAACGGCAAACACCCTGCCGCACTCGAACAGGCGGATCGACGGCGAGCCGAGGTCCGCATTCCGTTTCAAAGCGGCCAGCAGGCCCGGCAACAGGCTTGTGCGCAGCCGCGACTGGTCGTCGCCGAACGGGTTCTTCAGCTCGACCGCCGGACCGAACCACGCCGCGTCCGCGGCCGAAACGAGCGTGCTGGTGCGAGCTTCCGAGAACCCCAGCCCCGCCAGCGAATGCCGGCGCTCCATCAGGAAATCGTATGCGGCATCAGGCGCGGACGAAGGGGCGAAGAACCCCACTGTCTGGGAGGGGATTTTTTCGATCCCGATGACACGGGCGATTTCCTCGATGAGATCGACCTCGCGCGCCAGCTCGTGCCGGAATCCGGGAACCGACCATGTGGAATCGCCGCCACCGGACGATTTTTCCAGGCCGACTTTCGTGAGCGACTCTTCGATTTCCTGATCTGAGATTTCGATGCCAAGCAGCGAGCGCACACGGGCGTGGCGCAACGCGATCTCCGGACGGGCCCAATGGCTGCCGGCTTCGAGCACCACGTCATCAGCCACTCCGCCGGCAACCTGGACAATCAACTCTGCGGCTCGCGCAGAGGCGGATGCGACCATCTCGGGATCGACGCCGCGCTCGAACCGGTAGCTGGAATCGCTGATCAGACCGAGCGTCCGCGAAGCCCGCCGCACAAAGCCCGGATCGAACACCGCGCTTTCGAGCAGGATGTCGGTCGTCGTGGCGGAGACGCCGGAGTCTTCGCCGCCCATCACCCCGGCCAGCGCGACCGGGCGTTTATCGTCAGCGATCACAAGATAATCTTCGCTGAGCTTGTAATCCCGGCCATCGAGCGCCCGGAAGTTTTCGCCTTCGGCCGCGCGACGCACGTTCAGCGAGCCCTCGATTTTCACGGCATCGAACGCATGCAGCGGCTGGCCCAGTTCGAAGAGCACATAGTTGGTCACATCGACCACGTTGTTGACCGGACGCAGGCCGACCGAGGCGAGACGGTCAGCAAGCCATTGCGGGCTAGGTCCGATCTTCACCCCACGAATCCGACGCAGGGTATAGTAGGAACATTCTTCCGCTTCGATCTTCACCGCCTGACCCGCAGGCGCGGTGGCCGGTGCAGGAATGCCCGGATCCGCAAGCTCGAGATCGGTGAAGACCGTGATCTCGCGCGCCACTCCGAGATGGTTGAGCCAGTCCGGACGGTTCGGCGTGATCTCGAGTTCAAAAAGCACATCCGCCGGAAACTGGTCCCGGATTGGAGAACCCACAACTGCATCCTTCGGCAGAATCAGCAACCCCTCGGCCTCCTCGGCGAGCTTCAATTCCTTCGCGCTGCACATCATCCCTTCGCTCTCGACCCCGCGCAACTTCCCGGTCTTGATTTTAAAATCCCCGGGCAGCACCGCGCCTGGCAGGGCGAGCGGCACCTTATCCCCGACCTTGTAGTTTTTTGCCCCGCAGACAATCTGACGCGGCGTCCCGGACCCATCGTCCACTTTGCAGACGCTCAGCCGGTCGGCGTTCGGATGCTGCGCGGATTCGAGCACCTGCGCCACTACCACCTTGTCGAAGTCCGCGCCACGCTCCTCGACCGAGGCGACCTCGAGGCCCGCGCGTCGGAACAACGCCTCCAGCTCGTCAGCGGAGCGCTGACAATCCACAAATTCCCGAAGCCAGTTGAGCGAAACTTTCATCGGTTAAAATTGTTTCAAAAACCGGAGATCGTTTTCGACGAGCATCCGGATGTCCGGGATTTTGGCGAGGTTCATGGCGAGGCGGTCGAGGCCGAACCCGAAGGCGAATCCGGTGACGGTTTCGGGATCGTAAACCCGATCGCCGCGGCGCTCGCAGATCGCCTCGAAGACCGCAGGATCGACCATGCCGCAACCTGCAAGTTCCATCCACTGGCTGCCAAGCGCCTCGGTCCGGATGTCGATCTCGTAGCTCGGCTCGGTGAACGGGAAAAAGTGCGGGCGGAATTGCAGGTCGGTGTCCGGGCCGAAAAGCTCGCGGAAAAAAAATTCGAGCGTTCCCTTGAGGTCGGCGAGGCTCACGTTTTCGGCCACGTAGAGCCCTTCCATTTGAGTGAACTGCGAAAGGTGCGTGGCATCGACCTCGTCGCGGCGGTAGGCCGCGCCTGGCGCGATGATCCGCACAGGCGGCGGCGTGTTCTCCATCACCCGGATCTGCACGGTCGAAGTATGCGAGCGCAGGAGGCGTCCGTCGGGGAGATAGAATGTGTCCTGCTCGTTCCGGGCAGGATGGTCTGGCGGGGTGTTGAGTGCGTCGAAGCAATGCCATTCGGTCTCGATGTCCGGGCCGTCAGCAATGGCAAATCCCATGCGCCGGAAGCACCGCACCGCGCGGTCCATCAACTGCGTGAGCGGGTGCAGCGTGCCGGTCTCGCCGAATGTGCCGGGCAGGGTCAGGTCGAGCGAGGACGCCGCTGCGGCATCCGCCTCCTCGAGCAGGCGGATCTCCTGCGCTTCCAGAGCGGAGGTGACCGACTGCCGGAGGTCGTTAAGCAGCTTGCCGAATCGCGGGCGATCCTCCTTCGCGACATGGCGCATGCCTTCGCTGAGGGCGGTGACCGCACCGCTTTTTCCCAGAAAGCGCACGCGGGCCGCGTCGAGGGAGGCCCGGTCGGTGACGGCCCCGATGTCGCTCAGCGCCTCGGCGCGCAGGACTTCGATTTGTTGCTCCATGAAAAGAACTTTAAACCACGGAGGACACAGAGAACACGAAGGAAAGGGAAGTCATTCGGGAAATCTTTCAAGTCATCAGATCTCCGTGCGCTCCGAGTCCTCCGTGGTTAAGTCTCCGATGGATTTTCACAGGCTGGAAGCCTGTAATCCTTTGGGTCAGGCGGCCTTCTTTTGTGTCGGCTTCGCAGGCTTGGCCTCGAGAGCGGCTTTCGCCTTGTCGGCGATCTGGTTGAAGACCGCCACGTCCTGGATGGCGATGTCGGAAAGGACTTTCCGGTCGATCAGGATGTTAGCGGCTTTGAGCCCTTCGATAAACCGGCTGTAGGTCAGGCCCTGGGCGCGGACGGCGGCGCTGAGGCGGGTGATCCAGAGGGCGCGGAAGTTGCGCTTGCGGGTCTTCCGGTCACGGTAGGCCCAGTATTTGCCCTTCATCTGCGCGTCTTTGGCGTAGCGGAAGAGTTTGGAACGGCGGCCACGGTAGCCCTTGGAAGCGTCGATGACGCGTTTCCGGCGGGCGCGGCTGGCGGGAGCATTGGTTGCTCTTGGCATGTTGTGTC
>Ga0194053_10000039_pt1 | contig 89799 bp, 49 predicted proteins | sample SepL228m_MetaG_FD_161684 | JGI IMG/M metagenome (GOLD analysis project Ga0194053, IMG submission 161684) | Anoxic zone freshwater microbial communities from boreal shield lake in IISD Experimental Lakes Area, Ontario, Canada - Sep2016-L227-8m | ecosystem: Environmental > Aquatic > Freshwater >...
TCCACCGGCAACATGCGCACAAGCGGATATTCCATCTGACAGTGTGGATAACGTTCTGTCCGCACATTATCAGTATGACAATAGCGCAAATCCATTCCCAACCATCCACCTTTACCATGCAAAATTGACGCGTCTGCGGCAAACTGACCTGTTGCAGCACTATTAATCCATATCGGACGAGGTGATAAATTGCAAATTTTATGTGTGACTATAATAGCATCCAGATTATTAACGGGCATAATTACTGTATGGACAGTCAACCCACTACTAATAACTCCGGTTGCAACGAGACCACCATCTTTTTCAATAGCGTCTTGAAATTGAACATCATGAATTACATTATCTACATTAAGACGTAATCCCATGTTTTTAACACCAATATTCAATTTCTGATTCATAAAAGAAATGCCATGAACAGTAATATTGAATGATGCTTTTGAATCATTAATCATATTCTTTTCCTTTAATTTATAGGCTTATTCTGAAATATTCATTGCTTTTATTAAGTTTTTTTTCCATTAGAGTAAACGTTAATAAAGTGACATACTTACCCGGAACTATTTCCCACCCAGTGCGCTCGTTATTATAATCATCTTCTTTTTTCAATAATAACCATCAGGCCTTCCAACCAAATCGGCGCAATAAGGCACGGGCTTCGGTTTCGGTATTGGCGGTCGTCGTTATGCATACTCCATCCGCCCCGACCGCCTTGATAAGCGGTTCAATTTCATCGGAAGCGACACCGAAGGCATGGACACTTTTACCAGCGGCTTTAATGCGACGGTAGAGGTCGTACCACTCAGGTGCCCCACCCTGCGGCAGACCAGCTTGCGGAGTCCATTCAATTGCATCAATAGCCTCAATAGCCAATAGGCTATCGAGATGTTGCAACGCCGTGGTGCCGTCGAGGTGATAGTAAACATAGTCCAGTCTCTGGCACTGTTGCCGCAAACTGGGAACAACAAATTCATCAAACATGGCTGGACTGAGCATACAGGACATGTCGCACTGCATTTTAACAGTACGTCCCGGCGCCCAGACTCCAAAGATGCCAATACTACTGCCACCCCAGGAATCACGAAGCATCGGCCACCAGTCCTCATACATTTCTTGGAAAGCGACATTGGCTTCGTGTAATTTCTCATGGACCCAATCCGGCCGCTCGATAAAGTCAGTCAAGAAATCCTGGCCGCGCAGACCACTGAGGGCATCCGCGGCGCCTTCAATATCTGGATAGCATGCCACCCCACGTCCTTCAACACAACGCACCGCCTCAGTGATAGTCGCCCAATGCCGTCGCCACCATACTCCATCGCGATCTATGCGTAACGGTGGATGCGTGTCAGGGTCATGAATGACCGGATGCAGCCAGACCGTGCCGTTTTCGATGCGCGCTTCACCACCAAGCATGACGCCAAGACAGACCGGTCCGGAAATCCAAGTCGGCATTATCGGAAATGCAGCACCGCCATAAAATCCATTGGCTATATGATGCAACCCGCTTTGCGTCCAGAAGCCCGGATCCCACCACATAAATTCCATGCTCTTACCAGTCGAATCAGGTTTATGGCAAACCTCCCAAGGTTTGTCTTTCGGGGCAGTCACACAAAGAGCGAGTCCCTTGTGCTCCCACCAATCCTGCCAAGCCGCGCGTGCCGCTGACCAATCTGGCTTGTAGCCAAGTTCCGTTGGCATCATAGCATCACCACCTCTGCGTGCTGCTGGCCTGATCGAATTATGAGTTGCGCGTCACCATTGAGTTCACACCGGGTGCGCCCACGCCCCGTGGTCGCGTCCCACTCTACCGGGAGCAGTTGTCCATCCAGCGTGACCACCGGCGTCTCCGGCGCGAAGAAGGACAAGGGCGTATAGCCCTGACCCTTAAGTGCGACGCGTAACGTCTGCCCCTCTACCACGGCGGTCTGCACTGTGGCGTCCACCGCCAGGGTCAGTACCGGGTGCGCCGGTACGCCCGGGCCGTATTCTACCTCAATACGATGCGCACCTGGCGTGAAGACCGGGAACTTGGTGGTGCCGATAAGTGACTGACCGTCCACGAGCAGTCGCCGCGGCCAGCGACCTTGACCAACGGCACTGAACTGGATTGTAGCGTCCCGGAAACGGAATCCTTTCAGCATAATCGGTTCACCGAGACCACCGGGAATTAAACCCAGACCGCCAAGGTCAGCCCATAAACCGGCGGCACATTCTACCAGATTACGATACCAGGCACCCGCCCCAAAAACATGCCATGAACCAGATGTGTTCAGTGGTTTATGGAACGGCTTTCCTTCGAATGCCGCCGGTTGATATCCATAGTTCATCTCATATAAATAAAAGAGTTTTTCCAGGGCTGAGACGTTGCCGGTCGCGCGGAACAGTCGCGCCAGTTGCGTGTCGTTAGCGGAAAACCAGTTGTGCGGTTGTCGTGTCCATTCCTTCCATCCACGTTTCTCATTGCGGGTGATGATATGGATACCATCCTCGCGCAGAAATTCACGTTCACAAAATTCGGCACTCGCTGTCAGTTTATCACCATAAAGGTCTTCACCATAGGGGCTGTCCATGCCCGCCATCGCGGTTGACAGCGGGATGTCGCATATCAAATCGGGATCCATAGGATGCACGCCTTCGTTCCAGAAGCCGATCTGCTTGTTCCAGAAAACGTGTTGAAAATTGCTCCGGAGCCGCTGCGCCAGGTTGCGAACGCGCCTGGCTAACTCAGTGTCGCCCCAGGCCAATAGCAGCTTCTCGGCCGAACAATACGCGCCGTAGTCCCAGGCTGTGGGGTAGGCCAACCAGCCTTTCCATGTCCGACCGAACTCCTCCGGAAAATCTGTCGAGGCGGCAGCCACTTGCAACATACCAGTTGAATCCACCCTTTCGAGGATTGCCATGATTCCTTTTACGAAGACATTCCTCCAGGCGCGGGTGGCATCTATATTACCTGTCCATGCCAAATAATCATGAGCAAGCATATATTCCAGCCGGGTCGGCATACCGGCTGGCAGTTGATTATGACTGCGACAGTCGCGCATTAGTGAGTTGTCGTATTCATCGCAGTAACCGGTGCGAGCATAGAAATCAAGCAGCTCCTTCACGAATTCATGCCGACCCGATGCAAGAATAGCAAACGCCGGCCGGGCCATGTCCCATTCCCAGACCCAATGGTATTCGTTGTTGCCACGGAAAGCACCTGGATTATCAGCAATCCGCATGGCTTCGAGCATCAATGGCTGGACTCTGAAGAACTTCTTTAAGGCCATGTGCCGACCAAAGTCCAAGTGCGGAGTCTCCGCCGCCGCAGTGGCGAAGCGCCCCTGCTGCCGACATGCCAGTGCTTGCGGGACAGTCGTCAAATCCACCACCATTTGACGTGCTTCAGTCTCGCTACTGCCCAGTCCTATCACTAATGCAACATCTGACGCCGCAACCGCGGTAAACCTAAATTCAACCCCATCATCGGTCACAATGAATGGTGTGTTTGCCCCGACGCAGAAATGCAACTCTGATCTCCGTGGCGGCTCCGGGGCAACTTCCTTGCCAGCAATGCCAGCAAAGGTAGAATTATCGCGGAACGTCCATGATTCACGTCGAACCGCATGCCAGACCATCTCCTCACCCGGCACGCGAGATGAGGCTAATGCTTCGGGAAACTCCCACGTGGTGTGATCGAGTTGCCGACCGTCTTTGCAGACGTCGTGATCAACAAACATCGCACGCGGAATCGTCAGCGTGACTGACTCGCGCGCGTTTTGCACGACCCATTGCAACCCACCCTGGACAATACCGAAGCGGCTGTTAATCGTACCGGTCGGGCGTTCTTCACGATTGGTATAACTAAACGGCCAAACCTCGATCCAATCGATCCGATGCGGTGAGCCATCTACCTCCAGTGTAGCCGGTCTCGGTTCAACGGGTTGGCCCAGTCCGGCCTGACTGTTGCTGACAACACCCGGCATGCGGAGCACATGGTTGAGTCCTTTCCATGAATCCGGCGAGTAATGTACCAACAGCGAAAATCCTTCCGGTTCGTGTTGGAGCCGGAAACTGGTGCGACCGTCGCAAAAAACAAGTTGCCGGGCGGTCAGACCGCGGCTGGCAGTGAGATGGGGTAAGGGTTCTAAATTGTTCATGACAGAATCTCCTGCGGGGCGAAGGCCGGCATGGGCATGTCGGCGTCGTCTACCGCATTGCAGTTGGGGTTCGAGCCCAATCCGTAACCGATGCGAACAGTCGCGTCGGGCGGTTGATTGAGCAGAATATGGATATTGCTCGGGTCGATGGGATTCGGGGCGGCGTTAATAATGAACACAGTCGGATGAGGTGAACCGTCTGGTAAGTGGACGGTAAAACCGCTGATGTGTTGCCGGACCGGCCAATGGCTGGTGACGCCGCGACACACCACGCGCACACAACCCAAACCTCGGTCAACAGGAACTTGCTCAAGCCGATTCAGGTCTGGCGCTGGCAACCCGCACGCCAATCGCGCGAGGCGTTGTCCCACGCGCACAAGACTCGGGGTGTCAAGATGTATAATGTCGGCCAACCCCAGATCGACGGCGCTGGTTACGGCGGTATGTGGTATGCGGGTCGGTAGCACGCGCAACGTTTCGCGCACAATGTTCCAACCGCACGCTTCCTCCTCGCTGACGGGCAGCGCGTATCGGCCAAGCTGCACTAACAACACCGGCAAGTCGGGGCACTGCAAGTCGGCGCGCAGTCCGGCAATCCAGTGCTCCAAGCGAATGCCGTAGGACGCTGCGCTATCGCGCGACCGGGAGTCGCTTTCACCCTGATACCAAAGCACACCGGCCAATACGCTACCAGCGAGGTGGCTGTTGCTTAGGAGGCGATCATACAGCGTACCGGGGTCACGATCCGACCATTGTGCCAGTGACGTTCCGCCCATGGCGCATGGAATCAGTCCAATCTGGTCACCCGTGGCTTCGGCCAGTGCCACACCAAACGCAAGCCCCGGTCCCACACCCGTACCGTGCAGAGGTTCCGCGGCCTGCACCCATCCCTCGCCCGTTAAGCACATGACCCGCTCATCCGGTGCCGGCGCGCCGGTCAACGCGCCGCAACCGGCCATGTTCGACTGACCGGCTAACACCCAGATCTTCGGCTGATTACACATGGTCTTTTGCTTCATGGCAAAGCTCCTTACAATGCCGTGGGCGACGCTGGTAACGATGATGAGTTAAGATTGATACATCTGCACTCGATCACCAGTTCTGATGTCTTTTCCAACATACACCGGGTGCGCCCACGCCCAGTGGCAGCGTCCCATTCGACCAGAAGCAGTTGTCCATCCAGAGTAACCACCGGCGTATCCGGTGCAAAGAAGGAGATTGGCGTATAACCTGTGCCATATAGCGTTGCGTGCAACACCGATCCAACTACTGTAGCCCGAACTTCCGCGTTGACGGCTTGCGTCAGCACCGGATGAATCGGCGTACCGATTCCATACGTCACTTCAATATGATGTACACCGACCGATAACGGAGGTAACTTGGTTGAGCCGACAAGAGGCTGACCATCCACCAGCAGTTGACGCGGCCAGAGACCGTGTCCATGACTCGTAAAGTTGATAGTTCCGCCTCGATAGCTTAATCCCTTGATACATATAGGTTCACTTAGACCACCTGGTGTCAGCACCAATCCTCCCAAATCAGCCGATAAACCTGCTGCACATTCAATTAAATTGCGATACCAGGCACCACATCCCATTGCATACCATGAACAGGATCCATTTAATGGCCGCAACAATGGTTTACCTTCAAAAACAAAAGGAGAATGTCCAAAATTAAGTTCATACATATAGAACAGGCGTTCTAACGAACGTATATCACCTGTGGCTCTTAACAATTTTGCTACCTGAGTATCATTGCCGGCATACCAATTTTGTCCTTGTCGTGTCCACTCCTTCCAACCTCGCTTTTCTCCTCGTGCTGTAATCCATATACCATCTTCGCGAAGGAAATTTTCCGATGTAAACTTGGCACTTACGCTTAATCGCTCACCATATAGATCCTCACCATAAGGACTATCCATGCCTGCAATTGCAGTAGATAATGGTATATCACAAATAAGATCAGGATCCTTCGGGTTCACACCTTCATTCCAAAATCCGACTGATTCATTCCAAAAGATACGTGCAAAATTCACTCTTATTCGTTCTGCAACAGCACCAATACCATTAGCCAATTCAAACTCATCAATTAACTGCAACAGTTTTTCTGCGGCTCTTAATCCACCATAATGCCATGAAGTTGAATAAGCCAACCAGCCGGGCCAGGTTCGACCAAATTCTTCTGGAAAATCTGTGCTTGCTGCCGGTGCAGAAAACATACCAGTAATAGGGTCAGCAGTATCAATGATTCTTTTTGCAGATTCAATCAGCCAATCACGCAAACCGGAAAGTATAGAGTCATCACCAGACCAGGCTATATAATCATGAGCAAGCATATATTCAAGTCCATCAACCCCACCTTCACTTCCACTTACCCGTAAATCTCGTGTTAATGAATTATCATATTGATTAATTAGTGAACCATCCGAATTGAGTGGTGAAACGCGGAAATTTAATAAATTTCTTATACAGTCATGGCGTCCTGATAACAATACTCCGAAAGCAGGTCGCGTCATATCCCAACCCCATACACCGCCGTATTCATTCTTTGCCCGAGACGCACCGGGAGTATCTGTAATACGCATACTCTCGATATATAATGGTTGCTGCTGGGCAAAGCGTTTCAGCGAGTTATGACGTCCAAAATTAATATCCGGCAAATCTTCTGCTATTGCCTTATAACGCGCTACCTGTCGCTGCCAAATTTCTTCTGGTTCATTCATGGCTTGTGTTGCTTTTTTATCAGCAGTTTCCATATCACTGGCAATCCCAATAGCTAACGTAACTTGTCCTTTTTCATCTGGTATCAGCTGAAAACGAAATAAATCTTCGCTACTATCAACTGACATTTCGTTGTTGGCTCGAATTACTAAATATAATTTGGAAGAACGCTGTTCCGGACTTATTGAACGGCCAGCAATTCCAGAATAAGTAGAACTGTCGCGAAATAGCCATTTCTCGTCACGAATGGCCGACCATGATTCAATATCACCCGTAAAATTCCAATTCGAAACTTCAAGCGCGTCACCCAATTTATCACGTTTGTCCATTTCAATAAACATAGCTCGAGGAATTGTAAAGATAGCTTTTTTTTGTACACCTGCGAATAGCCATTGTATTACACCCTCTTCAACAACTACACGACTTTTTAATACATCGGCAGGACGATTTTCACAATTCACACATCCAAATGGATAAGATTCTACCCATTCAAACAAATGAGGCAAGCCATCTATATCCCATGTCATCACTAATCCATTTTCACTCCGCAATACATTAATCGACAATTCATATTGCGAATCAGGTGCGTTATGCGATATCATGTTAAATCCGGCAGGTTCATTACATGCACGCAATATAGTTCGGCTATCTGCAAAAATAACTTCACGCGCTGTCAACCCATGTCCGCTGCGCAGTCCCATCAAGTTTTTTGAATTATTAAGCATAATGTTCCTTTCTTTTAATTATTAAAACTTATAATATTATTCATTCTTTATTGAAATTATTGCCACATCATCGATATCAAGTGAAGTAAAGTGACCACCATGAACTGTTGATATCCTTAATTGTGGAGTTACAACAGCATCACTTTCCGCATCAAGATAAACCTTGTCATCAATAGACAAGATATGATGAGAACCAATAACTTTAAATGTAAATTTATGCCATTCTATATCAGGAGTTCCAAGAAGCTGGTTTCCAAAAATAGCATCATTTCCCGTTCTTCCGCCAGTAATATATCTGGTGTTATATTTCCAAAATCCACCTGATTCTATCCCTTTTTCCTCTATTGGATTAAAAGGCAGAAGATTCATAGCCCAGGTAGATTCACCTTGAAGTGTATTAACATCAATTGATATTGCATAATTTACTTTTTTCGCAGGTTTTCGCGGTACAGTTATCATATCTGGATCATCTTCTGGTTCATCCGCTATTTTTTTACCTGAATCATCAGCACCAATGGTACCATTAGCATAACTAATAAAAATCATCCCACGCTCATTTGCTGTTACTGGCAGTTTTGATAAACGCATTCGAAATGACAATTCAAAAGAGTTCGCTTTAGCCAACATGTCAGATCGAATACCTCCAACCGGACATGGACCGCCAGGTTCTCGTGAAGGCAGGATCGTCATAACATGATTTTCATTATTAACTGTATCTTTTGTCAGAGTAAAATATTTTGGAAGTCCTCCCCACATTGCATTCAAACCCATTTCAAAATCATCCGAGAATATAGTACCAACCTGACTTGCCACCGGAAGTTCATCTCTTGAATTGCCAGCCAGCATCACACGGGTGCCAAAATCTTCCGGTATAGTTAACTCGCCATTGCCATCTACATCCAGTTCTACTATTTCACGGGTATCAATATCTACAAGATATCGAACACCAGGGAATTTAATTTTTGTCTTTACTGATTCTTCAGAATAACTTTGCAACACTATGGCACCTATCGGTTTTTTATCACGTTGCATCGCCAACCATTTAACACGAGAATCATTTACAGTAACCGGTACTTTTTCTTCCCAATAATTCATTATCCTTACATCTGATTTCCCATATCCAAAATCACGCAAAATTTGTTCCTGACGACAAGGATTATCAGGATTGTCACGACGTATTTCATGCACCATCCTCATTCCCCATTCACGCCGTGCCAATGCTGGCGTAATAGGTGTTTTTTTCAAAACCGGACCTGTAGCGTGATAATCGAACGCCCCTATAGGATGAAAAGCGTTTCCCTGCGTGCCAGTCTGTCTTCCTGTCATTTCAGTAAGCAGAACTTCCGGTGGAAATACAGCAGGATTACGTCCTGTCGCATTATCAAGCCATGCCCATTCATTATCCATTGTTGAAGTCGCCCAGGTGCTGGTTGGTAAAATCAGAGCATTAGTCATGTGTTGAATATATTTCAATTTAAACTCCGGGTTTTTCTCGTTTAAATCATTTAGAATATTCCAAATTCGTCGATAATACGCCCTTTGTTCCCATATTGTGCAAGCAGGTTGAACTTTACCATCATCAGTAGTATATGCGTCATTCACTAACATATTGAATGAAGTCTTCAGATATGTATTGTCAAAATAAAGGCTAAAGCCGCGTTTCATGAACTCATTTGCATAATAAGCACAAAAATCAAGATAACTACGACTGAAAGTCATCGAATTACTGCACCATTCATCTTTAAAATAGTTATATTCTTCATGAATTGGATTAGTCCAGTGTTCTTCAAAATAAAGCGACATACCTGTACGCGAACCCATTAAGTTCCATCTTTTCATCCAATCATCTTGGGTATATGGTGCCGGCCAAACATCTTTGGCTAACAAATCATCCGCTTTCTTCTTAAATAAACTGTAGTCTGGCTCTTTCTTTTTCTTTTCAGCAAGCCATTTATCTACCAAAGAAAAATCATTATCAATAGGATATTTATCAGAACAATAACGAGCACCTAATGGAGACATCGGTCCCCATGGAGCATCACCCTGATAGTCAACGGTACGCCAGTTTTTCAACATCGGACGGGTAGGACTGGCCTGCATACCAAATACAATGTGACTTGGAGATGTAACAGTAGTAGGTTTATTTATTAAATAAATCCGAAGCACAACTTTATTACCGTCACGGATTATTTCCTGAGCTGGTTTGGCATAGTTCTGAATCCATCCTTTATCATTAGCGGCAAACCAGGCCAGACCGCGTTCCTGAGCACCAAGCCATATATATGGTACAAAGTAATTCACTGTTGGATTCCTCCATGGACGCGTATCAGCAGCATTCCAGATAACCACATTATCCTTACCTTCTGTACCTTTTTCTACTGACCATGCCGGTGGTACCCAGGCATTCTGAAACGGACCCCAGACAATCTTACCGCCACGCGGAGTAGCTCCTGAATAATCGCGCCGCATTCCTTCAAAATCAGAATTATGAAATAGAGGCACCTCACTATCTTTCAGAGATATCTCCAGCCAAAGATTTTTTACTTCTTCCGTCTTCTCCCCAGGTAGCAGATCCATCTCAATCTTCGAACACCCATCAAACTCTGTTGTATTTCGCGTAAAAACTTTCAATACTTCAGTACTTGCTTCTGCCTGATAAACAGCCACCTGCGGTTTACTTTCGATAAACTTATGCTCACCGAATTTCCATGCCTGTATACCCTTTGATGTCTCAAGTTTTAAAGTTATCGGTTCAGCCAGGATATTGCGATTAATTGTCTGTATTTCATCAAAAAGTCCGAAACTGTTCATCTTATATAATCGTTGAGACAGATACAGATCATTTTCTTTCGTTGATAATGGTTCAAAAGGTGGATATATCTTATCTGTAATACCCAAGGTATTTCCTTCCCATGGAAATCGCTTTCGTGAAAATTTCAGTGGTGCAGTCACTAATTTTTCGTTAAGTCGAATCTGCACATTATAATCACCGTCTTCCAGTACCGGCAATTTACAATCAAGTGCACCAATGCCTTTTTCATTAAAAACGATCTTACTATCCGACAATAGAATATTCTGTCTTCCCGAAACAGTTACAACAGCGGATGAAATCCCTTTAATATCAACTTGACGAGGATATTTAGATAGTATACCGGAAACTAATAATCTGTTATAAGAAGGATAATATGCTATAGTGAAACAATTTGCCAGCATTTCCTCGCTTAGCAATGATGCTTTTCCACATGCGATAACTTCAATTCTTCGCGCATTTTTTTCGTCTGGCAATTTGATATCATCAAATATCTCTTTTCCTTTGACTGCAACTTCAGGATAATTAAAATTATCATTAAAAATAACTGCACCATCATTTCTAATGATATCCAAATTATCAGTTTCAACTTTATTTTGTTGGTTAATACATAATACACCCTGATTTCGTATTACAATTTTATTAAATTTAAATAAACCTTCGTCAATATCTGAAATAGCTGTATTTGCCTCTAATATTGAACGCGGTTGTCTACCTGCATTATCAACAATCAGCGTCCCTTTTCCATCATGATGCAAATATACTGTTCCAGCGCCAGCAGGTGAACTGAACCTTCCTGTCCCTCCATACGCCTGGAGCAAAACACCACCTGTATCTGCCGTCTTTGTCAGTATTACTGCAACTCGACCGCCGCCGCCTGGTCCGCGTCCCCACCCATATCCAGGGCCATTACTGCCATTAGCACGAATAATGCCAATGCCTTCAAGGGTTCCGCTTGTTATAAATATTGAACCACCACTGGCTCCGGTATCACCGGATTTGCCATTAGCAGTAATTGTTCCTTTCAAAATTATTTTTCCTGCAACGGTCAATGTTATAGCTCCACCTCCTGCTGATATATCGCCACACCAGTTTTCAATGGGTGAATTTCCCCGCACATCAGGGACATTAATTTGTCTTAAATTAACACGCGGTGATCCGCTGCCAAGACTTATTGGCACAGTAATTGACCCGTATGTCTTACCACCTTTCATAACTTTATCATCATCACCGATATACCCACCACGACCACCATAACCACCTCCGGCTGATGATATCGGTTGATTAATATTAAATACTTCCGGCTGTTTTGGCGTCCCTGGTCCAATTTGAAATCCTTGTCCATCCGCAGATATAATTCCATTTATAACCATATCCTTACCAACAATAATCATACGTCCTCGTCCATCATCATCCGTAGCGGAACGGGGACATAGCAACACTCGCTCACTGGCGATACTCAATGTACCTTTTACTATTAGTTTTGCCGGTGTATCCTCTGCCATTATTTCTACATCTTCATCGTTGTCAGTGGGAAGCGTGTTGCTGATATCACGTAATAAACGCTCATCTTTTATTTCTGATTCAATAGTAGCTTTCAGAAAAGTCCACGCTGGAGTTCCACCGCCATCTATCGTCAAATCGCCATTTACAACTAAATCCCGTTCCTGAGTAATAGTGCCGGTATAGCTTGATTTAATAACTATCCCGGCAATAACACCTGCAAAATCAGCATCTACAAATGAATCACCACCTTCAGTTATAATTACATTATCTTCTGCACCAGGTATTTTTCCTGCTTTCCAATTTGCATGGTCTGACCATTTGCCAGATTTTTCAGCTAACCATATACAGTCGGCTGACCATACTGCAATCGTGCCGAATATAACTATAATTATCATATAAAGATGTTTCATATTCATATAAATCCCTTACTGATTTTAAAATTATATTATTCCGGGGTTGCTAAAATCTCCGGAATAATATATTTACATCATCAATATTTATCTATGCTGATAAGTCGAGATTGACCAGCATTTAATTGACCGACTACTTTTCCTTTATATCCATCATAAAAAAGTGTGCTGGTATTATTATCAGTAATTGATGGTACATTTCTTACTAAACCACCATCTAACCCACTAATACTGGTAAAATCATTCCAGAGTTTATCCGAGTTCACTTTCAATTTTAGTGAATCAATATTGATATCAATATCAGCTATTTTTGCGGTAGCATTTGTATTTGAAATCAACAACATTAAACTGCCTTCTTTGTACCAACTTCGCAAAGTTATCCCTGCCGAAGTGGTCTTTACTGAATTATCTGTAGTAATCTCTTTTGCAGTATTAACACCCCAATTCAAAGCAGCAGTGCGATATTTTGCAAGATCAGTCTGCCAGGTTTTATCAATAATTTGCTGTTCATCCCAATAAATTACTATATAATATTGATCATGATAATTAATATTAAAACCAGTTATCGCACCAGTGTTTAAGTCCAGCTTAGCTTCTACAGCTGGTCGATACTTCTGTGTTTTTGTTTTATCCCACTGATATGGTACACCAGGCATATCCTGGAACCATTTTAAATGATCAACATACCTGCCAAACTCAATATATTCTGCTTTTGAGTCAAACATGCTTACACGCACCTGATCTGGACTATAATTTTGTGGAATACCAATACTCTTCAAATCAACAATCATTTCTAAAGGCCGTGACTTCTCAAAACCTTTTTTATCCAGTCCGTAGTTCATAACACCAAGAATAGCAGACCCGGGACGTTTCCATATGGAGCAAATTAGACCATCACCTATTTTACGAACCTGCTGACGGTTTCTCCAATATGGAATAAATGTAATATCGTTGCGTTCAATACCCCAATGCCGCCACTCGTCACGGTCGAAGATGCTGCCATGGCCTCCACCCATACCGGCATCATGCATACCAGCCCAATCGGGATTCATAAAACCGAGGTGGTTGATGTTGCATCCGAATGTTTCAGGGTTTGAAAGTGCAATCATACGCGCCGACGGATAAACGTCGATTGGGTCTTCCATGGGAAACTCGCTATCGAGGATTGCATCGCTGAAAGGCAGTGCAATAAGCGGAATCGTCTGAGTAGCATGACCAGATATTCCAGCCGGGTACAAACCATTTTCCTGCATCATGGCATTAGCACGCATATACCACTTTCGCAGCGTCCAGTCAGTACCGCTTGGTTGAATACGTCCATCCGGCAAGATGTATCCCATACCAGCAACAATCTCGTGGCTGACACGACCGCACATTGAAATATCATAATAGAAGTGCCGGCAACCACCTTCTTTCACCTGCCGGTCCTGCAGCCACATCATATAATCAGTATAACTATCATTTAAAGTTTCACCAGAATCAGCAGTTTCCCAATCTGCGGAGAAGTAATTATAGATGTCGTTTTCAACTGTTTTGCGCATATAACCACGCAGGGCAATTTGATTAGTCAAATAAGTAGACATACGTGGTGAAGGATCATAAATACCACTCTTAGCACGATTTTCAGCTTCTGTTTTACAATAAGCATAATATTCTGCCCATCTATCACGTTTAACAAATGGCGGACTTAAAATTGAAAAGAAGTCTTCACCTGTGTCCCAGTTGACTTTATACTTGCCACCGCTGAAACCATTCGCGGCACTGCGCTGATTAACGCGCCACCCCTTGGTCAACGTTTTGAAAGGGGAGGCGTTGTAGCTGAATTTGATGGTGCGTGCGGTTGTCAGTTCAAATGGCGCTTCACCTGGTACTGTGCCAATTATCTGATTTCGTACAATTGTGGTTGAACCATCGCGAACAATAGTATGAGCACCTATACGATCATTTGGCACCCATCCTTCGTCGCTGGTTCCATACCACAAGAATCCACGTTTTTCTGTACCAATCCAAAGATTCTGATAAAAATTACCCAATGTCATGCCGCTGCCAGCCTGCCCGATGTGTTTCAGGCTTGACCATACTTCACCTTGTCCAGCTGGTACTGCATCAATAAAGCGTGCAGAATAATTCCCACCCACTCCCATTACTGCCATGTGGTTATTCCATGAATCATCAACAGGCCATTCAATTCGCATATCCTGAATTTTAACAGGCTTGGCATTTGGTGCAAAAGTTAATTCAAGGCTTACTAAACCATCCTGTTCCATCATACCTTTTGTGGTAAATTTCACACCTGCAATCTCCGAAGGTGAACCTTCAAAAGAGTAACGCCAATCTTTTATATCAGTAAAAGTAAGACTCGGTTTTGTTGGTACCACATATTCGTGGTTATCTACAACCAAAACAATCCGTGCTGGCGCGGTCAATACCGGACCATCATTTGCAATAATTTGTTTCGGCATACCGAGAGAATCAAATTCAAAAGTTCTCCGCACACAGGAAACAGCGGTTTTGCTATCTTTACCTTTTACAGCTTTTAATGCTTCAAAAGGTTTAAGCACCTTTTCAGGATTACCAATATTCTTTCCCCACCATTCCGGATATTCTTTAGCTTCATCCTTTTTCGAAATATCTGCAGTTCTGGTTACCAGTGCCTTGCCATCTTTATCGACAAGAGATACTTCAACAACATACTTGCCTGCTTTCAATATAGGCAACTGAATCAGATCCTGATATTTCCAGTAGATAAACTTATTAATATTACCTTTTGCTATAACAGTATCACCCTGTTTCACACTCCATGCAGCACCAGAGGCTGTAGTTCCTGCTGGCAACTGTGCATCCAACGTATCAGCCTCTATCCATATTTTATGGGAAACAGGATTATATTTGGTCGCCATATTGAATATCGACGGTTTATTCGTGTATTGCAGTATTTTTTTCTCGGTATCTTTATTAAATGTCAGGTTATATTTATATACCGGTGCGGAATCAGGCTGTCCGACAAGTGTAACCAGCCAATGAAAAGCACCTTGCATGACATTTCCTTTTTTATCCGGAACTTCACCATAAATAAAACCCGGAAATGCCTGGTCTGCCATGAATATAACAAATCCCTTTGCCGGAATTTCAAAATCCTGATCAATTGCGACTCCCACTTTTGGTGTAATATCTGCGTTGCCACGCAATTTCTCATTAGCAACTGTTAACACAGATTTTACTTTAACAGGTTTATTACCTGGATTAAATATTGTCGATACCAACTGTATTTTTTCATCATATAATCCATCCAGTTTCTCCACCTGTACATATGGTTGGTCATAAGTAAATAGGCCACGCGGGTAACCATCATGCACTAAATAACCAGTAGCACTTGGAACATGCAGCCATTGCCATCCAGGATTTTTACCATCATGCGCCAAAAGAATTTTTATCAAATCCCCTGCCTTATTTTGCACAGGCATCTCCAAATCGGCTTGATCAAGGGATAATTCAATATCAAACCATTTACAAGGAACACCTTCATATTCTCCATCAGATATACGGGTTTCCATATCTATCTCTGGGCGCCAGTTATACAAGTATTGACCAATAGATGGATACATCTTCAAATACTCACCGCTTTTAACCGCGTTGATGATAAACTTAAAGAAACTCGGTGCTTCACCCGACGCTTGGTTTCGGCCTTCCATTGACAAACCAAATTCAAATGCATCATCAAATACCGTTCCAGTTGTGAACTTTTCACGTTTACTTTTTTGTAGAATATGATCTTTCAATACATGTGCACGACCAGCTATATAAATATGGGTATCATCCCAGCTAACCCAGAATCTGTGTGGGCGTCCGCCGTAATTATTAGTATGGGCGTAACTCATTCCCATAATACTCACGGCATCTTTCCATTCAGCAGCATCTATCGTACCGTCAATTTTAGGCGGTGTCTGCATTTTAGGAATATTAAAACATGGTACCTGATTTTCAGGAAACATATAACCCGAAGCAGCAAATGATGACTGAGCCATCATCAAAAAAATTACCATCATCGCCATTAATAAGGCGCGTGGATTTTGCAACATTAACATTAACGTTATCTCCTCTATTAAAAATAGATTCTGGCGGTCTCGATGAGTCACTATTCTTCCGCTCCCACCGCAATAGCGCGGAACTCGTGTTTCTTGGATTTTAACATGGCGAAACTTTCTATCGACAAACCACAGCGTGGTCAGGGCCACCCCGTCCCAACCCCAGGATATCGTGCCGCAACCTTAAATAGGTCAAGTAGTTTTCGAAGCTGACATCGCTTGGGCAGCAATGGTCCAAGGTTGGGATGTAGCCGCCGCGCTCCATTGCCGGTCGCACACGCGCGAGTTCGGCCGCGATCGCCCCATCTCCGCCGGTCAGCCGGTGCTTATGAATGCCACCTAACCAACAAGTCTGACCGTAGTAGCGCTCCTGCAGGCTGTTTATGTCCATGCCGGCCTGCACTTCGAGTGGCCAGAATAGATTCACCCCAGCTTCGAGCCAAAGTGGCAGTAGTGCCTCAATGTTGCCGTCAGAGTCGACGGAGACCTGGGTGTAGCTATAACTCCGTGCGAGCTCGACGATCCGGCGGTAGCGCGGCAAGGCGAATTCGCGGAAGATGGTCGGACTGACAATCGGACCGTTCTTAAAACAGATATCCTCCCAGAAGTGGACACAGTCCAGCTGCACGCCTTGCTCACCGAAGTAGCGAATCTGGGCCTCGGCGAACCGGCATTGGGTCTCGAGCATCTCCTCGAACCACGCGGGATCGTCGTATGGCAGCATGGCGAAAGCCTCAAACCCCAGCCAATTACGCGGCGTGCCCAGGATCGAGCCCGCACTCAGGCGCACCGGCACCTCAGCTGTGCGTGCGCGTTCAAGCACCGAGACAACTGCCGGATCGTCCGACGACGGCAATGGCCCATCTACGTCCAGCCAATCCCGCAGCCGCTCCCATTCGGCGCGGCAGGTCACGGCAGGGCGGAGCTCTTGCGGTATGCTCTTATGCCAACCCTTGTTGTCCCGGATTACCGAGCCGTCGGTCTGACGCTTGGTGACGATGGTCTCGGTCTCCTCCAGAATCTCCTCCAGGAAAAGCGGCGGCTTGCTGACCCCAACGTTCACACAGCAATAATACCGGTCGAGGCCGAAAACGTCGCACCACTCGTCGAAACGCCGTGGGTCGAGTGTCGGGTTCAATCCTTCACTCAGCCAGCGTTCGTAGGCGGACATCAGCGGTCCATTGTCCATGTTTGGCGGGCAAACGCCGGGTTCGCGCCGGCAAAAGGCGCGGTACTGTTCACGTTGTGTCACGGCTTATTCCTCCGCACCGATGGCGATCGCCCGGAACTCGTGCTTCTTGATCACCAACGGCTCGCTCAGGATGAAGGCCTTGATTTTGTTCAACTCGCTCGCGGCGGCGAATGGCACCGGCGCGCCGGTCTCGGCGTCGAAGGCCACCCGGCAATTGTTGTTGCGACCGATCAGGTCCGAAGAGAACGTGACGCCGGTCAGCGTCTTGTCTTCCTTACCTGCATTCACGAACCAGAGCACGGCAGTCTTGCGCCGGGAATTGTAATAGACCGAGCACTTTACGTCCGGATCCTTGGTGTCTACCAGGGTCGCCGGCGTGTCCCAGTAGCCGCGGAACAGACAGGCCTTGCCGTCCTCGAAGTTGACGTGGAAATTCAGCCAGCGCCCGAGTTGGGTGTCGTGCAGGGTCTGATTGTCCGGCAAGGGGAAGTTCTGGACATCGTGCGCCATCAGCATGGTGGTGATGCTACGCAACACGTGGGCGTAAGCAGGGTGGTCCTTGGGCGTAGGATTGTTAATCCAGGGCTTGGCCACCAGTTGCATAGTCTTTGTGCAAGCCATGGCGCGGAAGGTGTCGAGTGACATGTGCTCGAACATGTCCCTACCCTCGCCGTTTATATACCAGTCATTCTCCACCAACCAGATGACGTCAGAGAACGAAAAATCCTCGTGCATGTTGGTGATCCAACAGGGACGACGCATAAGTTGCCAATTGACCGTGGTCAGCCGCTTCATCTGTTCCCGACGGGAAAGCTGGTTGAAGACGCTGTCCATCTTACCGGTCTCCGGGTCGTATTGCTTGATCAGGCCGATGGAACTGTTGTCGAACCAGGTACCGTTTACCCCTTTTTCGATGAGCTTTTTATGATACCAAACGAAGCAGTCGATATAACTCGGGGTGAACTGGGTACCTACCACGGTACACTTACGGTCGGTGTCGAAGAGCACCGAACCCGAGTAGTTTGGCTTACCCACATCACCACGCTCAACATTTCCCTTCCAATTGGTACGACCAAGCCATTCGCCGCCGAAGGTGTCGAACTCGGCCATTCCGGCACCGGTGAGCTGAGTGGATCCATAGAGCACAATCGGACGATTATTGAAAGCGGCTCCACGTCCCATAGCAACTCCCCAGCCACGCTTACTGAACCATTCGCGCGCGAAATCGGTCTGTGGGCCATAGAGCAGGCGTTTGCGTTCCATCTCGTAGGCCTCATCGTTGGGCAGGGCATAGCCGTCCACAGAGTCGCCGTAGTAGCGGTAACCGCAGGTGTCGTGACTCATTTTCCAGTTGCGATAGTCTTCAGGAAGCGGCTTAACCGGAGCTGCGAGCAAGGCGAAGCGAATCTTACGCGGCGTGTCAATGGTAGCGTCCCCGGCGATTATCCGCACCCTCAGCGTCGGGGCGCCAGTTTTGGCGTCGCGCTCGATACGTAAGGCGGCGTCGCCGTCGGCCAGTTGCCAGCCTTTATCACTCCAGGCATAGAACCACAGACCGCGTGATCCAGTTCCGACGAACATCACCGGGGCAAAACTTTTCCAGTCCTTGGTCGGGATCAGGCTATCCTTGAAGGACGCCAGCGAGGTGGACGCCCATACCGTGCCAGTACCCGCCGGGATACTGCCATAGTAACTGCCGACTGAAGAATCATCGTTGCGGTGCACGTATAACGTATCGAACTCGGCGGGCAGGTCGAGGACGAGGTCGAGATTGTGAATGGTGGCAGACATGTTACCTGCACCCTGAGCTTTAGCTCCTGATACATCCATGGTGACGTCATACCAGCCATCATACTCCATCGTGGCGGTGGTGTTGATGACAACGTCGCCGAATTTTTGGCTGCCCTTGACGATGCTCTCATAGCCGGCGGCCTTGACCACCAGAACCGGCTTGGCAGTTGAATCAGTGGGAGCTGCAGCCCCGTTCACTTCGAACCGGACTGGGGTGCGAAGCAAGTTGACTTGCCAGGCGTGCTTAATATTTGCAGGCAACCCATTGCCACCAATAGTGTACTGGCGGTTCCAGACGTTCAATGTCGGCGCACCGCTCGCTTTGTTCGTAACGACCGTGATCGGCTCATAGGGCGGCACGACTTCGTCGCTGATGCCAAGGCGCTCCTTCTCCCAGGGGAATACTTTACGCACGAAAGCAATTTCTTTCTTCTCGATCTTCTTCTTACCTGCGAACAGAGTAAAGCGCGCCGTGTAGTCACCTTCCGGGAGTGCCGGAGTTTTTAGCAGAGCAAAGCCGGTCTTGGCGGTAATTGCGAAGTAGTCTTTAGCAATGGTCTTGCCTTTGGCGTTCAGGATTTCCACCTCGCAGCGATCAGCACTCAATACCTTCTCACTGACCCCAAAAAAATCAAGGTCGGCACTGCACTCCGCCACGCCATCCCCTGGACGATAGGCAAAACCGTAATCCCAGTCGCCGGATTGCGGGCGACCCTTGAGCCAGGCGTCGAGGATGTTCTTGCGATAGGCCTCGGTCAACCGCGCCAACGGCATCTTGTTGTAGTAAAGAACAGTTTCTCCCTCTTTGACTTCCAGAAGGACAGTATTGCCGGTTTCATCAATCGGCACGCCGGTCTTGGCCAGGCGCAAGATGGCTTTCCCATTAGCGGCCAGTTCGGCGCTTGCCTTCTCATCACAAATTGTCTGACCGGCTTTATTCTCTATCTTCAGCGAGGCGGTGATTGCGTGCGCCTTGCCGGTGCTGTCGGCCAGATTGAACACGATGTCAGGATTACCATCCATGATATTGCCAATATTTGCGAGTTGCACTGCCGGCGCAGCAGGATCGAAAGTGACTTCCGGCATGGTGTCCCAACCCATCCAGTATCCCGGACCCCAGGTCAGGAAATACACACCATTGCACCAGTCGGCACGGCATAGCCACATCACCAGCGACCGGCCGTCAAGTTTGTCGAGTTTCATCTGCGCCAGTTCAACGGATATTTCCATATCCCAATAGGTGGGGGTAACTGTGCACTTAGTTTGGCCACCAGTGCTCCACAGTTCTTCAGAGCCGACCGTACCGTTGTTCAGCCACTGATCGGTCATCGCTCCGCGCGGATTCACCAGCATCTTATAGAAACCAAAGCCGGGCGTATTGGCCTGGGCGCGCGTATTCTTGTTTATCTGGAACTCAATGTGGTCTTCACTCAACACACCCCAAAGGTAATCATTGGTTTTGCAACGCGCCTGCGGGTAGGTACCCTCCTTGTGCGGAGAATGCATGGCCAGGTACAGGTACTTGTCGTCATACGCCATGTAGAAGGTGACCTGCTGGATCGGCGGCGCGATGGTCGGCGTGGCGCCGCCGGCGGGGCAGGCGCTCACCATAGCGGAGATACCGGCCGCACCTTGCCATTCACCGGGAGATAGCTTGCCGTCGATGGTCGGCGCCGTTCGTAACTTCGGGCAGCGCAACAACGGGATATCCGTTGGATTCGCCGGTGCGGCCATAACCGTCACGGCACCGATCAATACCAGGAGCAATGCCCCCATGAAACGCATTCTGTGAAGTAACATCAACATGAATGTAATCCCCTTTTTATATTAGACTTGTCCGGTAATCATGAATGAGTAGATTTTGAGACTATTTTTTCGTCAGACAAGACGTTTATTTTACACTTTATCTGAATTGATAAACGTAAAATGAACAACGATGTATGGCGGAAAAAGAGTCCAATAGATGCCATTATTTATTTCCGGACATGTCTATTGTTTACTCAACATTTACTTGCCCTTGAAAACGCAAATCATCAATTTCTACATATGGAATAGGCAAGTCCCATCCCCAACCTGGACCGACAGAAAATCCGCCTTTTATACTTGCGTCGCTGACACCTTCAAAAATTACTGTATTATCCATTCGAATAGTATGACATTTACCACGTGTGTCAATTACTAAGCGATGCCAGTTATTATCCACATTAATTGTTGGAATAGGCTTACCAACAAGATTAGCTCCTATTTCAGTAAACTTTTCTTCCTTACCTTCACGCAAAGCACGAATAGTATTAATTATCCATGTCATTGTTCCGTCTGTATTACGTTGAACCTGTAGTCGCAAATCATAGCCACAATCTGTAGGATAATATTTGGAATATCGATAGTTAACATCTAATAAACCTGATGTACCGGGTTTATCCGGCAAAACAGGCAGACGGAAACGGAATGAAAGAACTCCATCGCCCGGTATCGTATCGGGATTTTGCATCAGTAGTCTTTCGTGTCCCGGATGCCCGGGTTTTATGCGTAATACATGGTTATAATTTTCTTTTTCATCAATCACATTTTCAATATTTGAACGATTCTGCCTGAAATCACCGGATACTCCGCATTCAAAATCATCAAATATTATGTCGTTCGATATCAGGAACAAACGCGTACCATATACACCTGGCATTTGAATTGCTATCTCACCCTTTGCATCACACACCAAAACTTCATGGGTAAACATGTCCCGCATCATAGTTCCACCCGGAAAACGTACTTTAATGGTAGCAGGTTCTTCTTTATAACTCTGTAAAAGCAACATGCCAATAGGAGCATTATTTCGCGATAGTGCCAGCCATTTTATATCATTATCATTTACTGATACAAACGGCTTATCTTCCCAATAATTATGTATTATAACTTCAGGTTTACCATTGGTGGTGAACTTAGTTGAACCATATCCAAACCACGCGAGATAATCAAGCAGACGTCGTCCTTGCCCACCATCACCCCAGGTTGGTGATTGTCCTGGTCGTTTAATCTCATGTACCAGTTGCATACCGATATCTGTATTCCAATTAGCATCCGATAACATTTTCATTAAGGCCTGATCACGATAATCACCCCAATTTGGCAGTGGAAACATAATATGTGGTATAACACCAACAGTACGACCCATTGTCATTGCCCGTGTATAATCCGGCGGAAACGGCAATCTGTATCCTTCGCCTTTACTCATCCACGACGCATCGCCTGGTACTGCTATGCGAGGTGGTCGTGTTTTATCCATTCGATAAGCCTGTTCTAAATCAAGAGTTGAGGTAAACCAGGTGTTGCATGGTATAGTTTGAGTATTCGTTATATGTCCGGTAAAATCGAGTTCGTATGGTGACTCACCGGTGATATTAAGTGCTGTCAATCTTTTCCAGATTCGTTTATAGTAGTCGCGCTGCTCCCAAATAGTTGTAGTTCGTCCAATAAAATCCTGATTATAGGGATTGGTTACGACCCGGTGGTAGGTGTTATCGAAATACATACTTACTCCGCGTTTCATCCATTCATTTGCAAAATATAATACGAAGTCACGATAACTGCGTGCCGCCTGGCTCCAACTCCCATCATCCTGCTGAAATCTATTAAACTCAAATACAGACCATTCATCCTGAAATACCTGCCATTCAGGATAACGGGTATCCTGTACATGTTCTTCAAAATAGGTAGCTGAGGACATGCCAGGATTTTTTAGTTGAAAATCGGCTGCACCTCTGCCGGCAAATCGCACCACATCAGGTAGCCAGGGCCCATCAAACTGTATCTTCATATCCGACCAGGCGCGGTTTTTATCTTTTTCTTTAAACCAGGCTTCATCGACTTTTCCTGTTTTACGTGCTTCCTGTACTTTATCGACAATAGTAAAGTCAGCGCCATCAGGATATTTATCAGAACAAAGGTAACCACCCCAGACATTCACTGCAACACCGCTGCCTCCCGGCACCTGATGCGAACGCCAATCAGTACGTAACGGCTTGGTAGGACTGGCTTGCAAGCCAAATGTGTATTGTCGAGTCTTGTCAAACAATGTTGGCTGCTGTATGAAATAGATGCGTAACACTACTTTGTCACCTTCGCGGGAAAGCACCTGTACTGGTTCCAAACCATCATTTACATAATCGTAATCAGTACCTGCAAACCAAGCCAAACCACGGTCCTCTGCACCAAGCCAGATATATGGGCAAAAATTATCACGATTACCCGGTGTCCAATGCTTAACCTGAGTTGAATCCCAAATTATACCGTCGTTTGGACCTGGTTCAGCCTTCCAGATACATGGCACCCATCCCTGGTCCAACAACCAGGATATTTTCCCGCCCCGGGGAGTTTTGCCAGCATAATTGTGACGCATAGAGTCATTGCCTGTATAATGGAACAACGGTACATCTTCATCACGGAACGTCACTTCCAAATAAAGTTTCTGAACAACAGCAGCTTCTTTTCCGGGTTCTATCTTTAATGTTACTTTCGCACAACCATCTTCTTCTACGCGTGTGGTAGATTTTATAGTACCTACCGATGAAACAGCATTACCGGTAAACTCAGCTAAATCCGGATATAACACATTACCAGTAACCTGACCATGCTGCCATGTTATGCGCTTTCCATCAGTATCTTCTGCAACTAATACCATAGGAACAGCCAACATCTCTTTTCCCTTAGATATTACACTATCAAAAATACCCAGAGAATTAATTGTATAATTGCGATCTACGACGGCAACATTTTTCTCTTTAACTTCAACAGGCTTAAATGGCGGGTATATTTTATGTTCTAACCCAATTTCATTCTTTTCAAATAAAAAATGACGACGAATGAAAGTTATAGGTGAACGAACTAACTTACCACCCACCATCCAATCCACCGCATACTCGCCATCAGCCAATTCCGGTAATTTAAAACGTGCTTGACCGCGACCACCAGCATCCAATGGTAAGGTAAAACTTTTTATTTCTACGCCGTCTTTCAACCCTACAATACGAACATCAACTTGTTTTACTTGTTCAAGATTTGCTGGCATCAGCATGTCTTTGTCAACAATTGAGGTCGGTAATTTCCATTCTTTTATCACAACATGACTTAACAGGTTAGCAGGAATAGCGGCGGGAGATTTTCCTGCAATTGACCATGTAACTATTTCTTTCGGCAATTCTGAAATGTTACCGAATATTTTAGCTGCCAAAACTATTGTGTGCTTACCTGCGGAAAGCGCAATTGCACCACCACGCTTTTTCCACAATGGTCCATAGTGTCCGGAAAGCTGATCAATAACAAGACGATCACTAATAAATAATTGCGCTACTCCATATTGCCGTAAATAAAATGTATAAACTCCTGTTTGTGGTACATCAAGATAACCTTTAAACAAAATTATTGCAGGTTTCTTATGGTCACTATCAAAAGTGGTGCCATCTGTAGTTGTTACTTGTGATAATTCAGCAGTAACTCCAGTTTTTTTGGGAGTTAATTTACTAAAATCTGGTAATTGTTTGGAATCTGGCAAATCGGTGAAATATGCATATCCTACTCCTGACTCTGCGGCAGCAGGTTTATCGGATTGGCGGGGAACAGTACTAAAATATTCGCGCAATAAAGGACTTTCTTTATCAAAAGCCACTTCTATTTCATTTGATGACGGATAATATGCATATGGAAGACTGGCAGCTAACGGGGTGATATGCTTACCTACAGCAAGTCCATATTTTTTTTGCAGGTATTGCGTTAATGCCGTTCTGGTTGCAGTATTGCATGGTGTATTAAAAACCATCATTTCTGCAATGTCACCCAGCATACCTCCTATGGTGACAGGACCAGTTGCTGGCAACTCCCGCGTGTGGTTGACAATACCGATGATATTACCGTTTTCATATAAAGTGTACCGTTGAGAAATTGTGTCATAATCGGCTTGTAGTATTAAAAATCCTCTTCCTGATACTGGTTCAGAGCGTTCTGCCACATCATTGCCCAACATTAATTTCCCGGATGAGCCAAATTGTCCAAATCGAAACGGTGGAGCATAATTCTTATCATTAAAACCATAATTTAATATTGAGCCATAAAAGCTGGAAGAAGCTACTCGCGCTACTGTAATTACAGAAAAGCTCTTGCCACCCGGAGTAAATTCATTATTACTTAAAGTCCAATCTGGACGTGCTGAAAATCGTATCGCCGGCAGACCGTTTTGTGTTGTTTTTGCAAGCAATGGTTTTTTTGAATCTTCTTTTTGAGTAACGGATATTCCATGAACAGGATCTCCCCAGGCTGCAACCCGACCCTGAGTATCCAGTGTAACACCAGTATCTGCCTTTAGCCACATTGCCAATCCTGGCAATTTTCCTGGATCAAGCTGTCCCTGAGTAAAGGCTCGTGGATCAAGGCCAACACGCTTTATCATCTCTTCGTCAGTTTCCGCCCAAAGTCGGCTGACAAAACATAATATTAACATAACTCCAAATAGAGTTCGACTCATAAAAAACCCCTATTTAAAAATGGTGCCACAGATTACTACTTTTTTAAAATAAAGCTAAAAAAATCCTCGTTACCGCAATTACCATGAATTTTCTACATTATTCAATTACAGTTATTACGATAACGAGGTGATAAGTTTATCTTGTAATATTCACATAATCGAGTTTATTACTGCGTTTGTACTAAAGATACTACTGTATAAGGCTTATTGCCAGCAGTTACTTTATTATAATTCGAAATTTCACAGGCGGTGTTATTTGTTTGGATAAAATAAACATTATTTACTCCACCTGTCGGTGCTGGCAATGGTTTGAATACCAGATAAGATCCAGCTTTAATGGTTGATGCCGGATAACCTATAGAACTTGATACTAAGCCTATTTGCGCCCACCACCATTTACCTACAGTATCTCCACGTGCCATCACCATTATCACGGTACGTAATGAAGTCGGACAATCATTCACCATACGAAAAACAATGCGATCAGTGGATCTTATAGTTCCGCTTTGCACTCTGGTTGTTGTATAAATATTTGTGCCTGATACAGTGAGATTGAACAACTTATCCTTCGTTCTATCTATACCATCACCCAGTAATGGAGCGTTGCCAGTCTGAACAAATTGAAGTTGTGAAGGATGGTTATAATCAGAGAAATTCCAGGCCGATGGACAAGTATTTGATGAACTCCCACTGTCTGCATCAGTAGAATTCAATTGGTAAATTGGCCAACTTTGCGGTGATCCTTTATATAATCCTACATGACCATCTACAGCACTGGCAATGTATCCGCTACTGTGACGGGTATCAATATCCGCACCACTGCTTAATATATTGGGCAATGCAGCGCTGGAAGATACATCTGCAGTTAACAGTGTATCAGATGGCGATTTTATGTATCCAATTGAAAGGTTACTGATTGCAGAATTATAACCATATCCATTAGGAACGGTAGTTCCCAGGGTTGGACAGCGTAAAATACCACGGTCAAGATTAATGTCATTCCATACACTGGTTGATGCTGGCATCAATTCTCCATGATCCTGAGAATACATGGTCATGCCAACAGCGATTTGCCGTTGGTTATTAGTACAGGTAGTCTGACGGGCTTTTTCACGGGCACGTGCAAAGACCGGGAATAGAATTGCGGCCAAAATGGCAATAATGGCAATCACAACCAGCAATTCGATTAAGGTAAACCCTTTGCGATTAATAAGCATCGTATTATCTCCTTTTTTATAATTATGGATTTTGAGTAAGTGTGACCATATATGCAGATACCTGTTGTGGGTCACAATTGGTATTATTATTCTGAATAATATATTTATTTGTCGTTCCAACCGGCGGTGCTGTTTGCATTGGTTTATACACTATGTATGAACCTGCGGCTAAAGGAAACCCCAGATTAGTTGAATTACCTTCTGAGGAGTTGGATACAAAACCAAACGTCCCCCATTTCCAGGTAGTTGCAGTAACGCCCATTCCGGAAACTAATAAGTTTATCCGCTGGGTAATTACTGTTTTAGTTAGAAAGACTATCCTGTCATTAGCGGTAATAGCACCATTAGCCACGCTGGTTGTGGTATTAACATTACTCCCGGATTGACTTAATTCAAATAACTTATCTGTGCTTTTAAGAAAACCATCGGTATTTAATATCGGTCCCGAGCCTGAAGCCATGGGTGGTTGAGTTATGTGATTATAACCAATTAGGTACCATACCCCTGGTGTTGCAGTATCAACATTTGATCCCATACTATAATCAGAACTGGTGATTTGCATTACTGGCCAGATAGCAGGCTGTAAATTAGTATAAGTGACATGACCGTCTATAAAACTTGTTATATATCCTTCGCTATGTGCATTAATATCAATATCACCGTAAGTAGTTAATAGATTTTTAACATCTGGCATACAGTCTGCTGTGAGCATATAATCTGTTGGTGATGCTATTTCTCCAATTGACATCCCGGATAACTGTGCATTGTAACCATATCCATTAGGCTGTATTGATCCGCCTTTACTGGGACATTCCAATACTTTTGCATCAAGATTCAATTTACTCCAGGCATCTGTAGAGTTAGGAAATGATTCATCATGATCCTGGGCAAACATCTGCACTGTAGCCGCAATTTGCCTTTGATTACTGGTACAGGTAGTCTGCCGTGCTTTTTCACGTGCACGTGCGAATACCGGGAATAGTATAGCCGCCAATATCGCAATTATCGATATTACGACTAATAGTTCAATGAGAGTAAACCCTCGTGTGCGATAACGCTTCATAATATATCTCCTTTTTAGATATATAAATCAAACGGAAAACCGTTTTTGATACTTCCCCGATACGTTATTGTTACTACACGTAAAAAATACGATGATTCTAAAAAATATTAAATTATATTGCTGGTGGTGCTGTTGAACCGCGTAGAATAAGATTAGTAGGAACAATTTCGACCGGGTCATAAGCTATTTGCTGGGTAATGCGCTGCAATAACAGTTGTGCACCCCGGCGTCCAACTTCTTCAAGAGGACTATGAACAGTCGTGAGCATATTATGCCCTTGTGCGTCCGGCAATGAATGTGTATCATCAAAACCAATTATGCTGATATCATCAGGTATGCTGTATTCCGCCCGTTGCAAATATGCAGCTAAATTGCAAGCGGCAAGGTCATTACAAGCTAATATTGCAGTACATCCCGATTCTGAAATAATCTTTACCCAATTATTCTCCTGAAAACTTTCTCCTGTTTCCCATGGAATTTTGATAAACTCAACGTTTTCTTGCGGGCAAAAATCGCCACAAGCCTGACGCATACCATCCAGTCTTTGTTCTAATATATAGTCACCTGTCTGAAAATACCCGACTCTGCGATGTCCTAAAGCTAATAAATGCGCCATACCAGCGTAACTTCCAGCCCGGTAGTCAACTAAAACAGAAATACAACCAGGATTTGGATCTAACAACGATAAAATCGGACGTTCACCGAATTGTGGTTCACTGCGTAACCTTGCTATCATATCCGGTAAATGGGCAGTACCACTCATCAATACAGCACCGTCAATGTCACCACGAGTAAGCGGAACAGGGAATTGTAAACTTCTCAAATGATCTGTGTTTTCACCATTAGGAGAATAAAGCATTAAAGCAAAGCGTTCACGCTCAAGTTCTTCTGCCATTCCTACTAATATGCGCGAGAAAAATGGGTCAATAGTATACGATAACGGGAAACAAACCAAAATTGCATGATTGAGTACAAATTGATCACTTTGACTTAGACGCAATCGGCGTGCAGAATGAAAACGTGTAGCATCGTAACCAAGTTCATCAGCCGCCTGCATTATTTTCTGAATAACTGCTTCACTAACATTTGCACGGTCACCCCTAAGCGCGCAAGAAACAGTGGAAACACTTACTCCACAATAGCGGGCAATATCTTTAATTGTAACGTTTGCCTGTTGAATTGACATTAATCCTCTTCCCGATACGTTATGGTAACACCTGAATTCTTAACTGTCAATAGTTTTCTAAAACTTTTTTATTTCCCTCTTCACTATCGTTTCTGATTATAGTGAATAGGGATATTTTCTCCTTCATAGTATGAAAGGCAATTATAATCAATATACAGCAAACTCAGTCATTTTTTCAACATTAATATCAGGTTCTCGCAAAACCTAATTTTTATTGTTTCAAATTGAAGTTTTGAATATAAATCAGGGTGTCGCAAGGTCTTGCAATTGCCTGAATATATTTATTTTCTAATTCTTGGTATTTTCTATATTTTTCAATAAAAATAATCTGTAATCATGTCGTCTTATTGGACAAGATAACTGAGTTCCATCCCATTCATATTTTCCATCAGGATCAACTTTACGTCGTTTTTCTATTGGTAATTTTTTCCAGGCATCCTTTTCATTATCCTCATCTTCATTATCAACTTTTTCAGCTTCTGGATCGTCTGTCAAAACTTTAGTAGTCGGGTCATTATCAAAATATGTCAAATAACCATTATCTAACTCACTAATGGTTATCTGACCATTAAATCCCATCTCCTTCAAATTTAGTGGTGTTTTAATTTCTACACGTTCATTCCCAACATTTGCTAATATTAACAATGCCTGCTCAGGCCGTATCCATGCGACAGCATATATATTTTCAGGCAATGATAATGCAATTTTATTACCATTCCAGACTGATAGGGATTTTGTATTTGATTCAGCCATTTTGAAATAAGGCCAAACATTTTTTAAGATAGGTTGGGTTCCCTGATCAGTAATACCCAGAAGCACGGTAAACGCGCGAATCTGACGAAAAGCCCATGCCGGATATTTATCCGCAGGTTCAGAATTCCCCCATGGACCTAACCAAGTTGTGGTTATCCCCCATTTTGCTGGTTGATGAAACAACACCCTGTCAATCGACCAATGATCAATAAAATCAGTTTGACTATTGTGAGATGAGTATTTATCTTCTCCATCAATAATTAAATCAAAAAAACTTTGATACGTAATAAAAACTGTGTGCGTTGAATGGGCCGATAATTTAGGAGTTATTCCATGATCAATCAGAATCTGTCTTATACGTTTTATGCGTTGTCGACATTGCAGGAAATGGTATCCTAACTGTAAATGACCATCAGGCAATTTATACGAACATGGCCCCGGCTCCGGAACACCCCACATATCATCCATGTATACGCCTTGTACTACACCTTTTGTCTCAATAACCCACTGTTCATAAGCCCATGAAGCATAATCAACAAATTCTGGTCTTAACCACCAATCATCAGGATATGCTTCCAAAAATTCACGATTATCCGGTGGATCTCCACCTCCCCAATGCAAATCCCAATAAAGTGAAGCAGCAAACTTTTCTTCATCATTGGGTTCTCTACCCCACATTTTTTTAAACGCTTCATTTCTGCTGTTAACAAGACCCAACAACTGCGAATCTGCGGGGACCAACAATTTACGCACCTTTTCCCAATTTTCATTTTCTGGCAACAAATTAAATGTTGTACCATCGCCGCCTTTAAGATTACATCCTGAAAAAGAATCTATAATCATGGGACCACAGTATCCGGCATCAGCAACTGTTCTCCAATTTGTAGAAAGTGGTTTAACAGGAATGGGTTGTAATCCAAATTGAAATGATCGTGGCACGTTAAGAGACAATGGTTCAGCAATTATTGTTATGACTAAATCTACACCATCATTTTTTCTTATAACCTGTACTGCAGGAATATCATTTTGTAACGTCCATCCTTTATCATTTTCTGCAAACCAGGCCATTCCCTGTTTCATTCCTGTCAGCATAATATATGGAATCATACTTCCACGTTGCCGCGTATCGCGTAAAACATTAGGATCAGTAGATGACAATACTAAACCAGGTGTATCCGAAACCCGTTTGACACCAGTCACTTTTGGATTACGAAAATCCTGTTTTCCAGACCACCAATGCAGCAATTCGGCAGATCTTGAGTTATAAGGAATAGTTAATGTTAATCTATCAAAATTAACGGGGGTATTCTCTGTGGTATTCATGGTAACAGTAAAATAAATCATCCCGTCATATTCGGTATAAGCATCAGTAACAATAGAAATACCATCGCCTTTCATCCGGCCTTTTGTATCAATACGAATATCAGAAGCTTTAACAATTTCAATATCCTTATTATCCGATTTTAAAGGTAAAACTTTGTCACCATTTTTAAGTTCTAATTTAATTGGAGCACGTAATATTTTCTCCTGTGCTGAAATTATTTGCTCAGGGAAACCACATCCATCAAAAGTTATATCTCGTCCTATAACACTTACCACATTTTTATTAAATGTCATAGGTTTCCATCCTGGCATCACTTTGTCTGATATACCGGCTTTTGATTGCCACCATCTCGGTTTATTACGCACGAATATATTTTCTGTTTTAGCAACTTCGTTTCCATCAGTATCCAAAGCTCGTGTGATAACCTTATACTTACCAAAATCAAATGGACCTGTCTGAATCTCATAATTTGTTGAATAATCTACTAAAGCAGGCGTGCGTACCATACCAAGTGTTACATTTTTTTCATTAATTACAGACGATTCAATTACCGCTACCTTTTTATAATCTGATATTAATGGCGTTGATTCTACCTTAACGCGTCCAATAACACCATTACCTGATACAGATACCGATAATTCAGGAAGCTTAACAAGTTTTTGTCGCGGATCTGCTATAGCAATAATATTTGCGATTTCTGATGTTGTTAATGGTCGTCGGTATATTCTAAAATCATCTATCAGGGTTCCGTCAGTATTAGAGTTCTTGCCGAATTGCCCATCAAAAAACAACTTTGTTGGTTGCGAACCGACAAAAACATCCATCTGTTTATCCCGGTCATACCAGGCATTAGTGGCTACCTGAAAAGCAGCATCAGCAGAAACCTGAATACCATTTATGTAATAACGCCATTTATCCTGTTGCCAGCATAATGTAATATGCGACCACTCACCCGGATGAAACTCCACCTGAGACGCGCTATTACTGTCAGGCATGCAAAACAAATTAAATGCCAACAGTGACGGATCATTCCCGCGCATTGGGTGTCGTGGTTTTGCTGTATCAGATAATTCTCCATATATTTTAAACAATGGAATTCTGGTTATATCATTATAATTTCGTCGAAAGTCCATGCTTTGAAAAGTATCCCATCCCATTGGGCGTACCCAGAAAGCAATAGTTCCGGAATTTGAAGAAATCCACCCATTTCCGGAATATGTCAGTTTTGCCCCTTTTACTCCAAAACGTAAAGCGTTTCCCAGTACTCCATCAAGAAAACCATACATTTCCGGCACCGCGTCTTTTCCTATTCGTTTTGTTAATTCAGTTTCAACGACGTTTATTGTTTTTCCGTCAACAGAACAATTAAATGAATTGTCAAAAGGCAAATGTAATAACAAATCTTCTGAATCACGGAAATATGGTTGAGTATATTGCTGTAATGGTTGTTTAGGGCGAACCCAATCTAAGTTATATGAATAATAAGAAACTGCAGTAGATGAATGACGAATCTCATCTATTTTTCCGATAATTCCATTGTCAAGCGCGTCATTATTGCCAATCATTAATGAAGTGCAATATGATGCTTTATCTGTTTCCAATTTTCGATATTCATTTACCATTTTTCCATTAATATACAATCTGGCACTTTCAGCATTATCAGTAAATCTCCAATTCCAATTAAATGCCACATGTGTCCATTTTCGCAATGGTAAATTACTGACTGCCGTAAATGGTTTTTTATCCCATTCCAGAATTAAACCGCCGTCTTTGTTTATTAATATATCAAATGAACCACTTGGTTGATGCAATAGATTCGCTGAAATTGTTGGATATTGAGATAAATATACCCAAAACTCGATGGTACGCTGTTTTGACATTGTCAAACCATCTAATACAAGTGCTCCTTTACCTGAAAGCTCTGCTGCATCATAAAATCGACCTTCAGTAGTAGAAGTCACATTACCTTTTACTTGTATTGGAATACTATCCATCGTATTTGCGTCATTATAAAAATAATCTATATCTTCTTCATCATCGTTATCCAGATTATTCAATTCTATAATGTTTGTATCATGACGCATATGGTCAAGATGATACAGGCGCGAGTTAACTTGAGCCGTATAGGGTTCCCAAAAAACTGATGAAGAAGGTGAGTAACTTGCAGCATTTGATACTGTAACAAATAAAAATAACCACATAACTAATGAATTAATTTTAGGGACAATAATTTTAAATACACCCCAAAAATCAGACATTATTATTAATTGAATTTCTTGTTTCATTCTATATAGTCCTTATTACCGGACAATCTATTGAATGTTTTACTGACAGGAAATTTCCAGTATCGTTTTGCCATTCAACAAACATCGAGTTCTACCACGTCCATTTGTATTATTCCATTCAAATGCTATTTATTACCGTTTAATTTCAATACTGGATTATCTGGTGAAAAGAATGATATCGGTGTATAGCCATTGCCAAGCAATTCAATCCGCAATGCTTCACCTTTAATTTCAGTATTCAAAACTTCTGCATCAACAGCTAACTGTAATACCGAGTGCGAAGATACTGATGGGTCGTATTCAACTATAATGTCATGTCTGCCATCTGGTAATCGCGAGAATTTTATTGATCCAACAATAGTTTTTCCATCAATTAAACTTTTTTCTGTCATGTTTTAATTGATTAATTATTTCTCAGTTTTATTCTCTACATTAAATAATTCCCCATTAGTTACCCATTTCACTAAAGGGTCAGCACTGAGACGTGCTATTTTGTCTTCAATATCTCGCCAGTCGTCGTCGCTACTTATTTCATAACTGTGACCCCAGAAATAAAATACGCCGCCATCAACTTTCACACGTTCTGCTTCCTTCCAGAATGAAGGATCACTGTACTTCAGAGATACCTTCAATGCATATGGGTCATCTGTAGGGGAAATTGTTGAGGCTGATTCGACAGTACGCGCATATTTATATCCGGCTTTTTTTACCGCAGCCTTAACGTCATCATTATATGCCCCCCCAGGATATGCCATCCCAGAGACAGTTGTTTTAAACCATTCTTCAAGTACCTTCTTAGATTCAGTAAGTTGGTATTCCAGTTCTTCAGGTTTTAATTTTCGCATATCAGGATGCTGGAAGCCATGTGCACCAATTTCCAATCCTTTATAAGTCTTAATAAATTCTTCATGCGGTATGATAAGGAACGGGTCTTTTTTTAATCCAGCATCAGGATCTTTTGTGTATAACACATAATTCTCAGGATAGATAAAAAATGTTCCTTTAGCATCATATTTTCGCAATAATGCGGCTAATTTCACATCGTTTTTATGCCCGTCATCCCAACTGCTGGTAACTGTCAATTGTTTATCTTCAGTTGTTTTTTGAATCCAAACTTTATCAATATCAACGGAAGTTACCGGAGAATTAGAACTCAATCCCCACCCGGGTGCTAATTCAAGGCTGCCAGTCAGGCAAGTATCATCTTCACCCTCAAAACAAATATTCCCATCTATAGCTAATTGATGACGTTTGCCAATTACACGAATTAACATTACATGCCAATCAGTAGCTTCCAGGTTTTGATTGCCTAATATTTTGTCATCTGGTTTATCATGTGATACTTGCATTGGCTGAGATTTACCACCGTCATAACATAATCTCGGTGCATCTGAAAAGAATGATATCTTCCCGTCAGGACTTATATTAGCGCAGATTTCAAAACCATATCGCATATTATTTAAATGACGATAACCAACCCTGATTAATCCTTGTTTTCCAGCTTTTTTGGGTTTTTCTGTTAAACGAAATTTGAATGATGCGGTGTAATCACCATCTTTATCAGATACCGGAGTAAGAGTAGAAAATATATTTTGTGCTGGATGCGCAGGAAGCAAATGTAAAACATGATTCCCCGGAGCCAGAGTATCATCAATAGTCGTTACAGCACCACCTTTAATAGTTGCCTGTGGGCCAAGACCTAATTCAAAATCATCAACAAATAACGTCTGCGGTGTCATTGGCATTAAAGTAATATCCTGTTGCCGTTTAGCTATTAGTAAAATTCTGGTGCCATAATCTGCCAAAAATGATATTTCGGCTTCACCCTTATTATTTACAGTGAATTGTTCACGGGTAAGCGCATCAACAAAAAATGTACCGTCAGGAAATTTAATTGAAGTTTTTGCTGCTTCCTGACTATAACTCTGCAACAGCAACAAGCCAAACATTTTGGCTTCACGTGTCATTGCCAACCATTTTACCTGTGGATTACTTACTGAAACATAAGGTTTTTCATCCCAATAATTATATACTTTAACATCTGTCTTGCCATATCCAAAACTACTGAAAGTTCTTCTAAGTGCACCCACCTGTGGATGATCATATCCGGATGCACCACCACGAATTTCATGAATTAACCCCATTGCTGTATCAGAAAGATATCGATGCTCTCGAACTTCTTTATCCTTTCCCTGGTCCGTCGCTCCAAATCCAATACCTATTCCACCAAAAGCATCTTCACTACGCAGCAAATGACGGTAATGTGGTATCAAACCACCCATTCTCCCCATTTCCATTGCACGCAAATAATCCGGCGGATATGGTAATGCTGTACCGGGAGTATCTTTATTAGGCGTAGGCAGCATTACAAATGACCATTCTTTTAATGATTTTTCTTTCTGTTCATCAGTAAGCATTTTATCCGGAATCCACTGACCCGGTGACTCAACACCAAGAGTAGCGTCAAACCATGTAGTATAAGGGAGCACCTGACAATTTGTTATATGGCCAACGATATTTAGCCGCATACGCCTGGTAGGGTCAGTTTTACTGTAAAGCGGGTCAAGTGGTGTTAACCCCTTTTCCATTAACTCGCGGCTTCTTTTCCATACACGTTTATAATATGCGCGATGTCCCCATAAGCTGCCAGACCAATTAATACCTTTATCACCAAAATGTATCCGATTGTAATCTACCATCGGATAAGTATTGTCATAATATATGCCAACACCTCGTTCCATCCACTGGCTGGCAGTATAAACAGCAAAATCCTGATAACTCAATGCATTAGCACTGCGGACTTCAGGTCCCCAGGTGCCTTTTTGCAATTTTCCTTCCTGAAAACCACTGTATTCAAAATATCGGAATCTTGACCATGTGGTATCAGCCCATTCGTCCATGTATTCAACCATTTCAGGATGATTGCCATTAGTTTGATGTTCTTCAAAATAAACTGTTGTTCCATTAGGGTGAGGGTTAGTAGCTTCTTTGCCGGCAAATTGCAATACTGATTTTATCCATGGTTCACCATTGGCGGTTGCATCTTTAAGTTTATATTTTTCTTCTATTCCTTTGAAATATGCATCATCCACCTTTCCGCTTCCCCTGCCTGCAACAATTTTGTCTACTAATCCCCATTCCTTTTCTACCGGATACTTACTGGAACAGTTAAAACCACCCCATACTACAACTGGCATACCCCCGCCACCAGGAACATCATAACTGCGCCAATCAGATGGCATTGGCTTGGTAGGACTTGCTTGAAGACCAAACTCTATATGCCGTGGTTTATCTGCAAGTATCGAAACCTGAATTATTTCAACTTTCAGTACTACTTTTCCTGATTCTATAAATAATCTCTGTAAAGATGTTTTTCCATCAGTATTATACCCCTGGGTATTATCACCACACCAGGCTAAACCACGTTCTTCAGCACCCAGCCAAATGTATGGCGCAAAATTCCATCGTTGGCTGCCCCAATGCATTTGATTATTAGATTCCCATACCTGGTAACTGGGCGGTAATGCACCAGGAACAGCTGCTGCTTCCCATCGTGCCGGACGCCATGATTGGTTATACCAGGTAATATTCCCACCACGGGGAACTTTGCCTGCGTAATTATGCCGCATAGAGTTCATACCAACTAAATGGCATAATGGTGCTTCTGAATCCTTTAAAGATATTTCAACTTTCATAGTTTGTATAGTAACGGGGATTTCATTCGGAATAAGATTCCATACAATATCTGTAAAACCATCTTCTTCTATAGAAACTGTGGATTTCAATGTACCTGCAATAGATGTCGCTTCACAGTAAAATACTGCTAAATCAGGATATAAAACTTTGCCTGAAACATTTACTGGCTTCCATTCTATATTCTTTCCATCTACATTGCAGACAATCTTCATCGGTTCAGCTAATAATTCTTTACCATTAGCAACAACACTGTCAAAAAGCCCCAGGCTGTTAATTGTATAAGTACGACCAACAACTGATACTTTCTGTCCCTTAACCTCAACCGGGGTAAAAGGAGCATATACCTTATGTTCTAATCCATAATTATTTTTTTCAAATCCGAAATGAGTTCGCCTGAATGTTCGGCTGGATAATAACTTTGTGCCATCAAACTCATATTCAACTTGATAGACGCCATCAGGTAATTCCGGTAATTTTACAAATCCATGCCCGCGTCCTTTTAAATCTAAAGCGATTGAACCATCGGCTACTTTCTTACTATCATTTTGTGTTAGTATTGAAACATTCAGCCTTGTTGGATTAGCTTTATTGCGCATATCATCAGAAGGCAATAATTTCTTTGCTGAATCATAATCAAATCCAACTTCAATCTCGTTTGTATATGGGTAATACGCATAAGGAACGCGAGCGAAAACATCCGCATCACCAGAGTTTGATACGGTGCCATGCACTTGAGGATTATATCCAGTATTTTGACGCCATTTAATATCATCTTCAGAAAGAACTTCCTGTGATTTTATAACAGAAAACGTAACAGAAAGAATTACTGATATCACAAAAAATTTAAAATACATTTGATAATAGTTCATTTTCTTCACCTTTTATTTAAAATCCTATTCCTTGAGCAGGTATTGAATTAAGCAGAATAAATCCACGCCAATCATGTCCTGCCACATCCATTCTTACTTTTGCCGGATGAATGGTACCACCAGCACGCGGTCCACCTGGATCAATAATTCCAAAAGTATCTGTCATACCCTCAATATCATATAAATCGCGGCCACGGATTAACTCATTGGAAACTGGCAGTAATTTCGGGAAATCAAATGATACTTGTAAATTCTGGACATTATTTTTCCCATAGTTTGTCACTAAAATTAACAGTGCGTCATTTTTACGATAAACTGCGACATCTATATTTGGATTTTCACATTTAATCAAATCTTTAGTCTTCCATGATGGCAAGAACTCCATCTCGCCAGGCAAGGCTTTAAATGTTTTAAACGCTGGCATGGCATACGCCTGATATTCAATCCCGGAGAAAAATTCTACTCCATGATTAATCATCGTTGCCATTGCTGTTCGATGTCCTTTCCAGGCGGCCTTTTTATCATATTCGCCTAAATCATCTTTAAATGCATCCCATCCGTAATGATAAAGATGACTGAGAGAATATCCCCATAAATATTGATTATACATAACGTCCATCCATTCACGCGGCCACATGTCCATGAAATCCGGACCACCTGGTATCGGGGTTGGATTTTCGCCACCCATCACCAGGTCTGCATACGCGCATATAGGAGCAAATTGAAAATCGGTATTATGAATTACCATGGCAGTTGGATTTCGATATTTTTCAAATACAACACGCATTCTGCGGAAATAATCACGTGCTGTCCATAAATCATATCCAGGTTGTACCCGGCCATCAGGCAATAGATAAGCACTTGTTACTGCCGGATCAGTATATAAACGCGTAAACACATTATCAAAATAATACCCGTCTATCTCGCAATCACGGATAAATTTCTCGGTCCAATATAATTTATTATCTGCTGCTGTCCGTGTGAAAGGGCTACTCCATTCAGGCGCAAAATATTCATATTCATGGCTCCAATAATCTGCGCTGGTATTTTCAACATAACACTTCTCTAAATTGCCATTTGCATGAAGATCATCAACCCATTTACGCATTTTTGACGGATCGTCAGGATATACGCGTGCATATACCGCACCGGGTGTCTTTTTAGGATCCCAGCGTCCGCTTTCCTGTATATATCCAAAACCAATAGTATGTGCTGTTGTTCGATAAGGGGTCACAGCCCGTACAGGTACGGTACATAGACCGAATACTATTTTTCTTGGTGAAGAAAACTCTACAGCTTCACTTGCCAGATTACAAACCAGTTCTACATTGCTATCTTTAGTTCTGATAATTTCTATTGCTGGCTTTTTATCTGACGGCCACCATCCCTGGTCGCTATCAGCAAACCATGTTACACCGCTATTCAGGTTTCCTACATGTACTATTGGAACAAATGAACCTGTTGTCATGCTTTGTCCCGGTACATCAGTTGATTTCCATACAGTGCCAATTGTACCGGCACCGGGCAGTTTGCCGGCACGATTGGATTGCCGCATGTTATTCCCTACGGACATGTAGTAAGTCGCTGATTCACCTTTAAATGGGATTACTAATTGTAAATCATCAATTTTTGCTGTTTTACCTTTGACTGTTGGCGCAAGAGTTAATTCTATCCGCGCTGTTCCATCGTAGTCCAAACGATAATTCACATTTGCTGACACCGGACCGCCAACAGATGACCCGCTAAAATTAACATTCGTCTTTGATATTTGTCCTTTACGTGGTTCTTTATCAGTTGGTTTCATGATAAAAGCTGAACCGCCTGACAACCCGCGAAGATAAATAGGCGCAGATAACAATTCCATACCTGCAGCATCAATATATGCAGGTAACGCTGAACCATTTAATCTGATGGATTTTTTATATGCTTTTATAGTACCTTTATCATAAGATAATGGTTGAAAAATACGGGGAACAACATCATCACACCCTACTTTATTATCTAACCATGGAAATTCTTTAGTGTGGTCTTTTCTGATAAATGAACTTTTATTATTTGCCAATTCTTTATTATCAACATCAAGAATTTGTGCTGTAATACTATATTTTCCGGGTGCTAAATTTGCAGGAACTTTCATACTTGCAGTACCAAGTCCATAAGGGAAACTATCTATTTTTTCTTCTGTAATGACTTTATTCTCTGCATCTTTTACAGATACCTGAACAAATTTTATTTTATCTTTATCCAGTAAATCATAAATATCAACGCTTGTATTAACAATATTTGATAATGGATAATAATTACATGATAAAGGAAATGCCTCTTTTTTCGTCTCTACTTTAAGCCCTTCAATATTCATCGGATCATTGAATGCGAAACTACGTTTAAAAGTGAAAAGTGAAATATCACCCGAGATTACTTTGACAAGATAAACATAACCGGAGTTATCTTTTGCTATTGCGGCATCCTCATCAAAACGTTGCGTAAATGTTTCACCAGGTGCTAATGATAAAGAATATTCCTTTTTCACTGGAATATCTTTTTCCTGACTAATTTGAACTATCGCAGTAGCTTCAATACGCTTTGATGTTGTATTTAATATGGTAAGATTTCCTGTAACACGTTTCGTGGTGAGTCCCTGTTCAATACCATCTAAACGAATAGATGGTGCTTCGTCACGAAATGTTGCAGTAATTGGCCAACCATATAGTCCACACCACTGCCATGGATGCATAAGGCTGGCGGCGATACCCAATTTCCACCGGGTGCCATCTTTTATTGGCTGTGGGAAATAAACCGTTTTACGCGGCACTGCGAATTCGCCCATCCAGATTTTTCCGTCAGCAGAAAGTTTTTGTTTAAAATCCCACTTTCCATCCCAGGAAATCATATTCTGCCCAATGGTGTATTGTTCCTCGCGATCCCACTGATTACCGGTAGCAGTACCAATAAATTGATACTTACATGGTAATCCTATGGAACCATTTCCGCCATGATCAATATAAAACTCACCCAGCGTTTCCCAACAAGCCATCGAATCCCATTGCGGCTTACGATTTAATCGTGAAGGCATCTCGCCATCGCGCATTGGAATCCTCACCGCCATGTATATATTCTCAGGGTCCCAGCCCAAATTAAAAATTGCACTTGGACGCGCTTTAAGCAATTGACCAATATTTGACGCACCAGTGCCAGGCGTTAAACAAACTGAGTTCTTCCATTCATCAGGATCAATATTTCCATCAATAACTGGTGCTTTCAATAATCGCGGTATTACCATTTGCAAATCATCTACTGGCAATGGGGCATTAGCTTTCAATGCCAATTCTGCCTTGCGAGCTGTTACAAGAGCTAATCTTGCTTGCGACATTTCAGTTTCAAGTGCTTTTATTTTTGCGGTTGCATCTGTTACATCACTTGCAAAAGCAATGACAGAAATAGCCGTAAAAATTATAATATATAACAATCGAATAACTTCATTTTTCATTTTTTTGCTCCTGATTAAGTGGATTATTCTGCAAAAGTATCGATAAATACAATTTTTGATTCACCGGCTTTGAGATCTTTTATAGTTATCTCACCTGATATCGCGTCTAAATCTCCGCCTATGCATTGTGTGTATGCTTGCCACAGTTTTGGCACTTTTACACCAAGTTTATCAAGATCTGCTTTGATTTTCACTGTGGATAATTTATCACCGTTATTTTTTACCAGCAGCATTGCGGTTCCGGGAAGTGTCCATGATTGTATGGTTACTTGTTTATTTGGAACCGCAACCGCGTTATCTAATAACTTTGCTCTTCCAATACCCCAGCCAAGAACAGAATCAAGCTGATTTTCAGTAAATAAACTTTTTGTATCAGAGGATACCGGCTTATTATCCCAGCTAATTAATATAAATCTGGCGTCATGATAATAGATATCAAAACCAGAAACTTCTCCACTTTTCAGATTAAGTTTTGGTATTGCTAACGAACGCAGTTTAACTTTCATATTCCATCCTAAAGGATGCGGAGAATCAGGAATTTCCTTGTACCAGTTAAATTGACTTAAATACTTCTCTGATATCACACCTTTATCAATATCCATCTCAGATATGCGAATCTGACTGGCTTTAATCCCTGCAGGAACACCCAATTTACGCAAATCAAGGGTCAACTCGCATTTACGAGTCTTTTCTTTTCCTGCTTCATCAAGACCATAATTCATTATCTCAATAACCGCACTGTTTGATCGTTTCCATATAGATGCCTTTAAACCATTACCTATCTTTTTTACGACATTTCCATTGCGCCAGTATGGGATAAAATTAACATCACTGGCGGCAATGCCGAAATGTCTGAAAGGAGTCGAATTAAATGGATATCCACTGCCACCAGCACCGGTATCGTGCATTGATGCCCAATGAGGATTCATAAAACCAAGATGGCTGATATTTACACCAAATGTCTGTGGATGCGACATGGCAATCATGCGGTCGGGAGGATATGTGGTAATTGGATCCGGCATGGGGTATTCAGAGTCAAGAATTGCATCTGTCCACGGCAATGCCCGCAAGCAAATCGAGTTTGTAGCATGACCGGATACACCACCCGGATACAAATCATTCTCCTGCATAAGGGCCCATGTACGCTTATACCATTCACGCAAAGTATTATCCATACTCGTAGGCTGAATCTGACCATCAGGTAAACGATAACCGAAACCAGCAATTAAATCGCGTGCATCACGCGAAAAAGATATATCAAAGTAGTAATGTGTCACTCCGCCCTCGCGAATATGACGATTCATAAGATACATCATATAATCCTGATAACTTTTATTCAATGATTCATCGCCAGGTAGCCAGTCCGCGCCAAAATATCCATACAAACCGGGTTCTGTAGTTTTATCCATATAGCCACGCAATGCAATTTGATTAGTTAGGAACAATTTAAGACGTGGAGCAATATTCGTGTATCCTTCTTTAGCCATACCTTCAGCAATAGTTTTATACTTTGCGTAATATTCCGGCCATTCTTTAACATCAGTTGACGGCATACTTAGAATAGAAAAATATTCCTGCTTTGTCTTTTCATTAGTTTTATAATTTGGCGCGGAAAAACCATTAGCCGCTGATACCTGGGTTAGACGCCAACCTTTCGCTAAATGGCGGAATGGTGTGGCGTTGTATTGCAACTGAATAGTTCTGGGCGTATTCAAAATAAATGGTTTTTCGCCGGTGGTCGTTTTGATGATATTATTACATATAACGATTGTTTTACCTTGACGAATTAAACTATGTGCAGGAACTTTATCATTTGGAACCCATCCCTGATCACTGTCCGCTGTCCACAGGAAACCGCGATATTCATTCCCGACCCATAGATTTGATTCAAAATTCCCAACAATCATTGTTGAGCCAGCTTTTCCGATATTGTCGAGGGTATTCCATATTGGTCCTTTTCCATCAGGCACTTTACCGATATATCGCGCGGAATAGTTGCCGCCAGTACCGCCAATGCAGGACATCCAATTGCCTTTACTGTCATCTACAAACCATTCAACCCGCAGCGCATCAATTGCCACTGACTTTGCTTTAGATGCATACGTCAGGTCAATATTAACCAATCCATCCTGTTCAGCCCATCCTTTTACAGTAAAAATTACACCTGCAACTTCTGATTTTCCATTAAACTCAATCCGCCAATCTTTAAGACTTGTAAATGTCGGTTTTCCACTGGCAGGAACTTTATATTCTTTACCACCAATGGTAATAATAATATTTGCTGATTTAGTAAATACATTGCCACCGTTAGCTATTATCTGTTTTGGCATACCAAGGCCATTCATCTGATATTCGCGGCGTGTGCAGTACAATGAATTATTCTTCACTTTCAATGCTTCAAAAGGTTTCAATAACTTTTTATCATCACCAATTTTATTATTCCACCATGCTGAAAACTCTCTGGCCTCATCTTTTTTGTCAAATGTTGCATCATTGCGTGTTACCAGTACTTTGCCTGCCGCATCCACTAATGACATCGTTACACGATATTTACCAGCTTCAAGGGTTGGCAGTTGCACAATATCTTCATATTTGTAGTTAACATATTGGGTTATTTTACCATCTTTAATTACTTTGCCATCTTTATCAATTATATAACTTAATGCCGCAGGCTTAGATCCTACCGGAATTACTGCATCAAGCGTATCACCGGCAAGGGCGATTTTATTGCTTACCGGATTATAACGCATATCATATTCAAATACTAAAGTGCGGGGATCAGCTTTCAGGTAGCTTTTATCAGTGCCGGCAAATTTACAGGTAAAAGTATAAATTGCTGGTGAATCATTACCTTCTACTGGTGTGACAATTAATTTGTAAGTTGAGCTATTATTAGGAGATCCCCATTTGGTAAAACTATATTCCAAACCGGGGAAATCCTTATCAATATCAAATCGAACATTTCCTTTTGCTGGAATTGTTAATAACTGCTTTTCATTTACAATTGTTTTGGGCGGTTCTTTCTTTTCTGGAATGTTGTCATAAATGATACTGAGTGATACATTCACTTTTACTGGTTTATCATCCGGATTATAAATTGCTGATTTCAAATGCAGCTTTTCATCATGCAATCCTGAAAACTCCTCTATTTGCATGTATGGCTGAACATCCGTTAGTGTTGCCTTAGGAAAACCATAGTGAACAAGATGACCGGTAGCAGAGGGATAATCCAACCATTGCCACCCTGGATTTTTTAATGGCGCAGTTAATAGCATACCAATTTTATCGCCAGCTTTATTATCAACCGGCATTTGCAAATCATTTAAATCCGCTGATAATTCCAAATCCCACCATTTTTTACCATTGTCATCATATATTCTGTTTGCAATCTTCATGTTTGGCTGCCAGTTATACATGTTTTGTCCGATAGAAGGATATAGCTTCATATATTCACCGCTACCCAGTGTGTTAATTATGAACTTTAAAAAACTACTGACTTCATTTGGCAGCTTGTTTCTATCATGCAAATATAAGCCATATTCATAACAATCATCACTTACAACTCCGGTGGTATATTGTTCTCGGTGATTGCGGTAAAGCCGGTGACCAGGGAGAATGTCAGAGCGTGTCGCTATATACAGATGTTTTGCGTCCCATGCCACCCAAAATGAAACCGGACGATCACGATAATTCAGGCTGCTTGTCCAGGCTACACCCATCAATTTGACAGATTCTTTCCATTCATCAGCATTGATATTACCATCAATAACCGGGGGTTTGCTCATTATTGGAGTATTAAATTGAGGAATATCCTCAACAGGAAATGCATATTTCGCTTCCTGAGCAAAAATAGTTCCCGTTGCTAAACATAACATTAAAATGTTTAGCCAAAAGCTACGACGATTCATTTTTCTCTCCCTTGTCATTATTTATCAAGATACGTCTTCAACAGGTTTTTCTGTATTTTTATTAAACGAAGCTACAGGATGTTCAATAGCAGGTGCTGGTTCAGACCAGTCTACTAACCATGGTTTACGACGACGAAACTTTTCTTTGAAGGTATTTTTAATTACTCCGCGCGCTTCCAAACTCATCATACAAGCGCGAACACAACCTTTGCCGCCACAGATAGCCTGGCCTGTCCAATATACCGGTGTGGGTTTATGATAAAATGGGCCGTGTGATCCGTTTACGGATTTTAACCCAAGCCAGTTGCTGTAAACATCTTCAGGTTTTACATTTTCAGGATCTTCTGCAATTTCACCTCCACTGAAACAGTTACAGCATCTTATTGCATCAAATTCCCCCCACTCAACTACTGATTCATCTGCAAATGTAATTGATTCTTTGCGATTAATATCTTTACTGATAGCATTTGCGGGACATTCAGACGCACATGCCATACAGTTATTACATAACTTTGGTCCGTTATAAATTGGATCTGGTTCAAGTTCCAACTCAGTAAGCACTAATCCATACCTTACTCTGGGACCATATGTTGGATTCAGAAATACTTTACTCCACCCGAACTCGCCTAAACCAGCCAGATATGCTGCCACCCGGGTGTGGGGTGAAACATCAGGTGCTGCCTTCCCCTCAGCAACCGGTCTGCTGAACTTATCCCATACTTTTCCAGCATCATCATAAGAACGCCAGCAGTCTATTTGCCCAAGAGGCATCGCCTCATAACCGGTATCCTCGATAGCGCCAGCTAAACCCCACATTACCGCAGGCATTCGAATATAAGTTACCCCACCATAACCCATAGCTGCATAATTACTGAACATAGTGCCTTCTTCAATACCACGCAGACTTCCGCGCATTACACGAAAACCACATACAATTATTGATTTACATTCAGGCATAATTTGCAGGGGATCCATTTGCCTTGGACTACCTTTCCACCGTTCAATATTGCCTATTCCTACCAGTTCAGCCCCAAGAGATTTTGCAAGTCGTTTGATTTTTGATGAAGTAATCATTAATCTTCCTTTACGAAGGCACATAAATTTCAGGAACCTTATATTTTAAATATCACCATTGAAATACATCTAAATATAGCTGTTATAAAATAATAACGCCATCATCTATAAAATACGGTTATGTATAGGCGATGGCGTTACTAATTTAAGGTTATTTTTCTGCTGCTATCCATATTGAAGGACCAGACCATGAAGTACTGATGGTAATGGTAATAGGCTTAGTTGGATTACATGGTACTACTGTAAGAATTGCATGCAATTTTGTATTAATATCAGTGAATGTGGAGGTTGGCATTGTCCTGCCATCACAAACTACATTTACAACACAAGGATTGTTAGAATTGCTTGAACCGCAAATAAATGACAATTTCTTTGGTGAACTACGCTCTTTGGGTATTATGACAACTCGGGCGGTATCAGGATTTCCAGAGTTTCCTATGAGAGATGGAACATCATCAAGCCACCCGGGTCTAAAAGAATAATTAACACCCCAATGTAATAAACGTCCTGACCAGTTACGTCCTCCGGCAATAATCTGATATGTACTACCACCAGAACCTAATTTCCACCAGGATGGTGCATTAGCAGCAGCAGATATTTCATAAGTTGTTGCAGATATAGAAACTTCGTTTGCAGTGACACCATTAGCAAAAATAGCATTTGTATCCATAGCGCCAAATAATATTGGGGTTCCGCTTGATTTGACAGCATCATACACAGTATTATTTGTATTAGCATTTCCACTATATCCTGTCCATCCGGTACTGGGACTTGTAGTTGATACCAGAGTAGGAGGAAATGGGTCATCCGGGCTGACAGCTTTAAGTACTGTCCAAATAACATTATTGCTATCTACCTGACCTACATGTCCATCAGCATAACTGGTAATGGCAAACCCGCTATGACGAGTTTCAACTTTATCAACAATGTCAGTTTTTAATGCAATTGAAGCGCCATGAGTTATAACACTCGAACTTGCATTGCCATCAATTGTAACAGGAATAATCGTTGGGTCCGATATATCTCCAAGTGCACGCCCACCCAACAATGACCCCGCCAAATAAACGTAATTATTCGGAATTGACCGATTTGCAGATGGGCATTTTACAACACCTGCATCCAATTTTAAATCAGCCCATGCAGTTGAACTAACCGGAAATGTTTCTTCATGATCCTGCGTATACATTTGAATAGTTGTATTAATCTGTTTTTGATTACTTGTGCAAGTTGTTTGCCGTGCCTTCTCTCTTGCACGGGCAAATACCGGGAACAGGATGGCAGCGAGGATGGCAATAATGGCAATTACCACCAGTAACTCGATAAGGGTAAACCCTTGCTTTTTCGTGATTTTCATCTTATTTCTCCCCTTTTTATAATTACCGTTTAATAACGGCATAATCCCCTGAGTTAATACATCACCAGAATATAAACATAAAATATGCCTGATATTTATATGCTATTTCGGCAATATAGAATATATGCTATTTCTTCTTGTACCAGATAATTTATTAATTGCGGTATTACTAACTGGTCCAGTAGATTCACGAATAATAATCTCCACATCATTAAGAACTGTTAATGACTGACGTTCTGAATTGCTGATTTTATCAAATAACAGGTTTGCCGCAAATCGTCCGACAGCTACCGGCAATGTACATACCGTCGTAAGTGTTGGAATGCTGAATTCGCCAGAAATTGAATTATCAAAACCTGCAACGCTGATATCTTCAGGTACATGAATATTATTATACAAAGCTGCTTTTAAAAATCCAAGAGCGTATACATCGTTCAAACAAACTACTGCCGTCGGTGGTGTCTGTAAAGCACTCCATTTTAACAGAGCCTCTTTAGCAAAATCAGTCACCTCATCCAAATCGCCTTTAATTCTCATCGGCAGTGATATATATTCATCTGGGGTCTCCAAATTAAATTGAGACATTATAAAATTGTAAGCTTCTACGCGCGGATGTATATATTGACTATCTATTGGTGAAAGACCGAATAACGCAATGCGGCGATGGCCTAAATTAAACAAGTGTCGTATTATCTTATAAACTCCGGAAGTATAATCGGACTGGATAAAATCAGCTTTTGTTCCAAATAATTTTATCCCGTTAAGCATAACAACCGGTACATGAGCACTGACACGATTTATCCAATCAGCATCAACGTCAGCATCAACCAGTAAACCTTCAACTTTACGTTGTTGAACAAACTCCGGTAATGATGCATCTGGATTATGAGGAGCTATCAGCAGGTGATAACCACGTTTTTCAATTTCTCTCATAATACCACTGCGCGTGTCTGCCAGATGCGCTTCAGCCACTGCGTCTTTTGTTTCACGCGGAGTAATGTAACCAATATTTTTCATCTGCACAATATTGGATGCTGTATTAGGAATTATATATCCAAGTTCAGCCGCTATAGTCATCACGCGTTCTCGGGTGTCCTGAGAAATATTCTGATCATTATTCCCAGACATTATTAAAGATACGGTAGTCTTTGAAACCCCGGCAGCTTTTGCAATATTAATTTGTGTTATTCGTCGATTATTCATATTTACTAAATAAGTTTAGTACATGACATTTATATTGTCAATAGCATTTTAAAAAAATAAAGTTTATTTCTTTCATTTCGTTCGTAATACTTATAATGATATATAAGTATTGTAATGGGTATCAATGCGAATTATTAATTTACTAAAAAATTAAAAAGTGGAATAATTTAGTAAACATTTGCAGGAATATTTTGTTAAAAAAGGAAAATTTATAGTTAAAGGAACTTTTATTTATGATTTTCGAGAAAAACAGTAATATGTCAGTAACCATTCAACGACAAGGACATGGGGCTGTTATTAATGTTAATAAAGAGTTAATGATTTTACTTGCCGGAGAATTGCATAACTCAAGTGCTTCCAGCTTATCTTATATTGAACCTATTTTAGATAAGATGGCTGCATTGCATTTGAATACTGTGCTGATACCAATTTCCTGGGAATTAATAGAACCTGAAGAAAATATCTATAATTTTTCGTTAATTGATGATATAGTTGATGCTTGTAGAAACAGAAATCTTCATATCGTATTCTTATGGTTCGGAACATTAAAAAATGCTATCTCATGCTATATTCCATCCTGGGTGAAAATGAATAACCAACGTTTTTTTCGTGCACAATCAGAACCCGGGAAAAATAGTTGGGCAGTTTCTGTGTTTTGTGAAGAGATTATGAAATGTGATGCTAAAGCATTCACTGAAATAATGAACCACATCAAGAAAATTGATGCGGACACAGGCACCGTTCTAATGATGCAAGTTGAAAATGAACCGGGTATTCTGGGCGCGGCGCGTGACCATTGCCCGGCGGCGGAAATTAAATTCAATGACCCGGTGCCGGATTCGTTAATTCAGTACCTGTCCCGTAATCATGAAACTTTAATTGAAGAAATTAAAAGTATTAAAATGAAGCCGGGTACATGGACAGATGTTTTCGGTGATGGTGCTGATGAAATATTCATGGCTTGGCATGTTGCGCAATTTATTGAAAATGTAGCCGCTGCCGGACGTAAAATCTATGACATCCCTATGTTTGTGAATGCGTGGCTTATTGCCGGTCCCGGATATGCCCCCGGTCAATATCCAAGCGGCGGACCGGTTTCCAAACTTATTGATATCTGGCGTGCAGCTGCACCTGCTATTGACTTTATTGCCCCGGATATTTACCTGCAGGATTTTCGGGCAGAATGCGCATCATATACAAGGGGAGGAAATATACTGTTTATTCCGGAAGCGCAGAATAGTATAAAAGCCGCAGCAAATGTGTTATACGCGATTGGCAAACATAAGGCGCTTGGATTTTCTCCATTTGCCATTGACGATTTATCCGAAGACCATCCTCTGTCTGAAACCTATAAACATCTTAACGAAATGATGCCGGTAATTATAGAGTCATACCGTAATGGAAATATCACCGGATTTCTGCAACAGGAAGATGAAGAGACATGGAATGCCGAGTTGGGTGATTTTATTTTTATGGCACGAACTTGCGGCAAAATGGAAGATGGTAAAGTTCCTGGCTCTGCAATTTTGTTGTCATTATCGGAAAATGAATTTATTATTATGGGACGTCAGCTTATTTTTACATTTATGAACAAAAATAAGAATATGAACTACACCGAAATTATCCGTCTTGATATCGGGAGATATCAAGACGGTAAATGGGTGGCGGAACGCCGTTTAAATGGTGATGAAACTGCCCATGGTACCGGTATATTGCTTGGTTCCGAACTACAAGTAGTACATTTTATCCTTAACTCTATTAATTAGGAGAACATATCATATGAAGAACGAAGCATTATATAATATAGAAGACATACCTTTCAGCCGTTTTGGGTCATATCTTGCTATTTCTAAATTGAAAGAAAAAAATGGAATTCCAGCGGGGATTTGGATTCGCAATATCCATGGCGATGCAGCCCGTGAAGTTTTTAGAATTGAAATTATGGAAGATAATATACCTGTAAACGCAGAAATTATCACTTCACCTGCTGAATTGGTGATTAAATCATCAAAAGGTTATATAAGAATCTGCTTATCTGGCCTTAACAGAATACGCGTAAAGTCAGAAAATATCGGTTTTCGCTTGACTGCGCGACCCGGTAATTATAATAGTGCCATACCACAGGAAAACAGACGATGGTTGTTAAATATTGCGACAGCTTTTCAAAATTATATCTTAACTCCACTAAATGGGAATATTGCAGTTGAATGTCCATGGGAAGTCGCGCGGTGCAAACATATTTTTATTAACGCGCAACCGGATAGCGAAATAATAATTGATCAGGGAGTAGGCTGCTGGCATCCGGATCCTATAACAACAACATATGATGATGATGTCGATATTATAGCAAATGAGTTTAATCGATTCGCGTCAGGATATCAGTCATGTAAGGACAAATACACTGATACAACATCACTTGCTGTTTACCTGAATTGGTCGACAGTGGTTGAGCCATGCGGGTTATTCACACGACCAGCTATGTTAATGAGTAAAAATCATATGACAAATGTCTGGAGTTGGGACCACGCTTTTAATGCATTAGCTCTTAGTCCTTGTCATCCGGAGTTATCATGGGATCAATTGATGCTTATGTTTGATCACCAACACAATTCAGGACAACTTCCGGATTTCTTAAATGATATTTTAAAGCTGTATAATTTCGTAAAACCTCCCATTCATGGCTGGATATTCCAGCAAATGCAACAGTATAACACATGGTTTCAACAAAAAAGCATTATTACTGAATTATATGAACCTTTGTGCAAATGGACTGAATGGTGGTTCACATACCGTAATCCAGATGGAGATGGTATGCCGCAATATCACCACGGCAATGATTCCGGTTGGGATAACGGTACAGTATTTGATATGGTATTGCCAACAAAAGGATCCGATTTAACTGCATTGCTTATTATTCAAATGGAAACCATCAGCAAGATGGCTATCGCACTGGAATACCATGATGAAGCAATTAAATGGCAGAAACGCGCGGATGAATTATTGCAGCAAATGATTATCCATTTTTGGGATGGAACAAAATTTATTAACCCATCAGCAATTGACGGAAAGATTTCTGAAATGTCAGATAGTATATTCAGCTGCCTCCCAATTATATTAGGTAATCGTCTTCCTGATGATATAAAAAAATCCCTGATAAAAGAGATTAAACGACATCTGACTCCTTGGGGATTAGCTACTGAAAATATTAACTCTCCTCTTTATGAATCTGATGGTTACTGGCGTGGTCCAATATGGGCACCACCAACATTTATGATTGTGAATGGATTATTTCAGATTGGAGAAAATAATCTGGCAATCGACATCGCGCAACGATTTTGCAGATTATGTGAAAAAGAAGGGTTCGCAGAAAACTTTGATGCTATAACCGGTACCGCATTACGTGACAAAGCTTACACATGGACCTCAAGCATTTTTCTTTTACTTAATCGGATGCAGCAAGAATAAACTAACTTTTCAATAACTATGGATAATCCATGTCATTGATACACATCGCCGGTAGAGACATTGCTTATAGTCTTCCAATAAAGTCTACTAATAAGGTTTTAGACATTTTTCCTCCTACCACCCGTAATTAAAAAACACCATTCAAAATTTCTGGGTTTCGTAGTATACACCTTACCATTTTTAACCGCCAGAGTTTACTCCGGCGGTTTTTGTTTAGATGCTGTAGGTTAAGTAATTTCTTTTATACATATTGTTAAAATACACAAGCATATACTGGTTAATAGATAAACCCGTCCCTATATATAACATCAAAATTTCATTTATCCCCTACTATAAAATAACTGAACCACCTAATTTTATAGTGCAATCATGGCCGCGGAAAACTGACTGACAACATCGCCTCGATATCCAGTGGATCGATGCCAAAATGTTTCTGCTGGCGGTCACGTTCGATGGTGACGGCGCAGGCCGTCTTCGGATAGATTCGTCCTCATGAAAAAGGCATAATGTGGCGGCAAAGACGCCCATCCACGGGTGGGTGTGCCAGTCAGACATCGAACGTTCCTTTCCCACGGAGAATACACGAACCTAACTCCTCCTCGAGCGTCACTCGCCGATGCCAACCTAGTGAGCTATCGCACGCCGGTTGCGCTGAAGTGGTACCTGCGTGCGATAACTCGCTGATTCTCTGGTTGTTACAAGCCGTATTTTTTCACGAGGTATTTTTGGATAGCGGTAATGTCACTGGATGGAAGGACCGAATTATAAATGATCAATTCCGCGATATCGCCAGCCAGTCTATACGAGTTCTTGTCATACCGCGCACCGAGAACAAAGGGTGTCCCGCTGGCAGTGGCATTTGCGGTGATAGTGCCAGTGACGGCTGTACCCCCGCGGATGCCCAGAGTCGAGTTGGCTCCATTCTGGACATGGGTGACAACGGCAAATCCCCCGGCGGTATACGACGAAGATGGAATACTGATGGAGCCTACTCCGCCATCGCGCCCTCCAAAAAGACCATTAGCAGAGCTCATGTGAATGAAATATCGACTAGCGCTACTGTCAGTGGCCGTGTCAAATACAAAGCCCAATGACGCGGGTTGCGATAATTTCCAGACGCCGATGATGGTTGCAGCACCACCAGCGAAGATTGATTGATCCACAGCGAAGTAATTACTGGTGCCATTTAACCGCATAACGGGATATCCATTCAGGGTGTTGGTGACGAGTGTGCCCGTGCCTGTCAACGCATATGCACGACTACTACTGTCCGTCCAGGTTGTGACCGGGCCCGTGATGGTCAACGCGTCCGCGCGCAGCCAGAGAGCGAGCTTGTTCGTGCTCACGGGAAGGTCGGGCTTGCCCTTCACGCTGGTCACATGCCCATCGGCATACGCGACGATCGTTCCCTGGCTATGACGCGCCTCACAATCCGTTGAATAATATGCAGTATTGGGGGATGACGCGCCGGTTCCCACGCCGTCAGCTGTCAGCATCTGGGTCGTGGGGTCAATGATATCGCCGATAGCCGCCCCTTCCATCCACGCATTGAAGACATACCCATTGACGACTTTGCTCCCCGCGGTGGGGCAGATTAATACACCCGGATCAACCTTGATATCTGACCATACTGACGTAACCGGCGGCATAACTTCTTCATGATCCTGCGCATACATCTGAATCGACGCCGCAATCTGACGCTGATTATTAATACAGGTAGTTTGCCGTGCTTTCTCACGTGCTCTGGCAAAAACCGGGAACAGAATGGCGGCGAGGATAGCAATTATGGCTATCACGACCAGCAATTCAATGAGAGTGAAACCTTTTTGCCTTGTTTTCATAGCTTTATCTCCTTTACATATTACAAGAATATCTTGTATATATCATCTAATCCACACAGCAAACCTGTCAAGTGTAAATTGATGAAATAAGATGAAATACCACTTTTTTTCGGTATGTTTATTTCGTAATGTAGAAAATATACAGGCTACGGTTACGGCCGCGGAAAACTCACCGACAGCATGGCGTCCACATCGAGCGGATCGACACCGAACTGTTTCCATTGGGCCTCGCGCGTCAGAGCATCGCTTTCCAGATCACCTTCAATAGGCAGTTTAATACGCCGCCCTTCCTGCAGGTTGCTTTCATGCGCGCCAATTTCCATCATGTCGCTCATCAGCGCGTCTTCGCCGGTGAACTCGCTGGCGCGCAGATCGCGGACAGCAAGTGCAAAGTCCACTACATGCTCCATAACCGCCACGCCATACCAGTCGCGACTGTTGACTTTACCGCACTTGGCGTGGGTCATGAGCGGACTGACATACTCGATACGGCCGCCGGGGGTGTCGGCATGCATACCTGTCCAGACTTCGCCGGTGGTATCATGCGCAACAGGTGTAACCACATCGGCATAGCCGCCGCCCCAAAGATTTCCTGCCGCTTCCTGAGCCGGAGCCAGTTTATCATCTGATACGTAGCGCAGTTCGGTCTGTTCATTACCCCAGTGAACGCCTGGCGCGCGGTGTACCAATGTGCCGCGTTCTCCCTGGAACTCGGTGTAACCCGGCCGCGGATGGCGTCCCAAATGTCCCTTGACGTGCCCGCTGCCCACATCCATCACCATCATATCATTCGAAAAATGGAAGAAACGGGCTTTTAGCGTTTCAACATCATGGCGGCGTTGCGGCATTGAGTAGAACGCCGGATGCGTCATGTCGTGGTCAATGCTTTGTACCCATTCCGGATGACATTGAGCAAAGGCAATCCAGCGTGAATTATTATGGTAACCAGTGTGGTCAGCGTAACTTACTATCCTTCCAATACGTCCCAGATAATTGCAGTCTCGCACTGTCTGGGCAAATCGGTCGATGGGCATGCGGAAGAAATTCTCCGCCACGCGCACAATTACATTGTTATCCTTGGCGACAGAAATCATCTCTTTTGCCTGACAAACCATACTCGCCCATGTAGTCTCGGTGTGGTTGGGAATACCGTTAGATGAAAGAAAAACAGAGATTGAGTGATGCGAAGGTATAGGTGTAACTACCAGGGCCGCCTCCATAGGTCGGTCTACAACCAGTTTGCGAATGTCGGAGTAATAGGGCACGCCAAGGGTTTCCGCCAGTTTCTGACCATTTTCGGCTACCGGGTCGCAGACCGCCACCGGCACACACCAGGGCTTAAGTGACTCCCAAATTGGCTGATAAATGGTCTGGGACCGGGTACCGGCGCCAATTATTGCAATGCGCAAAGGCTCATCAGGTATAGGTAATGTTGACATAATTTCTCCTTCTATCTTACCGGTTGCATGCCAATAGCACGCAAACCATCGCGAAGATTTTGTATATCATTTTCAGACAATGGACGAACCGGCCGCCGGAAAACAGGTGATGAAAATTTTCCCAATAGCCATCGCGCAACCTTCATACGCTGATGAGCACTGCCGGACGGTTCACCAAAATTATAAATTAGCCGCGCAAGCGGATCTTCTGTCTGTTGTGCTTTGCGCGCCTGCGCCAAATCACCTTCCAACGCCGCATGGGTCAACTCAATTATTAATTCCGGCGCGAAACCGGCAAAGCCAACCAATGCGCCGTCTGCCCCTTCCAGCAAAGTCGGCAACAAAAACTCGTCATGACAGGTTATTATTGAAACGTGAGGGGCGGCTTCTTTAAGTTTTTCATAATCATATCGCCAGCGAGACATATCACGGGTACCCATTTTTATGGTAACAACTTGCGGAATTTTCACCATTTCCAACATCTCAGCCAGAGTATAACCCGCTTTAGTCCAGGACGGATACTGATGAATGATGATATTTATACCCGCGCCAACGGCCACATCCTCAATAAAACCAATAGCACTGGACGATGACCGTCCAAAACGCAGCCATTCATGCGGCGGCATCAACAGAATAGCGTCAGCACCGGCTTCTTTAGCTGCCAACGCGTCGTCAATAGCTTCCAGACTGCCCTCGGCAGCAACACCGGAAACAACTTTGCAGCGACCGCGCACAGATTCGGCAACAATACGTGTAACCTGTGCCCGTTCGCGATGACGTAAAGCCATAATCTCGCCGGTGTGGCCGTTGCAAGTCAGGCCTTTCATGCCCTGTATGGCAGCCAATTCGTCGATATAAACGCGTAAGCCGTCTTCATCAATAGATTCGTCCTTATGAAAAGGACATAATGTGGCGGCAAAAACGCCCATCCACGGGTGGGTGTGCCAGGTCATAATATTTCTCCTTGTTCTTATATAGATTACGATTTCGGAACATTAGCATATAACCGATGAATGATTTTAATTATCTTTCATCGGATCACATCTTTTTCCAGGCGGACAACCGCATGGCATTAAGTTCGCCATCGTAGGCAACTACACGGATGGCTGCAGTCCATTGATCGGTCAGCGCGGGATGCTTAGCGCGGCAGGAGTCCAGCACAGTCTCCAGGTAGAGCCGCGGCTCTTCCTTGACGATGACCGTCGAAATGATGTCCTGAATGTCCGCAAGATCCTGCTTGCGGATGTCCATGTGAAAGGCGGCAAAGGTAATCATCGGTTATGTGCTCCCATTATCTTTAAGCTGTTCATATGCAATATAGCTTTTAGTTGCGCGTCATTCACCGGCAAGTCACTCACCACAGCCAGCGTGGAGCGGATGTTCACCGCGCCTTGCTCGGGACCGAAGGGCATGTCGGAGGCGAAGAGCACGCGCTCATGACCGAAGAACTGCAAGGCGCATTCAACGGCGGCGGTCGATCCGAAGGTGGCGGTGTCGGTGTAAAACCGCCTGAAAGCAGCGAGTGACTCGCCGTGCAGGGGGGTGTTCTCCCGCTCGCGCAGTTCCGGCGGCGTGCGCGAGCCATAAGCCACCAGACCGGCACCGAGGCGTCCCTCGACCATGGGAATCAGCCCACCACCATGGTGGGTGATGATTTTCAGGTCCGGCCAGCGGTCGAAAACCCCGGCGAAGACCAACCGGTACATGGCCTTACTCGTCTCGTAAGGCCACCCGAGCGTCCACCATAGTTCGTACTTCGAGTAGGTCTCACCGGCGTAATCCGGCGTGTCCATACCGAGTGTCGGGTGCAGCAGGATCGGCCGGTCGAGTTCCGCCATGAGGGCGAACAGGTCCATAAACGGCGGAGTGTCGATTGCCGCGCCGTTCATATTGGTGAAGATCTGCACGCCACAGGCGCCGAGTTCGGTGACGGCCCGGTGCGCTTCCTCAAGCATCGCCTTCGGATGATTCAGCGCTAGCGCGGCGAAGAAGCCGGGGAAGCGGTCTGAATGCCGTGCCGCCATCGCCGCCATGCCGTCGTTAGCGCGGCGGACCAGTTCCGCGGTCTGCTCCGGGCCAACCAGCACTTCCAGCGGCGGCGAGACCAGGCACGGCACCTGGGAGTAACCGGGGAAGCGGTCCATCAGCCGCAGACGCGCGTCGAGGTCGGTCATCACCGGCATGGCCAGAGCGCGCTCGAGCATGCGCAGCGGCCGCCTGGAAGCCTTTAATACCGCCGCGCCATAGTCCGGCGGCGCCCAGTGGCAGAATATGTCGATGGTAGTGTTCATATCCCCATAGTCTCCGCGGCAACAGTTTTCAGGAACGCCTCCGCATAGCGGCGGCCGAGTTCCCGTTGCGCGGGTGTATCGAAGTGCTTGCGGTCACCCTTGTCACCCAGCCCGGCACTGCTGACGCAGGCGCTATGCGGGATCCGTGATGCGAGATTGAGCAGGGCGGCGTTCACGCGTGCCGCACCGGGAAAGTCCGTTGGGGAGAGAAACCGGCCCAACTCACCGCAGACGAAAACCGCCTGCGCGGTGCCGGGCAGTGCGCGCCAGGCGCGGACCGCCTTTTCCAAGCGAGCTTCGTAGATGGCGGAATCGTCTTCGGCACGCGGTCGGGTTGGCGGTGGGCGATGGCGGTCAGGACGCGTTGCTTAGGTGTCATGACGACTTCTCCTGTTCACTTTTCGCAGGTTGCCGGCGTGAACCTCCGGCCAGCGCCGCCTGGATACCGGGGACGAAGCGCATCTGCTGCGCCATGGCCTTGCCCAAACCCAAGTGGCCCAGCCCTTCGGGGAAACGGCCGATGGCCTTGAGCCCGTCGCGGATGTAGCTGCCAATCTCCTCGTCGCCGGAGATGCAATGCGCATCCGCCAAACCTTCCAGGACCCACTGAGTTTGCTGAAAACCGCCGCCCTTGCTGCGCTTCTCGCACGAAGTATAGCGGAAATAGCCGCTCTTATTGTCGTAGGTGTTGCGGATCAGCCAGCGGGCGCCGCCCACCAGCATCCGGACAGCCTCGGCATCGCCGGTGATGGCATGGTAGCGTTTCAGGGCCGACAGGAGCACGCCGACCATGAAGCCAGCCTCGCCGCGGCAGCGCGGATAGCCGCATCCGCAGTGGCCTTCGGCCAGCATGTGTACCCAGCCGCCGGCCGGGGCCTCTTTTTCACGCACGCAGCTCACGATAACCGAGGCGGCGTTGAGGCAGCGGGGATCGTCGAACGTCGCGGCCAGCATGCAGAGATGGATGATGTGCCAGCCCGCTTCGCGACAATTGAGGAAGTCGCAGTTGTCGAACCAGCGATCCTGCAGCAGCCACGTCCGGGTCTCGTGGATGCTCTCGCGGGTGAACTCGTCACCGGTCAGCAGATAGTGGAGCACCGGGCCCTCGACCCAGGTGTGCGACGGAATTCCCCCCGTGCCACCGACCTTGCTGCGGAAGAGCGGCGGCAGGTAGCCGCCGAGGTGGCCTGGCATGTGCACCGCCTGGAAGCCATGCGGATGAACGGTGTCCACATCGGCCAGGTGCCGGGCCGCCTGCGCGCCAAGCTCGGTCCAGCGCGGATCGCCGCCGCGCAGAAACTCCAGGTAGCCGCAGTACGGCGGGTCATACTCGTTGTTGCCCCACGACCAGGCGCTCTCTCCATACCAGTCGCCGAAGTTGATCTGGCCGTAGGCCCGGAAATGCTCGCGATCGGCGTGAAAGGCATCGAGGGCTCGCGTCAGCAGGGCCTCGTAATCGGCCATGGTGGACTTGGCCTTGAGTCCAAAGGGGACGAGGACGCCGGTGGCGTTCGTATGGGCCGGGTCGGGCTGTACCACCGGCGGATGCTCCAGCCAATCGAAGATGGCATTCGTGTCGGACTCGGATGCGTCCGGGGGCAGGCACCCCAGCAGCCACTCGCTGCGCAGCGCAAGGCCGGAACGGAGCAAATACGCGTTGTCTTTCAGCCAGAAGTAGAGGCGGTGCCACGCATCCTCGTCGCCCGGCAGCGGGTCGCCCGAGAGTTCCGGGAGTAGTTCAAGCACGATCGCCTCCGCGTCCTGCCGGAAGCCCCGCGGCCAGGTTTGCCAGAACTCCTTGATACCTACGGCCAACGTCCCCTGCGCCATGGGGACGCGGAACTGTCCAGGCATCCGGCCGGGCACGACCTCGGTGCCGTCTTCGGATGTCAAACGCCAGGCCTGGTCATGCTCGTGTACCCAGCGGCGGGCCGGCGCCTGGGTGGCGCAATCCAGCCGCAACTCGAGCCGGCGCAGGCGCAGCATACGCTTCGCCTCGTCGCCGTCCGTGGGCAGTTCGGGACTAACCACCTCCAAGCGCTGCACGACCCGGATGAACGGCTGGTCTGCATACACGTGGAGGCGGAGGCGGCAGCGCAGATGCGTCACGCTCTTCTCGTCCGCCACCGGTATGTCGACCCGGATCACCGCGCGGCGCGGGCCGTTCTCCTCGATGGCCACGCCCTGGGGCGCGCCGCCCGTGAGCGCCCGGCCATCGGCCAGTGCGCCGGTCAGCGCCAACCCGTCGACCACGCTTTTCCACGCCGCGCCGTCGCGCCGTTCGATCCGCAGGCCGCTGTCGAGCAGCACGCGCAGGCCACCGCTTTCGGCCTGCACTCCGGCTGCGACCGGCCGCGCCAACGGAGCGGTATCAACCGCCGGATCCGCTGATACGTTGAGTTGCGCGGCGCCCGCCGCGCTGGGGGCAAGGGTGTCCACCAGGAGCCAGCGTACCGAGCCGTCCGGCCATTGCGAAAGGATGCGCGTTTGCGTGGGCTTTGCGGCGCTTCCGGCATGGAGTTCGCAATGCTGGCCGGGAAAGACTCTCCCTTGCGCCAGCGGCACGCCAAAGGTCAGCGGCAGACCGGCGGGCCACGCCGGGCCCGGCCCGCACAGTTCAAGTGGCACAGTGGTGACCCGGCCAGTCGGGGCGGGGGATGCCGGGGCGAGTGTGATCCCGGCAGTCGCCGTGGCGCCGGCCTTCTCGGTGACTTTCACAGTCAAACGCCAGGCGCAGTCCGTTCGCAAGCCCTCCAGACGCGCGGCATGCACGGTGCGTGCGCCGTCTGGCGCGAAGCGTCGAGGTGTGGGCATGCCGTCGGTCTGCGCGACGACTTCGCAGGTGGCGACCTGGCTGGTGATGAAATGCACAGTCACGGCGCCGTCCGCCTCGCGCCTGGCGCTGAGCCGGTCGATGCGCGGCTCGAACCGGCTTGGTTCCGGCCGCTTGCGCAGCAGCACGAACTGCTCGATCCGGTACTCGCCCTTGCCGGGAGCGGTCAGTTGGAAAACCTCCATCTCGCCCCGGAACAGCACCGGCTGGTCGAGGACGATCAGGTGCACGCGATTGTCGTGCCGCGTCGGCTCGATCCGCCCGAGCTCGTCGGCGGCGAGGCGTAACTCCATCGGACACTCCTGCCCGGCCGCGTCGTAGAGCAACACGCCGACATAGCGCATGCCGGTGTGGTCGCATTGCTTCTCAACAGTGCCCCAGAAGCGGTGGCGCAGGGTCGAGGCCTGGCCCGACCAGGCCACGCCCGGGACGCGCACGAGGCTCGGATTCGTGTAGTACGTGATCCCGAGGTCCGGCGTCCAGTCGCCCGGCGTTTCGCAGTCAATAGCGCGCCAGGCGTAGTTGGCCGGATCGGCGAGGATCGCGGCGATGCGCTCGGGCTCGGCGATGTCGATATGGGGCAACAGGTTCATAGTGGACCTCCAGTCTTCGGCGCCAGATGCTGTCGCCAATAGGGCAGCATGTCGTCCTTGCGCTTGCCCTTGAAATGCAGGACGGGGATGCCGGGATACGGCCCTGGCATCGTCTCTTCCCGGGTCGAAAAGTTGTATTGGGCGCAGGGCAGGAGCAGCAGATCGTAACCGTCGGCGGAGCGCCACAGATGGGTGTCAGTTCGGGTGAAGTCAGCGCCAACGGTCATGTCGCGCAGGGCGTCCTGATCGCCGCCCCAGGCGGCGGCGGCCTGATAGCGGGTCTCGAAGAGGCGCAGGCAGTCGCGTAGGAAGGCCACGCCGCGGTCGAGACGCCGGCGGTGAAAGAACTGGATGCCGGCGTTGATCGGCCAGTTTGGCACGCCATCCCGGTAGGTCAGACCGGCATCAAACTCCCGCTCGAAGAGCGGCTCCAGGTCTTCCTGGATGAGCATGTCGCCGTCGAGATACACGACGTGGGAATCCTCACGCTCTAGGAACCGGGTCCAGGCGTGCGAACGGCTGAACATGAGCCGGGCGGGATCAAGCCCGTCGACTCGGAAGACCTCGTAGCCGGCGTCGGTCGGGAAGGGCGTCGCCGAGTCGGACAGAACCACCGTGCGGCAGCCGGGATGCTTAGCGCGGCAGGAGTCCAGCGCAGTCTCCAGGTAGAGCCGCGGCTCTTCCTTGACGATGACCGTCGAAATGATGTCCTGAATGTCCGCAAGATCCTGCTTGCGGATGTCCATGTGAAAGGCGGCAAAGGTAATCATCGGTTATGTGCTCCCATTATCTTTAAGCTGTTCATATGCAATATAGCTTTTAGTTGCGCGTCATTCACCGGCAAGTCACTCACCACAGCCAGCGTGGAGCGGATGTTCACCGCGCCTTGCTCGGGACCGAAGGGCATGTCGGAGGCGAAGAGCACGCGCTCATGACCGAAGAACTGCAAGGCGCATTCAACGGCGGCGGTCGATCCGAAGGTGGCGGTGTCGGTGTAAAACCGCCTGAAAGCAGCGAGTGACTCGCCGTGCAGGGGGGTGTTCTCCCGCTCGCGCAGTTCCGGCGGCGTGCGCGAGCCATAAGCCACCAGACCGGCACCGAGGCGTCCCTCGACCATGGGAATCAGCCCACCACCATGGTGGGTGATGATTTTCAGGTCCGGCCAGCGGTCGAAAACCCCGGCGAAGACCAACCGGTACATGGCCTTACTCGTCTCGTAAGGCCACCCGAGCGTCCACCATAGTTCGTACTTCGAGTAGGTCTCACCGGCGTAATCCGGCGTGTCCATACCGAGTGTCGGGTGCAGCAGGATCGGCCGGTCGAGTTCCGCCATGAGGGCGAACAGGTCCATAAACGGCGGAGTGTCGATTGCCGCGCCGTTCATATTGGTGAAGATCTGCACGCCACAGGCGCCGAGTTCGGTGACGGCCCGGTGCGCTTCCTCAAGCATCGCCTTCGGATGATTCAGCGCTAGCGCGGCGAAGAAGCCGGGGAAGCGGTCTGAATGCCGTGCCGCCATCGCCGCCATGCCGTCGTTAGCGCGGCGGACCAGTTCCGCGGTCTGCTCCGGGCCAACCAGCACTTCCAGCGGCGGCGAGACCAGGCACGGCACCTGGGAGTAACCGGGGAAGCGGTCCATCAGCCGCAGACGCGCGTCGAGGTCGGTCATCACCGGCATGGCCAGAGCGCGCTCGAGCATGCGCAGCGGCCGCCTGGAAGCCTTTAATACCGCCGCGCCATAGTCCGGCGGCGCCCAGTGGCAGAATATGTCGATGGTAGTGTTCATATCCCCATAGTCTCCGCGGCAACAGTTTTCAGGAACGCCTCCGCATAGCGGCGGCCGAGTTCCCGTTGCGCGGGTGTATCGAAGTGCTTGCAGTCGCCCTTGTCCCCCAGCCCGGCGCTGCTGACACAGGCGCTATACGGGATCCGGGACGCGAGATTGTGCAGGGCGGCGTTTACGCTCGCCGCGCCGGGAAAGTCCGTTGGGGAGAGAAACCGGCCCAACTCACCGCAGACGAAAACCGCCTGCGCGGCACCGGGCAGTGCGCGCCAGGCGCGGACCGCCTTTTCCAAGCGAGTTTCGTAGGTGGCGGCATCGGCCTCGGTCCGGGCGTCGGTCTCCCCCTGGTGCCAGAGTATACCGGCCAGGGACTCACCCTCCGCCAGAGCCAGGCACAGGCGGTTGGCCGCGTTCTTGAACAGGTCGCCGTCCGGCTCCCAGCGAGCCAACGGCGTCGCCCCCACAGCGCAGGGGATCAATCGGATCTCGTGCCCAGGCAGAGCCTCGGCCACGGTCCAGGCAAAACTCATGCCAGGCCCGGTTCCGGCGAAGCCGAACTGCGGAACGTGCAACGGGTCCGTCGCCGGAATCCAAACGTCATCGGCATTAAACTGCAGAATCCGTGGATCGGTCCGGCCGGCCTCATCGTCAAGCGCCGCCCGGCCGGCCATGTTCGACTGGCCGGCCAGCAAGAAGACCAGGCGCTTGGAGGTGTCGCCAACACCGATAATGCCAACCGAGTCACTCACTGTTGCCCCTCCACGCCGCCACTTCCTCGGCCAGCGGCACCTTTCTCACCGCTCAAGCGAAGAACCGTCACGACCGGGTCGGCGGTGATCCCGCTGATTACAATGCTGTCTTGCTCTTCCGACACCTCACAGGCCTTCCCGGAGTTGAGCACGGTGGCCTTGGGCATCCGGCCAAGGCCCAGGGTGGCAGTCGGAATCCGAACCTTGCCGTCCGCCGGCAGGCCGGACTTGCCGCGTGGATTCTTTACGATGTAGAGATAGACGCGGTCGCCGGACTTGACCGCATATCCCCACGGGGCGTTGGCCAACGGCAGTGGCTGCGAGCCGACAAAGGCTTCCTTGAGGTCGACGCCGGGCCGCGGGCGCATCCAGTTGGCGATGCTTTCCTGGAATGGAACCGTGTCCTTTGTCGCGCCAACGCCCGAATGCGCGACGGTGCCGTCCAGGTTGGCGACGTGGCCCTCGCCCACCAGGCTGAACACAATGCGCACCCACTTCTGCCAGTCACGGTCCGTGCTGTTGGGAAAACGCCAGCTCTCGATGACCAAGGTCTTCGGGTTCCCCAGCAGCTTTCGCGGATCGGGCCATCGGCCCCAGTCGGTAGCCCAGCCCTCCGCCTCGAGGATGTCCACGTCGCCCCGGCCGTACGTAGAGCAGTCACCGTTGTTGTTCAGGATCAGGGTGCCGGAGTCATAGGTGCGGATCATGCTGAACAGGGCATCGAATTCGAATCGTCCCCGGCATCGCTGTGCGACCTGGGGAAAACCGTACTCGTCGAACCAGAACATGACGGGCTTGAACTCCCGCATGTAGCGTTCAGCCTGTTCGAAAAAATAGTCATTATGAAAGGGACGCCCCTCATACTCGCCGAAGCGGCTCATGTACAGCCCCACCCGGCGAATCCCGGCCTCGCGGAGGCCTGGCACCCAGTGCTCGGCATTGTGGAGCGACTTCGCGCAGACATACTGAAATCCCATGCGCTGGAATCGCTTGCCCGTCTCCAGAATGAACTGCTTGTCCTGGTTGACGGGATGTGTCGATTCGGTGCCGTGCATCAGACAGCCGAATCGGGCATCCTCGATCCATCGATTGGGTCGTTCCTTGACCTCGATCCTCAGCTCCTTTTCGGCCTTTGCGCCACTTGCATCCTGCACCATCACGGTGAATTCCCCAAGGCCAATCTGCTGACAGATGCCGTCCAGCGTCCCGTCGTCATTCAGCGTGACGCCGGCGGGCAACCGCCCTTTGACAAGTGACCATCGGTAGGGCGGTTCGCCGCCCCCGGCCAGGAACTGAAAGCGCGAGGCATTCGCGTTGTTCACGTCGGTCGATCCACTCATCCGCAGCCAAACGTAGGGCCATTCCCGATAACCTGCGGGCAGATTCCAGGTGTCGATCTCCAACGGTTTGCCCGGGCCGGTCAAAGAAGTCACGAGGCCGCTGAGAGGCTGGCCGCTGGCGTCGCACAAGCGAGCGTAGAAACCCCACGTCAGTTCCGAACCTTGTCCCTCGGGCAGCGTTTCCAGGAACTTCACCGTGTCGTGTTCCCCGGGCTCTTTCTTGATCGACCCTCCGTTACAGATCTTCAGAAGCAGTCTGTTCCAACCTTTGTCCAATTCCGTCTCCAGGATCTCGGCATCCCGCGCCGCGTACTGCGGCCCGGCGCTGGACCGTACGAGCTTGCCGTTGACGTAGGCCTTGAAGACGTCGTTTGCTCCGATGCGGAGCTGCGCCTTCCGAGGTTCCGGACTCCACACATAGAGGTGGGCATAGGCTGCGCAGTTCGCGACCGGTTGCTTCTTCACGATCCGATAGTAGCTGTAGAGATCCTGGTAGTCGTCGTAGTTGCGGCAGTACAAGCGATCGTCCCATGGCACCCAGGACTTGCCCGCCAACTTCTGGTCGGCGCGGGGCATGGCTTTTTCCTCGCCGATGAAGTCCGTTTCCAGAACCGGATCTTTGCCGCCTTGGAACGGCCCCAACAGGAGCCAAGCGTCGAAGAAAGCGGCTGCGCCCGCCGGCACCGGATCGGCGGCAAGCACGGTGCTGCCGACCATGAGTACGGCCACCATCCACATTCCCAGCATTCGAGTTGTTTTCATGGTCATCTTCTTTATGTTTCCTTTCGTTATGTTCGTCACAGTTTCCACGCCGCCACTTCCTCGGCCAGCGGCACCAGGGTTTCCACGCCGCGATTGGGCACGTCCTCTAACACGCCGACCATGAAGCGACGTCCGTTCCCGACTCCCTCTTCGAGCAAGCGGCGTGCGTGCGCCCGGATGGCCGCGGGCCCTTGAAGATGCAGGGAGGACGGGAAGTTGATCATCAGCGTTTTCTCGGGCCAGGCGCGGCGCGCCTCGGTCAGCGGCAGATCGCAGTCGGGCGGTGGGGTGAAGGACTCGATGTAGTCCAGCGCCGTACCGGCCACCTCATTGACGATGAGGCGGTTGTTGCCGTCGAGGTGTGCGCCGGCATATTTGCCGGCGGCGTGCAGGGTCTGGCAGGCGCGTTCAATATGGGGCAGGTAGAACTGGCGGTACAGGTCCATGCCGACGACGCTGATCTCGGTATTACCGTCGATAACGCAAAGCTGTGCCGGAGATTCGGCCATGATTTGCACGCGCCGGTCCACGTCATCGGTCATCAGTTCAACCAGGCGCAAGACGCGCTCGCGGTTATCGGCCCATTCCAGGCAGAAGTTCTCGATGCCGAAGATCTCATAGATCAGCTCGTGCAGCGGGTTATGCACCGTCCCCGGCCGCGCCAGGCAGGCACCGGGATAGTGGTTGTCAGCGGCGCGGAAAGCGTCGAAGGCCGGGGTATAGCGTCGCGCCAGCAGCAAAGCCTCTATGGCGTCGTAATCCGTTGGACTCTCAAAGATGTGCTTCTCGAGCCAGGACGTACCGGGCATGTTGCTGTGCACTTCGTTCACCTCGCCCGCCGTCGTCCGGTAGACCGTGCGGGTGCGCACATGGCCATCGGCGTTCGGGGACAGCAGCTCGCGGCGGACCTCGACTTCGTCGAACCGCATGTGCCAGACCGTGCTCTTGACGATGATGCAGGCATCCAGTTCGAGCAGGCGCGCCTCAATCTCGGGCGAGGGCAACTTGTTGTTCCAGATGATGAACGGCACGCGGTCCGGCTTATCACCGGCCAGAACTGATAATACTCTGTCACGCGATGTTGTCATTGCTTCAGTCCTTTCTATCAGGCACTTCGACCGCCCAAGTGTGCGCGGTCTTGCTGCCGAAATCACTGTGAAATATCACGTAACGGCCGTCCGGCGTCCACACCGGATTGGGGTGCAGCCACTCGCACTTGACCGCCTGGCCCGCCTCATCGGCCAGACCCCAACTACTGTCGATCCGGCAAAGCAGGCGGATCGTGTCCGTCGCCGGATCCTGCATGTAGAGCCCATTGACGCTGCCGGGGCCGCGATCATGGACGATGATCTTGCCGTCGGGCGAGGCGTTCTGATGCCACTGCCCGCCCGGGAGGATGAGGCTGGAGAGATGCGTCACACTGCCGGTGTCCATGTCCAGACGCGCCACATGGGTGCGCCACTGATCGTGCGGGTCGCTGACAAGTGTGACCACGGCGCGGTTGGCCGGGTCCCAGTTGAAGTGCCCCGCATGGGCGCGCGGATCGTCGATGAACCAGCTCCGCAGGCCGGTGCCGTCGCGGCGCATGGCATAGAGACATGCGTGCTTGTAGTTGGCCCAGAAGAGGATTTCGGGATCCCACGGACAGGCCAACAGATGCGACTGTTCGCCGTTGGAGACGAAGATTTCACCCTCCATCCGGCGATCCTCGTAGTCGTAGCGAAACAGCCGCCCCTCGAAGGTGGATTCATCCTTGAGAGAAGCGTCCTTCGGCAGGTACGGTGCGTCCAAATGCCGACCGCGTACGGCAGTCGAGAAGATCAAGTGCTTCCCGTCGGCAGTGAATTGCTGGTACACGGCAAAGAACCCCTGCTCGCAGACTGTGGGATCGAACGCGAAGAGCTTCTCGCACCGGCCGGTCTCCACGTTCAGTTCGAACACCTCACCATGGAGAGGGAACACGATCACAGGTTGCGTCGGATGAATCGCGGGCCACAGCCAGGAGAAGCGCTCGCACTCCTCGGCCAGCTTCTTGCGGTGCATCCACTGAGCATACTTCGGCATGCCCGGCGTCGCCGGGAAATTCGTGAGCTGGCGCTCGCGGCCGTCGGGATCCACGCACCAGTAGTTTATCGCCCGGTCCGGTGTCTTGCGCAGGAACAGGAAGTGCCGGCCGCCAGCAGTCCACGTCGGCTGCGTGAAGTAGAGCGAGACGGCGGGCAGGTCGCCACCGGTGAGCTGATGGATGGTGGCGCCGGTTTCCGGATCGGTAAAGGTGCGCACGGGTGCGGGAAGCGTGCAGCTTGTTCTAAGCGTAGTCGAAGGGGCGGTTTTCATCACAGTTGTCCTCCTTGGTGTGTCCACTCGGCCATGCGTTCGCTTGTAAGCGCGCCGTCGTAGGCGACGGCGCGCAGGGTGACTGTCCAGGATTCGCCGGCCGCGAGGCTGATGGTCCGATCCCAGGTCGGGTTATACATCGCCATCCCGTAATCGCGGATAAACCACGGACCGCGCACGCCGGGATCGAGAATCGTGAGAAACAGACCCGCCGCCTGCCCTGCCACCGTGTTCTCGTAGGCGACGAAATCGGATTGGCGGTTGGCATCCACCAGCGCGGCGGTGCCGCGCCGGCCCTCATCGGCGAGGATCGCCCCACCGAGTGGCGGCAACAGGCGTGGTTCGACGCGCACGCCGATGCTGCCGAACTTGGTTTGGGCGAATTCGACTGCGCCATACGCGGCGATTTTCCGGCTGGTCATGTCGCACACTGTAGCATCTGGAAACGCACGCATGAATACAGTACGCTCTTCATCTATCAAAGGTTCCTCATTTTCATCGCGCCAGGTGCTTTTAAGGATAAAACGCACGCCACTTTCGGTCACATCGGCGACTGGTTCACCCTGGGCATCCATACGACCCATATTGTGCATAATATGGTCATCATGACTACGTTTCACAGGGAATGCCCAGAAATTTCCTTCACGTTCACCAACCTTAACAGGATTCTGTCCTACAAAAATGCCATTATGGAATGGATGGTCGAATGGGAAATTCTCAACCACAGTTACACCAGAAGGGGTGTAAAATGGATAAACCCAGGATCGCCAGAAATTGGTTCCATAAGCACCAAGTATACGGTCGTCTGCTTTAACGAAGTGACTTTGCACATTTGTGAATACAGAATAAATTGTCATTTTATTTATCTCCCAATTATTGCCGACAGTTATTAATATTTATAAATGAATCATCTACAAACGCCGCCATATATTTTGGATTACTGGCAATTTCTACAGGCTTACCGGTTTCCACAGACTCAATAGCTGCAGTGAGCATAGCGAAGGTTTTCAGATTATTACGACTGCTAAATGGCGGCTCAGGACCGCCGCAAAGGTAGTCATGCCAAACGTCAAGAAACACATCCCACGGATCACGCAATGTTACATCCTCATCAATGCGCTGAGGATTAAATTGACCTAAGGCAGGGGCAACCTCATAGTCCATGGTATCATTGGACATATGCAAACCACGGCATTTGAGCGCACCCTTTGTACCTTCAAGACGAAACTCATACATCGGCGCCTGACTTGAGAACCCGCCATGATACGAAATATGAAGATTGCCGCTAAAGCGGATGAGTGCGTTCACCATGCATGGTCCCGCGTATTTCGACCACGACGGCACAAATCCATCACAAAAAATCGACTCTGGCTCACACCCGGAAAAGACTGACAATAGCGCGTCGAAATGATGACAGGCATTTTCATAAAGCGTTGGCTGCAGCATCTTACCAAGGTTAGCCACATTAGGACGCGGCTTAGAATTCATAAACCAGGCAGCCTCAACCGATCCGAGTGCGCCTGACTTAACATAGTCAGCCAGGGCTGTGTAATGCCGATTGTAGCGAATCTGCTGAGCAACACAAAGTTTAAGTTCCATGGTCTCAGACATGTTGACTAACTCGACTGCCTGATCAAAATCGTTTGTTACAGGCTTGGCTACCAAAGGGTGACACCCCGCCTTTAGACATTGCTTCGTCTGGACGTAATGCAATTCGCTGGGCGTGTTTATCAAAACTGCCTCGGGTTTCAACTCAGCCAGCGCCTGCCCTAAATTATTGAACAAGGCGGCATCGGACAACCCGACCACCTCACGTCCCGCCGCAAGCCCCGCGTCGGTGACGTCTACGACACCACAGCACTCATACCACGGCTTGGTGCTGAGGACACCATGCATCTGGCGACTAATGCCGCCCATACCTACAATGAGAATACGAATGTTGTTGCTATTATGCATTATATTGTGCTCCATGATTCACTAAAACCTTCAACCTCATACACCTGGCTATACCCGGTGCAGTCAGATGTGTAAATAACATGCTTGCCATCCGGACTAAAGGATGGGTGCGGGTGGGTGTGTTGCGGGGCGTAGACCGTCCATTTTCCCTGTTTGTAATCATCGTCATCATATGGACAATGATCAGTCTGCCAGTGCGCGCCTAAATTCCAGGCTTCGGGGTAGCACAAAGTTGATGTTGATTCTGCCCCTGTCGTAGAAAATAGCTGAAGACCAATATCAGGATAAGTAGTATCAGCAATAATAGCGGTTCCCTGCCGGTTGCTGATGGCATGCCAGGCATTAAAATCGCATAATTGACGTTTTGCGCCGTTATCAATATTAACGGAAAACATACCGTGTGGCCAATTAATAACTGATAATTCCCTGGTTCCCGGTATCCATGCCTCATGTACAAACCATTGGTTTCCGTTGCGGGGGCATGGCTGACGATGCCCTGTACCATCACGGTTAATAACCCACACGCGGTTATGATACGGTCCACCGTAATGGAGTATAGACGAATCATCAGGATGAAACTCCGGATGACAGATGGAATCGCGTTCCAGAATGATGTCATGTGTCCCGGTTTTGGTATCGATGATTACAAGCCGCGATACCTTTCCAATCTTCATCGGAACTGCCCACCAGTTATCATCATAACTCACCGCGGTGGTACCCATCGCTGCTGCCACCATGCCAGGCTCGCGCAATTCTGCTGTTCCGAAGTTCAGCAATTCCTCAGTCCGGAAAGTAACTGTATCCACCCGCCAGGCGCCGTTGCCGGCAGTGAAATAGACATAGCGACCATCGCGTGAAGGAGTTACCGACCATTCGGCAATGTCTGGCATATCTGTTAACTGTGTCAATATACCGGACTGACGTTCAATAGCAAATATTTGAGGATTGCCGGTCCGGTGTGAAACAATATAAATCTTTATCATAGCATCGTCATACGCTGGTATTAAAAAAAACGGGTGATGATTTATCGACATATGTGATGTTAACTGTCGTATTGTCGCACCTGTTTTATAATCTATCCATTTTCTTCCCTCTGCCGGAAAAATAGTACCAATAGCCATATTTATTTCACCTCACTAATATTTTTCACAGATTCGCCTTTTATTAAAGTGGGGGAAAGAAGTAACACGTTTTCTACAGCATCATTGTTATCAATACGCCACAATAACAATTCAACGGATCTGCATCCAATTTCTTCCGCGTGGATATCATAGGTTGCCAATCCCGGGTGTAAACCGGCGATTAACGCACTTTCATTATTAACTGAAATTATTGATATTTCATCACCAATACGCACTCCTCTAATCGCCATAGCCCTATAAACCTGAACAGCAATACTGTCCGCCGGAACAAATATTGCGGTAGAACGCTGTCGTTGAGAAAGAAATTTATCAACTAACTGTAATATATCCTGAATATTTGCTACCGGTGGACATGGGAAAGAAGGTGATGGTGTATGACTTTCAAAAATATCAACAATCGCTTTATTATTTCGTGCCGTCTGTACAAACGCAATACATCGACGAGAAAAAATAAGATGACCGGGATCAGGATTAATCACCGCAACTCTTTGGTGACCATTCGCAAGCAGATTGTTTGCTGCCATTAACCCGATACTATAATCATCAATACCACAAACATCACCGTTAAACCCAGGCGGACATCCAGTAAGCCAGACATGTGGTATGCCGGAAAGAAAACTGTTAATTGATGCCGGCCATTGAATATCACCACTGCGTAAAACTGCTTTTATAATTACAGCATCAACCCCACGGGAAGTTATAATTGCCGGAAGATTTTCCGGGTAAGGTATATCAATTATTGAAAGGGTAATATTATGATTGGATAACGCGTTATGTACGCCATGTAACAAACGACCTATAACAGGCAATGTAGCAAGGGACTGGTCCATCCCCAGGGTAACTATACCCACATGCTTTACTTGTTTGTGTCCGGATCGGTTTCGTAATGGCTTGTAACCTACTTCATTCACCACTTTTAATACACGCTTGCGGATATCATCCTGTACAGTAGGGTGATTGTTTAAAACACGGGAAACAGTACCTATTGATACCCCGGCACGCTCAGCAATATCTTTAATCGTATACATGGTTTTAGATTACGATGCTGTTGCCGGACTGTCAATGATATTCAATGAAATAAGATGAAATAAACATATTAAAATCAGATAAACAATTGTCTGATTATAAAAAAACACGTTTCACCGGCTTTAATTTTCATCATTCTAAAATTGTCACTACAAGAGATATTAAAAATTATGCGTGGTTATTATTTAAGTGTTATACAATTCTTCCAAAAATTTCAATCTGTTAGCAACGATTCATATGTTGTATTGTAACCTGGTGCTTTATTATTTTTATACCCCGATGGGACAGCAGAATATGTGTTTCGCCACTCGGTGTCAGTCCCTAATCATGATAAATAAATTTGTATTGGGATGCCATTTATTTGTTGGAGACTTCATTAGTAATATAACATAAACGAGTTAATATCTAATAATAAACCAATATCTCTCTTCCCCCCCCTAATCAAGAACCTTCACTCAAAAGTTCTTGGTTTCGTAGCGCACGCCCTACCACTTTCTAACCGCCAGAATTTTCTCTGGCGGTTTTTCTTTTTAATACCATAAGCGAACGCTATTAAACTGGTCCTATAGTAGGTGCTCGCACATATTACCTGTATGATGTGAACTGGATAAGTCTATTGTGAAGATGGCATTATTTATTGACATTATCCAATCCCCGAAGAAAATATTCTTTATCATTATTTTTTTGACTTATAATTTTTCTAATTTCATCTTTTATGGCGAAAAACGCGTCAACTACAGCTGGATCAAAATGAGTACCTTTTCTTTTATGAATTATAGTAAAGGCTTTTTCTACAGAGATTGTCTTCTTGTACGGCCTATTTGATGTTAATGCGTCAAAAACATCAGCAACAATAACAATTCTACCAACAAGAGGAATGTCGGTACCACTTAATCCCTGTGGATATCCACTGCCATCCCATTTTTCATGATGATTCAGCGCAATTTGCTCCGCCAGTTGTACTATATTCGAACTTGATCCTTTCATAATAGCAGCACCTATTGTCGTATGCTGGCGCATGATTTTCCATTCTGCAATATCAAGTCTACTGGATTTTAATAAAATATAGTCAGGAATACCAATTTTACCAATATCATGCATGAGTGAAGCATAAAGAATAGCATCTACCGTCTCATCATCCATTTCCATCTGTCTTGATATAGCTGCCGCATACAGGCTTACTCGTTGAATATGTAACCCGGTATTTTCATCCTTGAATTCAGCTGCATAAGATAACCGCAGTATAGTATCGAGCGATGCTATTTTAATCTGATGTAATGCTTCACGAAGCAATGAAGTTTTTCTGGCGACTTCTTCCTCCAGCTCTTTTTGATAGTTTTTCATGTGGTCATTGTACGCTTTTACCTTCACCAATGATTGAACACGTGCGCTAAGTTCTGTTTTATTTACCGGCTTAGTTAAAAAATCATCAGCCCCTGCCTTAAGTGCGCGTACCCGATCTTCTACTTCATGCAAGGCGGTAACCATGACAATCGGTATTAATTTTGTTTCTTCATTGCTTCGCAATAATATGGCAGTTTCAAATCCATCCATTTTTGGCATCATAACGTCAAGCAATATTACATCAGGCGACGCTGAATGCGCCAATTCTAACACTTCAAATCCATCTCTGGCCATTACCACATCATATCCAATAGAAGATAACATAGCTTCTATAAGCAGTCTGTTTATTTCTTCATCATCAGCAACAAGAACTTTTGCTTTTTTCTCCATAAATCACCATCCTTCCACTTGACATGGTATCGTGAAAAAGAAAGTGCTTCCATTCCCGATTTCACTTTCGACCCAAATTGTACCACCATGCATCTCAACAAAACGTTTACTGATTGGCAGTCCCAATCCTGTCCCCGGTGTTTTATCACTCTTGCTTCCTCGCGTCTGGTAAAAATCTTCAAAGATTTTTTCCTGATCGTCTAATGCAATGCCAATGCCATTATCTGCGACACTAATAATCAATTGATTCATTCTCGATTGCATTGCGATGGTGATTTTGCCGCCATCAGGGGTAAACTTGGCAGCATTTGAAAGCAAATTATAGAGAATCTGTTTCAATTTCCGTTCATCAGCCAGTATTTCCATTGACTCTAATTCAGCAGGAATAGACAAATCGAGAGAAATACCATGTTTATAAGCTTTTTCTTTAATCATAATCTGGCTGTTTACGATTAGGTCTGCAACTTTTATCTGAGACAACTCTAATTCCATCTTGCCGGATTCTACTTTTGCCAAATCAAGAATATCATTTATTAAAGACAACAGGTGGTTGGCACTATCCAATACATATTGAACAAACTCTGACTGCTTTTCATTAATATCACCATAATATTGGTCTTTCAATAGCTCTGAGAAGCCAATAATTGCATTCATTGGGGTGCGCAATTCGTGACTCATGCTGGATAAAAAATCGCTTTTCGCTTTGCTGGCTGCTTCTGCTGTTTCCTTCGCATTCTGAAGCAATATCTCTGCTCTTTTTCTTTCTGTAATATCACGCGCTACTGAAAGCACCATCAGTTTTCCTTCTAATTCGAAACATCGCGCATTAATTTCCATCGGAATAGACTGGCCATCTTTTGTAAGATGACCCATTTCAAATATCACATTGCCAGTCTTAACAAGTTCTGCTATTTTTTCTTTTTGATATTCCAATGAAAGCGGATCGTCAATTTTCTCTGGCGACATATTCAGAAGTTCTTCACGATTATAACCTAATTGCTGACATGCCACATCATTCACCTCGGTAAAGATACCGGGTAAACCATTTTCATTAATAGCATGAACAAAAATAGCATCGTTGCTGCTGTTAAAAAGAATATTCAGTCGTTCTGCCGTCTGTCGCAGTTGCGCCTCTGATATAGCCAATTCACGTAAATGACGACTAATTTCCCGTTTCGCCTCTACAAGCGCCTTATTAGTCTTCTGCAAGTCAATATTTTTCTGGACAGCATTCGCGTATGTGGAGAATAATAATTCAACCATCCGTGAAGGATCTGCTTGAAAAACATGTGTTTCACCCTCAAATACCATTTGAAACGACTCTCGCTGATAACTTTTTTTAGTTGGAAGTGTGGATACAGCAAGCAAATCTTTTATTCGAGCATTGAGAAAATCTGCATTGAATGGCTTGGTGACGAATGCATCAGCACCGGATTGCAATGCCGGCAGAGTATCCTCCGGGTCTGAAAGTGTGGTGAGCAAAATAAACGGTATTTCAGACAATTTTACATCATCACGAATAGCAGTACAAAGTTCATATCCGGTCATCACCGGCATCACAACATCAGAGATAATCAGCGCAATTTTATTATCTTTCGCTTTTTGAAAACCTTCTTGTCCATTTGTAGCTGTAATGACATCATACCCGGCTTCAATCAAGGTGTTTTGTAAAAGCATCAATTGAGTCGGACTATCATCAACTATGAGAATCTTAATTGGGCTGGTATTTTTTATCATTTTAATATCCTTTTATTTATTATTTTGATGCAGGTTGTTTGCATACCAATTTAATGAGCGAATTAGCTATCTCATCAGGCGATTGTATATATACCGCCGCCCCTAACTTGATAGCTTCTCCCGGCATCCCGTGCACTACCGAACTTTTTTGGTCCTGCGCAATAGTGATAGCACCACGGTCTTTCATCTGTTTTAATTCTAATGCCCCATCACGTCCCATCCCGGTTAAAAGCACGCCAATTGCCTGGTCACCCAATTGCTCAGCAACTGAACTAAAAAGATGAGCTACCGATGGACGCAACCCATTATCTGGTGGAGCATCTATTAAACAAATGGTTCCATCCCGCGAGATTTCCATGTGATATGCATCCGGTGCCAGATATACATAACCCGGAAGCGGACGTTCACCGTTTACTGGAATTCTTACTGACAATGCTATCGTTTTTTCCAGCCAATCTGCCATTCCCTTTATAAATCCTGAGGCAATATGCTGTACGATAAGTATAGGAACAGGAAAATTCTTCGGTAATTTTGATAACAGTGCGTATAGTGCTGGCGGTCCTCCGGTTGATGTCCCAATAGCCACCATTTGAATCAGTCTGCCAGGTGCAATAACTGGTGTTGTCAGTGAATGAATAAGGGAAGCGACATCTGGTATTTTCTTTGCCCATCGTTTTACTACCGGTACTTCCGCCATCAGTTTAATAGTTTGAATCAATTCCCGAATTCGCTGATCAATATTGGGATCACCCGGCCCTGGTGGTTTCGCCAGCACGGCAACTGCGCCGGCCTCCATAGCTTTAAATGTCTTTTCAACATCAGAAGGATTCCAACTGGCAGTGACAATTATAATTGGCACTGGATATGTCTCCATGATACGCCTTGTCGCTTCATACCCATTCATTTTCGGCATTTCGATATCCATTGTAATCACATCGGGTCGTTGACGCGCTACAAACTCGCAGGCCTCTTCCCCATTGTTAACAATGCCAATTATCTGTATATTCTCATCTGTACCCAACAAAAACTCCAGGTATTTTTGTGCTACAGGCGAATCATCTACAATCAAAACTTTCACCATGTATCTATTCTCCTTTCAATTGTCTGTCATTACTACTAAATCAACCGTTTTACGGTTTCCAGCAAATTGCTTTGATCAAAGCTGCTTTTCACTATATAGGCATTTGCACCCACATCGATTCCACGTTCTCTATGTTCACGCGACTCAAGTGCTGTTACCAATATAACCGGCATTTCTGCAAGGTTAGCATCACTGCGAATCTTTGCTGTCAGATCAAATCCATCCATACGAGGCATCTCAACATCAGAAACAACAAGATCAAACCGGTCTGTCTTTAAGGCTGTTAAACCATCAATACCATCAATAGCAACACTCACCTTATATCCGCTTGCTTCCAAAATATTTTTCAACAACATTCGTGACGTAACAGAATCTTCTACTACCAGGATGGATTGCTGATGATGTTCATCATTATCTTCAGCTATACTGGCTTCACTATAACTTCTTATCCCCAATGTTGCCGATTTTATGAGATCGCGTACATTTCCAATTGGCACCACATCACCTGAACCTAATATTGTAGCACCCGCAATATTGCGAACACGCGATAGTTGTTTTCCAAGTCGTTTAACCAGCACTTCCTGTTCCTGCAGCACCTCATCAACTAAAAAAGCAATCCGTATGCCGGCAACGGTTATTACTATCACCTGGATATATTCCTGCGATTTCGTATCTATTTTGCGCGGTATTTCAAGAATATCAGCAAGGTGTACTAATGAGACAGCTTGCCCATTAAGTGCCAATGTTTCTCTGTTTTCTACAGTAACCACTTCTGTAGATTTTAATCGCCACACCCGTTCAATATTCATTGTTGGCACTATGAATAACTGTTCTGCAACTTTAATAAGCACTCCCCGAAAAGTTGTATGTGTAACCGGCACGAGAATACGGAACGAAGTACCGACACCAGGTGTTGTATCAAGAGAAATAATACCACCAAGTTCTTCAACATTTTCACGCACAATCGCCATTCCAAGCCCTCGTCCGGATAAATCTGTAATGGTGGCACTGGTGGAAACTCCCGATTGACAAATATAGTGCAATAATCCTTGGTCATCGTACATTTCATCAAATGTCGGCATCTGGCTTTTTAATGCTGCTTCTTTCACACGTTCTATGTCAATACCAGCACCATCATCAGTGATGATGATTTCCACATTACTGCTATCTACCTGGGCAACCGTGACTTTTACAGTACCTGTCTTAGACTTATTTTTTGCTTTGCGCACTTCTGGAATCTCAATGCCGTGATCAATAGAATTTCTAACCAGGTGTATAAGTGGATCTTTCAGTTTTTCCAGAATACGTTTATCCAATTCTACTTCAGCACCTTCAACAATAAAGTCAACTTCTTTTCCCAAATCACGTGAAATATCACGAACCATTTTAGGGAATCCCTGCAGTAGTGCTGAACAGGGCAGCATAAGCAATTTTTTTGTATCCAGCAGCAAATCATCAACCATGCTGCCAACATCACGCGCATCATTTTCGCTTGAACGTGCCAGATTTTCAAGTTCACTGGCGATTTTCTTTAATTTATCGTGCTGCCCGGTAAGAAAATCCTGAAGTTTATATGTTATTACTGTGTCACCGATATTTTGTACTAATGCCAGGTATGCCTGGTCTAATATTGGAGAAATTGAAGCCCAGGCTTTTTCAATATGACGTACCCGATTGGTTACTCCCTGAATATCATCAGTATGTTGAAGCAGTGCCAGTTTCGCTGCCAGCATTTCCTCCGCTTCCCGCAATACTATATCTAAACGATCCGCAGCAACACGAATAGTACCTGTAAAATCAGTTTTTATTTCACTTTCACGAGCTGCAACCGGTTTGGCAATATTTTTATCATCAGCATCAGCCTTTGATTTTGGCGGTAAATTAATCTCTACAGCAGGGGAATTATCAGGTATAGGTGGGTTTACTACTATTTCTGATGTTTCCAACTCTGAGGTGGTTGGGTACTGCGTTACATCTATAGCATCTTTGGCAACTGATTGCTGGCTTCCCCCTGTTTTTAAATCACTTAATTCTTGTTGTAACGATAATATCGAATTTTCCTGTAAATCTGATCTCCCGGACAACAGAGAATTAATAACATCAGTAACGCGGTGCAAGGTATCAAATAATTCCGGGGAAAAATTAATCTCTTCACGTTTGATAGCTGCAAATACGCTTTCCGCAGCCTGACATAACATTTCGATATTAGTCAAATCCACTGCACGCGATGCACCTTTCAAACTATGCACAGCACGATAAACAGTCTCTATAAGGTTCTTCCGTTCGTCAGACGCCGGTGTCTTCTCTAATGCCAACAATCCGGCAGACATCGCTGCAATATGTTCGTTTGCTTCGATGCGAAACGTTGCAAGCAACTGCGCAAAAAAGTCATCATGTTTATCCATAACGGTCTCCTATCATAATCTATACTGATCAACCAATTCCTTCAAACGTTGACCGAGAGCATTTAGATTATGCGCAGACTCTTCAAGCTGCTGTGCTCCGTCTACATTCTGCCTGGTGGCTTCTTTGATATTCTCCATCGCCGACGTAACCTGATCAACACCTGCAAACTGCTGTTGGCTTGACGCCATGATTTGCATAGCCATTTGCGTTGATTCCGAAATACTGGCAGACAACACCAGCAGCGATTCATTAACTTTGCCGGACTGTATTACCCCTGCTTCTACAGCTTTGTTTCCTTGTTCGGTAGCCATTACTGCAGCGCCGGTTGCCTTTTGTATATCGTTGAGAATCGTCCTTACCTGGCGGGTTGCCTGCCGCGACTGTTCTGCAAGACTCTTTACTTCACGCGCTACAACGGCGAAACCTTTACCCTGGTCACCAGCCTTGGCAGCTTCGATAGCAGCATTAACTGCTAATAGATTTGACTGTTCTGCCAGGTCATCTACTGAAGAAATGATTTCGCCAATCGCCTGGCTTTGCTCGCTGAGACTCATAATACTTTCGGCAATATGCACCATCTGCTCGCGGATTTGTTGAATACCTGCTATTGTGGCTGAAACAGCTTGTTCACCATTTTGCGAAACCAACTCAGTGCGTTTCGCACTTTCAGAGACTTCTTTAGCTTTATCAATTGCTACCCGGGAAGTTTGCTTAACTTCCTCGACAGTTGTTGTCGTCTGACTTACTGATGATGCTGTTTCTGTAGCAGAAGAAGCGAGTTGGGCAGCTGTCGCAGAAATCTCGCTGGCAGCAGAAACAAGCAATGTCACACCTGTCAGCAATTCATTAATTTGATGCCGAAGGCTATCGACCATGCGAACAAACGCATTACCAAGAATATCTTTTTCAGATATAGACGATACTTTAGCTGTTAAATCGCCATCTGCTACTGCCTGACTGATTATCGCCATGTTGCTCATATAATTTATCATTTGCATAAATGCCTGGGTCAAAGCACCAACTTCATCTTTCCGTTTTGTTGAGGGTATTGTTACATTCAAATCGCCTATGCTAATCTGCTGGGCATTCCCGGTTAATTGTTTCAATGGATTAGCAATACTTCCGGTGATAAAGAAACCAACAATGCTGAGGATAATTATTGCGCCAATTATTCCATAGACAATGAATAATTTCACACCGGTTGCTGTATCAGTAGATTCTTTATGACGGATATCCAATAAATTATTCTCTGTTACCTCCATTTCATCAGTCTTCACACGGATTTCATCCATTATTTTTTTCCCTTTGCCCGTTTTCAACATATCAATAGAAGGTATAAATCCACTTTTCTTTCTTACTTCAATGGTCTGTTTTGTAAATTCTAATTTATTATCTATCAACGGCCGCAACGATTTAAGCCTTTCATGCTGAGTTTTATCTAATATCAATTCCTTAAGTTTTTGATATGAATCATCTATGCGAACAAGTGAATCTGTGTATGGTTCAAGATATTTATCATCACCGGTGAGCAAATATCCACGTTGACCAGTTTCTACATTAACCAGTTCAGTGAAAAGCAATTCAAGTTTCGCTATAATTTGATGGGTACGTGCGACTTTATCTTCAGCTCTAATCAGGTTTGTCACACTATAATACGATACACTGCCAATAATAAGCAGCATCAATAGCGCCAGTACATATCCAGCACCGATTTTCATTCCAATAGACATTTTCATGTTCGTTCCTCCGATTTATTTGTTTATCCCCTCGGGAATTAGACCATTTCATTAACAATAATTTCTGGATCATTCAAAATCGCAGTTGCCTCCAGAATAGCCAGGCGATCTTCAGTGACACCATGCAAATATTTCGCACGAATGCCAGAGAGTGTAGGCAAAATAGTCTGAATATGATGAGTTGGAATATTGTATACCCCAATTACTTCATCAGCCAGAATGCCAAAACTCATATCCTGATTCTGCAACAGGATAATTCGCGTATTGCTGGTCAATTCCAGTGGCGGCAAATCAAAAAAATATTTCAAGTCAATCACCGACACCATTTCTCCACGCAAGTTCGTTAACCCCGCCACAAACGGCGGGGTACATGGTATAGTGGTTAGCTTTTTAACGGGAAATACTTCACGAATATATCTCGATGAAAAAGCATATCTTTCTCCTGATAGATGAAACTCAACCATTTCCAGCATATCACCAATTGCAACATCCTGTTCTGGTTCAATGGCAAGCTTTTTCGCACGTTCTCTGAGAATTTTATTTACTTTATCTTCATCATATATCACCATTTCAGTATCATTAATCATTTTTGTTTCTCCACATTATGTAATAACAATATGGTGTCATTCAATTGTTTTACAGTGACATTATCCGATTCAGGAAGAATAATATCCGGCGGTAATGACGCCAGCAGATGTAAAGCATTATTAAAATGTTTTGCAGCATTTTTTGTATTGCCATGGAGTTTAAATATATTACCCAGGGTAAAATGAGCCATTACGCATTGATTATTTAAAAACAATACATGTTTAAAAGCATCAGCGGCAGCACTGATATCTCCCTGCTCCAGAATGATGGTTGCCTGTAGATAATGATAATTATAATTAGTTTTATCAACATCAATTGCTTGCTGACACCACTGCAGTGCTTCCTGAAATCTTCCCAATTTAAGATAAGAATCTGCTAAAAGAGAAAGTATTTGTCCGGTGCTGCTATCAGCAAGATTTTCTTTTAACGATGTCGCAAGGTATTCCACCACCTGTGTATATTTTGATTCCTGAAACATTAATAAAGCTTTTTGATAAATCGATAACTCAAATTTCTCAGGGGCCACTGAAACTGAATGAGTAATTTTCTGATTTTTTAAGACTTCAGGATTTGAAATTACCGGATTTGGTGATTTCTCATTATAAAAAGGAAAAACAACTGGCAACTGTTGAGTTATACTGTTAATTTGCACGTTACTACCTTCCGCCAGCATCTGTTTTTCCTGATATTGGTGAGTTGCTTTTTTTGAAAATAATGTCACGCCAGGATAAGTGACAGGATAAAATAATGGCTGTTTAGGCAAACTCGTTTCACTTGGACTCATAATCAGCCACCCCTCTGGCGCCAGTGTATTATAAATCTGCGTTATTACCTTTTTCACCACTTCAGGATTAAAATAAATCAATACGTTGCGACACAGGATGATATCAACATCTACAATTGGATGGCCATTAACTTGGTATATCTCATCAGTGAGGTTGAGCGGAGCAAATTGCACCATTGATTTGATCTTATCAGAAAGCTGATACCGATTATTAGTTGTTCTGGAGAAATATTTCTCTTTAATATTTTCCGGCACACCGCGAAATGACCATTCGCTATATATACCTTCATTTGCCTGCTGCAAGAATTGCTGATTGATATCTGTAGCAATAATCTTAATGTTCCACTTTAATATATCAGGAATAAGACGATGCAGAAGGATTGCCAACGAATATGGTTCTTCACCCGTGCTGCACCCGGCACTCCAAATAGTTAATTTTCGCGACTTTTTATACCGATCAGAAATTAATTTAATTAAGATATGGTTTTCTAAAATATTAAAATACTCAATATGCCGAAAAAAATAAGTCTCTCCAACCGTAAAATGCGCAGAAATTTCACTAATGTGTTGTTGGGTAAGTGATGCAGCAAGCAGCCATTGGCAGAAATCCTGCAGGGAGTGGTATCCAAATGCTTTCGCCGCACTCCTTAGATTCCTTTCCATATCATGATAGCGCTCTTGCGGATAATGTAGCCCTAACTTTGCAGCGATAAGATTACTTACCGCGGTTAGCATTTCTATAGATAATGAATGATGCACTTCAGATTTTGTTATCATGGTGTACCAACTCGCAAATAGATGCTTCACATTCAACAGCAAAGAAATTATCCAGTTGATGAATTAATACCAGGTCATTACCGCTTTTTACCACGTCCGCAATGGTATGAACTCCAGATTGTATTATCTCATCAGATGAAAAATCTATAATTTCCCGAACATCATCTACCAGCAGTGCTAATAAATGCTGTTTAACTTTTATTATAATAAAACGATCTGAAATCCTTATTGGACGCTCAACAGCCTGGCATTTCATGCGCATATTTACAACCGGCATTACATCACCTTGCATATTGAGCATACCCAGAATAGTAGTCGGAGCATTGGGAATATGTGTAATTTCTGCCGCAAAAGTTACACGTTGAACAGCCGATACAGGCAATCCATAAAACTGCCCATCGATGGTATACATTAATATTTGCATCATGGTTGACATTTGTAATCCTCACAATCTTTTAGCCAGTCTGCTAATGTCGCTTGATTTTAAAATCCTTCGTGAAACATCAGTTTTATTTTAATATATACAGATGCTATGTATTAAAAATTATATTATATTATAATGGGATACAACTTTTATGTCAATAGCAAATTACTAACTACTTCACTTATTTTAATCTTCAGTCTTTATAATATCAAATATGGAATATTCACCAATAATCAACCACTTTTCCTCTTGCCACCCGTAATCAAAAAACACCACTCAAAAGTTCTGGGGTCTATAACTTTGTTCACCGTATCAGTTTTTACAGGTGCGGGGAACTTGTATTTTAAGCTTCCATGCCAATTATTCCCGTCCCAACTAATATTGATTTTCTCAATAAATGAATGCAACAATTCTTTCTTTTTGCCAGCTGACGCTTCATTAAGTATTTTGTTACAATGTATGATAAATTTACGGATGTCAGCAATGCTCATGTTAATGACATGTGGATTTTTAATATTATTCTGCAATTGATTCTGCTTATATTCTAATGTGGGCTTTGCTCACAACCCATAATTATTCACCACAAATGATCACAAAAGAAGAATTTATTAAAACTCTTTGTGTTCTTTGTGCTCCTTTGCGGTGAATAATTGTCCATTACATTAATTTACAAATAACTTGTTTTATTTTAACGTTCTTTGGATTTAAGGTACTAAATTGCGTATCTGTAATTGACGTTCTTTAAGTAAGTGTCAAATAATCCCCGCCTTGTTATGACTTTGTTATTGTGGTATTTTTAGCTCCAGTTATTTCTTTACATTGTCTGGCAAGGTTGGCGACCATAGGAGCAGGTTGTTTACTTTACCACATGTTGTATTCGGCAATTGTTCAAATTCTTGGGAAGAAAGGTCACTTCAAATATAGACATAAGTATCTTAGTCATTGCCAACTGGAGATCTTATCACCGATTGCCGGGATACCCAGAGGACGCATTGATGTAGCGTCTTTAGGTATATATACCCGACGCACCGGCTGCGGCCAGTATTGTCCACGCTTCAGCCAGTCAACCATACGGGTAAGATGATGTGCAATATCAGCCTGCAAGTCATCCCATGTTTTACCGTCCACTCCGGGAGATGCTGTTTCTTCAATTCCCGGAAACACGCGCCAAGGAAATCTTCCGACAGCAAATACATCAAATTGACGCACTTGCAAGAAGGTTTCCGCCACGATTTCGCAGCGATGTAGTCGAGTTTTATTAGCGTTTCTTCTACTTGTCTTTGCATGCGTAAACGTTTACCTCTCTCCCGGCTTCATACATTCTGTTACCATAAATATGCGGGTTCGGTGCCGGAATGCTGGCTAAGCTTTATCCGGGTCGGACTTGCACCGACAAGAACCACCAAGCTTCGCTTGACACACATTTTGCATTTTTAATTTTTAATTCCATAATTTGCAATTTGCAATTTCCAATTTCCAATATCTCTCTTCTCTCTTCTTCTCATCCAGCTTTCAATGATGGCAGGTTGTTTTTCTTTCTTATTTCCTGCGCTATTGTCCATAACCTTGAATCTTTATGCAGCAAATTTATGAAGTTGGTGGTGCTAATTCCCAGTTTGTCTGCCGAGGTGCTTACCTGTCCCTTGTAATAAACCAGCAAATCCAGCATGGTCGCGATGATGGGCAGGTATTTTGCATTTTCCTGGTTCACCGCCAGCTTTCCCTTTGGCCCGATTTGCGATTTTAATTCTGCTGGCGGTGTAAATGTTTCCGGGTCAATTTCACGCCGCAGATGCAGTACCAGGTTATGGCGCAGGCGTTTTAAAGCGTGGGTGCGGTTTTCCCCCTGCATGCGCGACTCACTCGCTCCGGCTTCCTCGCCGGTGGGAATGTGTATTATCTGTATCGCGCTGTGGGTTTTATTGCGTTTTTGCCCGCCAGGACCGCTGGTGCGATGGGCGCGCCATTCACATTCTTTCAGCAACTCTTCATCGGATAATTCCCAGGGTTCTGTCATGGCTGACCGCCTCCCCAATCTAACTTGTCACGCAGACGGTCGTAAAAGGTGGTTAATCCAAGTTTTATAAGTTTAGCTTTCTCATTCGCCGGTGATACCGTCACTCGGTCGCCGGGGAAAATATCAATCGGTTCCTGTCCGTCGATAGTAATCATCATCTTGTCGCCATTCTGGTTGCCTTTGCAGAGAATCTCCAACACATCGCCAGCGGGAATAACTACCGGACGGAATGACAGCGAATGCGGGCAGATAGGAACCAGTGTCATGGCAGCGGTGGCAGGATGAATAATAGGACCGCCGGCGGCAAGACCATAGGCAGTAGACCCGGTCGGGGTGCAAACCAGCAAACCATCGGCAGAAAAGTTTCCCAAATGATGTCCGGCAACACTGACGTCAAGATGCACCAGCCGCCCGGTTACTCCCTGGCGAACCACCACATCATTAAAGCCGATAGCATCAATCCGGTCGCCTACAATGGCACGCAGCATCATGCGGCTTTCAACCTTATAGTCGCCCACCATAATTCTGGCAAGTGCTGGATACATGCTTTCCGGATTAATCTCCGGCAAAAATCCCAGCCATCCCGCGCTGATGCCGGCAACCGGCACACCGGCACTGGCACATGCCCGCACCGCGGACAACATGGTGCCGTCACCACCGATAGCAAGAGCAAAGTCAGTGTCATTGTCCACGCCATCATTGTCCAGAAGCAACTTGACCTTCTTCTGACGCAGCCATTTCACCACTTCAGTGGCAACCTGCACCGCCATTGGCCTATTCAAAGCAACAAACACCGCAACTTTCATAAAGCTATTTTACCGCATGATAATGAAAATGTATACTTTTTATACTTCATCTGCTTATATGATGTAACCAGTCCTGATTAAAAGATTTTTTTGACAGGATTAACATAAAAAGTTATTTATAAGGACTAAAAGTTTTACAGTTATAACTGAAAAACAACAGCAAAATTAAAAGTTTTACAGTTATAACTGAAAAAAGTGCAAAAATAACAAAAAGTTTCAGTTATAACTTAAACTTTTTGTGGTTAACAATTTTGACATGATAATCCTGTCTAAAATTCGTAAAACTTCCCGGATACAGACACGAATCCAAATTATCTGTGGTTGTTTGTTTTGACGTATTATGGGATTCGAGTCAGTCCCCTACTACTGCAAATCTTTTTTATAAGACCGGATACTAAAATGATAATAAACCTACGAAATCAATCAAGCTGATAAAAAAGTTCAGCGGTGTAAGGGGACTGGCTTTTTATTCGGACATTTCAGACCTGTTTTTATATCCAGTGGCAGTCCGAATAATTGCCTGTACCCGAAAGGTTACTAACGATTGTTTTCATCTTTAAAGCAAAAACCGATAGAATGAACTCTGGCGGTGTGGATGTGAATCCGTTGAAGGTTTCTCACACTTTATGGAGCGTAAAATCGCATAAGCCTATTATATTTGAGATTGACTACCTTAGAGCAAGAAATCAATTATTGGAAGCCATGTTAGTTCAGATAATTAAAATACCGTCTGAAAACTCTCGATTACCGAATGTTTTCAGACGTATTTTCACATATTTATACACTTGTAACGGTGCATTCGTTAAGAATTTGCTCTGCTTCGTTACGATAGGCGTCCATCACGTATGGTATGCCTGAAACGGCTTCAGCATCACGGGTTAGTGACATCAAGTCGGCGCGGGAGAGACCACTCAAATTGAAATGACGACTACCGGCCATTAATTGCTGCAAGCCTATACGCAGTTTTTGACTGTAGGTGTAAATGCCCACTGCGCCTAATGGGATATTTGCCATTTCAGTGCCGTATTTTGCCTTAAGTTCTTCGTGGCATACGAAAATTTCTTCTGTGGTAGTACCGAATTTCGAGACGGTATTTGGCAGCTTATTTTCGCTGATCCATTTTTCGATATTCTTGCCCACCATACCGGGTATCATCAACGCGCGTCCCATGCACACCGCTTTCACGTAGGGGGCGCCCATGGCAATGGCCTTATAGATACCGTCTTCAGTTGAGAAGCCGCCGGCGATAGCCAGATCCGGCACTCGCGCGCCTTTCGCCGTTAGTTTTTGTGCAAATTCATAGGCTAATGCCTGCAGGTAAAACGTTGGTATACCCCACTCGTTCATCATTGGCCATGGACTCATACCGGTGCCGCCTGGTGCGCCATCGATGGTAAGCAAGTCAATTTTCGCTTCCGAGCAGTAAGCTATCGCCATTGCCAGTTCAACCATTGAGTATGCGCCTGTCTTCAGTGTAATACGCTTAAATCCCAGACTACGCAGACGTTGTACTTCAGCCAAGAAACCTTCTTTCGTGACAAAACCCAAGCGTGAATGACGTTCGAATTCACGAATGGCGCCATCTTTGAAGCCTTGTTGGATGATAGGATCTGTAGGGTCCGGTAATACGATATAGCCACGTCGTTTCAGTTCCAAAGCACGCTCCAACGACTTCACCTTAATCTCGCCACCGATACATTTGGCACCCTGACCCCATTTCAATTCGATTGTATCCAGATTGTGCTTCTCCAGTACATATTCCGCCACACCCAAGCGGGTGTCTTCCACATTCATTTGCACCAGTATTTCTCCATAGCCTTCGTGGAAGCGCTTATAGGTAGTTATACGGCGGTCCATTTCCGGCGCCTTCACCACTTTGCCTGCTCTATTCAATTCGAGTTCTGGATCGATGCCGCAGACATTCTCGCCACATACCAGGGTAACGCCAGAAATCGCGGCGCCTACCGCGAAATGTTCCCAATTCTTGCGGGCAATTTCGGTAGAACCTAACGCGCCGGTAAAAATTGGTACGCGCATTTTCACCTTCTGCTTCCAGCCATATTCGGTTTCCGTATCAACCGCCGGGAAAATTGCGGTATCAGGACTTGCTTTAACGCCAACTGGCAACTGGTGTGCGCCAACCGCATATCCCTGGATATTAATGTGGGAATAGTCGATTGGGTAGTTTTTGTCCGCGCCGGCCGTCACGTCGCCGAACGGTCCAGGGTAGAGGACTTCACGTCCGCGGAACGAGGAGAGAAAGATTTCGCAGTTGCCAGTGCATCCATCGACACAGCGTGTGCAAATACCGGACATCGGTACAACACTTTTTGACCGGTTAAAGGTACCAGTCGCATCATTGGCATTAGGTTGCCGTAAGTTCATAAGACCCTCCCTCAAAATATGGTGATTTCAGCATTGTTATACGGCGCTGATGACCGAAAGAACGCATGAACGGATTGCCGTGACCAGCGGCAAATACCAATCGTGCGAAATTTATGTTTGAACCTTCTGCAATAGAAAAATGGGGTGATATAGAATAAAATCACACCTGTATTGACGATATCTGAAGATGAGTAAAGATGGTATAAGAGACATTTCACAACTCACTTACAATTATATTACTGATAGTTTTAAAGTAACTGTTAACGTATAGTAATCAATGTTATAACAATTATTATATCACTAAATATGAAAATACGCAATATGAAATTAAGAAAGGTAACTACTCAGTTTCGTCAGACTAATTTATAAAAAAAGACTTTTGTGCAATTAGTTGAAAAGTGGTTGACCAAGGAGCATTTGTTTTATTGCGGTTATTTGATCGATTCCCCGTAATTTCAACGTC
>Ga0194053_10000040_pt1 | contig 89633 bp, 64 predicted proteins | sample SepL228m_MetaG_FD_161684 | JGI IMG/M metagenome (GOLD analysis project Ga0194053, IMG submission 161684) | Anoxic zone freshwater microbial communities from boreal shield lake in IISD Experimental Lakes Area, Ontario, Canada - Sep2016-L227-8m | ecosystem: Environmental > Aquatic > Freshwater >...
GTTTACAATGTGACGGTCAACGCACTTCCTGTTCCTACTTTATCGGGTGAGACGAGCAATATCTGTCCGGGATCGGGATGGACCCCTTATACGACCCAGTACGGGATGAGCAATTATGTATGGACTGTTTCGTCGGGAGGACTTATTGCCACGGGCCAGGGCACAGCCCAGGCCCAGGTATACTGGTCAACGGCAGGCCCGCAGTGGGTAGCAGTATCATACACGAATGCATCAGGATGTACATCCCCCACACCAACGCAGTTGAATGTGACGGTATCGTCAATGCCCTCGCCGGCAGGCACGATCACAGGCACAGCAACGGTATGTGCCGGGGCCCAGGGTGTAGCCTACTCGGTAGCCGCGATCACCAATGCCGCTTCGTACGACTGGTTCCTTCCCGCGGGAGCGATCCTGGCTACAGGGGCCGGGACGAACAACATCACGGTCAACTATGGGGTCAATGCCGTATCGGGAGGTATCTCGGTGCGGGGGAACAATGCATGTGGGAACGGCATCATCTCACCCGCATTCCAGGTCACGATCAATCCGGTTCCTTCAGCAGCAGGCGTGATCTCAGGGAAGGCCAAGGTATGCATCGGGACCACCGGGGTGCTATACTCGGTTGGGGCAATTGCCAATGCCACGAGCTATGTATGGACCATACCGTCAGGGGTGGTGATCACCTCCGGGGCGAACACCAGGACGATCACGGTGACCTTTACAAACACAGCCCGGAGCGGGAACTTCGCAGTCTATGGGAAGAATGCCTGCGGTAATGGGGCCAGCTCGCCCCCGTTTGCCGTGACGGTTTCATCACCTCCACCCAACCCCCAGATTACTCCCTCAAGCCTTGGGTCAGAGATCCATGTGGGAGATGTCCTGATCAGCAGCGCTACGGAAGGCAACCAGTGGTACCTGGATGACCAGCCCATTGCGGGGGCAACAGACCAGACCCTGGTAATACCCTCCATGGGAACATACTATGTGATCGCCAGCGTGGGGAGCTGCAGCTCAGACAAGTCCAACGACATCATGGTTGGCAGCACGGGTATTGAGACCAAAGACGGGGCCAGCTTCGTAGTGTATCCTGTTCCGAACTTCGGATTGTTCACGGCCTCGGTCACAACGAGCTACCAGGAATCCTTCCGCATCGTGATCTACAACACCCTGGGGGTGATGGTGCATCGAACGGAAGAGTTCAAGGTCCAGGGCAAACACGAAGTGCAGATCGACGTGAGAGAGCTGCCCAGCGGGATCTACTCGGTGGTGTTTACCAATGAGCAGCGGAAAGTGGTTCGGAAGATCTTCATCAACAAATAGGATCAACCGGGCAACACCCGTCAATACAAGAATCAGGGAGGCCGTAAGTCACGGCCTCCCTTTGTTTTATAGTGAGATTTGTTAATTCCTTAACAAATCTCACTATATTTGCAAAAGCCATTATTCTTTGTTATGAAGGCCCTGAGAATCATACTGGCATTATATATCGCATTCCTTACCACCCTGCCCTGCGCTGATATTACCGACAATTGCAGCCACAGCCAGCAGGGCGATATCAGTTTTTGCCCTTTGAATTCAAAATCCCAGCAACACAGCGACATCGATTGCTGCAGCCCGTTCTGCGTTTGCAACTGCTGCCAGGTGAATGTAATTACACAGGGAACCGTCATTCTTGCCGAACCTTCCCGGGTTTGCATAAATACCTTTGGGACATTATCTTCAGGAAAGATCCAGGAGATCCCGATTCCATTCTGGCAGCCGCCGAAAGTCGTGATGAACGTGATAGCGTGATAAACGTTATGGCGTTCGCATTTTTACAACGCTGCTTTCGCTCGCATCTATACAACGCTGCTTTCGCTCGCATCTTTACAACGCTGCTACGGTGTCTGCGTCGCTCATAAAGGTTCATTTCCTGGGCACAACAGCTTGAAATTCGCTCCTTGCACCTGATGCAGCTTATGTAAAATGCTCGCTACAATAACATCACGATCATTACGACCATCACGATCATAACGAAATTTACAACACCCATACCATGTTTGACCGAATCATAGATTTTTCCATAAGGAATAAAATCGCCATTGGTATAATGACCGTCCTGCTGGTCATTACCGGCATCTATTCCATGTTCCACCTTCAGCTCGACGCCATCCCCGACATCACCAACAACCAGGTGCAGGTCATCACCATTGCACCCACCCTGGCCTCATCGGAAGTGGAACAACTTATCAGTTACCCCATTGAAAAGGCTGTTGCCACCATCCCCGACGTGGTTGAGCTCAGAAGTGTCAGCCGTTTCGGCCTTTCGGTGGTGACTGTAGTGTTCAACGAAAGCGTGGATATCTACAGGGCCCGGCAGCAGATCAGCGAGAAACTCAGGGATGCCGAAAAACAGATCCCGGCAGGGGTTGGTGAACCGGAGATGGCACCCATCAGCACGGGACTGGGAGAAATATACCAGTACCTCGTCAAAGTGAAACCGGGTTACGAATCACGCTATTCCCTCAGCGACCTGCGTACCATACAGGACTGGATCGTGAAACGACAGCTGCTGGGTACCAAAGGTGTGGCGGAAGTAAGTTCCCTGGGGGGCTATATCAAACAGTACGAAGTGGCCCTTGACCCCAACCGCCTGCACAGCATGGGCATCTCGATCAGCGAGATCTTCGCCGCCCTCGAAAAGAACAATGAAAATACGGGTGCTGCCTACCTTGATCAGAAACCGTATGCCTACTTCATCAGGGGCATAGGGTTTGTCCACAGCCTCGACGATATTGAGAAAATCGCCATTAAAACGGTAAACAATGTTCCTGTATTGATAAGGGATGTGGGGAAGGTAAGGTTCGGACATGCCAACAGGTACGGGGCTGTGGTGGAAGCCGAAAAAGGAGAAGCCACCGGGGGGATGGTGATGATGCTCAAGGGAGAGAATTCGGTGGAAGTCATAAAAAGGGTTAAAGACAAGATCACCCTGATCGGGAAAGCCCTGCCCGAGGGAGTTTATATCGATTCCTTTATAGACCGTACCAAACTGATTGATAAAACGATCAGCACGGTAACAAGAAACCTTCTGCTGGGCGGACTTATAGTGATCTTTGTCCTCACACTCCTGATCGGCAACTTAAGGGCCGGACTGATCGTGGCATCGGTGATCCCGCTTGCCATGCTGTTTGCCATCATCATGATGGTCCTCGCAGGCGTTTCAGGTAACCTGATGTCGCTGGGTGCCATCGATTTCGGGATCATCGTCGACGGGGCCGTGATCATAGTCGAAAGCGTGGTCTACCGGCTTTTCCTCAGCCATCACCATGAACATGGCATCAGCAGGTTAAGCCGTGAACAAATGGACCTGGAAGTTGGAATATCGGCAAAAAAAATGATGCGTTCGGCGACATTCGGGCAGATCATAATCCTCATTGTTTACCTTCCTGTGATCTCCCTCTCGGGGATAGAAGGAAAGATGTTCAAGCCCATGGCCGAGACCGTGATGTTCGCAGTACTGGGAGCTTTCATACTTTCACTCACCTACGTGCCTATGATGTCGTCACTCTTTCTCAGCCGGAATACAAAACACAGGATTAATATTTCCGATCACATCATGAGGTTCTGCCATAAAGTGTATGACCCGGTGATACGATTTACCCTTAACTACAAGCTCAGCGTGATCATCGCTTCTGTAATGATTTTTGTCGTTGCACTGATCATGTTCCTGAATATAGATGCTGTTTTTGCCCCGGCCCTGGAAGAAGGCGACCTCCTTGTTTTGCCCAAGATACAAAGCGGAAGCTCGCTTTCGCAGAGCATTGAGACTTACCAGCAGGTTGCCGATATCCTGAAAAAAGAATTCCCTGAAGTCACCGATGTGGTGGCCAAGATAGGGGTGGGGGAGATACCCACCGATCCTACCCCCATGGAATCGGCTGATATGGTAGTATGCCTGAAAGACAAGAAAGAATGGGTATCGGCTTCAACAAGGGAAGAACTGGTCGATAAGATGAAGGAGAAACTTTCGGGGATACCCGGCGTCAGCTATGAGTTCATGCAGCCTATCGAGGCCCGCTTCAATGAGTTGATGACAGGTATCAGGTCGGATGTGGCAGTGAAGATCTTCGGCGATAATATGGATACCCTTTCAATGGAAGCCGAAAAACTTGCAGGTCTCATCAATACGATTCCGGGAATAGGCGATATGAAAGTGGAACAGGTTGTTGGCCTGCCCCAGATCATTGTTCGTTATAACCGCGATCGTATATCGGCCGACGGTCTTGATATCAGGGACCTCAACAAGGCGGTGAAAACGGCTTTCGCAGGCGAGCCGGCCGGGACTGTGTATGAAGGCGAGAAACGTTTTGAACTTGTTGTGCGTCTCGACCAGGATCACCGTAACTCTATAGAAGATGTGCGCAAACTGTTTGTCTCCCTGCCCTCGGGCCAGCAGATACCACTGGAACAGCTGGCTGATGTGCAGTTTGAGGACGGCCCCCAGCAGATTGCAAGGGACGACGGGAAGAGGAGGATCACCATCGGGATCAATGTCAGGAACAGGGATGTGGAATCGCTGATAACCGATATCAGCAAGGTTGTGGATAAGGACCTTAAACTCCCCCCGGGGTATTATGTGACTTACGGCGGACAGTTTGAGAACCTTGTGGAAGCCAAGAAGAGACTGGCTATTGCAGTGCCGGTCGCCCTTTTCCTGATACTCGTACTGCTGTTCATGACGTTCAGGTCGGTGAAGGAAACACTCCTGGTATTCTCAGTGGTTCCTTTTGCCGCGATAGGAGGGGTGTTTGCCCTCTACATGCGGGGGATACCGTTCAGCGTCTCGGCAGGGGTGGGTTTCATCGCCCTCTTCGGCGTGGCCGTACTTAACGGTATCGTCCTCATCAGCAGTTTTAACCAGCTGAGGGATGAAGGCATTAAAGATATCACCGAGCGTATCATTAAAGGCACCAGGATGAGGTTACGGCCTGTGCTGATGACCGCTTCGGTTGCCTCCCTGGGTTTCCTGCCCATGGCCATCTCCAGGGCTACCGGATCGGAGGTCCAGAGGCCTTTGGCGACGGTTGTTTTCGGCGGACTGATCACGGCCACCATCCTTACCCTAATCATCCTGCCTGCGATCTACGCACTTCTGGGGTCGGGATGGAGACCCGGGAAAAGGAAATCCGCAGTCATAATACCAATACTGGCCTTTCTGCTGATCATACCGGCATCGGGGCTCAGGGCCCAGCAAGGGCCCCCTGTGATGAGCCTGAAACAATGCATAGACTCGGCCCTGGCACTCAGCCCTTCGGTAAAAGCGGTGGCTCTTGAAAAGGATTATTTTGAAGCGGGGAAACCGGCGGCCATTGATATACCAAAGGCAGAACTGGGAGTGATTTACGGGCAAAGCAACAGCATCAATAATGATGATGAATTCAACATAAGGCAGAACATTGAGTTCCCAACAGTTTACATCCGCCAGAAACAAATAGCAAAATTACAGTCGCAGGCTGCGTCGTTCAAACTTGCCCAGGCCAGGAATGAACTTATATTCGAGGTGAGGATGCTGTATTTTGACCTGCTTTGCCTGAATGCCGAAAGGAAACTGATCCGCACGAGAGACAGCTTGTATGCTTTGCTGGAAACGGCGGGGGATAAACGCTTCAGGGCCGGTGAGACAGGCTCGCTTGAAAAAATGGAAGCCCAGGCTGCCCGTATGCAGGTGCATTACCAGCTCAGGAAAAACGAAGCACAGTGGCAGTCCGGGCTAAGGAAGCTAAGGGCTGTCATGAATTTCAGAGGAACCCTGCTCCCCGATACCTCGGTTTCGCTTTCAGGCCTCTGCACCTTAAGCCCCGATACCAGCCTGTTCGCGGGGAATCCCGCCCTCGACCTGATGCAGCAGCAAACTATTGTCGCCGGCAGCAGGGTGAAACTCGAACAATCAAAACTCCTTCCGGATATCTCGGTAGGGTATTTCAACAAAAGCCTTATCGGCACACAGATCATTGACGGGGCCGAACAAAGCTTTTCTCGTTCCTACCGGTTTTCGGGAGTTTCCGCCGGATTGTCAATCCCTGTATTCTTCGGGGCACAGGGATATAAGATCAAGGCGGCCCTGATTGAACGAAGGATTAGCGAACAGAAATACCTCCAGCAGAAAAATGAGATTGAAGCCGAGTATGCTTCCTTCCTCAGCCGCTTCAGAGTCGAAAGGGAAATGCTGCTGTATTACGGGAATACGGCTGTCCCCCACAGTAGCCTGATGATTGCCAATGCGGGGAAAAGCATGGCCGCAGGGGAGATCGCCTATCCGGAGTACCTTAAACTGATAGAAACAGCCCTTGAGATCAGGTGCAGCTACATCGACATACAGAAACAATATTTTAATACCGTTTCGGCCATTCAGCTGATAAGGGGTAAAAACGAATAAATCACAAATATGAAAACAGTATTTATTACAGGTCTGACAGCAATCATCCTGCTTGCTTCATGCAAACAGAACCCTGCAGGGAATGCTTCAATAACGGAAGTAAAACCGGCAGAAACCGAAGCCGCGGGCAGCGTGGTGGAGCTGACCAAACTACAGGTCACAAAGACAGGCATTCAATTCGGGGATTTTGAAAAGAGGAACCTCCGTGACGTATTAAGGGTGAACGGCTACCTCCATGTGCCTCCCCAGAACAAAGCCCAGGTCTCAACCTTCATGGGAGGGGTGGTGAAGGCCGTCCTTGTAAGGGAAGGCGATTTCGTTCACCAGGGACAGGCCCTGATAGACCTGGCCCATCCCGATTTTCTGAAACTTCAGGAAGACTACCTGGTGGCCGGAAGCAATATCCTTTTTTCGAGGAAGGAATACGAGAGGCAGAAAGAACTGGCAAAGGATAACATTGCCTCCCAGAAAGCCTTCCAGGAGGCCGAAGCAAAATACGAAGGGGAAAAGGCAAGGCTGGCTTCGCTTGAAGACCAGCTGCAGCTGCTGAATGTGCAGGTGAAAGACCTTTCGCCTTCATCTCTGCAGAGATCCTTCCAGCTCAGGTCGCCTATTGATGGCTACGTGGGAAAGATCATGGTCAATACCGGGACTTTTGCCGAACCCCAAAAGGAACTGCTCACCGTGATCGACAACAGCCACCTGCACGTTGACCTGATGATCTATGAAAAAGACCTTGCAAAAGTAAAGCCGGGCCAGCACGTCAACATCACCTTTACAAATATGCCCGAACTCGTGATGGGCGCCAGGATCTTCAGCATTGGCAAGGAGTTTGAGAACGATTCCCGTACGGTGAATGCCCATGCCGAACTAATGGGGACCGAAAAACATGAACTTGTCCCGGGCATGTATGTGAACGGACTTATTGAGACCGGGAACGCCGATGCCGTGGTGATCCCCGAATCGGCCGTGATCCGTGACAAAGGGAAGGACCTGATATTCATCATGGATCCCGCCATGCAAAAACACCCGGCCGAAGTAGCCTTTACAGTGATCGAGGTCAAGAAAGGCGTCACTAACGGAGGGTATTCGGAGGTGACCCCCCTGGGCAAACTCCCCGCAAATTACAAGGTCGTGGTCAAAGGGGCATACTATGTGCTTTCACAAATGAATGTAGGCAAGGGGGCGGGTTGCGTGGATTAGACCTGGTTCTTCGGATCAGGAACAAATTAAATTTCATTGCTGTGTTTTTTACCAGTTAAGATATTAACTTTGTAATCGTACAAACGAATTTTGAAGCCATGAAAGGCATTTCAAAGCATCATAAAATCACAATAAGACTTACAGTTCTGGTTGCCGTATTAATTCTTGCTTCAGGACTGATCTCTTCCTGCACTTATAAGAAAATTTATCCTTACCCGCCCTGCACACCTATGGAGCCGGGAAGGTTCGAGATCCTTTCCTCAACTTCCATCTCCAAACAGGAAATTATTAATAAAATGAGCCTGATCGCCGACGATCCCGCTGTGTTTGATTACCGGGACCTGTTTGATCAGATAAGGATGAAAAGTGCCGGTTCCACACAGGGTAATGGTGCGGCTCTAATCTATCATGAAGCGGTCAGTTACCGTTCAACCGACAATAACGGGAACGAAGTGCAGCTTTCAGGATTGCTGATTTATCCCTGGTCGCCGGTAAAAACACTTTCAGGCCCGATAATTTCTTTCAACCACGGTACCCAGCTGATGAAAAAATACGGCCCTTCCCAATGGAAATATGCTCAATGGAGCGACTGGGAGAATTTTCCTGAAATGGCTGTGGCAGATCTCATGGCTGCCTACTACGGCTGGATTATTATAATGCCTGATTACCAGGGAATGGGGTTCGACACATCGGAAGTCCACCCGTACTGCATCAACGACCGCCTGGGGAATGCAACGGCCGATATGGTTGAAGCTGCCGAGGAATATTTCAGTTGTGCTGCAAACAACACATATGTCAACTGGAACAAGCAAACCTTCATTTACGGGTATTCTGAAGGCGGATTCGTTACCATGGCAGCCGCGAGGGAGCTTGAAGCAAGGAATGTAAACCTTTCAGGGGTGGTATGCATGGATGGCCCATATGACCTTTCGGGGACCATGCTGAATGTGATGCTAAGCAAGGATCCTTTCCCCGTTCCTTACTTCCTGCCCATGATGCTGGTTGGCTACAATGCCATCTACCCTTCGGTGTTTGATTACAATGTGATGCTTAAGGAACCTTACCGTGCCGACATCCCGAAATACGCCAACGGATTCTACGACAATGCCAAGGTCAACAGTATCATGCCATCAAGCAAGGTGTTGAAGGAAGTGTTTACCCCGGCTTTTCTTGAAGCTCTCCAGGATAAGAACAGCTCAGCATACAGAATGCTGTATGAAAATAACTCCTACGTCGGTTGGACCCCTAAGTCGAAAATGCTGATCTGGCATTGTAAGAACGATGATTGCGTGCCGTTTGGTAATATGGTCGCTGCCCGCCAGGTGTTTAACCAGCTGGGAATTAACAACATCGAATATGTCGAATGGCCCGCCGTCGAACCCAAAGAAGGCCAAACGGTCCATGTCACCGTAGCCACCCGGGCCTTTTACGAAGGCACTCTTTGGATACAGCAACATCTGAAATAGAACAGGCTTCAGGTTGCGGTCACTTCTTCAGAAAACAAGAGTGAAACTAAATGCCTGTGTTTCCATAATTCAGAATACGTTGTTCGTTTTCAAGTTTTCGTTTTGCTGTCAGGTCCTGGGATGCTTCAAGGGTCCCGAGGTATTCGCCTTTTTCATTGCGCAGGGCGAAATATTCAATATGGATGAACTTCCCCTGCATCTGTATCCAGAATGGAGCGCTATCGGCATGCCCGCTTTTGAAATCGCTGATGATCTTATCGACGATATGAACGCTTGAAGGCGGATGGCACATCCGCACATCCCTTCCGAGTATCGCACGGTTCCTGTCGAATACCCTTTCCTTACCTTGGGTGAAATACTTCACTTTGTCGTTCCGGTCAACAAAGGTCAGGTCAACAGGAAGGCTGTTCAGAACGGCCATAAGTTGCTCTACAGTGAACTTCCCGCTGGGCAGGCTTATATTGCCTTCGTCGGCCGATTTCGTTTCGGCAAGCACCAGACCTTCAGGTTTCCATTCTATGGCGGGGTCATATAGGCAATACCCGATCTCGTTGGTCTGACGGTAAATATCGTACCAGTCGGCATCGGTAAGCTTGTCCATGGTCATAGGCAGCAGGATCTCTTCCTCCTTCATGATCATATCGGTGATGGCTTTAGCCGCAGGCCTCAGGTGGACGTCAATTATGAATTTCACCTGGTCGGGATCGTTGTAAGAGGCTGACGAAAGGCTTTCAATTGCATTCTTCAGCAGGGCCCTGGTCTCATCATGTTTGCCCCACATCACTTTTGGCGGACCGGTGATCCCGTATTTCTCGAGGAAGGGGAATAACAGGTTCTCCTTGCGGCGGTAATGCTTGTCAACATCCATAAGGCTGTTGAACAGGGACTTTAACTTGTTATAATATGCCACAGGGCCAATGCCTGCGTACAGTTCCTCAACCTTGTCGAATAATTCATAAAGCTTTTTCACAACGGCTTCCAGTTCCCTGTTTTCCTTTTTAAATGTATCGACCGGATGACCGGGGGGGATAATAAGCATCCCGGTAAGATCGATGCTGCCTTCGAGCACCTGGGCGTGGATGTCGCACAAACGAAGGACCTCGGTCTCGGGAAGGCCTTCGCTAATCAGTTCCTGCTCCACCTCAACCACATCCCCGTAAGGTACTTTCGACATAAGCTCCATCAGGCGTTTCTTCACTTCTTCAGGAGCCCTGCCCTCGTGAAGCTCAAGTATCATGTGTTTAAGCATGGCCTTTCTTTCAGAAGAATTGTTTATCAGTTCACTCATGGCCTTATCCTTTTATCATTGTTAATACCATCTTGAATTTTTCAGTCGCGTTGACCGCATGGGGTATGCCTGCCGGCATTACGATAGTGTCACCCTCTCCAAGCTGGTTGGGTTTGTTGTCGATCACGATCTCGGCCTGGCCTTCGATCACCTGAGCCATGGCGTCAAAAGGCGCCGAATGGGTGCTCAGCCTCTGTCCTTTGTCAAAAGCGAACAGGGTCACCGTGCCAACCGGCCGGTCTATCACCCGTTTGCTTACTATCCCGTCGGTGGAGTATTCCACGCTTTCGGGAAACCGGAATGTTGATCCCGGGTCAAAAATGTTCTTTTCCATAGCAATAAAAATTTATAATAGATATTTAGGTACTTGAATACGCAAATATACATCTTTTTGCATCTCGCAATGAAAAAATTGAAGAATTTTCAAGATTTTTTTTCTGCGGATGTGAACGTGAAGGATCCCGGTATCCCGCATCCCGCTATCCCCCCAGGGCCTACTTCCTCTCCGGCCATCTCTGCCGGGCGATCTTCCTCACCTGCTGAAACAGGGCTTCCCTAAGTGTATCAACATGAAGCTTTTCGGTTGCCGAGATGAAAAGTGAAACGGCATCACCTTTGGCCACCCATATTTTTTCAAGTTCTTCCAGGTTGAGGTTTTTCCTTGTTACCGGCCCCAGGTCATCGGCATCCTTTTCTTCGAAACGGTATGCGTCGATCTTATTAAACAGCATCATTACCGGTTTGTCGGATGCTTTTATGTCGGTAAGGGTTTGCTTCACTACATTGATCTGTTCCTCGTGATCGGGATGGCTGATGTCGGCCACGTGGATCAGGATATCGGCTTCCCTCACCTCGTCAAGTGTCGACTTGAAAGAATCGATGAGGGTATGGGGGAGTTTCCTGATAAATCCCACGGTATCGCTTAAAAGGAAAGGCTGGTTGTCGATAACCACCTTGCGCACCGTGGTATCGAGGGTCGCAAACAGTTTGTTCTCGGCAAAAACATCCGATTTGCTCAGGAGGTTCATGATGGTTGATTTCCCTACATTGGTATAACCTACAAGAGCCGCGCGTATCATGTCGCGCCTGTGTTTTCTCTGGGTTGTTTTCTGCTTGTCGATCTCTTTCAGTTTTTCTTTCAGAAGAGATATCCTGTAGCGTATTTCCCTCCGGTCGGTCTCGATTTCCTGCTCACCTGGCCCCCTTAATCCGATTCCCCCCCTCTGCTTTTCAAGATGGGTCCAGCGGCGGGTTAGCCTGGGAAGCAGGTATTCATATTGAGCCAGTTCAACCTGGGTCTTGGCATTAGCCGTTTTTGCCCGCTTTGCAAAGATGTCGAGGATAAGGTTGCTCCTGTCGATAATGCGGCATTTCAGTTCCCTTTCAATATTCCTGGTCTGGCTTGGGGTAAGTTCATCGTCAAAAACAGCCATGTCCGCCTTGTGAGATTCAATATATGCACGCACTTCCTCAAGTTTTCCGCTGCCGAGATAGGTTCTCGGATCGGGGTATTCCATCTTCTGGAAGAATTTTTTTAAAACTATGCCTCCTGCAGTATCAACCAGGAAAGCCAGCTCCTCAAGATATTCCATGGTCCGCTCCAGGTCCTGGCTACGTGTTGCCACGCCAATGAGCACTGTAGTTTCTTTTACCGGGCTTGTATCAAGCATTATTATAAATTATTTGGCCGTTAATTTTTTATAAAGAATATATTTCTTTTGCAATAAGCGTCGGCCTGGCCAGTTTAGAAGTATTCTATATTGTTCAAGCATGCTCCACCTAAGGAACCTGATTTTTTTATTTCCGGCTCTCATACTGCCCCTGGTCTCCGCCCCGCAGAACTCGGGTACGAGGCCTTTGTTGATGAAAGGAGACACCCTCATCTATACTCTGCCCCAGTTCGAAAAACAGTTTCTCGACAGCAACCTTCAGCTCCTGTCACAAAAGTATAACATTACCGAGAATGAAGCCTATATAAAACAGGCAAAGATCTGGGACCAGCCTGTTATTAACTTCGAACATGTACTGTATAACCCTCAGCGAAAGACATTCTTTGAAATCGGCGACAGCAGCGAAGCCTCGGCCCAGGTCCAGCAGCTGATAGTAATTGGAGGCAAAAGGTCAAAGCTCGTTTCAATGGCCCGTACGACCGCCGAAATAGCGAAGTATCAGTACTTCGACCTGATGCGGTCTCTCAAAGTGCAGTTGAGATCGGCATTTTATGATACATATTACCTCATTGAACAAATACGGGTTTACGATACCGGGATCAGCAGGCTGAAGGATATTGTCAAAGGATACAACCAGCTTTACCCCAAAGGGCTTATCGCCCTCAAAGAGGTTGTGAGGATCAAAGCCCTTCTTCTTTCGATGGAAAGCGAAAGGCTTGACATCCGGGCAAGGCTGGCCGGGAACCAGAATACCCTTAAAGTACTCATTAACGATAAAACAACACACTTTATACTTCCGCTTCCTGATTTGCAGGCCTGCCGTGATTTTACACCTGGAAGGTATACATTGGAAGCCCTGGCCGACACGGCGGCGAAGAACAGGTATGACCTGCTGGTCTATGAACAAAAAATGAAATATGCCGAAACCGACCTGGTTTACCAGCGGCTGTTCAATATCCCCGATCCGACCGTTTCGCTGGGATGGGACCAGAACGGCTCCTTTGTGCATAACTATAATTACGTCGGCTTATCTTTCAATATGCCATTCTGGGACAGGAACAGGGGAAATATTTTTGCAGCCAGGTCAAGGATAGCCGAAACGCAGGCCGATTGCAGGAATTACAGTATCCAGGTATACAATGATGTAGCTGAAAACCTTGGGAAACTGGATGATATTGACAGGGTATACAAAAGTACGGATACCGGTTTTACTGATGATTTCAGCCGGATAGTTCAGAAAGCCGGGGAGAGTTATTTAAAACGGGAGATCGGCCTGCTCGAATTCGTCGATTTGTATGAGTCCTATAAAGAATCAAAGATGCAGTTCCTGCAACTCGAGAATGACAGGATCAATGCAATTGAAAATCTGAATTATGTTGTTGGAAGAAATATTAAATGGTGAGAACAATGAACAGAATTAAATACGCCCCTACCTTGCTGATTATCCTCGCAACAGCCTTCCTGGCAGGCTGCGGCGGGAGTGAAGTGAAGAACGGCCCCGACAGCCAGGAGGTCCTTGCCAACGCCTTCAATAAACTCATCCTGCTCGATACGGTTAAAGTGGAAGAAGTCAGGAACGAAATACTGCTGACAGGAAAAATCACTTTTGACGAGAACCATATCGCCAAAATATCTTCCATGAGCGGGGGCATTGTAGAGTCTATGAATGTCGAACTTGGCGATTTCGTGAGGAAAGGCCAGGTACTGGCGACCATCCGCAGTATAGAAACTGCAGAATACTCCAACCAGTTCACTACTGCTACATCAAATTACCAGATTGCGAAAAAGAATGCAGAGCTCACGAATGAAATGTACCGGAACGGGCTTGCATCAGAAAAAGATAATCTCACATCCCGGCAGGAACTGGTAAAGGCCGAAGGAGAGCTGCAGCGGATAAAGGAAATCCTTTCGATATACGGTGATGAGTCGGCAACACGATATACCTTAAGGTCCCCTATCGACGGCATTGTTGTTGAACGCAATGCCACGAAAAACATGATTTTCAGGATTGAAAATGCCCAGAATGCAATTTTCACCATTGCCGATCTCCGTTTTGTTTGGGCTGTTGGAAATGTCACCGAATCAGATATCCCTGATGTTCAGCCTGGATACCTGGCAAATGTGACTACGGTAAGTTATCCCGACAAGGTTTATAAAGGGATGGTATCGAGGGTCATGAATGTGATCGACTCCGCTTCCAAAGTGATGAAAGTGCGCATCGAGCTTACCAATCCCGATTACCTTCTCAAACCGGAAATGTTCGCAAACATCACGGTATTTTATAATGAAGGGCACCATAAACTGGCCTGTATTCCTTCCGAAGCGATCATTTTTGATAAAAACAGGAATTATGTCATGGTGTTTCATGGCAAAGGGAAAATTGAAACCCGTGAAGTCGGGGTATACCACCCGGTTGGAGGGAAAACATATATAGAATCCGGTCTTAAGGAAGGAGAAATGGTTGTCTGCAAAAATGCACTTGTTGTCTATAATGCCCTTAACAGTTAGGCGGTATGAATAAATTCATCAGGCAGGTACTTGGCTTCTCGCTGAAAAATAAGTTTTTCATTCTTTTCGCGACCCTGCTTATTGTAGCCATTGGTGCGATCAGCTACCGTGACATCCCTATTGAAGCATTTCCGGATGTAACCAATACCAGGGTCATTATCATTACCCAATGGCCTGGCCGCAGCGCAGAGGAAGTGGAAAAATTTGTTACGGTCCCGCTGGAGATCGCCATGAATTCAGTCCAGGGAAAAACAGATGTACGTTCCATAACACTTTTCGGCCTTTCGGTTGTTACAATCATGTTTGAGGATGAGATTAAGGATGCCTTTGCCCGTCAGCAGGTCAATAACCTCCTGGGAAACGTTACCCTGCCCGAAGGCGCCGACCCTGAAGTTGAACCCCCGTATGGCCCTACAGGTGAAATTTACCGTTACACCCTGTACAGTAAATACCGCAGCGTAAAGGAGCTTAAAACCATCCAGGACTGGGTTCTGGAACGGCAGTTTAAGTCGGTGCCCGGTATTGCCGATGTGGTCAGTTTTGGCGGGGAAGTCAAAGCCTATGAGATCAGTATCGACCCTCTTCTCCTTGAACAATACGATATATCGCCCCTGGATGTTTACCAGGCCGTTAACAAGAACAATATCAATGTTGGCGGGGATATTATTGAAAAAAACAACCAGGCCTATGTGGTGCGCGGTATTGGCCTGATCACAGGGATCAGGGATATGGAGAACATCATTGTGAAATACATCCATGATGTCCCGATCCTGGTTAAAGATGTGGCAAAGGTTCGCGAGACCTGCCTGCCGCGGTTGGGACAGGTGGGTCGTGACCTTTCGAATGATGCGGTGGAAGGCATCATCGTGATGAGGAAAGGCGAAAACCCCAGCAAGGTGATCAGGGGGGTGAAAGCTAAAATTGCGCAGCTGAACGAAAAGATCCTTCCTTCTGATGTAAAGATCGTGCCCTTTTACGACAGGGAAGAACTGATCCATTTCACAACCGGTACGGTCCTGCATAACCTTATCGAAGGCATTGTCCTTGTAACCGTCATCGTGTTCCTGTTTATGGCTGACTGGCGGACGACCGTGATAGTGGCGGTTATAATCCCGCTGGCCCTGCTGTTTGCGTTTATCGGCCTGCACCTTATGGGCATGTCGGCGAACCTCCTCTCCATGGGCGCCATCGACTTCGGGATCATCATCGACGGGGCTGTGGTCATGGTTGAAGGCCTGTTTGTGGTCTTTGACCGGAAAGCGAAAACTATAGGGATGCCTGCCTTTAACCTGCTTTCCAAATCGGGACTGATACGTGAAGCCGGCACCGATATGGCCAGGGCGATCTTTTTCTCGAAGCTGATCATCATTCTTTGCCTAATGCCGATCTTTTCTTTTCAGAAGGTCGAAGGCAAAATGTTCTCCCCCCTGGCATGGACCCTTGGCTTTGCACTGCTCGGGGCATTGATATTCACCCTTACTCTTGTTCCCGTGCTGATCAGGATGATGCTGAACCATAACGTAAGGGAGAAACACAACCCTGTTGTTGAGTTTATTGAGAAAATGGTCATGAGGGTGTTCAACCTCTCCTATAAATACAAAAAGATTAGCCTGGGAATTGCTTTATTCCTTGTACTGAGTGGCTTTGCCTCATTCAAGTTCCTGGGAACCGAGTTCCTTCCACAGCTTAATGAAGGATCCATCTATGTGCGGGCTAACCTTCCGCTGAGCATTTCCCTTGAGGCTGCCGTGAAACTCAGCGAACAGATGAGAGGGGTGTTCCGCAGTTTCCCCGAGGTTAAACAGGTGCTTTCACAAACCGGCCGCCCCAACGACGGTACTGACCCTACAGGTTTTTACAATGCCGAATTTCACGTCGACCTCTACCCCAAAGACATTTGGAAGAGGCATTTATCAAAAGAGGAACTCATTGCTGAAATGCAGAAAAAACTGCTGGTGTTTCCGGGAATCAATTTTAATTTCTCCCAGCCTATCATGGATAATGTGGAAGAGGCGGTTTCGGGGGTCAAAGGCTCTATTGCCGTTAAAATCTTCGGCACCGACCTGAACATCCTCGAAGACAATGCCGATACAGTTTATAAAGTCCTGGGAAGGGTTAACGGGATTGAAGACCTTGGGGTGATCAGGAATATAGGGCAGCCGGAGCTCAGGATAGAGCTTGACGACCGCAAGATGGCGCAATACGGGGTTGCCACAGCCGACTGCCAGGCTGTAATAGAGATGGCGATAGGCGGAAAAGCCGCGACACAGTTTTATGAAGGCGACCGCCGGTTTGACATCAGGATCAGGTACCAGGAAAAATTCCGGTCCAACGAACAGCAGATCGGGAACCTGAAAGTTCCCGGCCTGAACGGTAAACTCATTGCCCTCAAGGAACTCGGTACTATCCGATACGTTACCGGCCCCCTCCTGATCTTCAGGGAAGAGAATCAAAGGTTCATTGCAATTAAATTCTCGGTTCGCGGAAGGGATATGGGAAGTACCGTCAATGAAGCACAGCTGGAGGTCGATAAGGTGCTTAAACTTCCCAAGGGAAGCGAGATCAAATGGGCCGGTGATTTTGAGAACCAGCAGAGGGCCCAGGCCAGGCTTGCGCAGGTAGTCCCCATCAGCCTGCTCCTGATCTTCCTTGTCCTGTTCATGTTGTTTGGCAATGTGATCGACGCAGGGCTTGTCCTCACCAATGTCCCTTTCGCAATTATAGGCGGTATTGCCGCCCTCCAGGTCACAGGTGTTAATTTCAGCATCTCAGCAGGGATCGGGTTTATAGCCCTGTTCGGGATCTGCATCCAGAACGGGGTGCTGCTGACCATGGTCATTAAAAAGAACCTCCGGGCAAAAATGCCTTATGAAACCGCTATAAAAAGCGGGGTGGAATCCAGGATCCGTCCTATCGTAATGACGGCCCTGATGGCGATGTTCGGGTTGCTGCCTGCCGCTGTCTCAACCGGGATAGGCTCTGAAACCCAGAAACCACTTGCAATAGTTGTTATCGGCGGACTGGTTAGCGCCACGGCTCTTACCCTGATCGTATTCCCCCTCATCATCCACCTTGTTTACAGGAGGAGCCTCCAGGATAAAAAATCCGGGGTATAAGCTGTCGCCCCGCTGCAGAGGCCATAAGGCAATGATCAAATCAGGCTGATAACAGTTAAAACTCAAATGCTGGGTTTGCTATCGGCGAAATACTTAAATTTGTATCAACGCATGCCATGACATTAACATTTGAATTATGAACCGCTTCCTCTTGATCCTTATGATCCTACCGATCCGGCTCGCGGCCCAGGTGATCCCCCTGCACGACCACGATGTTCCCCAGGCGCTGATCTCCCAAACCTCGAATCTTACGGGACAGGATTTCAGGGATTATATGAAAGGCAGCGGTGAAGTCTTTCTTGAATATGGATTTAACAGCCTGCTGGTACAGGATATCAGGTGGCAGAGCGGGCATATCATCTTTGAAGCATACGAAATGGCCGATCCCTGTTCGGCCTATGGGATCTATTCAGTTTCCCTTTCATCATGCAAGACCAGGGACAGCCTCACATCCTTTGATTGTTTCTCTCCCTCGGGCTACCAGGCAGCTTACGGACGGTTTTACCTCAGGATAACCTCGGATGTTCCTGCTCCCGGCGATAAAGGGTTTTTTGCATTGCTGGCAAGGAATTTCATGAGCAATAATCCCGACAGCCTGTTTCAGCTTCCTTCAGTGTTTATCCAGGATCTCATAAGGAGGTTCGGACGTGATCCGTATTGTACAAAAGGAGTCCTCGGGGTGCAGCATTCGCCCATCCCCTGGCAGGACCTGTTTACCCTTGTAAGGAACACCATGTTTGTAGTGATCCTTCCATTTGACAGGGATGTGTATTTTGCAAGGATCAACTTCCCTGCCGCAGCGGATAAAAATACGTTTTTGAAACGCGCAGGTCTTATGGACGGCTTCAGCCCGCTTCCGAATACAACCACCGTTGACGGCCTGTACAGGGAATACCGGCAGATAGACGAAACGAATATTTATTTCCTCGAATGCCAGCTGCCTTTTTCAATTTCCTCCATTGTCCCATGACAAGGTTCCTCGCTGTATCTGCAGTACTTGCTTTTGCTTTTTTTTCTTTTGCCGGCGCCGCCGCACAGAATACAGGAGATTCACTGAAATCAATATCCGCAGACCATCATATTAAGTCATCGAGATGCGATACATGCTGCCGGCAGAAAGATCTTATTGACCTTTTCTTCAAGGGGGATAACCCTTTCTATACCAGGAAGGAAAAACGTTTCCGTTTCTTTGCCATTCCTTTGGTAGCCTATGACCCGGCTACCAGCATTCAGCTGGGAATAGGGGGGTCGTTTTCCCTCCAGCTGGGCAAACCCCGGGACACAAAGCTGTCGGCCGGGGTGGCATCGGCAGTATATACCCTGAACCAGCAGTTTTTCATGCAGTATAAAGGCAACATTTATTTTCCACTTAACAAATGGTTCCTGCAAAGCGACTGGAGGTTTTATCTTTTCAATCTTCCCACGTATTCCCTCAGTACCAACAACCAGCCTGAAATACCTGTTGTGCCCGGGTATAAGGCGGTGCTCATTGATCCCTCTCTGAACGGTGTTTATCCCATGGATTACAACTGGATAAGGTTTTATAATGTGCTGTCGAGGCGCCTTACCCCTTCAATCAATGTAGGCATAGGATACCATATTGATTTTCATTACAATATCCAGGATGATTACCTGGTGGTCACAAACGATACCTTGTATAATACCCCGCATTTCGCCTACAGCAGCCTGCACGGATTTAATACCGGCAGCTATATCACATCCGGATTGAGCGCCAACTTTATTTATGATACGAGGGATGACCAGGTCAATGCATACAGGGGTGTTTTTGTCAACGTCAGTTACCGTTACAATGCAATATGGCTGGGGAGCAGCAGGAACAGTTCCACTTTATGGACCGAATTCAGGACATACATACCCCTCTCGCATCGTTGCCCGAGGCACCTGCTGGCATTCTGGCTGTACGGATCTTTCCTGGCAAGCGGCTCCCTGCCTTATCTTGACCTGATGAGCATCAGTTATGACCAGATGAACTCTTCAGGCAGGGGATATGCGCAGGGGAGATACCGCGGAGAGGATTTTGTTTACGGAGAAATGGAATACCGTTTTCCGATTTCCCCCCATTCGCATATTTTGGGAGGTGTTATTTTCACCAATGTCACCACCGCATCCGGCCGGGATATGAACATTCCCCTTTTCGGATATTTCCAGCCGGCCGCCGGGGTGGGCCTCAGGATCATGGTTGGTAAACATGACCGCACCAATATTGCAATCGACTTTGGCATCGGCAATATGTCAAAGGGTTTATACGTTCAGACTCAGGAAGTATTTTAAAGATCAAGCCTATGAAAAAAAATCTGCTATTGTTCCTGCTCTTGTTCGCAGGCTGCATACCTGTCGAAGCCCAGAGCAACAGTAAGAAAGAGGTCGCTCCTGCAGAGAGGGCGAGGGAAATCGTTGACCGTCTGGCGAAGAAGATCCCCATGACCAAAGGGCAAAAGGATTCTGTAGCCGGCGCTTTTGTGCAGCTTCTCGATGACGTCCAGAAGTACAATGCCGAGGGCAATGAAAAGATTATGGATCTCCTGGTCAAAAGCCGTGACGAAAAGATAAAAAAGATACTTCATGATGACCAGAAGTTTGACCAGTATCTCCTGATGATGTCGGAAATGCTGAAAGAAATGCAGGAGAACCTGAACAGGCAGAGGCAGCAACAGCAGCGCCAGCAGGGAGGACAAAAGAGCGGTATGCCCGGCATGCCCGGAGGCGGCTGATAACGGCGCACGTCAAACACAGGTATAAAGAACAAGGGTTGTTAAACCAGTTCGTACCTCAGGGCATCCTGTCTTATAAAAATAAACAGGAGGATTGTAAAAGCCCAGAGTGAAGACCCCCCGTAACTGAAGAATGGCAGGGGGATACCTATGACCGGCAGGAGGCCGAGCGCCATCCCGATATTTATGGAGAAGTGGATGAAAAATAATGAAGCCACCCCGTAGCCATACAGCCGGCTGAATTTTGACCTTTGCCTTTCGGCATTCAGCACTATCCTGATCATCAGTAAGAGAAACAGGGCAATTACAATAAATGAGCCTGTGAAGCCATGTTCTTCACCTACTGTACAGAAAATAAAATCGGTGCTTTGTTCGGGTACGAAATTATACTTGGTTTGGGTCCCCTGCAAAAAACCCTTACCCCAGAATCTTCCTGAACCTATTGCAATGAGGGATTGGTTTACATTATAACCTGCCCCTTTCAGGTCAGTGTTACTGCCAAGCAACACATTGATCCTCTGCCTCTGATGAGGTTCAAGCACATGGTTAACCGTGTAATGGACCGATAAAACGAAACCGCCTGAGGCAAGGAATATTGCAAGGATAATGAGTATTTGCCTGAACCGGCGTTGGGAACGCAGGTATAACAATACCGCCAGAACCAACAATGCAGCTAAAAGAATGAATTTATTGACAATCAGTGCAAGCACTCCCAGCACCGGCATCGCAATCAGGGCAAGGAGGACGTACCCGGTTAAACCGGCCCGGTAAAGGACAAGCACGAAACATATGAAAACCAGGGCTGATCCTGTATCGTGTTCGAGAAGGATGCATAAAGCGGGCAGTACTATGATCAATACCGCTGTCGCAAGTTGTCGGGGGTTTTTTATATTCCTGTCGAGGGAACCCAGGAACTTCGCAAGGGCAAGGGCTGTAGCCATCTTGGCGAATTCGGCAGGCTGGATGCCAAAACCCCCTATCGCGAACCATGATTTGGATCCTGCGATCTCACGGCCGGCAAAGATCACCACGATAAGCATGAGCAAGAAAAAACCGTAAATGAAATAGGAGAACTGTGAAAAGAATTTCGGTTCTATGATGATTATTGTAACAGCGAGTACCAGTGACGCCAGGATGAATACCATCTGTTTGCCGTATTTCTGGTGCATGTCGGTAATATGCTGGTGGCTGTCGTTGTATACCGCAGCATAAATATTAAGCCAGCCCATGAGAACAAGGGCCAGGTACAGGATGACCATGACCCAGTCAATCCGGTAAAAAATGCCCTTTTCCGCTTTCATTTTTAACATTTATTCCATGGATAAGGTCTGCATTCATGATGCGTTCTTCCAGGTCTTTTCTTTTAACGGTCCGCCTGATGTACTTTTCTATCATCAGACTGGCGACCGGCGCCGCCCATTCTGCCCCGTAACCGGCATTCTCGACAACGACCGAAATGGCGATCTTCGAATTAAGCTTTGGAGCAAAGGCTATAAAAATAGAATGGTTCTTCCCGTGAGGGTTCTGGGCCGTACCGGTCTTTCCGCAAAAATCAATACTGTCGATTTTCGAGGCACGCGCGGTTCCTTCCGAAACCACATCCGCCATCCCTTCAACAACAATATCAAAGTAAGCGGTGTTAACGGCTGTGACTTTCTTCTCCCTGAACCCCGGGTTTAGCGAATCCTTCTTCCCTAATGCCCTGATAATATGGGGCACATAATACCATCCGCGGTTGCTGATAGTGGCTGCCAGGTTGGCCATCTGTAAAGGTGTTATGCCGATCTCCCCCTGTCCGATCCCCAGTGAGATGATGGTCATGGAATGCCAGCGGTCTTTGCCATGATACCTGTCGTAATAGGCCGGCGTAGGTATATTCCCGTTGACCTCTCCCGGCACATCCAGCCCTAGTTTCTTCCCCAGCCCGAAACTCATCACTTCTTTTCTCCACTTCTCGTATGCCTGGCGGGTGCTGGTGTAAACATTGTTATCGATAATGGACCTGAAGACCCTGCAGAAATAGGTATTGCAGGAGATCTCGATGGCGCCGATCAGGTTCAGGGGCGATGGATGGGAATGACAGCCCACCATTTTGCCGTTGCCTAAACTGAACCCGCCAGGGCAGCTGTAGGTTGTCGTGGGGAAGAGAACCCCTTCCTGCTGCCCGACCAGAGCATCGACAAGCTTGAAAGTCGATCCCGGCGGGTACATCGCCATCAGTGCACGGTTGAACAAGGGCTGATAAACGGTATCGAATACCAGGTTCCTGTAATTCTTTTTCCTGATATTGCCCACAAGGAGGTTTGGGTCATAAGAGGGGCTTGTTACCAGGCACAGGATCTCACCGGTGGATGGCTCGATGGCAACGATGCTCCCTTTCTTTCCGGCCATAAGTTTTTCCCCGTATTCCTGCAGGTCCTCATCCATGCTGGAATACAGGTCGGTACCTGCATAGGCCAGGGTGTCGTATTTGCCATCCTGGAAACTGCCTTTATCACGGTTAAGTACGTCCACCACCCTGATCTTCAATCCTTTTTCCCCCCTCAGGATATCTTCGTAGGATTTCTCGATCCCGTTGATCCCGATATAGTCGCCCGATTTGTAATAGGGATTTGATTCGATGACGTCGGGACCGGCTTCGCCAATATATCCGAACGTATGAGCGGCTATGGAATAGGTATATTTTCGCAAGGTGCGCGACTGCACAAAGAAGCCCGGGAAACGAAACAGCTTTTCTTCAAGGAACCCGTAGTTTTCGCGTGTGATCTGGGATTCGAAAATGGACTGGCGGTATGGGGAATAATTGCGCGCCTTTTCCATCCGCCGTATAAATTCATCCTTATCGATACCGATCAGGCGGCAAAGTTCCATGGTATCGACATTCTTAGCCTGCCTGGGAATGACCATGAGGTCGTAAGCCGCTTCGTTGTAAACCAGAAGTTTCCCGTTACGGTCGTATATGAGGCCTCTTGCCGGGTACTGGGTGATATATCGGAGAACATTATTATTGGCCGAAAGTATATACTTGTCGACCAGGATCTGCACATAAAAAAGCCGGAAAACGAAAATCAGCCCGACAGTAAGGAATATCCCTATGATGATCAACCTCCGGTAAGCGAGAGCCCTCTCCATATCAGTTTATGGCCTTCTGACGACAATCTCCGGGGTAAACACCACATTGCTTTTATGCAAGGCGCGGTCATAAATGAACATCGAAAACTGGATCGTGTCATAAACCGGGTTGGGGTTCAACGGGATGGTATCGACTATTATCCCTTTGATGGCTTTGTTGGGATCATCGGGCGTAAGGTATGGTATGCGGGCATTCAGTGATGTGAAAAGTGTGGTGTCCTTAACAAAGACGCCGTTCTTTTTCTCATACAGGTCGATATAGTAATTGTAAAAATAAATGCTGGTGCTGTCGAATGGAGGGTAAATGTCCCAGGCGTGCAGGCCTATATCCCCGTCCCCGTCCTGGAATGAAATGGTAAGTATGCCTTTTTTTGCGATCTTCGTAGTGTCAAACATGTTTGTATACCCGGCAAACGCGATCTGCGGAATATCAGAATACGATTCCCTTTTCATGCAGGAAGAGAATATTATGATGCAGAATGAAATCAGAAGAGAATAAAAACCGGCTGTGCTGAATTTCCCTTTTGCCTCCATGGGATGCCTCTATTTTTGATACCTTTGGACCCCTGCAAAGATAGGTAAAATAAGTGAATGGTGAACAGTGAATGGTGAACGGTGAGATCGAAATAAGCGCAGATAATCTCAGGGAAAGGATCTTCAGCATAGCCTGCGGTTATGGGTTTAATGAACTCGCCCTGGATGTTTACAGATTCCAGTATAAAAACTCTTTGGTTTACCGGGAGTTCTCCGATGCCTTATCGCGGAACCCGGTCAATGTGTGTAGTGCAGAAGACATCCCTTTTCTCCCGGTGGAGGTTTTTAAATCGAGGGAGATAATCTGTTCAGGCATGAAGGCCTTGACGGAGTTCAGAAGCAGCGGAACAACAGCTTCGGTCCCCGCCCGCCACCTGCTGGCCGATCCCACTATATACGATGATTCCCTGCTCAAAGGATTTAAACTGGCCTGCGGGGATCCTTCGGGATACACCTTTTTGTCACTTACTCCAAAGCCCGCTGAGAATAAGACTTCCTCCCTCATTTACATGATAAGCAAACTTATGCGGCAAAACCCGGACCGGCCTCATGGTTTCTTTCTCAATGACTTTGAAGGCTTGCGAAAACGCCTGAATGAACCGGCAACTTTACCGGAAAAAACTATACTCATCGGCCTTACGTATGCCCTTCTTGATTTTGCTGAAAAATATCCGGGTGAATATCCCGGACTTATTGTCATTGAGACCGGGGGCATGAAAGGCCGCAGGAAAGAGATCACCCGCCTGGAACTTCATGAGAGGCTGAAACAAGCATTTTCCAGGGCCGAGATCCGTTCTGAATATGGCATGACCGAATTGCTTTCCCAGGCCTGGTCGGGCCGGGCGGGTTTATTCAGCAGCCCTCCCTGGATGAAGATCCTGATACGCGAAGTGAACGATCCGTTTTCATTCTGTACCGTTGGCCGAAGCGGTGGAATCAGCATAATCGACCTTGCAAACCTTTATTCCTGCAGTTTCCTTGCCACCCAGGACCTGGGAAAGGTTCATGATGACGGCAGGTTTGAAGTCCTTGGGAGGTTTGATTCGAGCGATCTGAGGGGATGTTCGCTTATGATACAGGAATAAGGATTTCAGCAGTATCGTTTTTTGGAGAGTTCACCAGTTTCGAAATTTTATATGCTTTCATTTTTTCTGCCGGATAAGGTTTCAGGAGGTCTATCAGTTCTGACTCCGGCAAGGGGGATAACCAGCGTTTCTCATCGGCCCGGGAAAGGATTACCGGCATCCTTTCATGGATATCCTTCATGACTTCATTCGGAGATGTGGTGAGTATTGAAAACGAATGAATGATCTCCCCGTCGGCAGTAGCCCATTGGTCCCATATCCCAGCCATGGCAAATGGCTTTTCATCTTTCATCAGGATGCGGTAGGGATCCTTTTCCCGGTCCTTCGTCCACTCAAAGAAACTGTTTGCGGGGACCAGGCAGCGCCTGCTTCTGAAAGCATTTTTATAAGAAGGTTTTTCGGTAATGGTCTCCGACCGGGCATTGATAAGCTGGTAGCCGATCGACTTATCCCTGGCCCAGGAAGGAATAAGCCCCCAGTGGAAAAAGCTGAGCTCCTCCGGTGTATGGTTTGAGATCACAGCAAGGTCCTGGCCCGGGGCACAGTTATACCTGGCCTTGTAAATGGCAGTCCTTACCCTCACCCCAAAGCGTTCTTCTATAAGGTCATCAACCACTGCAAACGAATACCGGCCGCACATATCGTAAAGATTACAGGTTAAAGTTAGGAATTTTTTTTATTTTTGATTCCCAAACCGACTGATATTATGGAAGAACCCGTGGCCGGGACCTCCAGGCACAGGCAAAGGCAGCATGGCAAATCATCACGTTCAGGTAAGACTAACCCTTACAGGCGTGTTGAATCAGTCATCTCCAAGCATCTGCTGAAGGTTGTCGGATTTATCTTTATTATGGTTGTGGCAGGGTATTCGGTGAGTTCCCTCGATAAGCTCAGGACTGTTGTGAAGCAACTGTTGTCGCATGAACCGGCAATACAACATCCCGGGGTTTCACCCGCAGCTCCGGTGGGCATAGCGTCCGTCACGGCTTCTTCGGCATCATATAACTCCGGAGATATAAAAGGGATGTTCATTTTTTGCAGCCTCATAACCCTCTTTTTCGCCGCCTTGCTGTTATTCTCGATCCGGATCCGCCGAAAAGAAATCCCAAGAATATCCATCATTGTCTTTTATGCACTCGCTTTTATACTTGCAAGGAAATACGGATGGCAGATCCATTTTCTGTTTCCTATGATGCTGGTCTTTTCAGCATTGATTTTTTTCTCGGGAAACAGGTTGCATTCCATGATGGCCGGGAAATGGAATTACCTTCTTTGCTGGGGTTTCTTTCTCATATGGTGGGCCATGAAAGTAATACTGGGAGGAAAGGAAGGGTTTCCCTGGGAATTCTTTGTCTACGGGGGGCTGTTTTACCTGCTGTTTTTTTACATGGGTATAATTGGCGCATTCAAAGGGCGTCACAAATTTTCGGAATATACCGAGATCGGCCTTATTGTTCTGAACAGCCTTGTTTTTTACCTGATGGGAATCGTCGTTTTTATAAAATTCAGGCAGCTTGAAAATGCCTGGATATTCTCCCTTCTCCTGGCCTCAATAAACATTGGTATTTTAATCCCGGCTGCCAATGCCGGTAAAAAGATCAAGCCGGGCCCCTATGTGTTTCCCGCGATGGTGATCCTAAGCCTGATCTTCCCTTTTATTTTCCAGGCAAGCGCTGTTATCCTCTTCCTCGCTGTGTTGTCAAGCCTCCTCCTTTTCTACTCAAAATACAGCGGTGACAGGGTGGCAGTGCTTACAGCCCTGCTTTCCATTGTCGTAATGCTGCTGGTTTATTTCAAGGACTGGGTGTTCCTTTACCTTCCGGCTGCCTTTTTCGGAAATGTGCTGGATAACCAGGCGATGATGATAAAAGGACTGGTTGCCGGACTGGTGATCTTTCCCGTGATCATAATCAACAGCAGGCTTGTGAGGAAGTTGCATGTTGATTTCTCAAAAGAATGGTTCAGCCGCAGGAGCTATCAGAGGTTTTTTAAAGGAATTAACCTTATCGTGTTATACCTTTCAGGGTTCTGGATCGTAAACTATTATGTTCTTGTGCTTTCGAAGAACCCCGATTTGAATTATATGAGCTGGTTCGGATACAATTGCCTCTTCTTTATTATAGCCCTTCCTGCACTCTGGTCCCAGAAATCCCGGTTCCTCTCAGCAGCGGTTGGGTTTGCTTTGTTTTTTTCACTTGCATATCCCACCCTGATCCACTTTACCACCCTGAACCTTAGAAATGAGTTGCTTCAGCATGAACACCTTTCGAGGCTTGCTTTCTGGTTCCACTATCCTGTTGTATTGCTTTTTATAACCGAGCTCATTATGCTTTTGATATTTCTCAGGAGAGCCTTTGAAAAAAGCTCAATTATTATCAGGATATTTACCATGTATATACTGTTAATGGGCCTTTTTATTTTGTTGTCAGAATATGATCATTTTTCCATCTGGACGGGCTTAAAGCGCGGTATTACGATCGAGGAGATCGTCCTTGCGAACAAGGTTATACCATACACCCTGATCCTTTTTGCTTATTCTGCTGTCATACTCGGTGTTGGGATGATAAGCCGTAACCGGCTCCTGCGTGCGGCCGGACTGGTTTTCTTGCTCGGCACTCTTGTAAAAATGCTGTATACAGATGTAAGGGCATTATCGGGAACCACGCGCTCGCTGTTGTTGTTTACGTTAGGTTTGATCGTGCTTACACTGTCGTTTATGTATCCTAAGCTGAAGAGATATTTCAGGCACCGCGAACACGAAGTGAAGGGAATAAGCAAACGCCACAGGCATCATACCCGCCGTAAGCCTGTATCAATTTCAGGGGGACAAGGAGGCTCTGCCAATGAAACACTTTAAGATCAGGATAAGCGGAAAGGTGCAACGGGTCGGATTCAGGTTTTCGGCCATGCAGGTGGCTTACCGCTTCGGCGTTCTGGGGTTCATTCAGAATATGAAGGATGAGTCAGTGTATATTGAAGCAGAGGGGGATGAAAATGCATTGACCCTTTTTGTCGGTTGGTGCCATAAAGGACCGCTTGGAGCAAAAGTTGAGAACGTGGAGGTCAGCGCAGGAGAGATGATAGGATTCAAATCGTTCGATATTATAAGCTCCAGGCGGCATAAGGACAGTAAATAGTGAACAGTGGCTAAACACTTTCACCAGTCAACATTCAATATTCGATATTCGATATTCATTTCTTCAGTCCTTCCACAACGATTACGATTTCACCTTTTACGGTTTTGCTGCTGAAATGAAGAATGAGTTCTTCAAGGCTGCCCCTGGCATTCTCTTCGTGGATCTTTGACAGTTCACGGGAAACACAGGCAAAGCGGCTGCCCCCTAAAAATTCGGCCAGTTGGGTCAGAGTTTTAACCAGGCGGAAAGGGCTTTCATAAAAGACCATAGTCTTTTCTTCCATGGCAAGCTGCTGAAAGCGTGTTTGACGGCCTTTTTTATGAGGGAGGAAGCCTTCGAATATAAAATGGTCGGAGGGGATTCCGCTGTTAACCAGGGCCGGGACAAAGGCCGTTGGTCCGGGCAGGCATTCCGCAGGAATGCCTGCCCTCACGCATTCCCTGATCAGAAGGTAGCCAGGATCACTAATCCCCGGGGTGCCTGCATCGCTGATCAATGCAATAACTGCACCGCCCTGCAGGCGTTCGATAACCCTTTCCACCGAACGGTGTTCGTTGAACTGATGATGCGACTGCAATGGCTTGTCAATCCCGTAATGCCGTAAAAGCACCATAGAGGTCCGCGTATCCTCGGCAAGTATCAGGTCAACTTCCTTCAATATCCTCACCGCCCTGAAAGTCATATCTTCAAGGTTGCCGATAGGAGTGGGAACTATGTATAATTTTCCTTCCATATCATGATTTCACCACTAATTTGAATCCCACCCCGTGAACATTGATCAACTCCACGCTGGGGTCTTCTTTCAGGTACTTCCGCAGTTTAACAACATATACATCCATGCTGCGCGCATTAAAATAACTGTCGTCATTCCAAATCTGCGTCAAAGCAACTGAACGGTCAAGTACCTCGTTCATATTCATGCACAACAACCGCAACAGTCCGGCTTCCTTCGAAGTAAGCTTGTTCTCCCTGCCCTGGATGCTTAAAACCTGGCGGTTAAAATCAAAGTTGTAGTTCCCAATTATAAAAACATTCTCGCTCGTTGAAGATTTTCCGCCTTCGTCGGTGCGCCTGAGAATGGCCTGCATCCTCATTAACAACTCTTCCATGCTGAAAGGTTTGGTAATATAATCGTCGGCCCCGGCCTCAAAACCTTTCAGCTTGTCCTCCTGCAGGGCTTTGGCAGTAAGGAACAGAACCGGAACCTTCTTGCTCATCCCGCGTATCTCCTTCGCAGCCGCAAAACCATCCTTAACAGGCATCATGATGTCAAGAATGACAAAATCAATTTCTTTTTTTCCGAAAACCTCAACAGCTTCCTGCCCGTTCACGCATAAAGTGGTGTTATACCCTTTTGCATCCAGGTAATTCTTCAGGATATTCCCCAGGTTGCGGTCATCCTCAGCAAGTAAAACATTAACAGCTCCTTTCTCCATACCTTGATATTTTTATTCTTTATAGATAAACGGAAGAAATACTTTAAACTTGCTTCCCTTGTTAACTTCACTTTCAATACTGATCTTTCCATGATGTTCCCCGACTATGGCCTTTACATAGCTTAAGCCAAGCCCAAAGCCCCTTACATCGTGAATATTTCCCGTGGGGACACGGTAAAGTTTATCAAAAATCTTTTTCTGTTCCGACTTGCTGATGCCAATACCATTGTCCTCAATGGTGATCTGCACGCCATTACCTGAATTTTCAGTACTGATCTTTATCATCGGCTTTCGCGGAGAATATTTATTGGCATTATCCAGCAGGTTATATACCAGGTTGGTGACATGAACCTTGTCGCCTATGATCCTCGGGTTGGAAGCGTAAAAACTTTTTATGATCACACCGTCTTTGATCTCAACCTGTATGCGGATGTTCTTAACCACGTCGTGGATGATGTCATGGATGTTGATCAGCTCCCTTTTCATTTTCAACTGGCCGGAATCAATAACGGCAGTTTGCAGGATCTTCTCGGCCATCCCCGCCAGCCTTTTGTTTTCTTCATCTATCATGGTGATGTATGAAGATAAAAAATCGGGTGATTTCCTGATCTCCCGGTCACTCATTGCCTCGCAGGCAAGTGAAATTGTAGCTATAGGGGTTTTGAATTCATGGGTCATGTTGTTGATGAAATCGTTTTTCATTTCCGAAAGCCTCTTCTGCCTGAAGATAGTTGAGATCGTATACATAAATGAATAAACGATCACTATGATAAGAACCAGTGAGATCAGCAGCATGCCCCATAATTCGGTAAGCAGGAACCTTTGTTCATTGGGGAAAGCAATAAGCAGGTATTCGGGAGGAGTGAAGATGTCGCTCTGGAAAAGCGGGAAGGCATATCCCTTTTCAAACAACTCCTTGCGGTAATTTGGCGATTTTTCAACAAGGTATGCCTGGTTCTCGGGTTTGTAGATGCCAAATTCAAACCTGGTGTCAATGCCCCTTATGTTAAGTTCCCTGGAAATCAGGGAGTCGAGGATGCTCCTGTTCAGAAATTCATCATAAGGCAGATGGGGGTTGATGTTGAGCAGGCCTTCGGGTTTGGATTTCTCTATTGAACGGCGTTTTTCAAGCAACTCGATCTTCGAAACCACTTTCGTTATGGCTTCGTTAACACTCCTTCGGAAGTTGGTTTCCTTGACCGATGAGGCATTCCTGATCCAATAGATCTGAATGCCCATCAACCCGCCAAGGGCAATGGTCATCACAACGATTGTAAGGATGATAAACCTCCTGTTCATCTTACAAAAGTAAGGTAAAAAGCTGATTTAAAGTTTTAACACTTTTTAACGTATATTAATAATCCTTAACATTTTGGTGTTTCCGGCCAGTGTATCTTTGTTGCATAATTGCCTGCCTGATAAGGAACATGATTACTTTGATGCGGCAGTAATGTGTGCAAGTTAAGTGAGACAACGTTTTGTTTATTGATTAAATCCCGGACCGGCTCCGGGATTTTTTTTATCCAGTTATCTCCTTATCCAGTTATCCAGCTATCCAGCTATCCAGCTATCCCGCATCAGACTTTAGAATGTCTTCTATCACTCTCGGATAATGCTCATGCTCCAGCTCATGTATCCTTGAGGCAAGACTTGATGGCGTATCGCCTGGCAGCACAGGGCATCGAGCCTGGAAAATAATATCACCCTCGTCATACGATAAGTTTACGTAATGTATGCTGATGCCCGATTCCCGCTCACCGGCCCTGATCACCGCTTCATGAACATGCTCCCCATACATCCCTTTACCTCCGTATTTCGGCAGCAGGGCAGGATGGATATTAACTATCCTTTTCGGATAAGTGTCGAGGAGATCAGGCGGGATGAGCCACAAGAAACCTGCAAGAACGATAAATGAAATATCATTTTTTTTAAGCAGTTCATTAATGCTGCCGGTTTCGTAAAAAGACCTGCGGTCAAATACCTGGCAGGGGATGCCAAGCTTTTCTGCCCTGGTAAGTACAAACGCATCCGGCTTGTTGCTAAGTATCATTTTAACCTTTATTTCAGGGTGGCCGGCGAAATATTCTGAAATACGCTGGGCATTGGTTCCGCTGCCTGAAGCCAGAATTGCTATATTTGTCATGATTGCAAAATTCATTACAAAAATACAAAACCGGGTGTTTGATCAACAGACCTAACCATTATTGTATAAGTCGTTGAATCCTAAATTTTAACAAAACCTAACAATATCCAAATAGGGCTGATAATCAAGCAGTTGATTTTTATAAATGTTAAAAAATCTTAAAATTCTTGGGTGGGTATCCGAAAATTATTTCCTTTGCACTCCTTTTAACCAAAAAATTATAAAAAACATGTCTGACATTGCAGCAAAAGTAAAAGCTATCATTGTTGATAAGCTTGGTGTTGATGAAAGTGAAGTTACACCTGAAGCAAGTTTCACAAATGACCTGGGTGCTGACTCCCTGGACACTGTTGAGCTGATCATGGAATTTGAAAAGGAATTCGATATTGCCATCCCCGACGATCAGGCTGAAAAGATCAGTACAGTAGGGGAAGCGATTGCTTACATTGAGAATAATACCAAGTAAGGATCTTTACTCCTTTCTTTATGAAGACTATTGCCCCCGTCAAAGGGGGTTCTCCTTTAACAAATGTAAGTTTAACCATTAATTATTAGGCTTTGAGACGAGTTGTAATAACTGGCCTTGGTGTAATTACGCCCCTTGGAAATACAGTCGAAGAGTATTGGAGCAACCTGGTTAAAGGAGTAAGTGGCGCAGGTCCGATCACGCGTTTTGATGCCACTAAATTCAAGACCCGCTTTGCCTGCGAGGTCAAGAACTTCAATCCTGAGGATTATTTTGACCGCAAGGAGGTTCGTAAATACGATCCTTATGCGCATTTCGGGTTGGTTTGTGCCGATAAAGCCATTGCCGATTCGGGCATGAACCTTGAAAAGGTTGATAAAGACAGGATAGGGGTCATATGGTCTTCCGGCATAGGGGGCCTGGATACTTTTTACCAGGAAGTCACAGGTTTTGCAAAGGGGGACGGTACGCCCCGTTTTAATCCTTTCTTCATTCCGAAGATGATTGCTGATATTGCAGCGGGACATATTTCCATAAAATATGGCTTCCGTGGTCCGAACTTTGCAATTGTTTCGGCTTGTGCTTCTTCGGCCAACGCCCTTGTGGATGCAATGCTTTATATCAGGAACGGGCTGGCCGATGTATTTGTGGCGGGTGGTTCCGAAGCAGCTATAAACCCTGCAGGGATAGGAGGCTTTAACGCTATGCATGCCCTGTCGACCCGCAACGATGATCCCGCTACCGCTTCAAGGCCTTTTGACAAAGACAGGGACGGTTTTGTAATGGGAGAAGGCGCAGGAGCCCTGATCTTCGAAGAACTTGAGCACGCCAAAGCCAGGGGGGCAACGATTTACGCCGAGGTGGCTGGCGGAGGCGTTTCTGCCGACGCTTACCATATGACCGCTCCTCATCCCGACGGGCTGGGCGCCATCCTTGCGATGAGGAATGCTATCAAAGATGCCGGGATGCAGCTACAGGATATAGACCATATCAATACCCACGGAACTTCAACACCGGTTGGTGATATCGCCGAACCTAAAGCCATCCTCGGGCTTTTTGGGGAATTGGCTTACAAGATCAATATCAATTCAACCAAGTCGATGACCGGCCACCTCCTGGGCGCCGCCGGGGCTATCGAAGTAATTGCATCAGTGATGGCTGTAAGGAACAATATTGTGCCTCCCACGATTAACCATTTCACCGATGATCCCGAGCTTGACCCAAGGCTTAATTTCACCTTCAATAAAGCCCAGGATAGGGTTGTAAACGCAGCACTGAGCAATACCTTTGGGTTTGGCGGGCATAATGCCACACTGATCGTTAAGAAATACTAAGAAACCTGCCTTGAAGTTCGGGACATTAAAAGCGGTCCGCTTCTCTACCCATACCGATAAAAACCTCAGGCGTGCCATTAAAAATATTTTCGGGTTTCGTCCCGGAAATATCTATTTATACCGGCTTGCATTTACGCATAAGTCGGCCAGCCAGGAAACCATTAAAAACCTCCGCGTCAACAACGAACGCCTTGAATTTTTAGGCGATGCAATACTTGATGCCGTTGCCGCCGACTTCCTGTTCAGGACCTTCCCGGCCAGGGACGAAGGTTTCCTTACCGAAATGAGGTCCAAGCTGGTTAGCCGTGCACAGCTGAATAAACTCTCCCAGAGAATGGGGATCGATAACCTTATCCTGCTTGAAAATTCAAATTCAGGGGTGTTCAGGTCCTTTAAGGGTGATGCCTTCGAAGCCCTGATAGGGGCAATTTATCTCGATAAGGGGTTCAGCTTCACCCGAAAGATCATCCTGAAAAAAATTATCGGCCATTATATCGACATGGATGAACTTGTTACCCAGGAGGTGAATTTTAAAAGCAAGGTCATTGAATGGGCGCAGAAAGAAAAAAAACAGTCAGCATTCAATGTCCTTGAAGAGATAGGGACAGGCTATAAAAAACAGTATCTTGTTGAGCTTGTAGTGGAAGGACAGCCGCTTGCAAGGGGACAGGACTATTCAATCAAGGGTGCCGAGCAGAATGCCTCTGAAAAAGCCTGGCAGAAAATAAACGGGGATTCCTTGGAAAAACCCTGATATTTGATTATATTTGTTATGATTAATCGATGTGGTCATGGCAAAAAAAATCATGCTTGAATCACGCTCTGAAGCTTCCTTTTTAACGATTGCAGGAGTATCATGCCATCTTAAAGATTACCGGCTCTCGTTCATGCTGAACCAGAAGTTGCATGCCGGTTTCAGGAAGATGGACGATCTTCCCGGGAATTACAGCCTGTATTATTTCGTGGATGAGGAATGCAGGAATCCATACTACCTGATATCCAACCGCAATGAGGAGAAGATCCTGTTCCCGGAACTGAAACAAACCGATTTTATACTCATGGTGGAAGGGCCTTTCAAAAAGATCCAGCTTAACCGCCTGCTTAGTTCCGTAAAAGCAATTCCTAACGTACTCACGGCTTTTGAGATCAAACCAGAGAGCCTGAAGAACTTTCCGGGCTTTCTTGCCGATCTTGAAATACACTTCATGAACATTAAAAAAGAAAGCAAATCCAATTCTGGACTTGTTAAAAAATAAGGAGGTATCTATGTTTGAAGAACTTAAGAAATCGATCGAAAAAGGCCTTGATTATGCCTTTATGACCACCGATAAGCTTACTAAAGCAGCCAAAGAAATGGCAAAGGAAAACAACCTGACAAAGGAAGAAGCAAAAAAATTGCTTGATCTCCTCGTCAAGAAATCCGAAGAAACCAAAAAAAATCTCGAAGTCAACTTCCAGGAACTGGTTCAGACAACCTTGCATAAGATGAATGTCCCAACCAAGGAGGAGATCAAAAAGCTGGAAGACAGGATCAAGAAACTGGAAGGAGCAAAGAAGAAACCTGCTGCAAAGGCTAAACCAAAGATTGTTAAGAAAGCATGAGTCGGCAGTTTACTGGATAGCTGGATAGCTTGATATCCAGTTATCCAGTTATCCAGTTATCCAGTCATCCAGCTATCCAGCTATCCAATAACCCAGAATCCCACCTGCTATGCGTCTGTCGCAAATCGGCCTGGCTATGAACGAACTCGGGAGAGCCAGGGAAATACTTGGAGTTTTAATCAAATACGGGTTTCAGGACTGGGTCAGTAAAAACGGCCTGGGGAAATACCTGGTGACCAAAAAACGCCTTGCCCGGATAGAACATTATAATCAATGGGAAAGGATCAGGATGGCCGTGGAAGAACTTGGCCCCACGTTTATCAAGTTCGGCCAGATCCTTGCCGACAGGCCCGACCTCCTCGATGAGGAACTAAGGGAGGAACTGAAGAAACTTCAGGATGCAGCCGACCCTATGCCCGATGAGATTGCTATCGCCGCAATAGAGAAAAACCTGAACTGCAGGATAACTGATATTTTCAGCAAATTCGATTCAAACAGGCTGGCTTCTGCTTCCATGGCCCAGACTTACCGCGCCACCCTTCTTAACGGGGAAGATGTTTGCGTAAAGATCCAGAGGCCCGGGATCGAGAAAAAGATCGGGCTTGACCTTCATTTAATGAATTATTTCGCTTCCCGGATGCAGAAGAACAATCCGGAAATGGAAGCCATCAATGTGAGCGGAATTGTCAGGGAGTTCGGGGCTACCATCAAAAAGGAACTGGATTTCAGGCACGAAGCGGCTAGTGTGATCAGGTTCAAACATAATTTTGAAAATGATCCCGATATTTTTATTCCGAAAATTTACACGCAGTTTACCGGCCAGCGGATCCTGGTTGAAGAATATGTAAGCGGCATCAAGGTCTCTGATATGGAGTCCCTGAGTTCTTCGGGACTGGATGCCGTACAGCTTTCAAAAACAGCGGTCAGGCTTATGTTCGACCAGCTTTTTAAACATGGCTTTTTTCATGCCGATCCCCACCCGGGTAATATTTTTGTGCTTCCGGGTAATGTGATTTCTTTCATCGACTTCGGGATGATGGGTTCCCTGAGGGAAGAACACCTGAATTTTCTTGGAAAATACACCCTGGGCTATCTTGAAAGGGATGCGCATGGTATGACCGAAGCTCTGCTGCTGGTCTCGGGCAAAAGACATTATGCCAGGTCGCGGGAGCTTGAACACGAGATAAACGACCTGCTGGCACACTACAAATACCTGTCCATTGATGAGATGGATTTTGGCAAGATCATGAATGAATCGGTGAATATCCTCGTTCATTATGGCTTGAGAATGCCTGCAGGGATATACCTCCTGGCCAAAGCGCTTATGGCCATTGAACGCGTTGCCGTGGTCCTTAACCCCGACATTGATTTTGCCAGTGAAATGAAGCCCTATGCAACCGAGCTCATATCCAGGCAATTTGATCCCAGGGTGATAGCCCGGGAAATATTCGATTCGCTTAAAGAATATTACCGCCTTGTTACTGAAATGCCCGCCGACCTTAGCGAGATCATCAACAAGATGAAAGAAGGCCGGTTTAAAACACAGATTGAGCTGAAAGGGTTCGAACCTCTTATCGAACATATGGATCTCCTTGCAAACAGGCTTGCGATTGCCATCGTGCTTGCAGCATTGATAATCGGGGCTTCAATTCTGTCAACCTGGGAACAGGTGCGCTGGATAGGAGGGGCCGTGTTCAGCCTGGCCGGGATCATTGGTTTCTGGCTGCTGATAAAACTTCTCAGGAGGAACAAATTCTGAATATCGAATATTGAATTTTGAAGTATAAAATTCGAAATTCAAAAGGTACCCGTAAATTGTTTGAGAAACCGCAGATCATTTTCGAAGAATAAACGGAGGTCTTTCACCTGGTATTTCAGAAGGGTGATCCGTTCAATGCCCATACCAAAAGCAAACCCCGTATAGATATTGCTGTCGATCCCGCAATTCTCAAGCACCGCAGGGTCAACCATGCCGCATCCAAGGATCTCAACCCAGCCGGTGTATTTACAGATATTGCATCCTTTACCACCACAGATATTACAGGAAACATCAAGTTCACCCGAAGGTTCCGTAAATGGGAAAAAAGATGGCCTGAGGCGGATCTCTGTACTTTCGCCAAACATCTCACGGGCAAAATATAACAAGGTCTGCTTCAGGTCCATAAAAGAAACATTCTTATCTACATACAAGCCTTCAACCTGGTGAAAAATGCAGTGCGCACGCGCTGAAATGGCTTCATTCCTGAATACCCTGCCGGGGAAGATCTTCCTGATAGGCGGCTTTTCCGTTTCCATGGTCCTTATCTGGACCGATGATGTATGTGTACGAAGAAGGATCTCAGGATCCTTTGCAATGAAGAAAGTATCCTGCATATCCCTTGCAGGGTGTTCGGGAGGGAAATTCAGGGCGCTGAAATTATGCCAGTCATCCTCGATCTCAGGCCCCTCGGCAACAGTATAACCGATCTGGGCAAAAATCCTGATGATCTCATTCCTTACAATTGACAGCGGATGTCGTGTCCCCGGACCCATATGGGTTACCGGGCGGCTAAGGTCCAGGCCGGGATCGGCTTCTTCTTCCCTGACTTCTAACGAAGCTTTCAGTTCCTCTATCTTCTCCTGTGCAGATGTTTTCAGCTGATTTAACAGCTGACCGATCTCCTTTTTTTGTAAGGCTGGGACCGTCCTGAAATCCTCGAACAAAACAGAGACAAGCCCCTTCTTACTGAGATATTTCAGCCTAAGCTGTTCCACCTCTTCGGGCAGGTCTGCTTTAAGATTGCCAATCTCCTCAGTAAGATGTTTTATACGTTCGAGCACAGCTTGACGAATTATTCTACCAGTTTCACCGTCATCTTAATGTCCTTCTTAGGCCTGTCGGACCGGTCGCGTTCAACATTGGCGATCTTGTCGATGATGTCGAGGCCTTCTGTAATTTCCCCGTAAACAGTATAGTTGCCATCAAGGAATGGAACCCCGCCAAGGGTCTCGTAGACTTTCTTCTGCGCATCGGTATACTTGGCAGGAAGTGAACCGGCCGCGTATGTCTTGCCTTCTACAATATAGAACTGGCTTGCCGAAGATGCTTTCTTTGGGTTGCTCTCGTCACCTGTACGGGCTGCGGCAAGGGCGCCTTTCTTGTGGATCAGTGTTGCATTGAATTCGGCAGGAACGGTATAACCCAGGTCCCCTCCGCCAAGCTGCTGGCCCGGTTTTGCGGTTTTTGAATCGGGATCGCCCCCCTGTATCATAAATTGCGGGATCACCCTGTGAAACAAGGTCCCGTTATAAAAGCCCTGTTTTGCGAGCTTAACGAAATTATCGCGGTGCTGGGGCGTTTCATTATACAGAAAACCCTTCATGTCACCATAATCGGTATGAATTACGAATTTTACCACTTTCTGGGAGGTTTTAGTTTGAGACATAGTTGAAAAACAAAAAACAAGAACACATGCTAAAATAAACAATACAGTCTTTTTCATACGAGAGTATTTTTGAATCAGCTTGCAAATTTACGGAAAATTTTCTCAGAAATTATCCACAATTGTTTCCCTCTCCCTGTTAATTTCAGTACCTTTAAACCTCTTATGGACAAAAGTATCATCACCCGGGAATTGCAGATTCTGCTTGAAGCAATCAACGAACAGTTTGAGATTATCAGGGAATATCCCGATTTTATTCCACAGATCGAATTCGACATGATCATGGAAAATGTTCGTAAGCTTTACGAAACCTTCCATCGCCTCCAACGCCTTAATGACCCGTTGCTGTTCGTCGAAAAAAAGATCTCAGGGCCCGGTGACTTTAAATCATACGTCACTCAAACAACCGGTACATCGACCCTGGCCCGGGAAGATACCCGCCAGGAACCAATGGGGGCAACATGGGAAGATTGGCCCCGGAAACCCTTGACCGAAACCGGGAAAGAACCACTTAGTGAACCCTTGACCGAAACCCGGCAAGATTCGTTCAGGGAACCCTTGACCGAACCCATAGAGGAAATGCCCGGCGAACATCTTGCAGAAGCCCGTGAAGAAGTTGTTCAGGAACCTTTGAAGGAAACACCGCCCGGTCATCATCAGGAGACCATGAAATCAAGCGGGGAACAGCCTCCGCAAAGCACCGTTGAGCCTTTGCAGGAAAACACCAGGATAAGGCCGGTTGTGAAAAAGGAAACTCCATCAAAACGCCCTCCCAAAGCTGCCGAACTTGAACTTTTTGCCACGGAAGAACCTGTGTTCAACATCAAACTCAAAGAAGCCCGTGAGAAAAGCCTTGGACCAAAGATCCCTCGTAATGAAAGCCTTAAAGCCTCAATCGGGATCAACGATAAATTCATGTTCATCAATGAGCTGTTCGATGGGAACCTTCGTGAATACAATGAGAGTATTGAAACACTCAGCGGCTTTAAAGCATTACCCCAGGCACAGGAATACCTCGACCTTCTAAGGCGCAGGAACAACTGGAACTCCTCGTTAAATGCCTTTAAAAGAATAAAGGAACTGGTGGAAAAAAGATATTGATCCTTCCACCAGCCCAAACTCTTATCGTAACGGGAAGCAATTTGAAACCAGCTTTATTTCTTAGCCGACGGCGCTATCAGGCCATTGTTCACCCAGTCGGCATAGATCTTCTGGGCCAGCTGTAAGGCCGATTGATCCACATACTGGGGGTCGGTCACACTGATGTCGGCAGTCCATACGGCACTTTGGCTGCTCCTGACATTGTATAGGATCGATTTAATGTTTACAGTCGACGTAGTGCTCCAGTAACCTCCTGAATATACCCCGCCTCCGTAAAATCCGCCGCCCCATCCCCAGTAACTTCCGTATCCGCCATAATAGGTTGCAGGAACATAATTGCTTTCCTTATCGGTACCTGTGTATTTGAAAATAAGCACGGCATCGGCGCCAAGGCTGTCGATTTTAGCCTTCACCTGCTCAACAGTATAGGATTTGGTGGGGTTGAGGAAATCAAGGGAACCAATGCTTTTAAGCCCCATCTGTGAGAAATAACCGCACATCGACTGCTCAAATGGTTTTACATATTCAAGCTTTGCAAATTGAGGAATAACAACAACTTTTGAGATCTGGTTGTGGTCATCGGGGTTTTTCCAGCTGGTCATCGAAATGGGAGAGCTGCACGAAATAAGGAGCACCAGGGTAATGATACCGGGGATGCCCGCAAAAAATGACAGTTTTTTCATAAGCTACAATTTGACACTTTTCGTTACTGATTATTCTTTATAGAACGTATTTAAATTGCCGAAATAATATTCATCCCAGCCATTCACAAAATCCTTGTATTCCTTATCGGGAATATTTGTATGCCTCAGTTCTGCGGATGTACCTTCTCCCTCGGCATGCAGTATGATGGTGACAAGGGATTCTTCCGGCTGGCCGTCGAAATACCATTGCTGGACTATCTTCCGGCCTTCCTCGAACTCGAGGTTTTTCCCCACTATGCTCCCATCCCAGAGTGAAAACTCCGAGCCCGGCTCCGTCGACATGACTGCCGGCTCGCCTGTCCACAGCTGAAGGGTGATAGGGTTGGTGAGGGCCGCATATACATCATGCGGCGGTGCGGGGATATGGTAATATTTCTTGAAATCTTTCATGGTACATTGGGTTTTGAGGTTCAAGCTTGCTTCCCGTTACATCAAAGATAATTAAAATTGATGAAAATCCTATTTTACTCTACGATCAACGTCTGGATGGAATGCGGCAGGCTTGTCGTTTCTGCTGCCTGGCCCGAGATCCATAAACGGTACTGGATTTTATCATTGCTTTGGTTCATCACGATCACTGCAATTTTCCCGTCGGTGTTAAGGAAAGCTGTCGTCAATAACTGTCCGCGGCTTGAGGCGCTGATGATCCGTTTTGCACCGGGGCGGATGAACTTCGAGAAATGGCCTATATACCAGAAGGAGCTCAGGTAATACAGTTCACCGGTTTTGGTGTTCGCATGGACCGGGGCAAAACACAGGTTCTGTACATGATTGGGGCCTCCTGTTTCATCCAGCAGTATGTTCCAGTCGGACCAGCCCACGGTTCCGTTGTTGAAATCATTGATCATCGAGCGTCCGTATACCTCCCCCCATTTCCATTCATTCATTTTACTGAACGTGAAACTCTCGGCGCAGCCTTCGGTGAAGATCAGGTGTGTGTTTGGAAAGGCCTCAGCGACACGTCTGACATTATCGAAGATCTTCCCTCCGCCGGTCCAGTCCTCGTACCAGTGAAACCCTATGCCCCAGACGTATTTCGCAGCTTCGGGGTCGCCCAGTATGGTGGCGGCCCTTTGGTAAATGAGGTCGCGGTTGTGGTCCCAGGCGATTAGTTTTTTGTCACCCAGGCCGGCCTTTTTTAATGCGGGACCGAGAAAATTCTTTATATAATCCCTTTCCTCTTCGGCAGTAAAGATGCATGATTCCCATATCTGTTTGGCCATGGGTTCATTTTGGACAGTGATCCCCCATACAGGGATACCTTCTGCCTCATAAGCCCTGATAAACTTCACAAAATAATCGGCCCAGATCTGGTAACACGATGGTTTAAGCTTGCCCCCGTGCAGCATATCGTTATTGTCTTTCATCCAGGCAGGAGGGCTCCAGGGGCTCGCAAACAACGTAAGCTTTCCACCTGCAGCAGCTATGGCCTGTTTGATGAAAGGTATGCGGAATTCCTTGTCGTGGGTGACACTGAATGATTTCAAGGCGATATCATCCGCATTCACATATGTATAACTGCTGCTCGAAAAGTCACAGCTGTGGATGCTGGTCCGCCCCAGTGTATACCCTATGCCTTTAACCGGGTCAAAATAGTTTTGCAGGATCTCTTTCTGCCTTTCCGGGGGCATTTTTGCAAATGTCTCGGCTGAAGCATCGGTCAAAGCACCTCCGATACCTATCATTGTCTGAAATGCCTTTGAAGGATCCACAAAGATACAAGGCTGGGTTTCCAGGGGCTGGCCAGAGGAAGCCATATGCAAGGTGTCGGTTATGCTGAGCTTATATTTCGTATTATCTGCCGTGGTGTAAACTATTACTTTCCCTGAATGCAACACAAGCGGTTTAAGCGAAGGGCCCACGGCATAAACACTATAAACCAGCAATAAGGAGATCCCAGGTAAAAGAAACAATTTTTTCATATAAATGGTTTAAATGTTACTGGATGATAAGTTTTGTGCGGTATACCATACCTGATATTTCAACCTCTAATACATAAAATCCTTTGGGCAAATCCCCAACATATACTTTTTGTGTCCCTTCCGATGCTGATAATTCCGTCTTCCTGGCAATCATCCCGTTCATCGTGCGAAACAGCAATGTTTTTCCCAGCCTGGATGCCGAGGGCACTTCAATAGTAAATTCATCAACGGCCGGATTGGGGAAAACAACGATCCCCTGCTCTTTCAAACCGGCAATGCCATCGCTTTTCTCAGTGAACCTGAACCAGTTCATATTGAACTCGGGCTGTAGGATTTTCACCCTTAATCTGCTGTTCCCCTCGTTGAGGGTGATTTCTGACGTTATGGTTCTCCATGTTTGCCAGCCCCCGGTGACCGGGATATTGAGCGTGCAGGAATTCAGCACGGTCCCGTTTTCATTCAGCTGCTGGATCTGTATTATTCCTGCATTGCTGTAACAGGCGATGCGTGCTTCCAGGGTATATTTGGAAGTTTTTTTAACCCTGATAATATAGTCGAGATAGTCTCCTGTACTGGTATACCCAACATCCTGCCCGCCGCCCACATCAGTGGTTGTTTCAAGCTGTAAGCCCTGGTTAAAGCTGAATGCCTCTGCTTCGATTTTTCCGGGGATGGCCAGGTGTACAGGCAAATTGTTTTTCACCGGGAGGCTGCTGAAGTTTTCAAGCACTGAACTGTCGGTGGCTATGATGTGTCCCCCCGAATAAGAAAGCAATATCGTATCACCGTCATATATCTTTTCACCCAGGCTCAGAAGGAGAAGGGATGGGTTGGTGGTGCTCAACACCAGGCTTGTAATGCCTGCAGCGGTTCCATTCACAGTGCAGCTGAACCCGTCGGCAGAAACAGAAGAGGCGGTAAGCATTTTATTGAAATTTACATTGATCTGCTCAGTTTCCATGAATGTTTCCGCTGAGACGGCTTTCAAAGGGACCTCTGAAAGTTTTTTACTAAGTGTGAATCCAAGGAACCCGAAGTTTATCCCTCCCTTTTCAAAAAACATCCTGAGTTTTTGAACACCTTTATAAAGAACAACATCATTGATCGTAAGATTGTTCCAGGTTTGGTATCCCCCGGTTGATGGCGCTGACTGTGTCCCGCTGATGTCACCCTGGTTGACTGTAAGTTTTATTTTGGAACCCGATAACCCTGCATAACGCAGCCTTATATTATATGCAGCTGTGGAATCAACCACCAGGGTATATTGAAGCCATTCGCCGTCGTCGTTCCAGCCGACGTCGTACCCGTTGGAAGAAGCATCCTGATCGGAGGACAACTCTATATCAACCCCGTCGTTCCTGAAGCTGTAGCCCTTATTCCATACGTTGCCGCTGCCTGTGCTTACATTGGGATTAGAAACATCGGTATCAAAATACGCAATCCTGAAACGCCCCAGGTCATAATCGGCAGCATGGACGATACCGGGGGCATGCTGATCGGCAAAAGGTTTTGTGCTGGAGTCGTTTACCTGCCTGAACATGGCGTCTATTATGTCTTTATGATATGTACAGTATTCGGCTTTTGCATTTGAGGCCATCTGCATCAGGGTATAAAATGCAAACCCCTGCGATGGTTTAGTGCCCCCGTTATTCCAGTAATCGAGAAGGGTTTGATATTCGGCCGTTTTAATAATGGTGATAGGGCCCACCACCGAGTTGACCTTTTTCAGGGGCCACCAGGCCCAGCCAATACTGTTTCTTTCGGCTAACTGTATGGCTTCGGTAAACCACGTATTTGAATTCTCTCCCGATTCACCCATCCAGAGCGGGATGTTATACTGGTCCCTGATATTAAGCATGCCCTGAATGGAGTTCTGATCATTGGAGCTCCAGTATTTATGAAAGCTCACGACCATATTATTGTCCCAGGCAGGGAATATCCCGTTGTAATTCCCGCCCCAGCAATTCCCTTCAATAATGATGAGGTGGCGGGCATCAACTTTCCTGATCGTGTCGGTGATGCTGACCAGCAGCTGGCGCAAAGGTATATTGGTCGTTTCAGAGCATCCGTTCAGGTTGGATCCTGTGAAATTCCAGTTGGGTTCATTTAAGAGATCATATCCCCCAACCCAGGGTTCATTTGCATAGCGCCCGGCAAGTTTTTTCCAGAGTGCAATGGTCTTTTGCCTGTTTGCCACGCTCTCCCAGAGGGATAAATTAGCCGGGTTTCCGTCGCAGATGGCATAATCATGCCCCTGTCCGCCGGGCGCGGCATGCAGGTCGAGGATAACATACATATGCCTGGCCGAACACCATTTTACCAGGCTGTCGGTTAAAGCAAAACCTTTGTCGAGCCAGGTTTGCTGCCCCACAACTGGCTCCTGCTCTACAGGCAGGGTAAACAGGTTATAATGCATCGGGAGCCTTACAGAATTAAACCCCCAGGCCCACAGTGAATCAATATCCCTTTTTGTACAATGGTTGGCATGCCAGGCATCATAAAATGCGTCGGTATTAGCGGCCCCGATGAGATCGCTGATTTTCGATTTTATCTCCCATTGCGCGCTGGCGAAACCTCCCATTTCCATCATATAAGGTTCCTGGAGCATCCATCCCCCCAGCCCCATGCCTCTTAAAATGACCTCATGGCCGTTGTTGTCTGTGATTCTCTTCCCGCTCGTTTTAAGGAACTGTGCGGATGACGGAAGGGTAACAATAAGCAATAGCAGTGTTACAAGTAATAGTTCAGGCTTTTTCATTTTGGTTAAAATAGGTATCAGATTCCTGACCGGGATACCCGCTTACCAGGTAATGGAAACAACAGAGTATCCCGGGATGGAATAAGCAAAGTTCTTCACGCCCTGTTTGACAGAGAACGTTGTAATGGAGGAACTGTAATTTGTCACGACCAGGGCCTTGGACCCATCCGGATTTTTAAACGCGACGGCCCCGATATTGTTGAGGCCGGTAGGGACATTGATCGATATCCTTGAAGCGCCGGGCCTCACAAACCGTGAGAAATGAATGATCGAATAGTAATCCTCATTATAAGTAACCAGCCCGCTGGAGGTATTGACAGTAACCACACCCCGGCATGTCGAAGAGTTGTTTTCATGAGGCGCCCCGTTCTGATCCAGGGCAAGGTTCCACATCAATGCACATTTCGACCAGTTGGTAGTTGTGCCTATGAAAATGTTCTTCATATTCCACATCAGGTTGTCGGAGAAGTTCGGGGCCCAGGTTCCTCCAGAAATTTCAGTAAAATACAATCCTTTGCCGGGGAAGGCGGTGTGTACCGAACTCATCGCCGAAACATCGCCGCCATAGCCATGAAATGCCGAACCTGAAATATACTGGCTTGCCCCTGCATCATTAAGGATGGAAATGGAATAGATGATATTGTCCCAGTTATGGTCATAGATGATAATTCTCGTGGAAATGCCGGCCGATTGGAATTTCGGTCCGAGGTGGTCTTTAATAAAAGCATCCTGTTCACTTGACAGCATGCTCATGCAGGGGTAGGAAGCCGTTGAATACAGGGGTTCGTTCTGGGGTGTGATGGCCGAGATGGTGATGCCCTGGCTTTTCATTGCCTGGATATATTTCACAAAGTAATCGGCATACACATCATAGCAGTTTGTTTTCAGGCTTCCGCCTATCATGTTCCCGGTGGTTTTCATCCAGGCCGGCGGGCTCCAGGGAGAACCAAGGAGGGTGACCGAGGGGTTCATCTTCAGGATCTCTTTCAGCATGGGGATCACATCCTCTGTATCCCTTGACATGGTGAAATGCTGAAGGGTGTAATCGGTTTGGGCCGAAGTTTGCAGGTCATCGTAGGAATAAGTTGAAACTGAAAAATCAGAAGCGCCGATAGACAGGCGCATGAAGGAAATACCCGCCCCGTTAACCGTATCAAATAATTTCGTAAACACGGTCTGCCTTGCGCCATCGCTCAGCTTTTTATGGAAAAGGTAAGCCGATGATCCGGTCAGCGCTGCCCCAAAACCTTCTATGGTCTGGAGCAGCGTTGCCGTATCAACAGTAATTACCGGCCAGTTGGTTGAACCCTGTGACCTGATTGGCAGATCCGCTTCCCTGTTAAAGAGTTTGGATTTATCGCCTTTGGTAAGCCACACTTTTGCCGCTACTGAGTCAACCGGGCGTGGCGGTATGGGTTCGCTCTGGCTTTTACTTTTGCAATTCAGCAGTAAAAACAGGGTTCCCAGGAACAGTAACGGTAAAAATTGTGCAAGGTTCTTCCGCATGGTCAAACAAATATTAATATCCGGGATTCTGGACAAGCTTTGAGTTCTTGTCCATTTCCGATTGTGGGACAGGCCATACCAGCCTGTTTTGTGTAAGAGTATATCCTATCTTCTGTCCGGTAGGGCCTACCGCGTTGTTCATTACATCTATGGCCTTGCCTGTGCGTTTGAGATCGAACCAGCGGTGAGCTTCGTAGGCAAGCTCAAGCCGGCGTTCTTTAGCGATGGCATTGCGCATGGCATCCTGTGTGCTGGCTGTTGTATTCGCCAGCTTTGCCCTGGTCCTGATCTGGTTGACTATAGCGGCAGCCCCGGCTACATCGCCGTTTTCGTTCAGGGCTTCGGCTTTCAGGAGAAGTACATCCGCAAGGCGGTAGAAAATATAATTCTGGTCACTCCCGACTGCGAAATTCCTCCATTTGTTGATAAACGGGTAATGGTTCTGGGGATAATTGGGATCAGACCATTTGCCTGTCACATCAAGAAAGATCATGGAAGCATTTTTACGCAGGGTATCACCTTCGGAATCGAAAGCAAATACAAGGTCATTAGCAGGAAGATTAAACTTTTTCCAGTCCATTCCCCTGAAAATAGTTACACCCCAGTTACCGTCGCTTGAACCTCCCGAATAGTTGATCTCAAAGATAGATTCAGCGCAGTTCCTGTGCTGGTTATCCCAGAGATCATTATATTTGGGCATGAGGCTGTATCCGCCCGAAATAACGGCATCACAATACTGTGAGACCTTGCCCCAGTCGTGGGGGTCCTGGGTTGCATATACATAAGCAAGCAGGGTATTCACTGCGCCTGTAGTCACATACCCTTTGTTAACTGCGGTTGCAGGCACCCTTGCCAGGGCAGTTTCAAGATCTTTGATGATCTGGGCAAAGATCTTGTCTTTCGAAGTCCTGGGCGGGAAGAGGAGAGGATAGATCTCTTCAAGATTGCTTGCGCTGATGCTGGTAACTTCTTTCAGCTGAAGCGGCACATCGCCCCAGAGCTGGACCAGCTGGAAGTACATGAAAGCCCTGATAAACGAGGCTTCGCCGATGATCTGTCTCCTCCGGGACTGGGTGAGTGAAGAGTCCGGGCATGAATTTGTATTGTTGATGACTGAGTTTGTTTTACCAATGGTAGAATAGAGGTAAGCCCAGTCACGGCTTACATTCGTGTTGAGAGCATCGAGTTTGAGATCATCGATCTGGAAATTGGCCGGGTTATCGCCGCCTGAGTAAGCATCATCCGACTGGGCATCGCCATTCACGAAATAATCAAGCTGGTAGTATTCGTTCTTGAAATCGCCGTAGGCGCCGGCCAGGGCTGCTTCAACCTCCCCGGAAGTTTTATACAATACCGAATCGCTGCTGTTGTTTTCCACTGCGATCCCCTGGGAGACCGGCTGCAGATCAAGGAATTTTTTGCAGGATTGAAAGGAGACTGCTGCCAGTATCAATATGGAAATAATGAATATCTTTTTCATATACTAAGAATTAAAATTCAACATTTATTCCGGCAATCAGTGATATCGCCTGGGGGTAGGTGCCGTAATCGATTCCCATTTCTGTGGCACTGTTACCGTAAGCATTCACTTCAGGATCGAAACCCGAGTACTTGGTGAGGGTAAGCAGGTTCTGCCCGGTTACATAGACAGAAAGCTTGGGAACGCCTTTCTTCTTTTTCACATTTTCAATAACCTTGTATGAGAGGGTGACTGATTTTAATCTCACATACGATCCGTCTTCAATGAACCTGGAGGAATTTTTCACATTATCCATATTCCCGTTGCCAACGACTTTAGGTATGTTGGTGATGGTGTTGGTGGGTGTCCAGCGGTCCATTACGATGGAGGACTGGTTCTTTGAATCGAACATGCCTTCCAGGTCGATACGGGTGGCATTATAAATCTGGTTCCCGTAACTGCCCTGCACAAACACTGAAAGATCAAACCTCCAGTAGCTGAAAGTATTGGTGATCCCGAAAATGTACTTGGGCTGGGCATGCCCTATCACGGTGCGGTCGCCCGGGTCGAGGATCCCATTTCCGTTGACATCGGCGTATTTGATCATGCCGGTTTTAGGGTCAACGCCTTCTGATACATAACCATAAAATGTACCAAGGGGCATCCCTGCCTTTACGATAGCCACATCCTGGTTATTGCTGTAGATCCTGCCAAAATAATAGACATCGGTGTATTTCAGGCTCTTGACCATATTACGGTTGAGTGAAATGTTGAAATCGGTGTTCCAGCCGAACTTACTTGCGAAATTGACTGTATGCAGGTTAAACTCCAGCCCCTTGTTCTCGATGGTTCCGGCATTGGTTTGCATGGTCGTGATCGGCAATGAAGCGGGCAGCTGAACATTCAGCAGTACATCATTGGTTAGTTTGTAATAAGCGTCGACATTCAGGACGACCCTCGAGTTGAACATTGAAAGATCGATCCCGAGGTTTGTCTGGCTGGTGGTCTCCCATTTCAGGTCGGGATTCCCGTAGGTTACCTGCACGGCAGAAGGACCCGATAAGGGATTGGTTGCAGTGCGGCGGTAATAGCTTATAAGCCCGTAGCGTGCATAATTCGGGATGCCTTCCTGGTTACCGTTCTTTCCCCAGCCTCCCCTGATCTTAAGGTCGTTGATGAGTGTAATGCCTTTCCAGAAGTTTTCGCCGGAGATCCTCCATCCTGCCGAGAATGCAGGCATGGTCCCCCAGGGATTTGCGAGCTTGGAGGAGCCGTCGCGGCGTACGCTGACAGTAAGGTAGTATTTGCTTGCATAATCGTAAGTGGCCCTGCCGAAAAACGAAGCGAGGGCCCATTGCTGGATATCGGTTGAAGCCGAAACGGTGTTTGCCGCATTAAGCGTTGTTACCGAAACATTGGAAGGAAAATCATTCCCCCAGATGTAAGAATCATTGTAATTGTATTTCTGCTGACTGGCTCCCAGCAATGCCGAAAGTTTATGCTTTCCCCATTGTTTGTTGTAATTCAAGGTGTTTTCCCACAGCCATGTAAGGGCATGGCTTTTGTCGGCCTGGCCTACGCCGTTTTGCTGACGACCGTAATTGGTGCGGAAGGGATCAAGGTAATAATCCCACTGGTGGCTGGTGTAATCGATACCGAAATTCGTTGTAAATGTAAGGCCTTTGATAATGGTTGCGGTGATGTTGAGGTTCCCGAAAACCCGGAAGTCGATAGCTTTCTGGTCAGGCCCTTCCATATAGGCTATGGGGTTTTCCCATGAAGGCTGGAAAGGGTTAGGGTCAAACTGGCCGCTTCCGTCGCTTTTGTAAACATTCAGGAACGGCGGCGTGTTCAGGGTGCTCATGATAACACCTCCACGGCCTGAACTGGCATTGTCGGGGGTATCCTGGGTTTTGGAATAGATCATGTTCACATTGGTCGAGGTCTTCAGCCAGGACCTTAATTCATTATCAAGGTTGATCCTGAAGTTGATCCTGCTGAATTGTGCCGGTTTTACAATACCTGCTTCACTAAGATAGCCCAGGGAGGAATAATAGCGGTTTTTTTCGTTTCCGCCGGAAGCAGAAAGCTGGTATGACTGGTTGAACCCTGTGCCGAAGACGAGGTTGCTCCAGTCGGTATACCCGGTCCATGTAGGATCAAGGGACCCCGGTGAGATCTGGTCTATCAGGTCACGGTATTGTTTGGTGTTCAGGGTCTGGATAGGTTTCCTGAGCCAGGAGGCGCCTACGTATGTCTGGAATTTAATAACCGGCGTATTTTCTTTTCCCCTGAAGGTGGTGATCGTCACAACACCGTTGGCAGCCCTTGCCCCGTAAATGGCGGCTGAAGAAGCGTCTTTGAGAACGCTCATGGAAGCGATATCGCTCGGGTTAAGTCCCCTGATATCGGTAGTTGGCACACCGTCCACAACATAAAGGGGGTCGTTGCCTGCAAGGACCGAGGTGGTGCCGCGCACATGGACAACAATTTCCCCTCCCGGTTTTCCTGAAGGCTGCACCACGTCAACGCCTGCTGCTTTCCCCTGAAGGGCCTGTGCGGCAGAAGTGATGGGCCTGTCCTCAATATCCTTTTGATCTATTACCGAAACGGCAGTGGTAAGGTCTTTTTTAACCTGGGTGCCGTAACCAATAACGACAACTTCATTCAGGACACTGACGTTTTCATGCATTACAACATTAATGCTGCTTTGATTCTCAACCTTGATATCCTGTGAGAGATAACCAATGTAACTGAACTTCAACACCCCTTTCTCGGCATTGATCTGGTAATTTCCGTTTCCATCGGTGGTCGTACCCTTGGTCGTACCCAGCAATTGGATAGTAACGCCGGGTAAGCCGATACCATCGGCGTCGGTGACTTTACCCGTAATCAATCGGTTTTGCGCGAATACAGACAAAGACAAAACGGCGAAGAATAATAGCGTAAAATGTCTGAACATAATCTGAGTATTTAATTGAATTAATTATTTAAGGAAGTTTGTATAAAAGCAAGAGTGAGACAGTTCCCCGCTCACTCTTGCTTTTAACCTGATAATTAGTTGTTTTTAAGTTAGCGCTCAAGTACGACAGACCATGCTGATCCACCGGTATGAAGTTCGGAGATATCTACTGAAACAAACAAATATTCTTTAGTTCCTGTATTGGCATAACCCATCACCGAGTATGTATTTGTAGCTGAGCCAAAATTAGGAGGTATGGTGTTGTCGCCACCATTTTCACCACCCTTAACACCGCTGGCTACACCATTGTAACCTTTGTAGAAACCGAGGAAAGCAGCATAACCGGCACCGTTGGTCAGGGTGATAGTAGGCAGGGTTCCACCGCTACCAGGAGTAAATGTATAGGTATGGGTTGAGCAGCTTCCAAAAGCAGCTCCGGGGCTTGCAGCAATGTCAGCATCGGTCCAGCAGCCGTTCGGGGTTCCGAAATAGCCGTCGTTCCTTCCACCGCCATTAGTGGCATATACAAATGATCCGGCTGCGCCGAATGTAAAGGTATTTAATGGCATGCAGGTCCAGTTGTCGGTACCGGTACCGCTTTCCAACATAGCTTTGCTAACATGCCACCAGTCGTTTTTGCCGAGGCCTGAACCAACGAAGACTGCATAATCATCAATACGAACTTTCCAGGCTCCCCCTTGCAGGATTGCATCTGTAAGAGGTGTTGAGGAAACAAAGGCAACCATCGATGAAGAGGTGCTTCCATTCGGGTTTGTGGAGGTCAGTGTAACGGTGTATATACCATCTGTTGCATAAGTATGAACAGGGCTTGTGGCAGTTGAAGTCTGTCCGTCACCAAAATCCCATGCATAAGAAACCGCATCGGTAGAAGTATTGGTGAGTGTAATTGTGAGGCCGCTGATAGTCATTGTGAAATTGGTTGTTGGTTTCGGTCCGGGCATTGGGGGTTCGTCGGCCGGGTTGTCATAATGCATCAATACAAATCTCCAGTAACCGCCTGACTGGGCAGGATCCCACCTGTAAACGCCTTCGATGATCAGGGTATCGATTGGTCCTTCGGTCAGTTTGATGATATTATAACGAACTGAATCCAGGGGAACTTTTGTTTCAGAACCATTCCCAAGCTTAAAGAAGCCAACATAGGCCCCCAGGCCAAGTGCTGTTAAAGTTGTTCCGCCTGGCATCACTCTCATTGCATAAGTATGTGTTCCACCGCCCCATGCACTGAGGTTTTCGCCGGCCGGGCCTAACATTGAAGAAGTATCACCGCAAACAGCGGTAGGATCTGCAAAAATCCCTCCTTCACGCCAGAAATCCCCGTGAGCGTTAAATACCATTGTTCCGCCATTACGGTAGAATGTCCATTCGTCGTTAAGCTGGCAGGGACGTTTTGCAAGTTCATCATTGTCTTTGCCAACAGCCCACCATATTGTTGAATGGTCTTCGGGGCCGCACTCCAGGGGATAACGTCCTGTGGTTGTCTGGCGCAGCAGTTTCCATGTCTTGGATATTGTTCCGGCGAGTTTGGTAAGCTCGGCATTCGGGTCGGTAAGTGTAATCTTGGCCGAAAACGAGTTTTTAGTGGAGCCGTCGGTTGAAGTAGCGGTGAGCACTACGGTGTAAGTGCCGATAGCTGCATAAACATGAGACGGATTGGTCTCTGTTGATAAAGCAGAATTATCACCGAAATTCCAGGAAAGTGACGAGAAATTTGCTGATGCATTCTTAAAATTGATTTTTAGAAAATTTGACGCATCAACCGTTGATGTAAAGCTGGCGATGACGTCCGGTGTTGTTTCTTTTTTCTTGCAGGAAGCAAGAAGGACAAGGACCATTACGATCAACATCGTCCAGGAATACTTGGGAACGTTTTTCATTTTTGTTTGGATTTAAAATTAATAATCAGATTATTAAGGCAAATATAATACAGATAGGCGGGTGAAACAAACAATACTACCGTTTATTAACAATTTTTATCAGGAAAATACATAGTGTTATCAGGACACTAAGTTATAAATATTGTTAATAATTTTCCAAATATTTTATTTAAAAAAGGAAAATATTTTTCAATCAGACCTAACAATACATATTATCCACTGATTGTCAGCATGTTAGCACCATGACTTTTTTGTCTGAGAAATTAAGACAATGAAATATTTTCGGTGCATGAACGATATCCTGCCTTTTATCCTATTTTTGCCTCCACTTCATTTGTTTAAAGCAGGGTTCATCAGATATTAATAATATGCTGGGTTCAAATACAATCGGGAACCTCAATCCCCATGTTTCAGTTGATTGCGTTGTATTCGGTTTTGAGTTCGGCAGGCTCAACGTATTATTGATTGAGCGTAACATGAAGTATAAAGGGAAGAAGTTCAATGACCTCAAACTGCCCGGGGATCTTGTGCTAAAGGATGAGGACCTTGACAGGGCCGCATCCAGGGTGTTGAGGGAACTTACAGGCCTCGACAATATATATCTGAAGCAATTCGCTGCGATAGGATCCCCAAAACGGCTTAAACGGCAGGCCCGCGACATGGAATGGCTGCGCAGCATAGGCCACCCCGAGGAGATAGTGGTCACCATTGCATATTATTCACTTATAAACATTGACCAGGACAAAGCTGCCAATTTTGCCCTCCAGTCAAATTCACGCTGGTATAAAGTTTCGGAAGTTGAAGATCTGGCTTTTGACCATATCTCCATTTTGCAACAGGCACTCCTTGTGTTAAGGGCCGACCTGAGATCCAAACCCATTGCTTTTGAGCTGTTGCCGCCAAAATTTACACTGGGGCAGCTGCAGCAGTTGTATGAAGTTATTTTAGGCGTAAAGCTTGATAAACGAAATTTTCGTAAAAAAGTGGCGAACATGCCATACATCATGCCTATCAACGAGAAACAGGTTGATGTATCGCATAAACCGGCACAATATTTCAGCTTCCACCGTAAGGTCTACGAAAAAACAAACACAGCCTCGTTCTGAGGACTGCAAATCTTCAAAATCCTTATACCTTCAGGAAAATCTTCTTACTGTAAAGGAAATACAGGAAGAACCACTTGACAAGGATGATGCAGAGCTGGTAAAAAACCGGTTTAAAACTGCCGAAAGAATCTGCAAACCCGTGAATGAAGATATTGGCGATGATGCCAAAATCAAATATCCCCTGAACAACATAAATGGTAATCGGGTTTAACCCGATAACAATAAAGGGGAATGCCCATTTTTTATATCCTTTGACATCTATGACCCAATAAAAAGCACATAAAAGTAAAAATGAGATTCCCGCGGTCAGCAAAACATAGGAGCCGGTCCATAAATATTTATTGATCGGGAAAACCAGGCTCCATAACAATGCAGTTGCTATAAACGAAACACCAGCCATTACGAGGTTCCTTATCTTTTTCATTTCATGATCTCCGCCCAAAAGCCAGCGGCCGGCCATAACCCCGAACAATACGTTGGTAATGGCAGGGAACATGGTAAGGATCCCTTCGTTGTCACCATAAGTATAACAACAGAAAGATCCCGGCAAGAACCGGCGGTCGATATAACCGCAGAGGTTACCCTGCGGGCTGAGGTCATAGGCGTGGAATCCGGGCGCCGCGACCAACAGCAGAATAAGCCAGTAAATTATGAGGATGGAAGCAGCCCATACCAGCTGCCCTTTATTTTTAAAATTCATTACGATGAGGGAGGCGAAAAAATAGGTAACCCCAAACCGTTGCAATACCCCTGTATAACGCTGACCTGCGAAATCAAAGTTGAACAGCCCGTTATACACCAGGCCCAGCAAAATCAAAAGCAAAGTCCGCCTGATAATATGGTAGTATAACGTATCGCGTGAATCTCCCCGTTCGAGGCGGCGGGTTATTGATAAGGGCATTGCAACGCCCATGATAAACAGGAATAAGGGGAAAATCATGTCATAAAAGCGGAACCCGGCCCATGCGGGATGATCAAGCTGGGTTGCAAGCCGGTGGCAGAACGGGGTGTTTATAAATGTGAGCAGGGCGATGAAGAACGCATCCCCGCTTGATATCCAGAACATATCAAAGCCTCTTAAGGCATCAATGGAAACAACCCTTTGCGATTGTTTCCCGGTTTGTGGTTCGCTCATACGGATGGTTTTTATTTGTTTCAGATTTTATCGGATCCCTCGATCTCTTTGATAATTGATTCAATTTCCCCAGATGATCCCGCTGTCACCAGTTTCACCCTGTAAGGCCTGAACCCGGCAATCCCTTTGAAATACCCGCTGTACATCTTTCGCATCTCAAACACCGTAGCCCGTTCGCCCTTATAGGCAAGGGATTTCTCGAGGTGCAGCCGCAGTATCTTTATCCTTTCGTTTACGGATGGCGGAGGTAGTACGCGGCCATCCTCCAGGAATGCTTTTACTTCAGGGAATATCCAGGGATTGCCTACGGCCGCCCGGCCTATAAGTATGCCGTCAACGCCATAACGGTCTTTCATCTCCTTTGCTTTGGCTCCTGAATCGATATCGCCGTTGCCGAAAACAGGGATGATCATGCGGGGATTGTTTTTCACCCCGCCTATCAGCGTCCAGTCGGCTTTACCCCCGTAAAGCTGGGTCCTGGTACGGCCGTGGATGCTTATAGCGCAAATGCCGGCATCCTGCAAACGCTCTGCAATATCTACAATTTCAAGGTGCCTGTCATCCCATCCGAGCCTTGTCTTCGCGGTGACCGGCAGTTTCGTGGATTTCACTACAGCCCCGGCCATGGCTATCATCTTCGGGATATCCTGGAGCAGCGCCGCCCCGCCCCCCTTCATCACAATTTTCCTCACCGGGCAACCGAAATTCAGGTCAATAAAATCAGGACCCGCCTCCCCGGCAGCCTCCGCAGCTTTTATCATCGATTCAATGTTGGAACCAAAGATCTGTATGCCGAGCGGCCTTTCTTTTGGTTCAAACTGCATTTTCATCCTGCTTTTCCATGCATCACGGATAAGCCCCTCGGATGCCACGAATTCGGTGATCAGAACATCCGCCCCGTATTCCCTGCAAATGGAACGGAAAGGCGAATCGGTCACATCCTCCATGGGAGCAAGGATCACAGGAAATTCACCAACGGCAATCTGACCTATCCTGACCAAAATGTATTATTTTAGCGCAAAAATAGCTAATTCATTAACATCCGATGAAGCAAGCACTTTTTGCCAACCTTACGCCCTTCAGCCGGCTGGTCTTTGCCATCGCCCTGACATTCTCGTGTTTCATACTCCTCTTTATCTTATCCCTCCTGATCGCTATGCCGCTGTTCCATATGAACCTGGCAGGAACCCTTGATATACTGAAACAAACCGATGACCCCAGGGCCCTTGCCCTGCTGAAATATTTCCAGGTCACCCAGTCTTTCGCGCTGTTTATTGTTCCTCCCATACTTATCGGATATCTTTTTGAGAGAAATTCATGGACTTACCTTCGGGCAAATATCATGGGAACCGGAATTCTATATTTAATTGTCTTCCTTCTGATGTTCGTGTCGCTTCCCTTTATCAACTGGCTTGTTGATATCAACAAACTCATGAAACTTCCCACATTCCTGAAAGGGTTGGAGGACTGGATGAAAGCCACCGAGGAACAGGCAGGTAAACTTACCGACACTTTCCTTGCCGGGAAATCGTTTGCCAATTTCCTTTTCAACATCTTCATGATGGCTATGCTCCCGGCAGTGGGAGAGGAATTCATGTTCAGGGGGTTATTGCAGAAACTGCTTAAAGGCTGGCTGAAAAACATACATGTTGCCATTTTCGTTACGGGTTTCCTCTTCGGCCTGATGCATATGCAGTTTTACGGGATCCTGCCAAGGATGATCCTCGGTGTGATCTTCGGTTACCTTTTTTACTGGAGCGGTTCCATCTGGCTGCCGGTCTTCGCCCATTTCGTAAACAACAGCGGAGCCATTATCATCTCCTACCTTGCCAACCTTGGCATTGTGAGCCAGAAATACCAGGATTTTGGCAGCACGAACAACCTTCTTTTCATACTGCTCAGCATATTGATGACCGCTTCCTGCCTGTTCATGGTTTACAGGCGAAAACCGTTGAAATTGTCATAAAAAGCAAATGCCATGAAGGGAAGCAAACGACATATGCCGCAGAAGGGCAAACCGAAAATCTCTCAGGAACAACAGCACACTAAAGGTTCAGAAGAAAGAAAAAACACCAGGACAAAATCCCTGAAAGCTCCAGCCTCATTCTTCGAAAGGACCGATGCCTACCTTAACAAACATATGAATATCGTGCTGTGGGGAACACTTCTGGTTACCCTGGTTTTTGGCCTCCTCCTTTTCGACATAAGGTTCTCCCTCGCCGGGGATGATTCGGCATATATCGTCAGGGCCGTTGATTTTTTGGCACATTTCACCTACCCCGGGTTTTCAGGGCCGTTATATCCCATTGTTCTGAGTCCTTTCGTGGCTGTTTTCGGCATACAGGCCATTCCTCTTAAAAGCCTGTCGCTGGTATTCATTCTCGGTTTTATATTCTTTACTTATAAAGCCTTTAAAGGCAGGATATCATCCCTGCTTCTTACCGCACTGCTCATACTTGTTTCCATTAATTCATTTATCCTTTATTATGCCAGCCAAACATACAGTGAAGCCTTTTTCATGCTTATCCAGGCTCTCACTTTGTACGTGTTTTTCACCCTGTTCATTTCACAGGAACAGGAAAAATCCTTCAGGCAACTGCTAAAGCAGCATTTGATCCTTTCGGTTTGCGTTCTTGCACTCGTGACAACGCGTACCGTGGGATTATCGGTTGTCATCGTGATATCGGCCTATTTTCTTCTCAGGGCTCAATGGAAAAACCTCCTCTTTTTCATCATTTCTTTCTCTTTAGTTTTCACTTTTTTCCAGGCAGGTAAATTCATTTTATGGGGGAATTCCGAAATACATTTTACCGGGCAGTTTGAAAATTTTATCGCGAAAAATTATTATGACACCGGGGGCGGGAAAGAGGATTTCAGGGGTTTTGTCAATCGTGTGGTTGAAAATTCAAATTTTTATTTCTCTGATTCCTTGTATAGCATCTCAGGTATCCGTGAAGCCAGGGAAACAAACGAAACATATCCCATCCTCGCATGGCTGACCTGGTTGCTCCTCATTATTGCGGCCATTTTCTCTTTCAGGAAAAACAAATACCTGTTCTTCACCGGCCTGTACACAGTCACCTTCATTTTCGTCACTTTTCTTCTTACCCAGACAATCTGGAGGCAGAGCAGGCTCATTATACCATACTTCCCGTTGATGCTGCTCATGGTACTTTCACTTTTCTATTCCCTCTTAAGTTATTGGCGGCTCAGGAAGTTTCAATTTCTTTTCCCGGTTCTTGTCGTCTTGCTGTTCTCTTTTGAAATCAAAACAACGTCGGGGGAAGTCAGTAAGGCAAGGCAGATCGAAGGGAAGTATTATGGGCTTACGCCCGATTGGGAAAACTATTGCAGGATCAGCGAATGGGCGGCAGACAACCTGCCCAGGAACGCGTTTGTTGCGTGCAGGAAACCGTCAGTTTCTTTTATTTATGGAAAAGGGAAGCGTTTCTTTGGTATCACCCGCATCAATACAATGCCGGGGGATTCACTGATGCAGGCCGGCGCCCAGGAAAAGCTGCAGTATTACTACATTTTAACATCCTCGATTGACAACCATCCGGTTTCGCCCGTCTTATCCCTTGTATTAAAGAGCAACCTTGCAGCATTCGGAATGATCAATGAATCCAATTTGCTGAGAAACCCGTTCTACGTTATAAAGCTTCCCGAAAGTATAAAAATCAGGGCTATGGAGGAACTTAAAAAGTACAGGATCCCTGGTACCGGGGATATTGATACCCTGAAATCCTGGCTCCCAAACCACAATTCTGTTATCTCCTTCGTTTATCCCGACTCCCTGCTGAACTTTCTGAAAAGGGCAGGGGTGACCCATGTGATCACTGCCAACCTGAGGGCCGATGCTGCCGAGAATAACGGGATTACCGCCAGTACTGTTGAACGTTTCATGGCCCTCATCAAATTCAAATACCCCGATATACAAACAAAGGTTACCCAGGTGGGATCAGATGATAATGAACCTGCAGTGCTGTACCGGATAAATTATGATAAGGCTGTATCCCGGATACCTCAATAAAAAGAGATAACTGGATAACTGGATCAGGGCTTCTTCAGAGCTTTCATCAGTTCATCGCGGTACACCAGGCCAATGGGTATGCTGGTCCCTGAAATATGCAGGCGGTTCCCTTCAATAAATCTGATGCCGACAAGCGGTACTATAAATGATTTATGCACCCTGATAAACTGCAGGGAGGGCAATTGTTCCTCTATGTTTTTGAAGGTTTCATGTACAAGAAGGGTTTTAGCGGCAGTATGCACTTTCACATAATCCCCCGTAGCTTCAAGGTACAGGATATCCGAAAAATTCACCTTATGCACTTTTTTATCGGCACGGAGGATGAGGAAGCCCTGGTTCTCTTTCTCCTCACCCGCATGCAAGCTGTTTACCTGCATCAGGTATCTCGCCCGGTCAAAGGCCTTGTTGACGGCTTTCAGGAAACGTTCAAAAGAGAATGGTTTCAGGAGGTAATCCACCGCTTCAGCTTCGAATCCTTCCACGGCGAATTCGGAATATGCTGTTGTAAAGATCACCATGGGCGGATGGCTGAGTGAATTAAGGAAACGTATCCCTGAAATAACAGGCAGGTTGATGTCAAGAAAGATCAGGTCCACATGGGAGTTCCGTATAAGGCCTGAGGCCGAGAGCGCATCCCCGAAAATCCCCGCCAGGTCCAGTGCGGGAACATCGGCAATGTATTTTGCGAGGACTTCCTGCGACAGGGGCTCGTCTTCAATGACCAGGCAGCGGAGCTTTTTCATCCATCGGAATATTTAAAATAACAGTAAAACGCTCTGCATCATGGCTTATTTTAAGCTCATGATCCCCGGGGTAAAGCAGCTCAAGGCGGTTGCGAAGGTTCACAAGACCAATCCCCCGGGATTTGCGGGATACATCATTAGCAGAAACACCCATATTATTTTCAATGCAAGCCTGCAGCCTGTTTCCCGAAATACTGATCAATATCCTTGCGAACACCGGCCCTGCAGCCCCTTTGATCCCATGTTTGAAACAATTTTCTATCAGGGGGAGCAGGAGCAGGGGAGCGACCTGCCAGCCGGCAGTTTCAGCAGGCAATTCAATTTCAATGGCCGCCGACTTGCCGGCCCTGAGTTTCTGAAGTTCCACATAATCGTTCATTGCCGGGAGTTCCTTTGAAAGATCAACCCGCCCGGCGGAAGTCTCATACAGCACATACCTGAGAAAATCGGAAAGCCGGAGCACAAACTCGGGGGCTTTGCCTGAGTTTTGCAGCACAAGGGAGTATATGCCCGCCAGGCTGTTGAAAAGGAAGTGTGGGTTGACCTGGTTTTTCAGGGCATCGAGACGGGTTTCGGCGTTCTCTTTCTCAAGTTTCGCCAGCTCGTTCCTGGCCTCCATAAGCATGAACCAGCCCCTGGAAAGTTTGAGCAATGTGGTAATCCCGGTGAATACCAGGCTGAATTTAAGAAGGTCGCCGAACTCGTAATATGAAATGAAATAGTACCCAGGCAGTATAATATCGGTTAGTTTTGAAAATGTGAGGATGTTCAGCAAGGCAGTTGCAACTATACAGGCAAGCAGCAGGATGGAATAAAGGAAATACATCTTCCTGCTCAGGAAACGGGGGATCAGTAGCAGGAGGTTAAGGTAAACCCCGGGTAGCAGGCTTGCAATAAATATAAGGGTATATACCAGGTCTATCTTCTGGAAAACAGCAGAAGTGGCGAATATCCTCAGCAGGACATAATACGCAAGAAGCCAGAAAAGCAGGTGTTGTAAAAACCTGCTCCTGGCTAATTTCATTACTGCTTTCGGCTTCTTCATGATTTCTTCCTCAGAACAAAGGTATAATCATTCTTGTTATCTTTAAATGCGGCGGGGTCATTACCGTATTTGTCAATGAATTTCTGCAGCTCAGCCGTTGGTGCGGTCAGGATCACCTGGAAATTATCCGGATTTTTTTCATCCAGATCATACGGTATCCTTTCATGCGCGATCCTGATCCTGTTCTCATTGAAGAGTTTTATAAGCCATTCCTCGTTATACCAGTTGATGGTGATCTGCTTGTTTGCCAGCTCAACCCTGGCCAGGGTATGGGCAGGGATCATATGCATTACCGCCAGGTCCTGTCCCTGCATGTCGGGGAGGTAAAAATCGAGATAAAGCTGGTTGTTAACGGTGAACAGGTGTGCAAGGAACTTTGAAGTCCCATTCTTATCGGTGAATTTAATGTCATAGGCATTGCCGTTCTGTTCAGGCTTGAATATTCCGGCAAATCCTTTGTGCTGGCTTATCTCCCAGGTCGAAGAATCCTTACCCTGCCAGTTCCCGAGCAGTTCAGGTTTATAAATAACATCCTTTTCGGTATAAAATGGATGTAGGGATTTTACGAGGCAGCTGCTCGTCGTGATTGCGATGAGGGCTATCAGAATTATCAGTTTTGTTTTCATGGTGTTCGAATTTTGATACAAAGGAAGCATGCCGGCCCTGCCGAAAAAAATTATTTCGTCGAACAGCATAAAAAGTTCGACAAACATTCAGGGCCATGGTATATAATTTTATGCAGCGTTCAATTGACTTATTTGAATATCCGATTATCTTTGTTTGATGAACAGGTTTTTCGAACATCTTCCGGGAAGCAACCTCAGCCCTTTCGATATTCTTCTGCTTGTTCTGTATGCCTCCACAAGCCTGGGGATAGGCTTGTATGCCTCAAAGCGCAAATCCGATTCCGATTTCATGATTGCCGGCCGCAGCATAGGCATCATAGGTTTTGTGACCTCCGTTGTGGCCAGCTACATAGGAGGGGCAGCGCTCGTAGCCTATTCAGCCTATGTATACCGTTTCGGGATATCGGCCTTTGCCGTCTTCATCGGTACTGCAATCGGCTTCCTGGTGTTCATCCCGTATGGGCTTAAACTCAGGAAATTCAGCGGGGAGAAGCAATTTTTCACACTTTCCGACTGGTTTTATTTCAAGTTCAACAAGAAGACCGGGCTGGCTTCGGCTATTATACTCCTGATCGTTTATTCAGGTATGCTTTTAAACCAGTTTATTGCCGGAAGCAGCCTGCTGGCCAGCATCAGCGGATGGTCATATGAAACCGGACTGATACTGAGCGCCGCGCTGATCATTACATACCTCCTGGCCGGCGGGTTCAGGAGCGTGATACGGACCGACATCTTCCAGTACATGGTCCTGCTGGTCATCATCATCCTGATCGCTTCGGTGATTTTCAGGGATAAACGTGACTTTGCCGTTGAACTGGTTGATTTTTCGAGGATGAACCTGGGGATGACCGTCGCCTTTACGGCTTTCGGGATCTTCATTATTTTCCAGAGCGCCGAATACTGGCAGAGGGTTTACGGGGCGCGCTCCGACCGTATCGTCAGGAACGGCTTTATCCTCTCTGCCATATTCACTGTGATAACCGGGATCGCCATCACCATGGTCGGGCTTGCCGCGCACAGCCACCTTTCGGGTATTGAAGCCAAGGATGCTTTTGCCAAAGGCCTCACCCTCCTGCTGCCGCGCAAACTCCTGGGCGCTTCCCTCATCATGATCTTCGCCGCCATCATGAGTGCCGCTGATACACAGATATTCGTTTTGGCTTCTTCTGTGGCAGTCGACTGGTACGACAAACTCTCAGGAAGAAAATCAGATGACAAACGGCGCATGCTCATCACAAGGCTTGGTATCATAGGGTTTACAACCCTGAGCTGCCTCGGGGCTTTTTTCCTGAGGGACCTGGTGGCCGTCATCATCTTTATCACAGGAATAGGCTTTACCATCATCCCTGCCTCGGTGGCATCCTTTCACTGGAAGATAAGCAGCACGGCCGCCCTCGCCAGCTTTGCCAGCGGCATTACATATATTTTTATTCTCATCGGTATCGCGCTTTTCCAGGGTAATCCCAAGGAATTCTTTAAAGACAATGCCGACCTGGCTATTTTATCGGTATTTGTTTCAGCCCTGACTTTGTTCATTGTCAATTTATTTTCTAAAAAGCGCGCTTCATGAAAAGACATTTGCTCCTGGCAATTTTAATCCTTTCATTTTTCGCTTCGCGGATGAGTTTTGCCCAGGCTGATACGACCCTGCATCCAAAGGAAAAACGAAAGAAAGGATGGGTGCCCTCCCCCTTGCCGGTAATAGGTTATGATGCCGACCAGGGCTTGCAGCTTGGGGCCCTTTGCCAGCTTTACGATTACGGTGACGGTTCAATATATCCCAATTACAGGCATACCATATATGCCGAGGTCTCTTTTTTTACAAGGGGAAGCTCGGTGTTCGAACTTTTTTATGATTCCAAATACCTTATCCCCGGGAATATCCGCTTCACGGGAGATATTACCTACCTGCCCGAAAGGGCCCTCGACTTTTACGGTTTCAACGGGTATGAAGCAAACTATGATCATTCTTTCGAAGTACAGGGGAGCCCCGACTATATCTCAAGGGTATATTATCGCTGCCAGAGAAAGCTGTTCCGTGTGCTGGCCGATTTCCAGGGCCCCATCCTGGGCCAGAAATTACGATGGCTGGCCGGGGTCAATTTTTTCGATATCCGGATGTCGACTGTGGATATCAGCAAGATCAATGCAGGCAAAAAGGAAAGCAACCAGCTTCCCGACACCGCTTTATTATGGGATAATTATGTTAAGTACGGACTGCTGAACCCGGCGGAAGCAAACGGAGGATCGCTTACTTTCCTGAAAATGGGACTTGTGTATGACACCCGCGACAACGAGCCGGCCCCTAACAAAGGGATATGGTCGGAAGTCGTCGTGATGGCGGCGCCTTCTTTCCTGGGCAACTCTCCTTATGCCTTCGTGAAACTGTCGGTAACCCACAGGCAATTCTTTTCGCTCATTAATAAATATCTTGTCCTTGCTTACCGCCTGAATTACCAGGGAACCATAGGGGGAACATCTCCTTATTATATAGATCCCTATATGTTCTCTTCATGGTCTCTTTCAACAAAGACCGACGGGCTGGGGGGTGCCAGGACCATCAGGGGTATCCTTCGCGACCGGGTTGTAGGTGACGGCGTGGCCCTGGCAAACCTGGAGGTTCGCTGGAAATTCTGGAGGACGCATTTTCTTAAACAAAACATATGTTTCGGACTGGTCGGTTTCCTTGACGGGGGAATGGTAGTGCAAAACCGGAAAGTCTATTCAAACCTGGTCCCGGCAAACCTGCAGTCGACGTATTTCAAATCTTCGGCCGACAGGATGCATTTCGCCGGCGGGTTTGGGTTGAGGATCGCCGATAACGAGAACTTCATTCTCACGATCGACTATGGGTTCCCGTTTAATACCCAGGACGGCAGCAGCGGGCTATATGTAGGTATAGGACATATGTTCTGAGCCGTTTGCAGGCCGAACCGCTTGCTGACCCTGGAAATTCTGCCTTAAATTAACCCCGATATATCAATCCAACGAAAAATTTCGGCATGATCAATTATTATAAAAAAATTATCATAAATGTTGGAAACAGTCTAATTAAAAACTACATTTGTTGTCATTAATCAAAAATCTAGAAACACAACGTATTATGAAATCAGCAAAAATCCAGATAATCCTTTTTGCCTTGTTTGTTTTTACAGCAGGCATGGCAGCCATGGCACAGGAAAAGAAAGCAGCTGTTCCCAATGACCAGGTATGGCTTCAGAAATTTGTCGGCCGATGGACCGCAAAGGTTGTAATGACCGATGATAAAAAACAATCCCTGACTTTCACAACCCAAATGAATTATTCATCCGTGGCTGATGGCACAGGTGTTTACGGTACCGAATCTGCTGATGACCCAAAATTAGGAAAATTGCGCGCTTCCTATCTTTTGGGCTACGACCCTTACGAGAAAAAGATCCATTTCTATGCCGTAGTTAACATGGGTGTTTGTCATGACCATGATTGTACCTGGAAGTCACCCGACCATCTTTATATGGAGCACAACAGTATGAGGGACGGGAAGGCCTTTAAGGAAGCTATTGATATTGTATTTAAAGACAAAAACACCATCGATTATTCGGAAACTGATTTCCTGGCAGGGAACATCATTGAAACCGACAAAGGGATCTTTAAGAAAGCAAAGTAGAGCTTCAAAACATACTATTACACCGGGCTGCTTGCAGCAAGCAATATCAATCACTAAATTGCAGGGGTTTTCGTGAAAGCCCCTGCAATTATTTTTATGGCGAACAATTCATTGAATCTGCGGAATATCGCTCTATGGTTTACAGCCGTTCTGCTCATAATTTTATTGATATGCCTTATGTTGCGCAACCCTGTCCTCAGGGCCGTTGTGGGATCGGGAATAGCCCGCTTCAATGAAGGATATAATGCCGATCTGAAGATCAGCAAAGCCAAATTTGAAGGAGTCTCCACAATTTTCCTTACCGGTTTTAGCCTGAAAGCTTTAACGGCTGATTCACTGTTAAGGATCGACACCCTGGTTGTTACAATAAGCCCATGGAAACTTCTTGCAGGAAGGTTGAATATTTCTTCGGTGGAGATCCGTACCCTTTACCTGATGGTGAACCGAAAAGACAGCCTTACCAACTACGCTTTCCTGTTTCGGTCAAAACGGCCCCATTCGGTCGACACTGGCGGTTCGGCAACACAAAGCGGGGATTCGGCAGGAGGTTACGGTAAAACAAACTATTCCGAAACGGCGAATCGTATCTTCCGCTGGGTTTTTGACAAGATCCCCGGCGAAACCGATATCAGCAACCTGAACATCAGGAGTACTACCGGTTCCCACCAGGTGCTTGTTCACCTTGAACGGTTTTTAGTTGAGGACCATGCCTTCTCAACGAGTATAAGGATCAGGGAAGATTCCTCGGAGGCCTTGTGGAAGGCATCTGGACGGCTTGACAGCCGGAACCGCTTGATGGAAGCCGTTCTGTCATCCGCAGTCAACAAGAAAATATCATTGCCTTATATCGGGTTTAAATGGGATGCAAGCTTTTGTTTTGATTCCCTGAAGTTCAGCCTGGCTGCAGGAAATTTCAGTAATGACGAAGCGGGTATCAAGGGCAGTATTGCATTTACGGGCCTGAGGGTCTTTCATGAAAAGATTGCAGCTGACACTGTTAATTTACAGAGGCTGGGGTTTGATTACCATCTCAATTTCGAAACCGGGGCCATTGAACTGGATTCGGCAACAACGCTTACTTTCAACGACCTTGATTTTCATCCGTATCTTAAATACCGCCCGGGGCCGCCGGCGCAGCTTACCCTGACGATCAACAAACCATGGTTTCCCGCCAGGGATTTGTTTTCTTCTTTACCCGATGGCTTGTTTACCACCCTGAAGGGAATTGAGACATCGGGGGAGCTTTCATATTACCTGGATTTTTTCGTGGACCTGGCATTGCCCGATTCCCTGAAATTTGACATGGAACTGAAGCGCAAGCAATTCAGGGTGCTTTCATACGGCCACGGTGACCTGCTGAAGCTCGACAGTTCCTTTCTGTATACGGCCTTTGAAGAGGGCCAACCCGTGCGCACTTTCCAGGTCGGCCCCGAAAACCCCAATTTCAGGAAGATCTCGCAGATCTCTCCTTTTCTTAGGTATGCCGTAATGACTTCCGAAGACGGGGGTTTTTATCTTCACAGGGGATTCCTGCCTGAGGCTTTCCGCGATGCAATTATTGCAGATATCAAGGAGGGCCGGTTTGTGCGCGGGGGAAGCACCATCAGCATGCAGCTGGTAAAAAACGTTTTCCTGAGCCGTAACAAAACAGTTGCCAGGAAAATGGAAGAAGCGCTTATCGTATGGCTTGTCGAGAACCAGCAACTGTACAGCAAAGACAGGATGTATGAAGTATACCTGAATATTATAGAATGGGGCCCGCTAATTTACGGGGCCAATGAGGCATCGCGTTTCTATTTCAATAAGGACGCTTCAAAGCTCAACCTTGCAGAGGCTATTTTCATGGCTTCCATCATTCCCCGGCCAAAGTGGTTCAAATATAACTTTGACGAGACCGGCCATCTCAGGGCCAGCATGGCCGACTATTACCGCCTGGTTTCGGCGAAAATGCTTAACAAGGGATGGATCAGCACTCAGGAAGCTGACCGCCTGGTACCCGATGTGGAACTGAAAGGCCCGGCGAAGCTGATGCTCAGGGAAAAGGGGGCAAAATGAAATTTTAATATATTTACATCATAAAAATTAAGTGTATGAATGAAATGTCATTTCAGCACTACCTCCTGGGCTTGTTTGCAGTGGCCAATAATGTCGCTGCAATTCCGCTTTATATCAGCCTTATCCAGGGGCGCACCGAAAAAGAGCAGCATAAGATCTGCCGCACCGCGACTCTGGCTTCTTTCATCACGATGATCACCTCATTATTCGCAGGCCTTGCCGTACTGAACTTTTTCGAAATAAGCATACCGGCTTTCCGCATTGCAGGCGGTTTGTTGCTTCTCAGCACAGGCTTCAACATGATGAATTCCGTTCAGAAAGCGATGGAAATGACAGAACAGACTTTCTCAAGAATAATCTCCACGGCAATAATCCCTATTGCAATTCCTATGACAACCGGGGCCGGGACCATGTCGACCATCATCCTGTTTTCAGAAAGCGCCCGCCACCAGCCATACCTGCAATTCTCGCTCATGGGCGCCATCGGCATCATGACGGTGATCATTTACATTACTTTTTATTATGCGCCCAAAATCGTTAATTATCTTGGCTCAACCGGCCTCGACGTGCTCACCAAGATATTCGGGCTTATAACACTCGCACTGGGAATACAATTTATACTCACTGGGATCTCAGGCGCCTTTCCAAAGATCTTATAATGCAATAAAAACTGACGTATGAATAAGCTTTTTATTTTCTTTTTTTGCTGGCTGATGTCAATTCAGCTTCATGGCCAGAATACTGTAACAGCTTCAGGCTCCGGCCCGGTCCGCTTCATCCCTACCGGCCAGGTATTACAGGACCTTCAGCAAAGCGGCAAAGCTTCAAAATATTATGCGAAAGCCCAGGACCTTATCTACCTTGATGAAACCCTGATTGCCGCATTGAATGCCATCCAGGCCGATGCTGTTTCACCTGAGAATGTTGAAATGATCAAATATATCAACAGCAGGGACCAGAAGCCATATAGGGAAATCTGGGATCATAATGTGTATATGAAATATGCTACCGGCCTGGCCGATATTAAACAGCTCATGACGGATGCCGATGCTCTGGCCGATCTGAAAAAGAGGCTGGGGAGGGAGTTTTACCGCCTTGATGCCACTGCATTTATCAATGGTGCCGACAGGATCATGTTCGTGCTGAGGACCCCCGACGCTGATGCCGGTTCGTTTTACAGGGCCATACTTTCCAATGGATCCATCCGCCTGGATGAGATCTCAAACTGGAGAGACTAGTAAACTCTCCTGGCTTTGTTTTAATTTTATAGGCAGTTTATGAAATTTTCACTCCGTTGTATCCTGTTTGCCTGCCTCCTTGGATGCCAGGTATTGTTGTTCGCACAGGGAAAATCCCCTCCTCTTGATATCGGGAAGGAGAGCATATGCTTCCCGCATCATTACGGGAAATACAAGATGCAGTACGGGCTTGGATTTTATTTTACAAAACTTCCTTTCGACTGGGTGGAGAATGCCCTGCAGGCTCCCCTGGTAGACCTGCATCTTACGTTCGGACTGCCGTCAGGGTTCTCCCTTGAAGGGACGCTGAATACACTGGTTGTTTCAAACCAGGTGACCCTGGGTCCCCGATGGAATTTCATCCGCAATAATTTCTCGTTTAACCTGGGGTATGACCTGGGGTATATGATCGGTATGATGAATATCGGGGGTTTCAGCAATACAGCGATGATGCTGATCCATTACCCGAACTTCTCGCTGGGTTTCAAAACAAAAACACTGGCTTTTACCTTCAAGGCCGAGGCCGTGTTCATTGAGTGGGAGCAGATGAAAACAGGCGAAAACCTTATGGTAAGGCCCGGCAATATTTTCGACGGAATAACCGCCGGGATTTATATGGAACAGCGCATCTTCAGGAAGAAGATCCTTGTGATAGGGATCAAAGACAATTATTTAATGTATTACTGGCCGGCCTGGATGATCTTTCCAACCTTCGACCGCTACTATCATATTCCTGAACTTCATCTATTATGGGTTTTATGAGCAGATACCTGTTTAGTTTGCTTTGCCTTGGCTTGCTGATGGCGGGCTGCAACAAGCCGAAGGAGGTAGCTGTTCCTTCAGCCGGCCCCAATTCCATCCTGAAAGAAACCTCCCCTTTATCAATTGTGTCCCGTAACACGATGGACGGGATATATAAGGTGACTTCAGGGAATGAGCTGTTCGGCGACAAGGTAGTGATCAAATGGTCCAGGCTTAAGATGACCGTCATGTGTTCCGACGGGCATTATTTCGTTCTTGATGCAGGCCAGCTTGATTCGGTCATCATGATGCAGGGATACTGGAGGTATTGCTATAATGACAGGACCGGTGCAGTAAGCGCCTATATTGCAAGGGAGGAAGGCGGAAGGGACATCATGAAAGCCAATCCGCATCCGCAGGAGATCATAATCAGGGGAGGATACGGTTCATCGGGCAATGAAATTAACAATGCCCTGGAATTTGTATACCTGAGGCCGGTTTCCCAGGCTGTCCTGGATAAACATTACTCCATTCTCGCACACCGTTCAGGGGGCCGCACTTCCGATCATCTGCCGGTGTCGGAAAACAGCATTGACATGATTAATTTCACCGAAGGACTCGGGTCAACAGGTATTGAGATCGATGTGCAGCTCACAAGTGACGGTGTTCCGGTGCTTTATCACGATGCCGATCTCAATATCAGGCTTACACAGAAAGGCCCCCTTTCAGGACCAATCAAGGATTTTACCTATACCCAGCTTTTTTTCCTTGTCAGGCTGATCCACGGAGAACGAATCCCCAGGCTGAAAGATGCACTTATGTTCGTTATCGACAGCACCCTCCTAACCGATGTATATCTCGATATGAAAGAAAAGGTGCCTACCATGTCGGCCGTGATCCCGATTCAGCAGGAAATGCTGCAAAGGGCAAAGGACAAGGGACGGCAGCTGAATATATACATCGGCCTTGCTTCACAGGATGCCATCGACGATTTTATGAACCAGCCGGGTTATAAGGATATCCCTTCACTATGCGAACTGTCAACGGATGATGTTGTACGGGTAAATTCCATTGTTTGGTCACCCCGCTGGACCGAGGGGACACAGAATGAACTTGTAGCCCAGATGCACAACCAGGGCCGGATAGCCTGGACCTGGACCCTCGATGATGCAGACTGGATAAGGCAGTTTATCAGCGACGGCCAGTTTGACGGCATACTTACCAATTACCCCTTCATCGTGGGCTATTATCATTATATGAGGGAGAACTGAGAAATGAGGAAGATAGTTTTAACAGCCATGCTTTGCCTTATCATTTTCTTTGCCACCCGGGCACAGAAACCTGACTCCCTCTTACATCCTGCATCCAGCATCCCGCATCCGAAATCCCACTATACCCTCGCTGTCGGGGCAGGCTGGTCACACTACTTTGCCAACATGGATCTCGTTCCGGCCCGTAATGTGCAGAAAGACTTTATAGGCGCTTCATTCCGCTTTATGTGGGAACCCGAATACAGGCTCAGCCTTGGACTGGAAACAGGGTTTTACAGGATTTTCAGGGTCGATTCAACCCTGACTTCCGAATATCAGATGAAATCGAGGATGAACGTGGTTCCATTGTTCCTGGTTATTAGGATGAGGATAGTTGATAATTTTTACCTCTCCCTTGCGCCCGGGCTGGCCATTCAATATACCAAGATCACCGGGATCGGTCCTGATATCAGCAGCTACCAGTTTAGCTTTTCGAACTTTGAAGCTGCAGCTTCTTACTTTTATCCGTTAAGCAAACTGTTTTTGGTCGGCGGAGAAGCCAGGCTGATGTACTTTGGCAAGACCAATGACCTGATGATGTCGCTGAATGCGGTGTTCGCAATAAAGTTGTAAACCCAACCACCGGTTTTGAGTTCCATTCTCAATAAAACTGTAAAGTCAACCACCGATATTCGGTTGCATTCTCAATAATGCTCTCCTCTCTGGTGTAAGCGTTTTATAATTTTATCATGAAAGCTTTGTCAAATACTTGGTTTTCCTTGCTTTTTGGCCATTTGTTTGTTATGTTTGTAGCATAATGCCAAAGAGTATAATTACTTAAGAAATTTCAGAAAAAATAATAAACCAGTTCAAACTCAAATCACAGTTTTATGAGAAATTTTTTACTCTTGTGCTTTGTCCTCCTGACAAGTGTTATTGCTTATGGACAAACCATTTTTACCCAGAATTTTGAGGCAACCTGGACTTTACCTCCTACTCTCAGTCCTGCCTGGAGCGGCACCACAACTCCTGCCAATAATGTCTGGCATAAGAACAGTTATACTACGGGATGGACCCAAGGCACAACGGCTGCTTACACACCAACGGGGGCGAATGGCACTACGGCTTCTGCAAGGTTCCATACCTATTACGCAAATGCAGGAACTACCGGTGACCTGATTACACCTGTTATGAATCTTTCGGCATATACAGCAGGGAAAGTGGTAGTTAAATTTTATTACATAAATACAGACGGGTCTGATTTTTTAGATGTTTATTCTTCCAACGACGGAGGCACTACCTGGTCAGCTTCACTTATGACGCTCACCACGACTACAGCATGGCAGGAATTCTTTGTTTTCCTCCCCGGCAATTCTGCAACCACCAAAATTAAATTTACTGCAACTTCCGACTATGGTTATACAGATATTGGCATTGACGAAGTCAGGGTACTGAACCCGGTTATTCCCTTGCCCCCCCTGTTATTCTCGGTTAGCGCTGTAACAAGCGGCGGTATGACAATATCCTGGATGGACGGGTCAATAAATGAAGTCGGCTTCAGAGTGTATCGTTCCACCGACGGCGTCAATTTTACCCAGAACGGTCCGGATATCATCTCAACGACAGTTGGAACCTGGGGAACGCTATATTCCCAGGTTCAGAGCGGGCTCTGGGCGAACCAGACCTATTATTTCAGGATTGTTGCTTATGCCGACCTTGAATCCACTATCCTTCCAGGCTCACAGGCAACCCTGGCCGCAACGCCGATTTGCGGCACAAAAACAGTAGGGACTTCAGGCGCTGATTATCCAAACCTGTATACCGCAGTGAATGATCTGAAAGGTCATTATGTAACCTGTCCTGTCACTTTCCTTCTGAATTCTGATTACATTTCTGCTTCTGAGACCTGGCCGATAGTAATTCCGGTCATTCCCGGAGTCAGCGCAGCCAACCCTGTCACAATAAAACCAAATACAGGCGTCTCGGCGGCTGTTACCGGAAGCTCTAACGGACCTCTCATTAAGATTTTGAGCAGCAATGTTATCATTGATGGTTCAAATTCGCCTGGGGGAACCACCAGGGATCTTACGTTTACCAATACTTCAGCAACCTCACCAAATGTCTTTTGGATAGGTTCCACTTTAACAACTCCGATCACCAACATTACCGTAAAAAATTCTATTCAAATCAATGGAGCAAATACTTCAAGCGCAATAGTCCTGAGTGATGGAACAACCATCGGAAACTTAGGATATTTCAATAATATATCATTTCAGAATAACAGCATCCAGAAAGCATACAACGGGATATATTGTGTTGCCGTACTGGCCACGGGGAATGGCACAGGGATTTTGATCTCAGGGAATGATTTGAATACTGCCGGCGCTAATTCAATCCGTGATTTAGGTATTTATTTATGGGGAGTTACTGATGCGACAATTACCAACAATAATATTGGAAACATGGCCAATGCCAACGCTGAGAACGTAGCTGCGATATTTATTAGCCAGGGGATTAAAACTGCGACCATCTCCGGAAACAACATTTCAAACTTATCATTGACATCCAACAATGCCGGGGTTGTGCTTCTTGGAATCTATGTAAACCCTATCAGTGCACCCACAAGTATCAACATCAGCGGTAACACCATCCAGACATTGGCCAATACCGGTAATTTTGGTGGTTTTGCAGCGATAGCGACCTACTGCCCCAATACGAATATTACGAATAATACGATATCGGGTTTGACACAAAATGGCAACACTGCCGCTACCAACGCTTTTTGGGGAATTTTACAGGCAAATGCAGTGAATTCTTCTATTTCGGGAAATACAGTATCCGGCCTTACTACAAGCAGGGCCAGTTCCATTGCCACGGGAATCGAGGTGCAGAGTGTCAGTACGGGGATAACGATCGAGAAAAATACAATTTTCAATATTAAAAGCACCAATGCAAACAGTACAGCCATCGGGCTGGCGCTAAATGCCACAACCCCTGCATCAAATTTCAATGTCAGGAACAATTTGATTTATGATGTGGCCTCCGCCGGGTTTAATTCTTATACGACAAGAAACGGGTACGGGATTCTCATAGGATCCGGTGGCGGGTATAACCTGTTCCATAATACTGTGCGCTTGTCCACCAATCAAACCCTGGCCACGGGATTGCCGGCCTGCCTGATGATATCTGCAGCAGGCGTAACTTTGCTGGATGTCAGGAATAATATTTTCTCTATCGATGCAACTGTTGGTACAAACAGGTATGCAATTTTATCCAATTCAGATATCTCGGCATTTACCAAGATTGACTATAACGACTATTATTCATCGGGGGCAAACCTTGGCTATATTGGCAGCAACAGGGCAACCCTGGCCGATATGCTGGCCGGTTTCGGGGGTAATAACAACGCCCAGAATATCAACCCGACTTTTGTCGGGACTGACCTGCACCCGACAAATTCAGCACTCAGTAACAAAGGTTTTTACCTGGCTTCGGTCCCTACCGACTTCTCCGGTGCAAACCGGCCTGACCCGCCTGACGTCGGAGGATACCAGTTCTCGGTTAACCAGACGGTGGCAACTGCAGCCGCAACAAATGCAACGTGTACCTCTGTAACACTTAATGGCTCGGTTAATGCCAGCAACCTGATTATCCTGTCGGGTTTCGAATATGGCCTCACCACTGCTTACGGCACTTCAGTTTCTGCCGGCACGATAACAGGTAATACCGCAACTCCGATAACTGCCGATGTTACCGGCCTGGTAATCAATAATACCTATCATTACAGGGCTAAAGGAACCAGCGGCAGCACCCTGATTAACGGCTCCGATATGACCTTTAGTACCGGGGTCCCGCCACTTGTTGCCACCGTCACGGCAGCCCCTGTGCTTCCGACATCCGCAGTGTTGAACGGGACGGTCAATCCAAAAAACGGGAATACAGTTGTATCGTTCGAGTACGGACTTACCCCGGCTTATGGTTTGGTGGCTTTTATACCGGGAACTCTGACCGGCAACACAATTCAGAATTTCAACGCCACTATCTCAGGGCTTATGATAAATACAACTTATTACTACCGGGCTAAAGCAGTAAGCCCTGCAGGAACCGTTTATGGTTCTGATATGAGTTTCTTTACAAACTGTATCATACCGCCGGCTGCAGGAACAATCACAGGCCCTCCGGGAGTGTGCAAGAATGGTACGGGATATACCTATTCTCTTTCGGCTGTCCCTAATGGATTTTATTATAACTGGACTTTCCCTGCAGGGTTTACCATCACATCCTATCAGCATTCAAATGTTATCACAGTCGATGTTTCCAATACCGCGGTTTCAGGTGTTGTTTCAGTTCAGGCTGTAAGCGATTGCGGGGCCCCTGGTACACCCTCAACAAAGACGGTCACGGTAAACAATTTACCGGTTCCTCTTATTTCTTCAGGAGCTTCACTGGCATGTCAGAATTCCAATTATAATTATGCGACCCAGGCTGGTAAATCATCCTATGTATGGAGTGTTTCACCTAACGGGACCATCACCCCGACCTCAAATCCAGAGGTAGTGACGCTTTACTGGAACTCCCCGGGTTCTAAAACCGTGGGGGTCATCTATACCGATCCCGCAACTGGGTGTACTGCAGCATCTCCCGGGACAATGGCTGTAACAGTGCCTGACCCTCCGGTTCCTGCAATTTACGGCGTGAACAGTATGTGTGTCAATTCGGGATTTTATCAATATACAACAGAATCAGGCAAAACATCATATACCTGGACTGTTTCTTCGGGAGGTACAATCACTGCAGGACAAGGTACAGCAACCGCCCAGGTAGTCTGGAATATCCCTGGCGCACAATGGGTAGCGGTCAATTATAATAACGCCACCAATTGTTCAGCGTTAACCCCCACAGTGTATAATGTCAATGTCAATGCGATGCCGGGCGCTGCAGGATCCATCTCAGGTTCACCTTCAGTATGCTATGGCAGCAGCGGGATCACATATTCTGTGCCACCTGTCGCAAATGCAATTACATATATATGGGCGCTTCCAGCCGGAGCAACCATCACATCCGGTGCAGGAACCAATTCCATTCTTGTAAACTTTCCCCCAACAGCCCAGTCGGGAGATATTACAGTTTACGGTAACAGCCTGTGCGGTAATGGGATTACGTCACCTCCATTCAATGTGGCTATCACCCATGCACCTCTTGCAGCAGGACCGGTTTCAGGTATGGATTCTGTTTGTGCCGGGGAACAGGGTGTTTTTTATTCTGTTGACCCTGTGACCAATGCAATGGGTTATAACTGGAGTTTGCCAGCCGGTGCAACCATAGTTTCCGGATTCAATACTCCGGAGATTCTCGTCGATTTTGATCTGAATGCAGTATCCGGTGACATTTCGGTGTTTGGAACCAACCAGTGCTTTAACGGTGCCGAATCCCCTGCCTTCTCCCTTACAATAAAGGGACTGCCCCATACCCCGGTAATCTATGCCCATGGAGATACCCTGTTCAGCGAAGTACCAAATGGTAACCAGTGGTATTATGAAGGCAGCCCGGTGCTTCACGCTACCGGCCAAACCCTGGTCGCTTTTTACACCGGCTGGTATTGGGACAAGGTAATAATGAACGGCTGCGAATCCGATACTTCAAATAATATCCATATTGTTACCACCGGAATCAGCGATCCCGCTTCTTCCGGCTTCACAGTCTATCCTGTGCCAAGTAAAGGGGCATTTACACTTAAAGTCAACATTCCTAAATCCGATATGTTTGACATAAGTGTTACCAATGACCTGGGTGTAGTTGTATATTCTAGGACTGGCATAATGGTAATGGCGACGGCCGAATTCCTGATCGACCTTGGCCAGGTCGCTCCCGGGGTTTATACAATGGTTATCAGAAGTGCAAACCAAAAGGCCGTAAGAAAAATATTAATCAGCCAATAGGTTTTTAAGTAATACAAGTTTTTTAATATTCCCTCAAAATAGCAAACAATAAACATACCCGAACCATGAGAAAAATTTCATTATTTTTATTAGTGCTGCTGTTTGGCATTAATAATATTTTTGGGCAGGAAAAGTCTTCCGGACCAATCATCCAGTCGCCGATTTACTTCGATGTTTCGCCCCCATTAAGGGATATGGCGAAGAGTCTTCCAAAGAAAGCTGAAACTTCATGGAAAGACGGTGTTGTCAGGAACAAAATCAACGTCAGGCCCCGGCAACAGGGTCAGGCTCCCGGCGGATTGACTGATCCGAACCTTCAATTAATGAATGGTATGATTTTAACCGATACAACCATTGCCAATTTTGAGGGAAACAATAACACCGAAGGTTATACACCTCCCGATACCCACGGGGATGTAGGGCCAAATCATTATGTACAGGTTGTAAATTGCCATTTTTCAATCTACAGCAAGACCGGCACAGTATTGCTGGGCCCTTTAGCCAACAGTTCAGTTTTCACAGGGATGCCTAACAATTCAAATGACGGGGATGCAGTCGCATTGTACGATGAACAGGCTGACCGTTGGCTGTTCACCCAGTTCTCCCTGCCAAATTATCCCAACGGGCCATTTTACCAGATGATAGCCATATCAACAAGCGGTGATCCGACAGGCAGCTGGTACCGTTACCAGTATTCCTTCACCAATATGCCCGATTATCCTAAATTCGGTGTTTGGCCCGATGCATATTATATGTCTATGCATATGTTTGCTTCGGGTACAGGCACTTATGCAGGTGTGGGCGCTGTGGCCTATAACCGCGCTCTCATGATTGCAGGGCTGCCGTCGGCAACAATGATCATGTTTACAAAACCCTCGTCGAACGAAGCCTGGGGTTGGCTCCCTTCCGATTGTGACGGGCCCTTCCCAACAGGCAACCCTCCCAATTATTTCCTGTATTCCATCAATGGCGGCACCCCTCATTTTGGAATTTATGAATTCCATGTTGACTGGGCCACACCTGCAAACGCAACTTTCGCCAATTTTCTGTCTCTTCCCATAAATACTTATACACAGAATATTACTGGTATCAAGCAACCAGGGACATCAGTTAAAGTGGATCCCCTCAATGACCGTATGATGTACCGGCTTCAGTACCGTTCATTTGCGGGATATTCAACCATGGTTGTCAACCAAACGGTTGATGTCACAACCAGTATTGCTGGGATCCGTTGGTATGAACTGAGAAAGACATCAGGCGCCTGGTCTTTATACCAGCAGGCTACCTATGCACCTTCCGATGGTAACAGCCGCTGGATGGGAAGCATTGCGATGGACTCCAGTGGAAATATGGCCTTGGGGTATTCTGTCTCCGGTACAGCCACATATCCCTCAATAAGATATACCGGTCGAATGAAGAATGACCCCCTGAACCAGATGACCATTGCCGAGAGAGGGATTATGGTGGGAGGAGGATCATCAACCGACGCAACCAACCATCGTTGGGGTGATTACAGCGCTTTGAGTTGTGATCCTGTTGAAAGAGGCACATATTGGTATACCCAGGAATATTTTGCGACGACTTCCAGTGCCGGCTGGAGAACAAGGATTGCCTCGTTTAAATGGAAAAACCCGCCTGCCGTAAGCACAACAATGGCAACAGGAATTACCTGTAGCGGGGCTACCCTCAACGGGAGCGTTACCCCTAACGGGGCGGCGACGACCTATCATTTCGACTGGGGGACATCGGCCGCTTATGGTTTCACTACCACCCCGGCATCGGCAGGTTCAGGTTATGCAGTCAACAACGTCTCTGCACCCCTCACCGGTCTTACCGGCGGAACAACCTATCATTACCGCCTTGTTGCCACCAGCCCTGATGGAACAACGAATGGCAGCGATATGACATTTATTCCATGCGCAGCCGCAGTTGTTACCACTGCAGCAACCGCAATCACTATGGTCTCAGCTACTTCAGGAGGGAATGTGACCACCGACGGAGGGTCAGCTGTGACAGCGAGAGGGGTTTGCTGGAGCACGGCTATCAACCCCACAATTTCCGATAATCACACTACCAATGGCGCTAGTACGGGAACTTATATAAGCTTAATAACCGGCCTTAACGCCAATACACTCTACCATGTCAGGGCTTATGCAACAAATTCAAACGGTACATTTTATGGAAGCGATCTGCCTTTTAACACCCTGTGTGCTGTTTCTTCCCTGCCATTCAGTGAAGCATTTACCTCCACAAGCATACCCGGTTGCTGGAGCCAGGTTGACCACCAGGGCAACGCCCAGGTATGGCAGTTTGGTGTTATTACAAACCAAACCCCAAACCCGCTTCTTAACGGAAATTATGCATTTCTTAACAGCGGCGGCTATGGAGCCGGAACCTCGCAGAATGCTGATCTTGTGAGCCCGCTTATAGACTGTTCCGCATTTACCAATGTCACCCTGCAGTTTAACCATTATTTTAAAGCTTATACCGGTACTTCAGGAACACTTTCCTACACCAATGATGGAGGCCTTACCTGGAATATCATTCAAACATTCACAGCAACATCTGCCACCAATCCGGCCGCTTTCAGCCAGGTAATAGCAGGGGCTGCAGGAAAACCACAGGTCATGTTACGCTGGAATTATACCGGAACTAACGGATACTCCTGGGCAATTGATGATGTATCAATTATCGGAACATCTACCAATACCCTTGCAGTCAGTCCGGCTAACCAGAACGTTACAGCACCGGCAGGTACAACTCCCTTTAGCGTAACATCCAATACATCATGGACTGCATCAAGCAATCAAACCTGGTGTACTGTTACACCCTCGGGGACAGGAAACGGAACTATTACTGCATCGTATTCGATTAATACACTGGTCACCCCAAGGGTTGCTACTGTCACAGTGACAGCATCAGGGGCCCCAACCAATACGGTAACCGTTACACAGGCAGGCGCAACTCCCACACTAATTGTAACCCCCGCCAACCAGAATGTACCTTTTACTCCTTCCGGCACATCGGTGTTTACGGTAACTTCCAATACGGTTTGGACGGTCGTCTCCGACCAGTCCTGGTGCAATGTAACCCCTTCCGGTTCAGGAAACGGTACCATTACTGCATCCTATGCCGAAAATTATAATTCCACGCCCAGGGTAGCAAACATTACCGTGACCGTGGCATCCTTAGCCCCCATGGTAGTGACGGTGACACAGGCTGCTGCCCCCTCATTGGCTGTTTTTCCCCCTCAGCAGGCCGTTTCTTATTCACCTCCGGGCACCACTGCATTTGCGGTTACTTCCAATACCAACTGGACCGTCAGCCACAGTGCAAGCTGGTGTAATGTGGCCCCGGTATCCTCAACCGGCAATGGCACTATCACAGCTGCTTATACCGAGAACCCCAATATCGTCTCACGTATTGACACAATCACTGTAACAGCCGCCGGCCTTCCGCCAATTAAAGTGAAAGTAATCCAGGATGCCGGGCTCCCGACACTTGTAATCCAGCCATTAAACCAGACAGTGCCGGCATCGCCGCCCTCATACACTAATTTCACCGTGACCTCAAATACCAGCTGGACCCTAGTTTCTGATCAAACATGGTGTACTGTAAACCCATCCGGTTCAGGAAACGGCACTATCATTGCGAATTATACCCAAAATACCGCAACCACCGACCGCATTGCAAATATCACTGCGGCTGCTCCGAACCTTGCGCCTGTTATTGTAACATTGACACAGGCCGGGACTGTCCCAACCTTGCTGGTAACTCCTCCAAACCGCAATGTTGCCTATCTTTCAGGCAATACAACATTTACAGTTGCTTCAAATTCCCCATGGAGCGCAGCCAGTGATTCATCCTGGCTTACCGTTACTCCGTCGGGTGTAGGCAATGGTACGATTACAGCGAACTTCATACAAAATCCCTATCATGCATACCGGGTGGCGAATGTAAGGGTAACCGTGGCAGGGATCCAGGCACAGCTTGTTACTGTAACCCAGGCCCCTTCAACCGTTGGAATTCATGATGCCTCTTCAGGTACAATTCAATTGATTCCCAATCCGTCCAAAGGCGCTTTCAGGATTGAAACCGGCGAATTGAAGTATAAATCCCTGGAGGTAATAATCATGGATCTGAGCGGAAGAAAGATCACCTCAAGAATATGCCATGAGAAACCCGACCTGCAGTTTGATCTCTCAAATGTTCCGAAAGGATCATACCTGGTCAAAATTAAAATGGATGATATCGAAGTGACTCAAAAACTGATCATGAGCCATTAAGCGCCAGGTCGTTTTTGCAGGAAACCCCCTGCATTTGACAGCTGCCGGAATCCCTTGTGTTTTACAATTTTTCAAAAACATCCGGGTATTCCGGCAGTTGTCATGTAACCCTTTATGGTTCAACTTTCCCGGCCCGGAAAAGATTCAACGGGGGATTTATCCCTGTTTTATTTACTATTGAGGAAAAATGCAGTCAGTGTTATTTCACTATAATTTTCCTGTTGATAGTTATCTTGGAATTTTTAAACACCAGAAGGTAAGCTCCTTTTTCTTTTTCAGAAAGATCAAGAATCATTTCAGCGGATTCAGTTTTCAGTTTCATTATCATTTGTCCGTTGGCATTGATGATCCCGACGGTTGCGCCCAGAATATCGAGGTTGCCAAAGTTAATCCTGGTCATGCCGGATGTGGGATTGGGGGAGACCATTAAACCCTTGTTATCAGATACACTGATGCCTACCGGACCGGATTGCTGAATTACCTTTACAACCACGGGAGCAATACCTGGGGCAGTGACAGTGATGTTGGAAGTTCGGCTTTGCTGAACTGTATTCTCCTGGTATGTTGCAATCAACTGGCCGTTTCCTGCTCCTGAAGGTGTGGGAATGCACCATGATGCATCAGAAGTAGCAGTCCAGCCAACGTTCGATGTAACTTGGAAAACGGTGGAACCAGCAGGGTATGTTACGTCCTGCTCGGGAGGTGAGACTGAAAGAACAGGCGAAGTGCCGTCCTGGGTTACCGTAACAGTTACAGGGCTTAATCCGGCCACTGTTACGGAGATTGTAGCTACGCGGAGAATGAGATCGGGGTTCTGCAGATAGTTTGCAGTAATCGTGCCATTTCCATTCCCTGAGCCGGTAACGGCACACCATGTTTGATTGCTTGATGCAGTCCATGCCGAATTTGAAGTCACAGTAAACCCGGTTGCACCGGCGGCCGAAGTCACATTCTGATTTGGCGGTGTTACAGAAAGGGTCGGGGCCGTGCTGCTTTGGGTAACTGTAACTACAACAGGAGTAATCCCCGGGACAGTTACGGTAATATGAGCAATTCGCTGTGAGGATGTATTATTGTCGGTATAATTGGCCGTAATCGTTCCGTTCCCGTTTCCGGAAGGAGTAATAGTACACCATGTCTGATCCGAGGCGGCGGTCCATGAAGCGGTAGTTGTGACTGTGAATGCAGTACTCCCGGCCGTAGAGTTAACATTCTGATTTGACGGTGTTACTGAAAGTGTAATAGCGCCGCCGTCGAGGTAAATGGAAATGTCATCCAGATAAACGTTGGCGGCGCTGCTGCCGTTATCAGTGCGGTGCCGGAACCTGAAATAGCAGTTGTTCCCGGCAAATGTATTCAGGCTGTGAATACGCTGCAGGTAGGATCCGTTCGATGCTGGCGGTGAGAGGGTGTCGACCTTTGTCCATGTTTGGCCACCGTTGGCAGTTACTTCGAAGTATGTTGTATCATGATTAGCCAATTTGTTTGCAGTAGTATTTTTCCAGTAAAATGAGATGGAATGATTTGGAGGCAGGAGCACTTTTGGGGAGCGAAGGGTAGCTTCGTTGCCACTGGTATACCAGGATGTTTTTGCGCAAAGCTGGCCTGAATGCTGTTGTATATTATACTGGTACCATGAAACATCAGGAGTTATGACCCATGCGCTTTGAACCGGATAGGTATTGAACACAGTCGAATCTTCGAAACCCTGATAATAAGGAAACTGGTCGATGACCACCTCGGTTTTAAATTTCCACAGTGGAGAGGATTCCTGCTGAGTGCCGTTTTTTGCGATGACCTTCCAATAATACCATGCTGAATCGGTAAGAAGGGCAGGAGGAGTATAAGTATAGGTTCCTGCCCCGGAGACCGGGGCGTTGTTTGCGACCAGGGAAAGGGTTTGCGTACTGGTTCCAAACCAGAGATCGTAGCTAGTTGTATTTGAACCAAGCTGCCACGAGAGTGAGGTGCTGACGGAAACCACTGTGGCATTATCTGCAGGAACCGGGTTTGTTGGTGTTACCGGGCCGCTTCCGTTATAGTAGAAACGCATATTAGTAAGTGAGCTGGGATATGGGTTAAGATAACCCGTCTGGCCTGGGGGCGGAAAATTCTGATCATTCCCGCAATTCTTATTATTGTTAATGGATGAACTTGTCGAATTGAAAGTGGGTCCGTATGAGCTTCCCCAGCGGTTTTCCCAGTGAATGGCTAAATTCTGAACTCCATCATAAGGAATGGGAGTAAGCAGGGTGATCTCATTCCATCCTGTCACAAACGTAAGATCGCCCTGAAAGCAAAGAGTATATCCATTATTGAGAGGATCCTCATAGTTCGCATTGGCAAAAACAGAATTGGAGGTAAGCTTGAAATAAACCTTCTGGCTGGTAGTGGTCTTCGGGCCATTAGTGCAGTTCAGAGCTATTTTGATGATGGATTTGGCGGATCCCAGTTCGGCATGATTATAAATCAGCGAGCTCCAGGAATAATTCCAGCTGGAGTATACCGGCATGCTGTTCGAAACAGTGCCGCTGCCGATTTCAACATAATTCTGAGATTTTGCATTGAGGGCGAGAGTCATCAGCAATATCACGAGACTCAACATTGAGAAGTTTGTTTTAGTCATGGTATTTGTTTTATGAGTTTAATTAAACGCGAAATTCCGCTTTTAACCTTAAGGGCATCATCCTTACAGGTTCAGATTCCTGAATTCGAACAAATACGGTTTCTTCAGGGAAGGTAGTCAGTGTATGTCAGAAACAATATTCCAGCCTTATCTGCCCTGAGGCCCAGTTCAATTCCTTAACTTTGAAGCAAAGCAAACCGATTTGGCGTCCTTGCTGACAATAATATAACCCTGCCTGTTCATCTATGTGGACAGGCCAGACTCTGTATCCACCTTCTTCCGGTTATTATTGACACCTTTATCATATTAATAATCAATAAAATGAGAGGATTAGGATGATCCGACGAAGGCCTGTCAAAGTCAGCGTTTCCTACAGTTCCATCCAGGATCTGATTTTTAAATATTTGGAAAACGTCCTTAGCTTATCTAAATTTACCAAACTTTAAAGTTTGGTAAGTCAACTGATAATGGACAAGCTAATTTCCAATCTGTACCTTCTTCCCGTATATCAGTCAGGGGTTCTTTCATTGTTGCTTTATATCTAAAGCCTTAACAGGCCATGGAGAGCCAGGCGGATTATGGGGAGCTTCCTCGCTCTTACTTCCATCTATTTTTCTTTTAACCTTCTTTACAGCCTGAAGCTTTTCAATCTTCTCGTCATTGTTTACTACCTTATCCTGCCCATTATTCTGGTTTTTATCCCCCTGTTTTATCTCTATATCGAGTCGGTAACAACACCTGGTTTCAGGTTCCGAAAGGAACATTTTTTACACTTTATTCCGGCTGTCTTCATATTGTTGCTGAATCTTCCATACCTGGCGACATCAGATTATGAAAGGATTAATTATATCTCCCATGGCTTTAGTAATGTGGCACCTTCGCCGGTAATCAGGTACCTGGAGTTAATCTATATCATTGCAGTTTATGGCGTTTGCAACCTCCAGTTATTCTATTACACCTGGCGATCACTAAAGCGCTTCGAGGAACATAAAACCTATATTGCAAACCGTTTTTCCTATACCGAATCTATAAGTCTCAATTGGATACGTGCACTGGTCATTTCATTTATAGCCTTTGTCCTCATAAATGATTTCTTTTTTTTCACGGGGATGAAAAGCCTGGCGGTTACCCGGATTTTCTATAACTTTTGCATGCTGGCTATTACGCTCTTTGTTGGTTACCATGGAATGATTCAGACAGATTTGCCCCTGGATGACGACCTGTCCGATGATATACCGATTAAAGAAAAGGCCGAACCTCAACCTTCTGATAATAATGATATTATCACCCAGGCAGTCAGTCTTGCACTCCCACAACCGATTCTTGCGAAATATTCTTCATCCCCGCTCACCGAAATACAAAAGCAGTTGCTAATCAGTCACCTGGAAAGATTGATCCTGGAGGAAAAGATTTACACCAACCTTAAACTGAGCATTGATGATGTTGCAAGGCGACTTGATACTAATTCGAAATATATTTCTCAGATCCTGAATGAAAATTACAAGCAAAATTTCTTTGCATTTATAAATTTTCATCGTATTGAGGAAGCTAAAAATCTGATAAACAACGATTTGAATCAAAAATATTCTATTATGGGTATTGCAGAAATGGCCGGATTTTCCTCAAAATCCACCTTTTATGAAGCTTTTAAACAAATTGCAGGATGCACCCCCAGCGAATTCAGAAAGAAAATCATTTCTGAAAGCTCATAATTATTCGTTTACGAGTCCGGATTCGTGAAGTCGAACTCCATATTCGGCTTTTTCTTCGTTTTCTTTTTTTTATTTGTTTCTAATTTACCTTCGGATGGAAAAATCTTATCCATTCCTTTATTTTAAGACATTAAAAAAAATTGAAATAAAATCCTCCGGCTTAAAGGAGAGCAGAATTATTCCAGTTCAACAAAGTAATAGAAACCATAAATAATTTATATGAAACAGTTTTTACTTCTTTTCGCCAGTCTGATCTTGAGTCACTTAGGGATGAGTCAAACTACCTATTATTCAAAGGCTGCCGCCACTGACTTTAATTCAACTTCAAGTTGGGGAACCGGAACCGATGGTTCAGGCACCGCACCTGGCAGCATCAGTAATGCCGATATTTTTGTTGTAGGGAATGGGTCTGTTATGACCCTGAGTGCACCGGCTGCCGTCAGGGCCTTGTATATTGGTAACTATTCCGGATTTACCCCTGCCAGCCCCGCAGGGACATTAACAGTATCAGCAGGCAACTCACTTACAGTTGCCAAAGCGACTGGATACAATACTACCCTTGGTGTCGGCACAAGCGGAACATTAACCATTACAGGTGGTACGATTACACTCAATGGCAACTTTGCCATGACTGCCGGAAACTTCAATCAAAGTGGCGGGGATATTAATCTGGATGGCAATGATGGGAATACAGCAGCCTCAAGTGTCGGTTCAGGAGTACACCTTTTTTACATATCCGGTGGTACACCAAATTGCACCGCGGGAAACATAACAATTGTTGACCCTCCATGTAATACCATCTCGGTTCAGACCACCCGATCTATTAATATAGCACTTGCGCAAGGATATACCTATTTTACAGGAACACACACATTTATCCTGGGAGATGGTGTCAGTACTACTCCGGGGAATTCAGATGGCTTTACTGTTGAAACTTATTCAAATTCATATAATACAATAAACAACTTAACGGTAAATGCCGGAAATGGTGTTGGCAGATACGGCAGTTCGTCCTTTAATAGTTCAACTTTCTACGGAACATTTATTGCAGGAACCCTAACCATCAATTCAGGATCCGAATTCAGGATCAACCCAAACTCAACTTCTATAAATCTATTGATGATCGGTTCCATTGTAAATAATGGAACTTTTACTACAAGTCGCAGTTCCTCACCACCTGTGCTAAATATTGGAGGCCATGCAAGTTTAGCGGGATATGTCCCCTCATCTGCATCTACAATTTCCGGGTCGGGGGTATTCAGGAACTTATCAGCTTCCCCTACCGCTTTTTTTGGAAGCATTACCATAAACAACGCACTGGGGGTGACGTTTGGCAGTGGAGTATTAACACTAGGGAGTTATGCCGGTCATATTTCAGGGACCTTGACAATGACAACGGGAACAGTAAATACCAACGGACAAAGCCTGATACTTGGCATTAGCACCGCTACCACCGGTACATTATCCTATACAGCAGGTGGATTTACAACCGGCAGTATTTTTGGCAGGTGGTTTTCAGCTGCAGGTGCAGGCACAACGATAACAGCAAGTACAATACCTACCATGGGAACAGGCTCCTATCCTTTTCTTGTCGGGTCAAATTCACGTAATTTTCATCTGAACAGACCTACGACAACAGGTGCCACCGGTGGCGTTATTTCTGTTCAACACACAGATGGTTCGGGTTTAAATACTGTAGGAGCAGTTAATGATGGAGGCTACAGTATTGACAGGCAATCGGCTGCCACATGGACAGTTAGCACAAGTGGAGGTTTTGCAGCCGGAACCGGCACATTTTCCTATGCTGTTTCAGGTCAAGGTACTTATACTACCTTCAACACGAATAGCAGGCTGATGAAAGTTGCTACGGTGGTTGGGACAAACCAGGCCGGGACAACCCTGCCTCATGTTCAGCGCACAGCGATTGCTGCAACTGATTTTTCAGGTACTTTTTATCTTGGTATCAGCAGCAGTGATCTTCCGGTACAAACATACCAAAGCGGCAAATGGGAGGATGGGTCAACCTGGGTTGGCGGTTCTGCTCCGTCAAGCAGCAGCAATGTTTCCATTAACTCCGGACACACTATAACGGTGGATGGCACAACAGGAACTGTTGGTTCCGGATCCATGATAATTAATTCCGGGGGGGCACTGACTATCGCAGGCGGAACTTTAACTATTGGCGCTTCAAACTTTAACAACTACATTAACAACTCCGGTACCTTAACTACAAGTGGGGGCGCCTTGACAGTAAACGGAAATATTTTTAATGCTACAGGGTCGACCTTCAGCCAGAGCAGCGGAACGATCACGATTGACGGGAACAATGCAGGATCCGCTGCCGGAAGCGTTGCTTCCGGCACACCCCTTCTGGGATTCGGAACAAGTTCGGCATCATTTGCAACCGGAACAGTGTCGCTTACCGGTGGGACCCTCATCATCAGGGATCCTCACACTGCTACCCCCAACACAAGTGCCTATGCTGTATATGCTTATTTATCCAGTGGTGTGAATTTCAACGCTTCTTCCGCTCATACCCTTCAATTTGGTGATGGTTCAAGCACCGACGCAGGTGGGAATACAAGTGGATTCTATTTTAACGCATATGCCGGTTCCGGAAGGCTTAATTTCGGAAAGGTAATAGTTAACAATCCTAGTGGCTCAAACCGCAATGTAACACAAAGCGGAACAAATGTATTTAACAGCGATATGACCATAACAGCCGGCACCTATGACCAGAATTCCGCAACAACGAACATCGGGGGAAACATCAGCGTGGCCACTGCCGGGATCCTTCAGGCAAGCGGAACCTTTGTATTCTGTTCAACCGCCGGGCTCACAGCCTCTGCACAGACCTCCGCCCAGAGCGTTTCGGTGGCAGGTTCCGGGCTTATCAAGAACCTGGCCTCCAGCTGGACAGCTCATTTTACCAGCGTGACCATCAACAACACCTCCGCAACCGGTGTGACATTCAACGCACTTAATAATATCACAGGCTGCCCGACCGGCATCTCCTCGGTATCAGGAACGCTTACCTTTACTGCCGGGTACCTTTCTACATCGGGTAGCGGGCTATTACTGGGAACGGTTGCGGGAGGCTTAGGCTCGCTTACCGTGACCTCAGGAGGGGTACTTCCCGGCAGCACATTCGGCCGTTACTGGCTGGCTGCCACTACAGGGAGCACGATCACAGCAGGGTCAGACCCGGCAACAACCACAAGCCGCTTCCCGTTTATCGATGCATCCGGCAATAACAGGTCGGTTTGGTTATACAGGGCCACCCCCACCGCCGCAGGTGTTACGGCCATCACCTATACCGATGGCAGCGGCACTACCGCGGTTTCCATCGCGGATGGAGGCTATACTGTGAACTCACAGTTTAATGGCTACTGGTCAGTTTCTACTTTAAGTACAACTCCATCTGCCACATCCTTTACTGCTTCCATCTCTGCTCCGGGAGTATTTGGCGCAACACCTCCCATTACCGGTAACACCAGGATTACAAATGCCGCTGCCATTATTCCGTCCTCGGCACATCAAGCAGGAACTGTAACCCCCAATGGTCAGCGAACCGGGATTACACTTGCCAATTTAACAGCAAATCCATTGTACATTGGTATCAACAGCGGCGATTTCCCTTTGAATACAGCACAGTCGGGCAAGTGGGAAGATGGGAATACCTGGGTCGGCGGTTCTCCTCCCTCAGGTTCAAGTTATCCTGTGATTCTCAACGGACATACCGTTACGGTTGATGGCACTACAGGAACCGGAAGTTGTATGGCCATTACCATCAATTCAGGCGGGGCACTTGTAGCTTCTGCCGGCACCTTGAATGTAGGGACCTCAAATTACGATAATTTCATCAATAACAGTGGCACACTTACGGCAAGCGGGGCAAATATTAATATTAACGGTAACCTGTTTATTGCTACCGGGGCCACCTTTAACCAGAGCAGCGGAACGATCACGATTGACGGGAACAATGCAGGATCAGCAACGGGATCTGTTGTATCAGGGACACCTTTGTTTGGAATTGGGACAAGTTCGGCATCATTTGCAACCGGAACAGTGTCGCTTACCGGTGGGACTCTGATCATCAGGGATCCTCATACTGCATCAACAAACACTAATGGCTATGCCATCTATGGATATTTCACTTCGGGAGTAAATTTTAATGCAAGCACCACACATACCCTTCAATTTGGTGATGGTTCAAGCACCGACGCAGGTGGGAATACAAGTGGATTCTATTTTAACGCATATGCAAGTGCTTCAGCCAGATTAAATTTTGGAAAAATCATTGTAAATAACCCAGGTGGTACTAACCGCAATGTAACACAAAGCGGAACAAATGTATTTAACAGCGATATGACCATAACAGCCGGCACCTATGACCAGAATTCCGCAACAACGAACATCGGGGGAAACATCAGCGTGGCCACTGCCGGGA
>Ga0194053_10000041_pt1 | contig 89353 bp, 77 predicted proteins | sample SepL228m_MetaG_FD_161684 | JGI IMG/M metagenome (GOLD analysis project Ga0194053, IMG submission 161684) | Anoxic zone freshwater microbial communities from boreal shield lake in IISD Experimental Lakes Area, Ontario, Canada - Sep2016-L227-8m | ecosystem: Environmental > Aquatic > Freshwater >...
CATGTCTGCCGGGAATCGCATTAGCCGCTTGCCTGTCCGCTGAAATCCGGCTCGAATGTCCCGCGAAATGGTCGACCAACACAAATCCGCAAAGGGGCTCCACCTCTGGGTGCTCCTGACATTCGCGGCCACGTTCCTCCTTCTCTGCAGCGGGGGGATTGTGACGTCGAAAGGCGCAGGGATGACAGTGCCCGACTGGCCGACGACCTACGGATACAACATGTTTCTGTTCCCCGTCTCGAAATGGGTGGGGGGCATCTTCTACGAGCACACCCACCGGCTCATCGCCTCCGGAGTCGGGCTGATGACATTGGTTCTCGCGGTGTGGATTTTTGCGGCGGACCGGCGGCGCTGGGTGAAAATTCTTGGGGTTGCCGCGTTTGTGGCGGTGTGTTTGCAGGGCGTGCTCGGCGGCCTGCGGGTCACGCTTTACAAAGACGAACTCGGAATTTTCCACGCGCTGCTGGCCCAGTCGTTTCTTTGCGCCATCGGCATCCTGGCCGTCGCCACCAGCGGCCGGTTCCTCCGCGGCGAGTGGGATTTTTACAACCCGGACCCTGTTCTCCGGAAGCTGGTTTCGTTCACGACCGTCTTGGTATTTATCCAACTCGGTCTGGGCGCGACGATGCGTCACGAACATGCCGGGCTTTCGATTCCGGATTTTCCGCTCGCCTACGGAAAATGGATTCCGGACACCTCGCCCGGCGCGATCGCCGCGATCAACGCGGCCCGGACCGCGGACGCCCAAGTGGCGACGAACGCCCTGTTCATCTGGATGCAGATGGCCCACCGCGCGCTGGCGCTGGTGATTCTGCTCGGCGTCGTTGCGGTCTTTCAACGGGCGGCGACGGCATCGAGGCTGCGCGCCACGAAATCCTGGAGCTCGGTCTGGCTCGGCTTGGTCGTCGTCCAGGTCCTGCTCGGCGCATGGACGATCTGGTCGAACAAGGCGGCCGACGTCGCGACCACTCACATGGCGCTCGGTGCCCTGATCCTCTTGTTGGGCGCGCTGTTTTCCTTCCGTCTCTTCCGTGCCTCTGACGCACAAAGGTTCCGCGTTCCCGACCCGCAAATTTCCTCAGGGCGCGCCTCGGGCATCGCATGAAATCCGCCACCTCCATTTCGACGGAGAAATCGGATTCCGTCCTCGGAGATGTGATGACGCTGGTGAAGGCGCGCCTTTCCCTGCTCGTGCTGATCACGACGCTGGTGGGCTTTCTGCTTGGCTGGCGGGGTCCGCTGGATTGGATGCTCCTTGCTGCCACCCTGACTGGAACCGCTCTCTGCGCCGGTGGGGCGGCGGCTCTCAACCAGTGGTGGGAGCGCGACCTGGATGCGCTCATGAAGCGCACCCGCGCCCGCCCCCTTCCCGCGCAGCGGATGCAGCCTGTCGACGCGCTGCTTTTCGGGCTGTTTTTCTCCGTGACCGGCGTTGCCATTCTCGGCCTCTTCACAAATGTGCGCGCGGCTTTTCTGGCCTTCGCGACCATCGCCATTTACATCCTCGTTTACACGCCGATGAAGCGCAGGAGTTCGCTCAACACCCTCGTGGGAGCCGTGCCGGGGGCGCTGCCTCCTCTGATCGGCTGGGTTGCTGCGAGAGGGCATTACGAGTTGGAAGGATGCCTTCTCTTCGCGGTCCTCTGGTTCTGGCAGATGCCGCACTTCCTCGCCATCGCGTGGATGTATCGCGAGGACTATGCGAACGCCGGATGTGTCATGATCACCGACCATGATCCCGAGGGCGGGATTACCTCCCGCCAAGCCCTGCTGTATTCGCTCTGCCTGCTGGTCGTCACCCTTCTGCCCGGCCTGATCGGCTTCAATTCCCCGCTGTATTTCTTCGCGGCGCTGGTTCTGGGAACAGGCTTCAGCGGCTTCGCTATGAATTTCGTTTTCCGCCGCGACCGCCTCGCAGCCCGCCGGCTGTTTTTCTGCTCGATCCTCTACCTGCCGATCCTTCTGGGAGTGCTGGTTGCAACGATGCGTTAAAATCTCGAACCTGACCTCATGAATGTTTCCGATCTCCCAGCCCTGAATGCCGGACTCAACGCCACAGCGACAGTCCTCCTGCTTGCGGGGTTTGTGTTTATCAAGACCGAGCGCAAATTGGCGCACCGGAACTGCATGGTCGCAGCCTTCGTCGTTTCGTGTGTGTTTCTCTCGACTTACGTTCTCCACAAAGTGCTCGTGCACGGCGTTCACACCCCATTCGGCGGAACGGGTTTCTGGAGAATATTTTACTACGACATGCTGGCGTCGCATGTGATCCTCGCCATGGTCATCGTGCCGTTGATCCTCATCACGATGGCCCATGCCGCCGGGGCTCGCTACGAGAGGCACCGCGCCTGGGCTCGGTGGACATTTCCGCTCTGGCTTTATGTCTCGGTGACCGGCGTGCTGGTTTACTTCATGCTCTACCGATGGTTCCCGAGGGCATAGAGCCAAAGGGAGTAGCCCACCCGGGGATCCTGGACGCTTTCGCTTATGACGTCCGACGCGAAACCCTCGTGCTCGCGATGTATGAGGCGCGCCAGTGGACCGGCGGAGAAACCCAGCTTTTCCAGCTCCAGGACAAGCTCAACGCCTACGCATCATTTATCCTCGATGGAGAAATGAGAGAGTCGTTTCCCCAATACGCGGACAAGCCAGTCGAAATCCAGATTCGCACAAAGCATGAGCCGGATGAGGTCGCACTGCGCCTGCTGGCCGCCGCCCGCGAACAACTCGCGCTCCAGCAGATCGGCCTGGAAATCATTCTCTTGGAGGGTTTGGAGGAACACCGGGACGGCTGCGGGATGTAGCGGCGGCCTGTTGCCGCCGGTCGCTTTGCGATGAAGTTGAGATCGACTCAACGCGCCCGTGAGATAGGCGCGCTAATTCAGTAGAGCGTCGTCGAACCGTTTGGCGGTATTCGCATAGTTCGGATATCGTTCCATATTGGTGCCGGAGGGCTTGAAGCGCCAGTGTTTGTAAGACCACAGCCAGCACTCGGGAGCCTCGCGAATGCCGGACTCGAGAACGTCCCAGCATTGTTGGGCGATATCGGCCGGCGTCGCATCGGACGAATACTCCAGCGGTTTGTGGTAGATCATCCGGTAGGTCCCGTCCGCCTGAGGGCGGCATTCCGCCGGCACGACTTTGGCGCCGGTGTGCAGGGCGAGCGCCGCGTGCATCTGGGTCACACAGGTTTTGAGGCCGGAGAATTCGTCGATGATGACGCTGGCCTCGTCGGGGTCGAGGTTCAGGTCCACCACCGCACAAAAATAGCCGCCGCCTTTCAGATGTTTCAGCATCCGGGCAATCGCCCGTTCCTGGGGGATGATCGTGTGCCCGGTGCTCCCGCGGAGCCGGTCAAAATACCTGCCGAGCAGCGGATTTTTCAGCCGCTGCGCCACGATGATTCCCGGCCCGAGAAAGTATTTCACATTCTGGCCGAGCCATTCGAAATTCGAGAAGTGCGTGGTGACGTAGATCGTCGGCACGGCGGGCGATTCCTTCGCGAGGCCTTCGGTCCGAAAGATTTTCCCCGCGGTTTTCTGGGTGAGGTTCGGGGACCAGAACAGCTCGAACATCGTGCGCGCAAAACTCCTGTAGCCAGCCTCCGCGATGCGCTTCTTTTCGCACTTGCCGATGGTCGTGCCGAAAGCGGCGTCGAGATTTTCCATCGAGATCCGCCGTCCCCGCGAATCCAGGCGATAAACCAGCGAACCAAGCGGCATGGAGAACCACACCAGACAGCGGTGGGGCAGGCGCTGCACCACCCAGCCGGCAAGCAGCAGCCCCAGATATTCGAGTTGTTGCCGGATCGTCACACCGGCTGCCGCCTCATGTTGACCGGCCTTTTTGGAAAAGACCATTACTACACAATCGGCGCAATTCTCCGATGCGCAATGACAAATCTTTCCTCCCCGATTACTCCCCGCGGAAGACCGGTTTGCGTTTCTCGTGGAAGGACTGGATCCCTTCGAGGTAATCCTTGCTGTCGTAAACCTCCCTGCGAATCGACTGGATGAGTTCGAATGTCTCCGCGGCCAGCGGCAGGCCGCTCGAAAGCAGACGGAACTGGCGCTTGAACGAGCGGATGGCGAGCGGCGAGTTCCTGCAGACCCGCGCGGCAACGGTGGCGGTGAACGATTCGACCTCCGCGGAGGGAACGAGGTGGTTGAGGATCCCGAGATGAAAGCTGTCCTGCGCGTTGATCGGCTCGGCCGTGAAAAACATCTCCTTCGCCTTGTTGATGCCGAGGATGTTGATGAAGTGGATGAGGCCAGAAGGGTTGTATGGGATTCCGATCTTCGCTGGCGTCATGGCGAAGCTGGCCGTCTCGTCCCCGATCAGGATGTCGCAGGAAAACGCGAGGTCGCAGGCGCCGCCCCATACGCTGCCCTGCACGAGGGCGATCACTGCCCCCGGGAATTCCTGCATCCGCCGCAGGAGGCTTTCGAGCGGCCCGGCATAGGGCAGGGGATCGCGTCCCGGCTTGGGCAGCTCGTTGACATCGTGCCCGGCCGACCAGACTTTCGTGTCCTTCTGCGCCCGGAGAACCACGACGATAGCGGACTGTTTCTCAAACTCGTCGAGGGCGGTAAGGATTTCAGAAACCATTTCTCCGCTAAGACAGTTCCGCTTGGCCGGATTCTGGAGCGTGATGGTGCCAATGCCAGCCGAAAATTCCGAAGCAATCAAGGACATGGAAGCGATTCAATCATGTTGTGGAGGAATTCTGAAAGAATTTCTCAACTCCAAAGCAGCTCTTGCGCCATCCCAATCCTTGCGATCCCGCGACGCTCTCTTCCACTAGGAAGTCGCTACCTATTCCTGATCGTCAGGCTCCGATACTGCGTCGAGGCTTCGCCTTCGCTGTTTTCTTCTGATCGGATGTCGCGACCTACCCGATTTCCTTTTCCGGTATCGCAAGGTCCGCAGGGGCGACCTTTGCGCGGACTTCGGAGAAATGCGGGCCTTCGGGCTGGACGGGGATTTTGCGGGCGAATGTCCCGAGCGGCTCGAATGCGAAGAGCCTCACGTCGGGGTCTCCCCACGTTTCTTCCGCGACGAAGCGCAGCGCCCGGGTCTCGATTTCCAGCGGCACGCAGACCATGCGCTGGTAGTTCCCGGTCTCGCGAAAAACGGTTTTCCACCGTCCGGAGGCGTCTTTTGCCTCGAGACGGAACACCTTCACCAGTGACTGCGGGACGGCGCTGCGGCCGCTCCGGTGGGGGTAGGTGCAGGGCATGCGCTTGTGCAGTTGCAGGTTGCTGTCGAAAACCAGCCTCGCCCCGGCGAGCCGCACTGGCGCAGCCCATGCAAATTCCACGCTGCCGCCAACCGGGCCGTTCCATCGGTGCACCGCATCCGGGCGTTCGCGATCCATGCCGTCCAGCAGGACTGGCGCGCCATCGTTGCCTGTAGACAATTTCGCGCACCGCGCGAGATCGGAAACCGGCCGCGTGAATCCGGGCAACCAGCAATCGTCATCCATGAGCGTTGCCTGCAATTCCGCGAGCCGCGAGCCGCTGCTCAGGCTGCGCGGGTCGCACCTGTGCCGGACGCACAGGGCTGCGGCCGTGCCGACCGCCTGGCCGAGGATCGCGCAGGTGCCCATCACGCGCGTGGAGGACAACGCGGCGTGCGTCACGGAGATATTGCGGCCAGCGAAAAGGAGATTGGCGATGTTGCGCGAATAGAGGCTGCGGTAGGGTATGCCGTAGGGCGAGGGAGCAGGATGGAAGATCGTCGGTTCTCCCGGATAATAGAGCCCCGCAGGGTGATGGTCGTCCATCGACCAGCCGCCGTAGGCGATGAGATCTTGGAAATTGCCGCCGTCGCGGATGTCGTTCTGGGTCAGAATGTGGTCGCCGAGATAGCGGCGGTTCTCACGTTTCCCGGGCAGCGACCCGAGCCACTCGAGATCCCAGTTCTCGGCCTCGGCCTTCTTCGGCGCGTGATTTTTGATGTAGTCCCACACCCCGTAGCCGACCTTCATCAGCTCGTCGCGAATGGCTTCGGCGTCGCGGATCGTGTCCTGGAGTCCGCCGATTTCGAGCCACCAGAAATTTTGGCCGTTGACGCCCTGGATCCGGTGCGGCAGGTCGCTCTCGCTCGTAAACTTGTAAGCCCAGCGCGGCGCGACGAACGGCTGCGGCTCTTCCGTGCGCCGGAGTTGGATGAGCAGCGAGTTGCCCATCGTCTTCCCGTCGGCGGTGGATGGCTGGATATCCTCGTTGAATTCCGCGCGCGCCTCGCGCCCCGCCCGGAAATCGGCTCCGGTGACCGGAGCGAGGACGCTGTCGCCCGAGCAGTCGATGAATTGCGCGGCGCGAATCGTGTGCCATGTCTGCGTCGTCAACTGCCAAGCGCGGACAGACGCGATGCGATTCCCGTCCATTTCGGCATCCGTGCACGAGCAGTTGAGAAAGGGAGTCAGACCGGGCTGGAAAAAAACCTTCGCGTAAAGCACGCTGTCCCAGATCGAGTAATTGCCCGAGGGGTTGAGATACTGGTTGTCGAGCTGGGTTTCTTCGAGGATACCGGTTTCCTTGTTGTGCTCCCCGTGCGCCCCGCAAATCCACATGCGGATTTCGGACGAGGCATTTCCGCCAAAAACCGGCCGGTCGTGGACGAGCGCGGTCTTTGCGCCATTGCGTGCGGCGGCAATGGCGGCGCACATGCCGGCCATGCCTCCGCCGACAACACAGACATCGAATTCGTGTTCTTCGTGGTTTGGCTGCCTGAGGGATTTTTTCATGGTGTCTTCTAATGGAAATCAAGGGTCGTCGGGGGCGTCCCAGATTCCGACAATGTCGCGGATCAGCCCTGGGCCGCGGTAGATGAAGCCGGTGTAGATCTGGACGAGCGAGGCGCCCGCATCGAGTTTTTCGCGGGCGGATCCCGCGCTCATGACTCCCCCGGATGCGATGACCGGGAGCGACGTGTTGGCGCTCAAAATCCGAAGCACATCTGTGGAGCGGGAGCGGAGCGGCTCACCGCTGAGTCCGCCGGTCTGATCGCTTCCGGCTGGCACGGACGAGTGGTCGAGCGTGGTGTTTGTGGCGATAAGACCGTCGAGTTTCTCTGCTTCCGCGAGCGAGGCCATTTCTTTCACGGCATCATCGGAAAGGTCGGGCGCGATCTTCACGAGGAGAGGCTTTGACGAGTCGATCGCCTTGAGCGTGCGGACGATGGCAGCGAGCGAATCCCGGTCCTGGAGCTGCCGGAGACCGGGCGTGTTCGGCGAGCTCACGTTGATGACAAAGTAGTCGCCGTATGGCAGGAGCTGCCGGAAGCTGGCAGCGTAATCTGAAGGGGCATCCTCAAGCGGGGTCACTTTCGATTTTCCGATATTCATGCCGACCGGAATCCGGGGCCAGCGGCCCGAAGACTTGAGCGAGGCGAGCGAGCGAGCGACAGCCTCCGCGCCGGGGTTGTTGAAGCCCATGCGGTTGATGAGCGCTTGCAGGGGTGGATAACGGAAGCACCTTGGCTTGTCGTTCCCGGGCTGGGCGCGAGCGGTCACGGTTCCGGCCTCGACGAACCCGAATCCCAATGCCTCCCACGCGCCGAGGACTTCCGCATTCTTGTCCATTCCCGCCGCGAGGCCGACGGGGTTTGGGAATGTCAGTCCGAAGAGCCGGACCGGTTTTTCCACGGCCGCACCGAAGAGGGCGCGGATGAGCGGGGCGGGGGTGAGTTTCAGCCCGGTCAATGCGAGGTGGTGGGCGGTTTCCGGATCAAGCTGAAACAGGCACGGACGGACAATGTCGGAGTAGAGATTCAAACCGGCTGACTATTTACCCGCAGAGCCGGCGGAGAGCACGGAGAAAATCGCGAGCGCTCTGGACACGTGACGCGCGTTTCTGCGATCTTTCCGGTGTTCGTTTTTTTGGATGAAACTTGAATGCCCATGGCCGGCCCTGTCGATCGCTTGCGCACTATGGATCGCCATTCTCTACAACCTGCAGGCCGCCCCTGAATATTTCCCGCTCGAAAAAGGCACCTTCTGGATTTACCGCGGCGAAACGAAGTTTCTGGTCAAAAACCCGGACACCGGAAAAAACGAGCCGAAGGCCGAGGTGCTGACGTGGAGGATGGAAGTCGTTGATACGGTGGCTCGCGATCATCTCTTTGCCGCCCTCATCAAAGGGGCTCCCTTTGACCTGAGTTGGTATGAGCCCGGCAAGGAGCGGGGGGACTACTTGATCGTCCGGGTTGGGACGGCAGCCTATTATCTTTTCGATGGCGACAGCGCAAGGAACGCATGGGCGAAAATCAAGGACGAGGCCCAATCGCTTGCCGATCTCGACAAGGGAGGCGAGTTGCTGATCGATGCGCCTCTCATGGAGGGAAAGGTGTATGCCGGCGACTTCGCCAATCTAGCCCGCGGCCGCTACTGCTGGATCGTCGAAAGCGAAGGGGGAGTTAATCTGAAGTGGTTTCCGGCCGCAGAAAAACTCGGCAACCCGCGCTATTTCACGCTCGCCTACCGGACATCCCCCGACCACCAGATCATCGGCTTCGTGCCAGGACTCGGGATCGTCGGCTTCCAATACGTCCACCACGGGACGCTTTCGGAAACCAATCTGGGGCTCATCGAGTTTGGAAAAGCAAAATCCTCAGACACACCCGCCCCTTGAAATGCAAGTCGAGGCGTTCAGGCTTTTGCGATTGCGCGTTATTTCGGCCAGATCTTCAAGTTCCGGACAGCGGCGATCCGCTGCCATAATTCCGGATCGTCATGCCGCTCCGTCCTCAACAAATACTCGATGTATTGTTCGCGGGACATGCCCACGGATGCAAATGGAACCTTCTCGTTTCCTGTGATCCGGTGGGTGTTCATTTCGGAAAAGACATCGAAAACACAAACCGCGGCCACCACCGCAAGGGCTGCGAGTGAGAGGATCAGGATCAGGAAGGTTCTCATTTACCAAGGAGCAGCCTACTCTGATCCGCCCTGAGATTCCAGCAGGAATTGCCGGCGCGCTCATCCGGTGCCCTGCACGAATTGTTTGCCCATCTGAAGGCGATGCTCTTCACTAATGGGGTGCCATGATTATCGTTCTCCGTCCCCACACGCCTAAAGCCTCGGTTGACGAGGTCATCGCCGAGGTCGCCAAACTCGGCTACGAGCCGGCCCCGATTTTTGGAGCCACTCAGACCGTCATTGCGGCCATCGGGGACGAGCGGACCCACCAAAACCTCGAATCCCTTACCGCCCTGCCGCAGGTGGAAAGCGTCCTGCGGGTCCAAAAGCGCTACAAGCTCGCGAGCCGCGAATCCCATCCCGCGGATACCGTGGTCGATGTGGGTGGCGTGAAAATCGGCGGCGGGCATTTCGCGCTGATGGCCGGGCCGTGCTCGGTCGAAAGCGAGGAGCAACTGCTCTCCACAGCGCGCGCCGTCAAGGCGGCCGGGGCCACGATTCTTCGAGGGGGAGCCTACAAGCCACGCACCTCGCCGTATGAATTCCAAGGCCTCGGAAAAGAAGGCTTGCGCCTTCTGGAACTCGCCCGCAAAGAAACCGGTCTGAAAATTATCACCGAGGTCCTCAGCGAGCGTGATGTCGAGCATGTAGCCGCATCGGCGGACATCCTCCAGATCGGCGCCCGCAACGCCCAGAATTTTCAGTTGCTCATCGAGTGCGCGAAATCCGGCAAGGCCGTCCTCCTCAAGCGCGGGATGAGCGAGAAAATTGAAGAATGGCTGCTGGCGGCGGAGTATATTCTCGCGCATGGAAACCCGAACGTCCTGCTCTGCGAGCGCGGCATCCGGACCTTCGAGACCTACACCCGGAACACTCTTGATCTCGCGGCGGTCGCCGTTGCCAAAAAGGAATCCCATCTGCCTGTCATCGTGGACCCCAGCCAGGGATGCGGGCGATCCGACCTCGTCCTCGCACTCTGCTGCGGCGCGGTCGCGCTCAAGGCGGACGGTCTGCTCGTCGAAGTCCACCCGAACCCCGCGGAAGCCATGAGCGACGGCCAGCAACAAGTGGATTTCGCATCCTTCAAGGAACTCACAGAAATGATCCGCCCGTTCCTCGCGGCCACCGGGCGTGCCGGCTGAGGATTTTGACGGAATGAACGGAATTTACAGAAGGGGTTGCAAGCGGGCAGAATCATGAGCGCTTAATTTTGTTAATTCTGTAAATTCCGTCTAAAAGTTCCACACCATGTCCAAGCTTCCCACCATCATTTACACCAAGACTGACGAGGCGCCGGCGCTCGCCACCTACTCGCTGCTGCCGATCATCCAGTCTTTCACGAAGCACTCCGGAATTTCGGTGGAGACCCGCGACATCTCGCTCGCCGGACGGATCATCGCCAATTTCACGGAATTCCTCTCCGACGACCAAAAGATCGGTGACGCTCTCGCCGAGCTCGGTGCCCTTACGCTCCAGCCCGAGGCGAACATCATCAAACTGCCGAATATCAGCGCATCCGTTCCGCAGCTCAAGGCGGCGGTCTCCGAGCTTCAGGCCAAAGGCTACAAGCTCCCCGATTATCCCGAATCCCCGAAGACCGACGCAGAACGAGAAATCAAAGCCCGCTACGGCAAGGTCATGGGCTCCGCCGTGAACCCGGTCCTCCGCGAGGGAAATTCCGATCGCCGCGCGCCGAAGGCGGTCAAGGATTACGCCCGCAAGCACCCGCACTCGATGGGCAAGTGGTCGGCCGATTCCAAAACCACGGTAGGCACGATGGGCACAGACGACTTTTTCTCGAACGAGCAATCCGTGACCGTTCCCGAGGCCACAAACGTCCGGATCGAATTTGTTGCGAAGGACGGCGCTGTCACCGTCCTTAAGGACAAGCTCCCGCTCAAAACTGGCGAGATCCTCGACGGCACGTTTCTGAGCCGGAGGGCGCTCGTCGCATTTCTCGAAAAGGAAATCGCCAAGGCCAAGGCGGACGGCGTGCTTTTCTCCGTCCACCTGAAAGCCACGATGATGAAGGTCTCGGACCCGATCATCTTCGGCCACGCCGTGAAGGTATTCTTCAGGGACCTGATCGCCAAACACGCCGCCGTCATCAAAAACCTCGGGGTGGATTTCAACAACGGCTTCGGGGATTTCCTTGCCAAAATCCAGACGCTGCCCGCCGACAAGAGAGCCGAGATTGAGGCCGACATCAAAGCCGTCTATGCCGACCGCCCGGCGCTCGCCATGGTGAATTCCGACAAAGGCATCACCAACCTCCACGTCCCGAGCGACGTGATCGTCGATGCCTCGATGCCTGCCATGATCCGCACCTCCGGCCAGATGTGGAACACCGAAGGCAAGGCGCAGGACACCTTGGCCGTCATTCCCGACAGCAGCTACGCTGGAGTTTACCGGACGACGATCGATTTCTGCAAAAAGCATGGCGCGCTCGACCCCCGCACGATCGGCTCGGTCTCGAATGTCGGGCTCATGGCCCAGGCCGCCGAGGAATACGGCTCGCACAACAAAACGTTCGAGATCCCGGCCGATGGAACGGTTCGAGTGGTCGATGATTCCGGCAATGTTCTTATCGAGCACAAAGTCGAGCAGGGAGATATCTGGCGCGCCTGCCAGGCCAAAGACGCCCCGATCCGCGATTGGGTGAAGCTAGCCGTCAACCGCGCCCGCGCCACGAATACGCCCGCCATATTCTGGCTCGACGAAAAGCGCGCCCACGACGCTCAGATCATCACCAAAGTAAAAACCTACCTCAAGGATCACGACACCTCCGGCCTCGACATCCGGATCCTCCCTCCGGCCGAGGCCTGCCAGTTCAGCCTAGAACGCATGGTGGAAGGCAAGGACACAATCTCTGTCACAGGCAATGTCCTCCGCGATTATCTGACCGACCTGTTCCCGATCCTCGAACTCGGCACGAGCGCGAAGATGCTTTCGATCGTCCCGCTCATGAACGGCGGCGGACTCTTCGAAACCGGCGCCGGCGGCTCTGCCCCGAAACACGTCCAGCAGTTTGTCGCGGAAAACTACCTCCGCTGGGATTCTCTCGGCGAGTTCTTCGCCCTCGCTCCAGCCCTCGAACACATCGCGGAGACGTTTGATAACCCGAAAGCTAAAATCCTCGCCGAAACGCTCGACGCCGCCACAGGCAAATTCCTAGAAAACGACCGCTCCCCCGGACGCAAACTCGGCACCACTGACAACCGCGGCAGCCACTTCTACTTGGCCATGTATTGGGCGCAGGCCCTCGCCGCGCAAGACAACGACAAGGAACTGAAAGCGATCTTCACCCCGATCGCCGAACAACTCACCGCGAACGAACAAAAAATCGCCGCCGAACTTCTCGCTGTTCAAGGCAAACCCGCCGACATCGGCGGATACTATCAACCGGACGACAAACTCGCTTCCGCTGCCCTGCGCCCAAGCCTGACGTTGAATGGAATTCTGGCGAAACTATAGGCTGTCCGGAACCCAACTCGATCACTCGTAACGCAGGATAAGCGTTCCGTGAATCTGAAGCTCCGGGAGTGATGTCCGCAGCGTGCCGCCGGTCGTGTCGAAATCGAGCCGCACGGGATTTTTGAGAGCCGACACATCGGGGCTGGCGTAATAGACGGCCTTCGGAGCGATCCCGTCAGGAAGCGGGACCGACACCTCCTGGTTGACCATGGGGGTTGGCGGAGGCGCATCCGACGACCACTTGCTGTTATCGCCGTAATGCAGGAACTGCACGACCAGCGCGCGGTTCTTTGGCGCGGCAAAGGTGCGGGTGATGCAGCCGGGCAGAGAAACCTGGAGGTCGGTGTTGAAAACGTCGCGCCCGTGGGTGTAGCCCAGCAGCATCGCGTCGTGGCGATAATAGGCCCGCAAAAGCTCTTCGTTCCCGGCCGGCATCGGCTGGTGGTCGGGGTAAAACATGGTGTTCAGGCCGTGCATCGTGCCGGTCTTTTCATCCGGTTCGCCGGCGACCATCAATGAGCCGCCCCCGGTCATGGCGGCACCGAGCACGCGGCGCAGGGCGTTTGCCGGCCATGCGCTTTGTTTGGGCTGCATGTCCGCCGGATAAATCTTCAAGACCACCCGCTGGCGGCGTGCCGCGCGGTTTTGGACGCAGATATCCACGAGCGCGCCGAGCTGGTCGGAATGGAAGCGCCAGATTTCCAGGAACAAGAAGTCGGTAACATCATACATCTGCTCGACGCCGAACTCGTTGACGCTGTTGAACGACACCAGGCCGCCGGGTTTCACTTCGTGCGTCAGCGAGCTGACATCGCGGACGAAGTCGTGCAGGACATCGCGGAGCGGGTCGCCGTTTCGGCGGCTGCCCTGCGCGTAGAACTTCGTATCCGGGCTGTCGCCGTAGGTGTCGATCTCGAAGCCGTCGAACGACACCAAGTCGGCCGGATCGTCGTCGAGGGCGCGCCGCAACTCGTCCATCATGTGAGCGTGCCAGGGCGAATCCCCGGCGACGTTCATCAGCCAAAACCACTTCGGTTTGCCTCCGCGGTCCGCTTTTTCCTCCGACATGATTTCGCCGTTGAAAATCTTGGGCGAGCCTTTTTCATCTGTCATGGGAAAGGGGAATTTCCGATAGACGCTTTCCGAGGCGGCGTAGGCGGCGATGTAGGCGATGGAGAGGATGTTCCGCTCGTGGCCCGCTGCGATCTTGCGCTGAATATCTACGGCGTTGATCGCGATGCCGAACGGCTCGAAGCGATACTGCGATTCCTTAGGGGCATAATAGCCGTGCGCCGGAAAGTAGTCGTAGAATTCGACGGCATTGATGTGCAGGCTGGCCAGCAGCGCGGCCTTGGCCGCGTAGTTGTCGGCCGTGTCGCCGTAGGTGGCGAAAAACCCGTAACGCAGATCGTCCGCGACATTGCGGACCACCGGGAGAACCGCTTCCCCTTTGGCTGCGGGACCTCCGGGGGTTGAAAAGGTCACCCGCGCGAGATAGCCACCCTCCACGGCGATGGGCGGAACCGGAAGACGGTTTTCTCCGCCTTTCCATGCCTGCGTGGAGGTGGAAACGACTTCACCGAACGGCGTTTCGATTTGCAGATCCAGGCGGCCTTCGGTCGCTTCCCCCACGCGGTCTGCGGTCACGATCAGAACGTTTGGATCGCCCGGGCGAACCCACACCTTTTCCGGCCGGACATCAAGCGGGGCGGCATCGACGGATTCCGTGGTTGGCGAAAACGTCTTCAATGCCCGCGCCGGGGTGCTGGCATGCTCATCGCGGGGAGCGGATGCCGTGTCGGATGAGGGCACTTCGAGAGCCGTGTTTCCATCGTTGCCGGTTGCCTGCACGGCGGGGTCGGTCAGCCAGGCCTGGCTCCCATTCTCTCCTTCCACGACATACTTGTAGGTGTAACTCCCGGGGCCGAGGCTCGCCCAGCCATACCACATCCCGCCCGGCAGTGGCCGCATCGCGAACCGGTCGCTAGAAACGTGCCCGGCGTGGTTTTGGGCGAAGCCGTTGAAGCTTCCCGCCAGGTAAACCTTTTTGGCATCGGGCGCATGGATCCGGAACAGCACGCGATCGCCGACCGGGACAGGCGGCCCCTCTTCCTTGGCGGCGTCGGGGATGGATTCGGACGGCAAAGCGGACCAAACCTTATCCCATGATCTGCCTTCCTTGTGCTCCGCCGCTTTCGGTAACGGGACCGCGTTTGGCGCAGGTTCCCTTGGCGGTTTCGCGCACAGATTTAAGGTGACCGCCGCAGTGGTGGCCGCGATGAGGAGGAAGAGGGATTTCATATATTTCGTGGGGTTCCTGTTGAATGCGGGCAAGGAGTCAGTTTTTGCCTCCGGTGGAGGCGATCCCTTCAACGAACGCGCGCTGGGTGAAAAAGAAGAGCGCCATCACCGGCAACACGACGAGCGTCGAAGCGGCCATCAGCTGGTGCCACGCGGTGCCGCCATTCTGGCTCTGGAAACTTTGCAGCCCCAGCGCGAGCGTAAAGTCTTTCTGCTCAGTCAGAAAAATCAGGGGGCCGAGGAAATCGTTCCATGTCGCCATGAACTGAAACAGCGCGACGACCAGCAGGGCTGATTTGGAAAGTGGCAGGATGATGCGGAGGAAGATCTGGATCTCGCTGCAGCCGTCGATCCGTGCCGCTTCGGACATGTCCTTCGGCAGGGTCAGAAAAAATTGCCTGAGCAGAAACACGTTGAATGCGCTCGCGAAAAACGATGGGACCCAGAGCGGCTTGAAGCTGCCGATCCAGCCCAGTGATTTGAACAGGCTGTAGATGGGAACCATGATGACAGGAAATGGGATCATCATGGTCGCGAGCAGGACGAGGAAAACCGTGTCGCGGCCGCGCCACTCGATCCGCGAAAAACCATACGCTGCAAGCGCGCTGCTCGCCACGGTGCCGATCACCGTCATCACGCACAGAAAGACCGTGTTGCCCGTGTAGCGCCAGAAATCGCCCATCGCGGCAATGGCATCCGGATAGTTGCGCCACTGGATGGTGCTCGGAATCCATCGCGGTGGCAGGGTCATTGTTTCGCTCAGAGGTTTGAGCGAGGTCGAGACCATCCACGCGAACGGGGCCAGAAACGCGATGCCCGCCAGAACCAGCACCGCGAACACCAAGAAGGCAAAAAACCGTTTTTTTGTAACTGCTCGCATCGCTATTTTCCTTCGTAGTGGACGTGGCGTCCGGAGAGTTTTGTGGCGGCGTAGGTCAGCGCGAGAATGAGGAGGAAGAGCGCCACTCCAATCGTGCAGGCGTAGCCCATGTTCCAGTAGTCGAAGGCGTTCTGGTAAAGGTAGGTCGCCATAAAAAGCAGCGAGCGCTCCGGGCCATCCCCACCTCCCGTCATGACGTAGGGAACGGCAAAAACCTGGAACGCGCCGATGAGCCCCATGATCGTGTTGAAATAGATCACGGGCGAGAGAACCGGCAGCGTGATATGCCATGTCTTGTGCCAGAAATTCGCGCCGTCGATGTCCGCCGATTCATAAAGGTGCCGAGGAACCCCCTGCAGTCCCGCCAGATAAATGACGACAGCATGGCCGACTCCCCAGAGCCCCGTGAAAATAATTCCCCATTTGGCATAGCGCGCCTCTTGCAGCCAGTTCGGGGGCGAAAACTGCGTGCCGAGCACTCCGTTGATGCCGTGGAACACCGGCTTGAGCATGTTGTTCACCAGGCCGACATCGCCGTTGAGCATCCACTGCCAGAGCACGGCCAAGCAGACCATCGGAACCAGCGAAGGTAGAAAAAACACCGTCCGGAAGATCCCTTTTCCCGGCAGGTCGAAATTGAGCAGAATAGCCAGGGAAAGCGACATGAGGAGGCCGAGCGGGATGGCGAAGGCCGCAAAGAAAATCGTATTGTAAACCGACCTCCAGAAAATCGGGTCGAAAAGCATTTCCCGGTAGTTGTCCGCGCCGACAAACACGGCCGGCGAGAGCACCGAGTAATCGCACATCGAAAAGAACAGGCTGCTGAGCAGCGGGTAAACGCACAGAGCAAGGAACCCGATGATCCACGGGCTGATGAACAGCAGCCCGAGCCGGAGATCGCGTTGGTCGCCGCGGTTCATGGTTTGTCCCACTCCTTCGTCAAAGTTCCCGAAATCCGATCCCATCTCTTCTGCTGGTGGTCGAACGCCTGCTGGACATGCCGCTGCACTTCGTCCAGGGCTTCTCCGGCTCCCGCCTTTCCCGTCCAGACCCTGCCGAATGCCTGGGTCATGTCGTTGCTGTAAAGCGTCCAGACCGTGAGTTGCGGGACGAACCGCGCGTTCGGGCTCTTGGCCAGCGCCAGGAATTCGCCGATGCGCGGGTTAGGGTGTTTCTGGAAAAACTCGTCGCTGCATTCGCGCAGCGGACTGAACTTGCGCTGGCCCAGGCAGAGTTTTTCCATCGGCTTTTGCGAATTCACGTATTTGATGAATTCAAAGGCTTCCTTCGGATGCTTCGCCCCGGCCGGAATGACGAGCAGATCAGATTCCACCTGCGTGATGTTCCGGAATCGTGCGGGATCAATGCTCGGAAACGGTGCGACGCCCCATTCAAAATCAGGCGGAGCAAAGTTCTTGATGAAGTTATAGATCCACGGACCCTGCAGCACCATCGCCACGCGCCCTGTGAAAAACGGGTTCTGCGGCGAGGCGAAATTCCCGAAGCCATCGCGGAGCGCCAGCAGATCGCGCGACCCGAATCTCCGCGGATAGGACTCGATCCATTGGAATGCCGCAATGTTCTCCGGAGAATTCGCTGTAATGGTTGCGCGCCCGTCCCAAAGCTCGCCGCCGAACCACCATCCCCAGATCTCGTTCCACCATCCGGGTTCGGCAGGCAGAAAACCGATGGAGGCCAGGCTTCCATCCGGACGGCGCTTCACCAACTTTTCGTTGAATTGCTCCAGCTCGGCGATCGATTGCGGGGGCCTCTCCGGATCAAGACCCGCCTCGCGGAAAAGCTTCTTGTTCCAGATCAGCGCCAGCGATCCCGGAGTGGTCGGCAGCGCCCAGAGATGGCCGCGATAGTTACACATCCGCCAGAAGACATCGATATACCGGTCGCTCGACACCCCGCCTTCGGACGCGAATTTGTCGAGTGGAGTCAGCGCATTATTCTCCGCATACACAGGCAGCGACTTGCTCCAGATTCCCGCAACGTCAGGCGGAACGCCGCCGGAGGTCGCCAGCATGAGCCGGCGGTCGATCTGGCTCACGCTGCTGTATTCGACGAGTATCCGGTTCTGGCCGGCATTGAAGTCATCCACCACCGCCCGCATGGCATCCGCCTCGAACCCGGTCCATTTCTCCCAGTATTTGATGACGACGCGCCCGGCCCCCTTGCCGGAGCCGGCATCACTGCACGAGCAGAGAGCGGCGAAAAAAACGGCGGGCATCCAGCATCTGCGGAGCCATGGGGGAAACGCCATTCGCATCGGACCTCGTTACGCGCTCTCCGCTTCCATGCAAAAATCGCTGCCGGCGTTCTCCACAACGATGTCCCCGCCAACAGGCTGAACTCTCGCGCCATTGACGGTGACTCCCTCGACGACCGCCCCGTGAAATCGCACCAGGAATCGTTTTCTCGCAAACTCCGGATAGCCGATTCCGGATACGGTGGCGTTCAGCGTAAAGCGCGTCCCCTTCTTGTTGAACACAAAATCCGTCCGATAAAATGCTCCCTCCCGGAAGGTGAATGTCAGACCGTCGTCCTCGTGCAGCATCGACCGCGTCTCGCCATCCTCGTCGGGAACAAAAACATGAAGCTCGATCTCCTCCGGATGGTAGCCCATCGTGGAAAGAGGTGCCCGTGGCCAAGTCGGGATCACCGCGCCGCCGCGTGCGTAGAGCGGGATGTAATCCATGGGGGCTTGCGCAATGGCATACCCGCGTCCCGAAAATTTTTCGCCCGAGTGCCAGTGATGCCACGTGCCTTCCGGGAAATAGACCTGACGGGCAGTGCAGCCTTCCTCGAAAATCGGCGCCACGAGCAGGTGGTCTCCGAAGAGATATTCGTCGTCGATGTCGCGTGTCGCCGGGTCGCGCTGGAATGCGAAAACCAGTGGCTTCTGCACGGGCTCCCCGGTTTCCGAGGCTGCAAGAAATCCGGAGTAGATGTAGGGCATCAGGCGGTATCTGAGCGCGAGCGCCTTGCGGCAGAGTTCCTCGGCGGTTTCGCCATAGACCCACGGATATTGGTCGGCCTGGTTCGTGCTATTGTGGTTCCGGCAAAACGGCGTGAGGGCTCCGTATTGGAACCAGCGCACGAGGAGTTCGGCGGTGCAGTCTCCGATGAACCCGCCGATGTCCGCGCCGACGAAGGGCTGCCCGGAAACCCCGAGCCCGAGCGACATCGGAATGCCCATCCAAAGGTGGTCCCACCGCGAGACGTTGTCTCCAAGCCAGTTCGCGGCGTAGCGCTGGATGCCGGGGGAACCGGCGCGCGAAAGCACGAACGTGCGTTTGTCCGGCATGGCGGCGAGCAGGCCCTCGACCGTGCCCATGGCCATGAGCAGCGCATATTCGTTGTGGTAGCGCTCGTGGGAAAACTTTCCCGCGCCGAATCGCATCGCGTCCGCGGGGATATCGCCAGTCGCTGGCTCGTTCATGTCGTTCCAGATCCCGGCCAGCCCGGAGCGCACGTGAGCGGCGTTGAGTTCGCCCCACCATTCCCGCGCCTCGGCGGTCACGAAATCCGGGAAAGCGGTTCGTCCCGGCCAGACCTGTCCGAGATAGATCACGCCGCCCTCGGTCCGGCACAGCACATCGCGCCGCAGCGCCTCGTCAAACACCGGATAGCCGGGCTCGTATTTCACTCCCGGATCGACGATCGTTACCATCCGGAATCCTTCGTCGCCCAAGCTGGAAAGCATTCCCTCGGGATCGGGAAAGCGCTCGCGATCCCAAGTGAAAACCCGGTAGCCGTCCATGTGGTCGATATCCAGCCAGATCACATCGCACGGCAGCTCCTTGTTCCGGAGTTTTCCCGCGAGTTCCATGACCTTCGGTTGGGTGTAGGCAAACCAGCGGCACTGGTGGTAGCCGAGCGCCCAGAGCGGAGGCGGCGACATCCTTCCTGTCAGCCACGTGTAGGCGGACAGGATGTCCCTCATCGTTGGCCCGGCGAAAAGATACTCGGTGTATTGACCGCCCTCGAAATGGATCAGGTATTCCTCGGGGCTGACGAACTCGAACCGGCCACGATATCCGTTGTCGATAAAAAACCCGGCCATCTCGGCGGAATGGTCCGGCATGTGGTAAAAAAACGGGATCGAGATGTAGTAGGGGTCGAACTCCGCGCTCGTGGGATCGTTGGCGGAGCTCCCATCCGAGCTCTCGTTGTAGCCGCCACTAACGCCTGGAGACAGCACGTCGGTGTTCCAGAGCGTATAGCCTCGGCCCCGCCGGTTGAACCGCCCGGTCTTTTCGCCCAGGCCGAAGAACGCGTCCTCGCGGCGGCACTTGCGGCGCACCACAAACTCGTCGTTCAGCGTGGCGTAGTCCCATGCACGATTCTCCTCATCCTGCCATCCACCAAGGATCACGCTGCCATCGGCCCGGTGCGCCTCGATCCGGAAAGGGTTCTTATGGACGGTTACCGACAACGTCGCCGTGCTCACGCGCACAAGACTGTCACCCTCCTCGAAACCAAACTCCGATGCCTGCGAATCGAGATCGGCGCACACCGCAAATGTGGGCGCTTCGTCAAAGCGACGGTTGCGGGAAATTTTGAGGCGGATGACGTCCTCGCGGATGACATCAACGCGCAGCAACTCGCGAGCTTGCGGGTCCAACTCGAGCTCCATCCCGCGATCCGTGCGGCGGACGGCGGTGACGCTCCCGAAAGTTTGAAAGTGGGTCGTGTTCATCTCTGATTTCGTTTCGCTGTTGAACCACTAATCTTCACTAAATGCCACTAATTGACGGAACCTCGCAGTTCAATAGACCCTTCGCCTGCCGGGGGGAAGGGTGGAGGTTGAACTGCTGCATCTGTTAGTGGTTTTTAGCGGGCGTTAATGATTCATGGGATTCTGGCGAGTTTTTAAAAAAGCCGCATCAGCAGACCACCGTTGCGGCCTGGAATCCCGTCGCTAATTTCCGGAGCGCTAAAGTAAATAGAACTTCAGGAGCGGCAGCGGCGAACGAAAGCCAAAAGCCCAGCCCCGCCAAGCAGCAACCCAATCGTGGTCGGCTCGGGGACGGTGATGGCCAAATTGTTATACCCAGCGTTCATCCCAGGCCCCTGCAACGAATCAAAGAGCCTCACGCCTGTGATGGTTGTCATGTCGTTCACTGCCGTATTGATAGTGGCAAAAGCAGCCCCCAACGTATAAGAATAACTGTGGGCGCTGTTGACGGTAAACGTGAAATGATACGATGTGTTGTCCGTAGAAGCCTGCCCCGTGCCAAAGTCTGAACCGCCATCGTTCAGTTGCCAGTCAGTCCCTGCGTAAACGGACTTAACCGTGAACACCGGAGTTGAACCGGCCAAAAAGTTGATTCCTATATTTCCGCCAGCAGACACAAATGCTGTGTGACCAAGATCAATGCTGAATGTCTGCCCAATTGCAAGAGCCCCACCAGTGAACGGGCGATCTGCTGTATAGATGGAGCCGCCGGTATTATCAGCATAAAGACCAAATGAGGTGCTCCCCTGCCCGGTCGCGCCAATGTAGCGTCCTGAAAAACTTGTGCCTGCGCTGGCAAAAGCCCAGACGCCGAAGCCCGTCCCGCCGTTGGAGCCGACGCTCCAGCTACCGGAGTAATTGGCCGCATTGTCGGAGGCGATGACTGCGGCGGACGACGTGCTGCAACTCAATGCCGCAAGGGCTGCAGCCAGAGGAAGAAGGAGGAGCTTTTTCATAAAATATTTTTGAGGGTTATTTTTTTGAAGCGGAGCGACTATTCCTGTCGCCCGTGAGCAGTCTCAGCCGGATGTTGTCCCATATCAACAAAAACTTCAGTAAGCAGTTAACTCGAAGTTATTCACTTCTTGGCGGTGATGGCGAGATTATTGAAGGAAAGGTCGTTCTCGGGCACATCGGCCGTGCCGGCGGCGTAGAATTTGAACCCCGCCGCGACGCCGTTGTAAGTGCCGTTGACGGTTTTGGAAAACCCGCCGCTGCGGGTGAGCGTCCAGGTTCCTCCAGTGGCGCTGGTCTGGGTGAAAACGAGTTTGAACACGGTGTTGTTGCTGTAGTCCGTCCCGATGGACCCGGCACCGGTCGCGGCCAGATGCACGGTATAATCATCCGCGCCGACGTTGAGATTGAAGATGGCTTTTTCGTCCGAACTGCGAAGGTCGAACCCCTTGTTCCCATCCCGGAAATTGACCCCGATCTCGACCGAGAAGCTCTGGCCGACCTCGAGCGGGGAGTCGAACGAGCGGTAGGCGTCCGTGCTTTTCGCCTTGTCGTGGCCGAACATCCCGAAGGATCTGGAATTCACGTTGATGTCGGCGGCTCCGGTCTTCTTCGAGTCGCCGATAAAAAATCCCCCGGCGTCACCCTGACCGTCGAGCACCAGGTTCCAACCCTTGAATCCGATGCCGCCGTTGCTCCCGCTCGACCAGCCGGCCGCGTAAGCAGATTCGTCCGCGTTGTCGGTGCCGGGCGTTGCCGCGATGGAGGTGTTTGCCAGCGAGAAGGCGGCGATCGCGAGGAGGCCTGCGCTTGAGAGGTGGATGGTTTTCATAGAGTGTGAGAGGTTGACGGAAAGCTACCAGGTTGAGAGGTCGTCGGAGCCCGTATAGTTGCCGTTGGCTTTGGTGCCCCACGCACTATCCGGACCGAGTGAAACTCCCGCAACATCTTTATGCACGGAAAGTGCGGGGTGCGTCCCCCAATAAAACCACTCGAGCCCGCCATTGCTCGACACGTTGTTGCGGTAGCTGCCGTCAATAAAAACGATGTATTCGGCTCCCCATGGGTCCACGAAGGCACCCTGCTTGATCTTCCCGACTGTGCCTTGGGCGTCTTTGGGAGCAAATCCACTCTTCGGATGGTCGGGGTTCTTGGCCGTGTTTCCTTCCAAAAAAACGACCTGCCTCGGGTTCAGTATGTTGTTCGGATTGTTTTTGCCGTCCGGGATGGCGCGCAGAACATTGCACAAATCGGCACTGGAATACAGGCCATCCGGATCGCCGAAGACCGTGTTCCATGCCAAGGCGACTTGCGTGGGACCGAGCGGATACACCCCGTATTCGGTGTAGTAGGCCTTGGTGGCGATCACGAGCTGCGCGATGTCATTCTGCGCCTGCGCCTTGCGCGCCCCATTCAGCGCCGCGCCAACGGCCGGGAAGAGGAGGCTCATCAAAATCCCGATGATCGCGATCACGACCAGGAGTTCAATTAAGGTGAAGGCTTTGGACGAATGTCGCACGGGGTGATGTCGGTAGGGTCGCCTCGCGGGCTCCACTCGTCAAAGCTGGAGTCAGTAAGCAGTTAACCCGCAGGTTGAGTAGTCGTTCTGTCCGATCACTTCAGATGCCGCACCGTCGGCCCCGGCGCCCAGCTTCCGCTGATGAACATGCACTTTTGAAATGGCGGGACGCCGTATTCGTTTCTGTGCAATTGCCCGATGACCATGTCAACCGCCGCGCATCCGACCAGTTCACTGTTTTGACGGATTCCCGCCCAGGCCACGTCGTCGGTCTTGTCGAGGTGGACGAGGCCGATGTCTCCGGGCACTCGGACGCGCATGGAGCGCAGCCACGAACCGATCTCGTGGTGCACAGTCAGGATCACATCCGGGCGATAGCGGTTGACCCAGGCCCGGAACCGGGCCGCCGCTTTCGCATCTTCCGCAGGGCTTTGATAGCCGAAAACCGGCAGTCTGTTCTTGGCAGCCATCTTCCCTTGCGTGGCTTTGAACCCCCCGGTAAACCGGTCCTCCACCCAATCGTCCACATCCGGGTGGATGCAGAGGCCGGGGCGGCAATAGCCGAGTTGGGAGACTTCTTCCACCGCCGCCGCCACCGTCGAAAACTGGTCGTTGGAAACAAAAGCCAGAGGCGGATGGGCGGGGCGAACACCGATGACCACGGCTGCCGTCTTTTCCCAGAGCGGATCCAGTTCGCGCGGGATGACGTTTTTTTCAAAGGGGCCGATGACGACGACGCCCTGAATGTTCCGGGCATAGAGAATGCGGGCCAGGCGTTCGGGAGAAAGCCCGGGCAGAGAGAATTCGTCCAGCCCGTGCCCGAGAGCGGAGGCCCGGTCCCGGCAGCCCTTCACCCAGCTTTGAAATGTCGGCACCGCGCTTAGCAGTCCGGGCTCGGACCCGAGGTAAAGCAATCCCAGCGTGCTTTGAAAGGCGGTCGTCTTGCTCGCCCGCAACTGCACGAGCAGATTCGCGACCAGCGGGTTGGATTTATATCCCGCCTCCGCCGCGATCCTCTGGATCCGTTCCCGCACTTCGAGCCGGATCCGCGGATGATTGCGCAATGCCAACGAGATGGTCCCGCTGGAGACCCCCGCCATTTTTGCGAGCGTGCGGATCGTCGGCCTGGTTTCCACGGAAGCATCACTTACCATCCCCTGCAGGAAAGTCAAAGCATGAGTTAACTGCTTACCAAATGGCCGTTGGACGCCGGCGAAAGCCGAGGCTACGTATCAGGTTGCGTTATGGATGTATTCCCCCTGAGGTTTTTCTGCCGCTGTCGTGTCCCGCGTCGCCGGGCGGACGATGCCGCCGGTCCTGTCCAGCCGGCAAGGCCAATTTACGTAAAGGCATGTCCCCGTTTTTTTACTCCTCAACCGCGGCGATGCTCACCGATCCCGCCCGACCCAAACGACCATGAAATCCAGCCACCCGGTTTCCCCATCAACAACCGCCACTGTTCACCAAGCCACCACCCCAAGGACAACCCACCCAACTCCCATGAACACATCCTCAAGCATCTCGCGCCCCTCGTCCGGGCCTGACGCCGTCACCTGCGCGGCATCCCTTCTGGCCCGGACATTTATGCAATCGCGCAATCTCTGCCTCGCTGTTGCAATCGCGCTTCTTTCCATATCGTCGCTCTCGAAAGCGGCGAACCAAACCTACACGATGCAGACGAGTGACCTGTCGGCGTTCCAGACTTACGATCAGAATAGCAATTCGCCCGGCAAAGGAGACTTTAATTCTGGATCGACGGCGCTTGGATTTTATGCCCACGATGGAGGCAATGGCATTGTGCAGTCTGTTGGTTTCGAAACATTTAACACGTCTGGCAACGGAAGCGCCGGGCTGACCGCACGATCGCTCCAGGTTGGGGACTCCTTTTCAATCACGATCCAGGATAACACGACACCGTGGGGACTCGGCGGAATTTTCTTTAATCAGGGAACTCTCAACGGTTCGGCGGCCAATTATAACGCCAATAACGCTGTTGGCGTGGCGTTAACCAGCAGCGGCTTGTGGCAATACACGACGAACGGAGGGACCAGTTGGACCACCATCACTGGAAATTTCGGCCCCGGCACCATTGCCCTCAAGTTGGATATCACCTCCGACAAATCGTTCAATCTCTCAGCTAACGGCACGCTCATCGCCAGCGATCTCTCGATGTCCAGCGCCGGCCTGATCCAGAGCATGGCGATGATCAATCAGAATGACAAAAACGGCGGTAGTAATACCGACCTGATTTTCTCTGCTGCTTCGCTTACAAACACCGGGACGGTCACCGTTGGTGGCGGCAGCCTGAACACAACCGCGACAATTTCCGGGGTCATCGCGAACGGTCTCGTCGCGACCAGCAATTCGACGTCGAGCACCAACAGTCTTACAAAAAATGGCACTGGAACGATCACACTTTCCGGCAACAACACCTATTCGGGCGGGACGACGATTTCGGCCGGCACACTGGCCGTTGCTAATAACAACGCGTTGGGCACAAGCGCTACGAGCACTGTTTCGATGGCAAACGGGACCACTCTTGCCAACCTCGACAGCAGCGCGCACAACCTGAACAACAATAACACGATTACCTTTACCGGAGGTAGCGCCAACTTCGTAGCCAGTTCGAATCTTACCTTGAGTGGTGGCAGCAATCCTCTAAATACAGTTTCAGGTGCCGCGGTGAATCTGTCAGTGACGGGAGGGGGCACCTTGTTTCTTCTTAATAGTGCGCCCAATCTCGGCTCTGCCGCGACGCCTGCGGTCTGGACAGTTTCGGCCTCAGAGCTTTCGGTTCTGGCAGGAAACAATTTGGGTGCGCTTCCGAGCAGCGGCACCAATCCCCAGGTGATCCTGCAAAATGCGGGAATTCTTAGCGGGGCGGGGTCATTTTCAGCAGGTCGGACCCTCCGTATTGACAGTTCCGGCGGCACTCTGCGGGATGTCCTCAACACACCACTTGGAGCAATCTATTTTAGTCCCAGCATTGTCGATAACGCCGATTCCAGCCACACCTTCACGATCAATAACGCGGACGGAACTAATGCGCTGGTGACAACCATTGCTGGCACGATTTCTGGGACTGGTGGTGTCACAAAAACCGGCGCTGGAACTGTGGCGTTCAACTCCGCCAACGGATACGGCGGCTCGACGATGATCGGAAACACGGCCACGCACACCTCGGGCGGGACTCTAAGACTGGGTATTGCCAATGCATTGCCGACGGCAACCTCGCTTGTTTTCGACGATGGCGGCGCTAACACCTCGATCCTCAACTTGAACGGCTTCAATCAAACCGTGGCCAGCCTCTCGGATGGCAGTAACTCGAGCGGCAACATCACGAACAGCGGCGGGGCTGCCACTTTCACGCTCAATAATACGAACTCCGGTTTCTTCTACGGCACGATGACCGGCACCAATCTGGCGTTTTTCAAGACGGGGAGCGGAACGGAAGAAATTGGCGGTGCCAACACCTTTGGCGGCGGCGCGACAGTGAAAGCCGGCACGGTGATAGTCGGTGTGAGCAACGTCGGCACGACGAGCGGTGCCTTTGGGCCATCGACTGCTGGCGCGAAGTTAGGAGATTCGAGTGGAACCAGTGCGGCCAGCATTCTGATCGGTCGCGCGGGCGGAAGCGGTCCGGGCGCAACGGGCGGCCTTGCCTTCTCCAACAATATCACCTTGCAGGATGGAACCAGCGGCACACTCACCCTGGGTGTCCAGAACACGAGCGGCACCAACACCTTCAGCGGAAATATTACGCTCGGTTCGACAACCAATACCGCGCAGAACGTGACCCTGACTGCGGCGGCTGGCGGCGAGGTCGATTTCACCGGCAACATTCTCGCGAATGGCTCCAGCATCGGCAATGTCACGGTGGGCGGCGGCAGCAAGACCGGCCTGGTGAAAGTTACCGGAACCAATACCTACTCGGGAACAACCACCGTCAGCACCGGCACCCTCATGGTGGGCAACGGTTCGACCACCGGGACGCTCGGCACAGGCGCGGTCACGGACAGCGCGCGCATCATTTTCAATCGCAGCAACGGCTACAGTGTCTCAAACCTGATCAGTGGCAACGGCAGTGTGGCCGTGATCGGCGGCGGCACCATCACCTACAACAGCACCGAATCGTACACGGGCGATACCTACGTGATGAATAACTCCACGCTGGCCTTGGGAGCCAGTGTGTTTAATTCCAGCACCATCCGTCTGGGCGGTGACTTCGGCAATACGGGGCTGCAAAACCAGACGCAAGGCGGCACCCTGGAATTCACCAGCCTCACCGGCAGCCAGACGTTCAGCGGCATCATCAACACGGTCACCGGCAACACTTCCAACGCCTTGCTGCTCAAGTCGGATAACACCAGCGGGACGAACACGCTGAGCGCCAACAACTATCTTGACAGCGCCCTCAGCACGACCGTCGCCTCCGGCGGCACGCTCCTTTTCCAGGGCGGCAGCGTCGACTTCAAAGGCCAGACTCTGACCGTGGGTGGAGCCGGCAACACGACCTTGAACGAGAACCTGACCAGCTCGACCAGCTCGGCCGGTGTGGCGGGAGGTTCACTGGTCAAGTCCGGATCCGGGACGCTCATCCTACAGAACACGAGCAACACTTACACGGGGACCAGCTCCGGATCCCTGAACGCCAGCGGCACCCAGATCAACGCGGGCACGCTGGGTATTTACGGCGACGGAAGCCTCGGCGTCGCCCCCTCGGGTGCCTATGCCAATATCCAGTTCACCGGCAACGCCACGCTGCAGGACACCGCGAACGACATCAGCCTGAACGCGAACCGCAACATCACCATCGCCACCGGTGCGACGGCGACCTTCGACACCAACGGCCACGCCCTGACGATCAACGGCATCGTCAGCAGCCCGGGTGCCGCCAGCGTGGTCAAGACCGGCTCCGGCACACTGACCGTCAACAGCGCCAGCGGCGGGCTTGCCAACAATTCCACATGGACCGTGCAGGGCGGCAGCTACAACAGCGCGACGGGGCTCTACGACAGCGTGCTTGCCATCGCGGGCGGAAATGTTTTGGGAGGCTCAACCGGCAATGTGCTCAACCTCGGCGCCGGCACGCTGCAGTTCACAGCAAACGGCGGAGCCGGCTATCTCTCGACGCGGACCATCAACGTGACAGCAAGCGGCGGCGCGATTTCCGACGGCGGCTTCGCGCCCGGCGACGCGACGGCCGGCGGCAGCACGATCGCCCCGGCGATCACGATTGCGAGCGGCTCCGGGTTGAACCTCGTTTCCACCAACAAGCTCCAACTCTACAGCGTCATCAGCGGAAATGGGACGCTCACCAAGTTTGGCAACGGCACGGCAACCCTGCTGGGTGCCAACACCTACATCGGCACCACCACGATCAGCGGTGGCACACTGCAAATCGGGAACGGCACAACGGCGGGTTCTCTTTCCTCGAGCAGCACCATCATCGATAACGGAACACTGGTCTTCGACCGCAGCAACACGGTCACGGCGGGGACCGACTTCAGCGGGTCGGCCATCTCCGGCAGCGGATCGATTGTGCAAAGCGGATCCGGCAAGTTGCTTTTGTGGAGTGGCAACACCTTTACGGGAGGTGTCACGATCAACTCGGGGACGCTCGGCATCTGGGAGGGAAGCGGACTCGGACCGATTCCAGGAACGCCAACAACGAATTTGACCTTCGGCGGGAACAGCACGCTGCAGTTCCAGCAAACGCCCACGCAACTTCCTTTGAACGCGAACCGCCTGATCGCAATCAATTCCGGGGTGACCGCGACGATCGACACCCAGAGCTACAGCCCGTCGATCGCTGGCGTCATCAGCGGCGCGACCGGCGGTCTGGTTAAGATCGGCAGCGGCACGTTGACGCTCAACGGAGCCGACACCTACGGCGGTGGAACATCCGTCAGCGCCGGCACGTTGCAGCTCGGAAGCGCGACCGCGCTCGGTTTGACAACCGGATCTTTGGCGTTGAGCGCAGCGACGCTGAATCTTGGCGGCTTCAGTGCCACGGCGGGCGCGCTGACCAGCTCCGGCGGCACATTCTCCGGGTTCACTCTGGGGACAAACTTCCTCACGGTTAGCTCCGCCAGCGTCAGCGGGACCAACTACATCGGAATCACCAACGCCGTCACGGCGTCCGTGGGAACCTACAACCTCATCAATTCCTCCGGCGGCGGACTGACCGGCACGTTCCAGTTCAGCGGCGCGCAGGATCTCACGGTGCCGGTCAACTCCATCATCGCGAAAACCAGCACCGGTTACGTTCGCCTGACCCTGAGCAACACGAGCACTGCGGAGCAAATTGTGGTGAGCAACAGCATCCCAGCCAACACGATCAACATCATGCCCCTGGGGGCCTCGATCACTTTCGGGTCGAGCGCAACAGGCACGGCAAAAAATGGCGACGTGATCACTTCGTATAATGGCGGGGGCTATCACGCCCAGTTGTATCAGGACTTGGTCAATGACGGCCGCTTCAACCCGAATTTCGTCGGCAGCAATGCCGGGACCGGGGCCGTGACAAGCAACACCGGCTTGGGGGCCGTCAACCCGAACGGAACCAACGTTCTGACCACAGCCGGGCAGACCGCGAGCGAGGGGCACCCCGGCTACCGCACCTCCCAGATTCTTTACAACCTGAACCACAACGACGGTGACAGCACCGCAAATGGCGGCTTCTGGCTGGCTTCCGGCAATGGCCGGAACCCCGACTACGTCCCCCTCAATGTCGGAGGAAACGACTTCCTCGGCGGGCTCAACCAGAACACAAGCGCGGTCAGTCGCTACGACGCGATCATTTCAGAGCTGAACACCCTCCGCCCTGGCGTGGCAGCCATCGTGGGGAGCCTGGCGTATCGGACGGATGTCGGTGCGGCCCAGAACACCTACTTCAATCCTTACGTTCCGGGGATCGTTTATAACCACGTACTCGCCGGCCAGGACGTTCGCTTCCTCGATTTTTACACGCTTTTGTCGCCTGGCAACTCCACGAATATTCTTTCATCCGACGGTATTCACCCGACCCAGGCGGGTTACAACATGATGGCCAATGCGTGGTCTGAATCGACCATTTATGGTGCCGCTTACTGGAAGGGTGGGCAGGGCGGAAATTGGAGCACCGTCAATGGGACGGACACGAACTGGGCGATGAATCGCGCGGGAACCATCGACCGGCAAAAATCCCTCGCGGATTCCACCACACGGACCTACACGGGCGCTTACGCCGATGTCTATTTCAACAGCAACAGCTCCGCCCTCGCGACCACGGTGGATGCGGACACGACGGTGCGAAGCTTGAACTTTACGAGCGGGGCCACAGGGGCGGTCTCCATCGGGGGCAGCAATACCCTCACCATCGGCGCGGGAGGTATCACGGTTCAACAGGGCACCGGCCCGCACGACGTGTCCTCCAATGTCGCGCTCGGAGCCAACCAGACTTGGGGAAATGTCTCCGGCAATAACTTTACGGTCTCCGGCGTGATCAGCGGCAGCGGCAATTTGACCATCGCCGGCGGCTATTCTGTCCAAACGGCTGGCACTTTTTCTTCGAACGCCAACACTGCGCTCGAAATCGTCGCCACCAACACGAGCACGGTTACGGGAACCGGAGCCATCGTCCTCTCGGGCAACAACACCTACACCGGCACGACGACGGTCAACTCGGGCACGCTGATCCTCAATGGAACCAACAGCACCAGCGGAGTATCTGTCGCGAGCGGCGCGATCATCGGCGGATCCGGCAAGATCGCGGGCGCCATCAGCGGGGCCGGTTTGGTCTCTCCCGGCAACAGTCCGGGCATCCTCGCTGCCAACCAGGTCAACCCGTCCGGCGGGCTGGGCTTCGCTTTCGAGTTCACGGCTACCGGAGGGCCGGTCTACGGCAATGCGGCCGCCAGCGTGAACGATGTGCTGCACCTCAACAATGCCACGACGCCGTTTGCAGCGGACCTCAACGGCTCAAACACTGTCTCCATCTACCTCAGCCTCACGACGCTCTCCGCCGGCAACACCTTCCAAGGCGGCTTCTTCACCGACAAGAACGTGGACTTCCTGTCGAACATCAACAGCGCTGCCTTCGCCTACTACGTCAAGGGGAACGGCGGCGGCTCACATGCCTTCAACGGGTTCAATTATTACACGCTGGCCGAGTATAGCGCTGGCTTCTCGATCAACCTGAGCACCGTGCAAGTCGCCTCAGCCGCTTTCGCCGACGGCACAGTCACAAATGGCTATATCTCTCAACTCAATGTCGTCCCGGAGCCAACCCCTTGGGCGCTCCTCGCGAGCAGTCTTACCATGTTCATGATCTTCCGCCGCCGTAACAGGCATTAGCGAGCGCTTGACCGCCGTGCGGACTCCACCTCATCGAACCGGACAACAAACAGGGGAGCCATCGCGGAAAAACCCGTGATGAACAGAATCCGGACGCCCGGCGACCTCCGCACTTTCCGACGCGATAAGCAAGGACATGGGGGCGAGCGGTTTCAAATTCCACGGGAGCACGATCTGTTACGGTTTCATGCAGGCTCTCCGACTGCTGGCGGAAAAAGGCGCGCTGAATCCAGATTTGCCGGCCTACCGTCACGCCGAGCCGATGAGGATGCCGGTGATGAAGACCAGCACTCCGCCGACGACCACCTGAAATGCTGCGGCGAGGAGCGGGGTGTCCATGTATTTGTGGCGGATCCACGAGATGGCGGCCAGTTCGACGGCGACGACCGCGACGGCGACGATCATGGCGATGTGGAAGTTGGCGATGAGGAACGGTAGCGTGTGGCCGATTCCGCCCATGGTGGTCATGAGCCCGCAGACGATCCCTCGGGCCCACGGGTGCCCGCGCCCGCTGAGGACCCCGTCATCGGAAAGCGCCTCGGCAAATCCCATGCTGATCCCCGCGCCGATCGATGCGGCCATGCCGACGAGAAAGGCATCCCGGCTGTGCCCCGTCGCGTAGGCCGCGGCGAAAACCGGGGCGAGCGTAGAGACCGAGCCGTCCATCAGGCCCGCGAGTCCGGGCTGGATCACCTGGAGCACAAACAGCCTGCGCACCGCTTCGTCCTCGGATTTTTCTGCGCCCGAAGACTCGATATCTTCCTGCATCCCGGCCGCCAGGTTTTCGTGTTCCTGTTCAGTGGCAGCCAGGTCGTTGAGAAGCGTGCGGACGGCGAGGTCTGTCGTGAGTTTTGCGGCGGACTGATAAAACCGCATCGACTCCTCCTCCATGACTTCCACCGTCTGCCTGACTTGGCGGACGTTCAGCGTGCGGGCGAGCCAGAGCGGCTTTCTCCGGATGAATCCCTTGACGTCCTCCCGCTGGATGAACGGGATGTGATCCCCATAGCGCTGCTTGTGCATTTCCATGAGCCGCGCGGCATGCGTCCGTTCCTCGTCGCGCATTTTTTCCAGCATCTCCGCCGTGGAAGGGAAAGCTTCCTTCAGCCGGCTCGCGAAATCCCCGTAGATGCGGGCGTCATCTTCTTCGAGCGAAATGGCGAGAGCCAGCACTTCGCTCGGTGAAAGGTCTTTGAACGATCTGGCCATGCCGATCTTGTGACGCCGATGACTGCCGCAGGGCAAGGAGCAATTTGCATAAAGATCGCACCGCCCCGCCAGTCATGCTGCGACAAATCCGAATTTTCCCCGGCTGGAAGGCCGGCTGATTCACGAGTGGCGGTCCAGATCAAAAACCAGAGGGAAGGCGACAGAGCAGTGGCTTGTGGATGTTGGGGCACTCATCTATACGAGGACAAAATATGAACCACGAGGACGAGAGGATCGCGGCGAGGCGAACGGCTTGGCGGAAAGCGCTCGAGCAAATCCAAGCCTCGAGTCTGACATATTGTCCGTCATTTCCCGATGTGGCCGCAAGGTGGAACGCCTGGTGGCGTTTCAGTTCGGACGCTCCGTTGATTGTGGCGGAATTGCGCAGGCCCGCTGACATCCGGTGGGACAAAGCCTTTGATCTTCTCGATCAGCCCGGGGAGTGGGTGCGTCTCCGTCGCAAGCAGGTTGAACAGACGGACTACTTTGGAGAGGCCCTGCCTTTTGTGAGAGTGGACATCGGCCCTGTTGCGATGGGGGCATTCATGGGGGCTCCCTTGCGCTTTGCCATGGCCGAACAAACATCCTGGCAAGCTCCGGTGATCGAAACGTGGGAGAAGGAAACGCGGCTGGTGGTCGATCCTGATAACGCATGGTTCCGAAAGGTCCTGCTGCTGCTGGAAATGCTGGCTGCGGATGCCCACGGTCACTACCTGGTCTGCCTGCCTGACCTCACGGGCGCCATGGACGCGATTGCGAACATGAGGGGAACGCAGAACCTTTGCTTCGACCTCTACGAAGAGCGGGAGGCGGTCTTGTTGGCCTCGGCTCAGGCGGTTGATGCCTGGGAACTGGTCTTCAGTCGAATGTATGATCATGTCCTGGGCTTGGGGGCCGGCGTGACCCAATGGGTATCCTGCTGGGCCGCTGCACCCTTCACGGTTCCAACCTGCGATTTCAATGCGCTCATTGGAGTTGAGGATTTTCAAGCCGTGTGCATGCCGTCACTCAAGGAGCAGGCACGGCGTGCCGGGTTGTGCGTGTTTCATCTGGACGGACCGGATGCGGCACGCCATGCGGAAACGCTTGCCGAAGATCCGGACATCACTGCGGTCCAATACACGCCGGGCGCCGGCACCCCTTCGGCGCTGGCCAAGCTGCCCATGTTCCGGATGTTCCAGAAACACGAAGTGCCACTTTTTATCGATTGTCCGCTTGATGAAGTCAAACAACTGGTCCAGGAGCTTGACCCCAGAGGATGCGCGATCCGGGTATCGGGACTCGAATCCAAAAAACAAGCAGAAGAATTAATTCAATGGCGGGAAAAAACCTTCGTTGAGCGATAGTGTCCGCCCCGACAAGGCGGGCCGATGCGGCACGCTGAGGGTTGTTATCCCCGGAACGATTCTCTCAGCCCTGCATCTTCACCAGGCATTCCTGGAGGAATCCGTAGAAGCTGATCTGGAAGAGGGCGAGCGAGCGGGGGTTGGCGGTGTCCTGGGAGATCTCTTCGGACATGTCATTTTCCCCGAAATGGTTTTCCTCGGCGATGGCGAGCCTGGCTTGGTTGAGGACGCTCAGCCAGGCGTCCATGTGGTTTGACGGAATTTCCATCGAGAATCCTTCTTCGAGTTCCGAGGCGCTGTGGAGGTCCGCTTGCACGACCTCGCGGGCAGAGAGGAAAATGGCCAGGAGTTCGGGTTGGACGAGGGATTTCCAATCCTCCACCAGAACCTCGTCCTGCGCCGGGGCTGGGAAGAACCGGCTTTCCACGCGGGGATCACTGGAGGCCGCCCGGAGCGGGATGGCCTGCAACAGCTCGTAAAGAAACGGGGGGATTTCCGCGAGGTCGAGCGCGCCTTCTTCTGTCGCGGTGAGTTTCATTCAAGTCCAGTCCAGCAGGTGCCCGCGAATGTCGCGAATGAAAACGAATAAACTACGGGGAGCAACCTGCAGCGAAATTGGGAGAGAAAAAAGTTCTGGTGTCGGAATTTCCATTCGCGTTTTCTCGCGTGATTCGCGGGCTGCTTTAATCCTGTGGGGCGGGTTCGAGAGTGGCGAGTAGGAGGTGGGAGTGGAGCTGCTGCACGTAGAATTCCGCGCGTTCCCGGCCGCCGGTCCAGACGATTGAGCGGCCCTTGTGGTGGACTTCGAGCATGTGCCTCTGCGCTTTGTCCTTGGAAAATCCCAGGACGTTTCTGAAGACGAGGGCGACGTAGCTCATGAGGTTGACCGGATCATTGTGGACTACCACATTCCACGGGGCGGCCAGGGCGGTTTTTTCGCGCGTCTCTGTTTCGGGGATGTCAGCTGCAGGCATGGATATCAGGCGGCTCTGAGCAGATGTGCGCCCGGTGGAATGGAGTTCAGGCAGTGCTCAACGCATGTCCAGAACATCGCGACTGGTGCTGCCCGCATTTCCAGAAACACCAGCGCGGCGACCGCCATCTGGGGCGGGATGTGAAACACAGCAGCCCTCGCGGAGAGCACCGTCGCGAGGTGGGCTGAGGATTTTCCGGATTCCACGGCTGTGAAATAACGCTTGAGCGCACGCTCGGCGGCAGGCGGACGAAAATCCGTGGCCACGATCCGGCCAGCGGCGCGACTGTTTCTGGCTGTCGGACCCGCCAACCCGGCATCGAGGCGGGCATCTACGGCGAGGAGTTCGCGGAATCCGAAATTGCTCGTCGCGAGGTGCGCGGAGGAGATGGCGGGGATGAGGTGGTTGGCCAGCACCGAAGAACACCAGCCTGCCCGCAAGGATTCGTTCAGCGGTGAGGCCTGAAAGGTCAGAACTCCCAAGCGGTCCATGCACGGCGCACACATCCGGGCCGCACGGAAAATCTCCGCGCGAACGGGATGGTCGTTGGATGGATCAAGCTCATGCATCGGGTCTGTTTAGCTTGAATCCACCGCGGATGCCACGAAAGAAAGAGCTACTTCCGGCAGAAATATACGAATGCCGGCGGAAAATTCGCGAGAACCACCGGGGTTTTTCCGACCTCACGAAAATGCTGGTCGAGCTTTTCGCGGAACGCCCGGCCCGCTTTCAGTCGGTGGGGTCCGAAATACGCGAACGTCGCAAAAATTCCATCCCCGGCAATCGAAGAGGTTATTTCCTTGAGGATGGCGTCCTGGAGCGACTCGTCGAATGCCGCCCAAGGGAGCCCGGAGACGATCGAGTCCGGGTTTCCATGATCTTTCAAATGGGCCGTGAGGTCAGTCGCGCAGCCGGCGACAATCCGTGCGCCGGGGAATTTTTTCGAGACGGTCCTCGCGAGTTCCGGGCATTTTTCGACGGCGAGGAAGCGGGCCTCGGTGCGGAGATTTTTCAAGATCGGCCCGGTGAACGCGCCGCTGCCGGGGCCAATCTCGAGCACGAATTCGGCGGAACGAACGCGCGCCGCGCGGATCATCATTCCTGCCAGGGCGGGAGACGATGGCCATACCGCGCCCACCATGCCTGGGGATCTTAGAAACTCGCGGACGAAGCGGAGGGACACGGCTTAGCCTGGAAGGCCCTTGAGCATTTCGGCGTTGGTCGGATACTTGCGGATGAAAAACAGGAGCCGTTCGATGGCTTCGATCGGCTTGTGGCCGGCGAGACCTCTGCGAATGACATTGATTTTTTGCAGGTCTTCGGCGGGCAGGAGGAGCTCTTCGCGGCGGGTGCCCGAGAGGAAGATGTCCACCGCGGGGTAAATCCGCTGGTCGCTGATCTTGCGGTCGAGGACGAGTTCCATGTTTCCCGTGCCCTTGAACTCCTGAAAGATCAGTTCGTCCATGCGGCTGTTCGTCTCGATCAGCGCTGTGGCCATTATCGTCAGGGAGCCGGCCTCCTCGGTGTTGCGAGCGGCAGCGAAAAGCTTGCGTGGGATTTCCAGGGCGCGGGCATCGACACCGCCTGACATCGTGCGGCCGCCACCGCCCTGCGCGTTGTTGAACGCGCGGCCGATGCGGGTGAGCGAATCCATGAGAACAAAGACATCCTTGCCCATCTCGACGAGCCGCTTGGCGCGCTCGATCGCGAGCTGGGCGATGCGGGTGTGGGTCTTGATGTCGCAATCGTTCGAGCTGGCCATGAGCTCGGCCGTTGGGACCGTGCGGCGGATTTCTGTGACTTCTTCCGGGCGCTCATCGACAAGGAGGATGATCAATTTCATCTCCTTGTGGTTTTTGATCACGGCGTCGGCGATGTGCTGGAGAAGCGTGGTTTTTCCGGTGCGCGGAGGGGCCACGATGAGCCCGCGCTGGCCTTTTCCAACGGGCGTCATGAGATCCATGATGCGTGTCGTGTAGCGCTCGGGCACGGTTTCCAGCCGGATGCGCTTGTTCGGGTTGATCGTGGTGAGTTCCTCGAAGACCGGAAGGTTCTGGAAGGTGTCCGGATCTTCGCCTTCCAATTCGGTGAGACGGAAGAGCTGCGGACCGCGATTGCCCCGGCGGGTTTCCCCGCGGATCCACATGCCATCGCGAAGGCCGTATTTACGGACGACTTCGGGGGTGACAAAAATGTCGTTGTTCGATTGGGCGAAGTTGCGGCGCGCCTCGCGGAGGAAGCCGAATCCCTTTCCTGAAACTTCCACGATGCCTTCCGCATAGACCGCGGGTGCGGGTGGCGGCGGAGGAGCGGCTACGGGAGCTGGGGGTGCGGAAGGAGCTTCGCTGACAGCGAGTGTCGGGGCAACGGCCAGTGCGGAAGGCTCCGAATCAACAGGGAGAGGGGATGGCTCCGCCGGGATGGGATCCTCCGGCGTTTCTGAATTGGACTGCGTCGCCGCGGCACGCCGCCGTGGAGGCCGGGCGGTGCGGGGGCGTCTGGCTCGAGTGGGAGCCTTGGTATCGTGTTCTGTTTCGGGGGACTCCGCTGTGGAAGCGGACAGGGTCGGTTCGTCTGTCATGTGTGAATTCAGTTGAGGAACGGCTCCTCGGGGATTTCAAAATTTGGCGAGAACCAGTTGTTGTGGCCGGCCATGAAATGATCTCTTCGGATTAAATACGTCCGTCCTCGGGAAGTTTCCCCCATGAGCGGACAAAAAAGTTAATACAATGTCTTGCGACGTTTGCGGGTTTCGAAAGTCGGGGTCCGGGGAAATTCCCGCCCCTGCATCGAACGACGCCATCCAGTAAAGCCGCTGAGCCTCCGGTTGTCAAACACTTTTCTCCTGGTCTTCAGGATACCCTGAAAAGTAGATGACTCCGTGCGGGCTTGGGTGCATGTTCCCGTCATGAATCCGATCACTCGTATTGTTGTCCCTCTCCTCGTGCTGGCTGCCGGGTGTGCCCGGGCAGACCTGACAATCCTCCAGGAAATCTCATCCCCGGACAGTCCGAAGTCCGCCATGGTCACCACGACGAAGTGGAAAGGGGATAAAATCCGGGTCGACGCCGGCGACAAGGTCTCGATGATCCTCGATGGCAAGAAAGGAGACATGGTCTCGCTCATGCATGAGCAAAAACTCGCAGTTCCAGTATCGGCCGCCGTTCAAAAACTCGCAGCACAACTTGCCGGCAAGACCGGAACCAGCACCGCCGATTCCCTGCAACTCCAGGCGACAGGCCGGAAGGAGACCATGATCGGCATGCCTTGTGAGGAGGTCGCGGGAACAATCTCAAGCCAGAAAATCACGATCTGGATCACGAAGGAGGTCCCGGAATACAAGGAGCTTTCGGAGCAACTCCTCGCCCTCGCGCCTCAGCTCAGGCAGTATCAGGGACCTGTCGCCGGGAGCCCGGAGATGCAGGGACTGCCCGTGCTCACGGAAATCACGGCTCCGGATGGCAAAAAAACAACAATTCGTGTGCAGGCGATCTCCCGCGAGCCGATCGCCGATACCGATTTCAAAATTCCCGACGGCTATCGCAAAATGGAGATGCCCCAGATCCCCGGCATGCCGGCCGGCCGATGAGTTTTTCAAAGAAATCCAAAACTTGGCACGGGGTGTGCTTTATTTCCTTTTGTTCTGGGGGGAACAGCAGGCCGTCGTGGCACTCGTCACGGCGGCCTGCAATTTTTTCCGGATGGGCGCTTTCAAGAATTTCATCACGCCCTGTCTCGCCATCCGTCTTTTCGGAAACTAGAACCCGCTGATGCATTTTCATTTCGTTTTTCCGCGGTGGCAGAAACTGCTCGAAGATCACCCGGATCTGCGAAATGTCGTGAGCGGTTACGATGTCGGGAATTTCCGGATGGCGGGGCTGGGTTTGGCGACCGCGGCCGGTGCTATCCCCCTGGGACACACCATCTCGCTGCTCGATCAGCATGTTGCGAAGGCACGGTTCGACATTGATGCGGACCTCGTGTGCATCGGATTTTTCACCCCGCAAGCCACCAATGCCTATCTCCTTGCGGATGCCTTCCGCAGCGCGGGAAAGACGGTGATCGGCGGCGGCATCCACCCGACAGTTGCCGCCGAGGATGCCCTTCCTCACTTCGATGCCATTTTTCGAGGGCCTGCCGAGGGGGTCTGGGAAGAAATCATCCGGGATTTTGAAGCCGGGGAATTGAAGCGGATTTATACCGGAGACTCCTGCGCCGCGTTTGCCAGGCCACGCCGGGATCTTTTCAAGGACTCCGGGTATCTGAGGGCCGGAACGGTTCAGACAGCGAGAGGATGTCCCGGCACCTGCCCGTATTGTGTCGTTCCCGGCCATGCCGGCGCACAGATCGTCTTCCGGCCCATCGACGAAGTGCTCGAGGATATTGCGGGCCTGCCGTTTCCGTGTTTCTTTTTTGCCGACGAGAACCTGCTCTTTCCGGACGCGGAGAACCGGGAATACCGGATGCAGCTTTTCACGCGGCTCGCGGAAGCGCGAAACCGTCGCATCTCATTTATTGCGGGCTACCCCCAGTTTGTCCGCCAGCTTCGCGCCGACGAGATCGCGCTCATGGGCCAGGCCAGGATGCAGCAAATCTACCTGGTGCTGGGATTGAGGCAGCCGCTCGCAAACGATTTGAGCGACGATGTCCTGATGGCAAAGGTCCTCGAATTGAAGGCCGCCGGAATCGAGGTGATGGCTTCCTTCAACCTGGGGAATGACGACGACTCGCTTCCCGTGGAGGCAGGGATCTCCGGCTTCTGTTCCGCGACGAAAACCAACCTGGCCGAGTTCATCATCCATACTCCGTTTCCAGGCACCGATCTGTTCGCGCAAATGGAGAACGAGGGCAGGCTTCTCACCAAAGACTGGAGCAAATACAACGGGGCGAATGTCGTCTTTTCTCCGCGGCACGAGTCTCCCGAATCCCTGCTCGCCCGGTATCTCGCGCTCTGGCGGTGGTTCTACAGCGACATCAACCAGGATCAGGTGAGCGCCCGCTATGTCCGCGCTTTCGGTGGCGGGTTCATGAGGCCGGAGCACGCAGTGCCCGGCTAAAGGGTTGAATTATGGCATAAAATCTCAGCCTTGCAGCGGGCAGGGGAAAGGGCTATCCAGAAGGGCTCGCCCGATGATCAAAGTGGAACAACTGACAAAGTGCTACGGCCAGGTGAAGGCCGTGGATTCGATTGATTTCGAGGTTGCCAAAGGCGAGATCGTCGGGTTCCTCGGCCCGAACGGTGCGGGAAAGAGCACGACGATGAAGATCCTGGCCGGTTTTCTCCCTCCGACATCCGGGCGTGCAGAAGTGGCCGGGCGGGATGTTTTCCGCGAGTCGCTCCGGGCGCGCGAGCACGTCGGGTATCTGCCGGAGAACGTACCGCTTTATCCTGACATGAGGGTGCATGAGTATCTCCGCTACCGCGCGGCGTTGAAGGGAGTTCCCGGCCGCCGGATGAACGAGCGGGTGGGGGATGTCCTCGAACTCTGCGGCCTTGGCGACGTGGAGAAAAAGATCATCGGGAGGCTCTCGAAAGGCTACCGCCAGAGGGTCGGTCTGGCCGACGCCATGGTCCATGAGCCGGATTTGTTGATTCTAGACGAGCCGACGATCGGGCTGGACCCGAACCAGATCCGGCTGGTGAGGGATTTGATCCGCAATTTGAAACGGCACCACACGATCCTTCTCTCCACCCACATCCTTCCGGAGGTCGAGATGCTTTGTTCGCGGGTGATCATCATCAATAATGGCCGGATCGAGGCGCTCGACAGCCCGCAGAACCTGCGGGCCAGGCTCGGGGTCGCCGGTCATATTTTGCTGGAGGCGCGGGTGTCCGATGCCAAGGCTGCCGCCGCGGGGATCCGGCCGATTGCCGGAGTGGCTTCCGTGTCCGCCCGTGTGGATGGTGACTGGACGATCTTCACTATCCAGGCCGGCCCCGGGGCCGATCCGAGGGAGGCGCTTTACGAGCATGCCGTGGCGGCGAAGTGGCCGCTGCGCGAGCTCAGTCGGTCGGCGGTCTCGTTGGAACAGGTCTTTGCGGAAGTCACACACGCGGAGGAAAACTGAGAAGATGCGACGATTTCTAACGCTTCTCGGCCGTGAAATCGGCAGTGCCTTCCACCAGCCGCTCGCCTACGTGGTCCTGTTTTTTTTCCTTCTGATCAGCGGGTTCAATTTTCATGCAGGAGTCACCCTGCTCAACAAGTCCGCCGGTTCGACCACGATGGTCGAGGCGTTTTTTAACACGGTTTACTTCTGGTTTGCGTTCGTTCTCGTTTTCCCGCTGATCACCATGAGAGTTTTTGCGGAGGAGGTGAAACTGGGGACGATCGAAACGCTGATGACCGCCCCGGTGCGGGACGGACAGGTTGTTTTTGCGAAATATTTCGGCGCGCTGTTCTTTTATCTGATTCTCTGGGTCCCGAGCATTCTTTACTTTGTTGTTTTTCAGTGGATCACGGCCATGAGCGCAGCCGGTGCCGCTGGTTCGTATCTGGGGGCGTATTCGATGCTCATTCTGATCGGTATGTTCTACACAGCCATCGGGTGTCTGGCTTCGGCGCTGACGGACAACCAGATCGTCGCGGCTGTGATCGCCTTTGCAGGAATCCTCGCGCTTTTCTTTCTCGGGCTCCTCTCCCTGTTTCTGCCCGGTGCCGGGCCGTTTGTCCGCGAGCTGACCTACTATTTCTCCCCCGTCCAGCATATGATGGATTTTTCCCGGGGAATCTTTGACACGAGACCGGTCGTTTTTTATCTCAGTTCGACCTTGCTGGTTCTCTTCGCGGTCTTTCAGGTTTTCAAATACCGGCGATGGAAGTCATGAAGAACATTCCCCGCACAGGCATCCGGATCAGCATCGGGCTCCAGGTCCTCGCGATGCTGGTTTTGTTCGCGGGCGTGAACTATCTGGGCTTCGAATACTACACGCGCATCGATTGTTCCCGCTCGCAGAAATTCGCCCTCTCCGCCCAAACCCGGCGGGTCATCCGGGAGTTCAAAAAGCCGGTGAACATCACCGTGATCCTGTCGCCGACATTTCTGTCTCCCGTGACTCAGGTCCTCGGGGACGTGCGGAACCTTCTCGCGGAGATCCAGCATTCCGGCCGCGAGCGGATTGCGATCGAGTTTGTCGATCCGACGCGCGACCTCGCCCGCATGCGCGAACTTCAGGGCAAATACAAATTCACCAATGCAGACAGTCTCATCATCCTGGATTGCGATGGGCGTTCCCGGTTCCTGAACATTGGGGACATGGCGGATTTCGACATGCGTCCCGCGGCACAGGGAGAGGCTCCGCGACTGGTGGCCTTCCGGGGCGAGCAGGTTCTCACCGGAGCCTTGATCGGTCTGCTGCGGCCGGAATCACAGGCGGTTTATTTTTTGCAGGGGCACGGAGAACCGCCGCTGGGATCCGCGTCGCCGGTGGCCGTCCTCGCCGATTACATCCGGAAGCAAAACGCGAAAGTTGACGCCCTTTCGTTGGCCTCCTCCGATACGATCCCCGCCGATGCCGCGGCCCTGGTGATCTTGTCGCCGAAGTTCGATTTGGATGAGAGGGAAACGGCGGTCCTTTCGGCATGGCTCAAGCTCCGGGGCCGGCTGCTTGTTCTTCTGGATCCGGATGCGAAGACCCCCCGCCTGCATTCCGTCCTCGCATCGAACGGAATCGTTCCCCAGGATGACCGGGTCCTCCGGACCATCAAACTTCCGTTTAATTCGATCGGGATTTTGCGGGAAGTGACCGGTGAAATATTGCCAACCACGGAATTCACGCGGAGACTGGAAGGTACGACGGTCCTCTTTGCGGGCGCAACGCAGTCCCTCAAGCTGGAGCAGGAACTGGCGGAAAATCAGAAGATCCGGCTTAGGCCGCTGATCCAGGCAGCGGAGGAGTTCTGGGGTGAAACCAACTACGCTCCCAACCAGCCACAGGGGGTGCATTACGACGACGGCATTGACCATGGCCAACCCCTTACCGTGGCAGCCTCGGCAGACCGCGACGGGGTCGAGGATGACCGCGTCGAGGTCCAGACATCCCGGCTCATCGTTGTGGGCAGTTCGCAATTTGCTTTTGATGCCTCCGCCACTCCACAGGGTATGGATTTTATTCTGTCCTCGATCAATTCGCTTCTGGATCGCGGCAAACTCACCGGCGTCACGGCAAAGTCGGTGACGCACTTCGCCCTCAACCTCACGGATGAGCAACTCGGCCGCATCGCGTTGTTCACGATGCTCGTCCTGCCGGCGCTCTCTGGCTTGGCGGGTCTTCTTGTCTGGTGGAGACGCAGGACATGAACCGCTGGGCGACGGTGTTTTTGCTCGCTGCCGCTGTCGCGGTTGTCGTTTGCGCGGTCGTTTTTTCCCCTTTCAAAGCACGAGGGGGAAAACCCGTGGGATCGGCGCTTTTTTCATTCGATCCGGACGACATCAGCCAGATCAAAATCACCAACGGGGACGAGGTGCTCGAATTCCGGCGCACCGACGACGGCTGGTATATCGGTCCCGAACCCAAAGACCGCGCCTCTGTCGATGCCGTCCGGCGACTCATCGAGACAGCACTCAGCACGCCGGTTCTCGACAGGATCGACGCCGGAGAAATCGGCGATCGCGACCAGCTTTCGCTCTACGGTTTGAAAAAAAGCCGTGTGCAACTGGATTTCAGAGGAGACCGCGATCTTTCTCTCCTTGTCGGGAAGGATGCAGCGGACGAGACCCGTGCCTATGTCCGGTTCGAGGGTTCGCGGGATATTTATCTCATTCCCGATGACCTGGTGAACCTGATCCTCAGCTCCCCTCAGGATTTTCGCGACCGGATGCCAGCGAGGCTCAGTCCGGACCGTGTGGACCGGATTGTCATCAGCCGGCCGGCGGGAGAGATCGAGCTGAGGCGGGAGGCCTCGGGTTGGAAGATCATCAAACCGCTTTCGGCGCCGGGCAGTGCTGCCGCGATCGATGCCCTGCTGGAAAAACTTCTGCGATTGCGGATCGAGGGATTTGCTTTGAGCGCCGATCCCGGAGTGACGGGGCTTTCCGAGCCTGCCGCCGAGATCCAACTCTTTGGAGAAGGGACGAGCACCCCTGAAACGATCCGGGTTGGCGCCTCCTCTCCTCAAGGCGGCGTCTATGCCCGCTTGGAGCCGCGGGGAGTGACTGTGCGTCTCCCCGATTCGATTCATGAAATTCTGGGTTTCGACCTCGCCTCGCTCCGCGACAACGCTTTGGCCCGCATCAACCTTGATCTCGTCGATATGATCCGAGTGACAACATCCACATCGAACTTTACCTTGAAGCGCAAGGACAACGGTTGGTTTATCGGGGCGAAGCCGGCGAGCGCCGCTGCCGTTCAAAAAATGGTGGAGGGATTCGCGTCCGTCAAATCCGTGCGATTCGAGCCCGCGACGACGGGGGTTCTGGAGCAGACGGGGTTGTCCCATCCGCCGCTCGCCTTGGAATTTTTCGCCGTGGTCTCGGAGAACACGCCGGAGACAACCGCAGGCAGCCAGCTTGTGGCCGGGCTGAAATTCGGAACAAAACAGGCGGACGGTCTCGTGCCGGTCCTGAAAACGGGATCGCCCGAAATCGCTTTCGTCCCCGAAAAGCTCCTCGAAGCCGTCCCGGCCGAAGAATCTTCGTGGCAGGCACCGTAGGCGCTTGTCAATCCGGCCCGATCCCTTTTTCCTTTCACCATGACGTCCGCCCAAATCCGCCAGTCCTTTTTGGATTTCTTCCGCGAGAAGCAGCACACGATTGTCCCGTCGTCGTCGCTGATGCCAGACAGCCCGAACCTCCTCTTTACCAACGCGGGCATGAACCAGTTCGTGCCGGTCTTTCTCGGAGAAAAAAAAGCCGATGTGAGCCGGTGGGGTGGGGCCATCGCGGGAAGCGACACCCGTGCGGCCGACACCCAGAAATGCATCCGCGCCGGCGGCAAGCACAACGACCTCGACGACGTCGGGCTCGACACCTACCACCACACGTTTTTCGAAATGCTCGGGAATTGGAGCTTCGGTGATTACTTCAAAAAAGAGTCGATCGAGTGGGCGTGGGAACTCGTGGTCGGGCGGTGGAAGTTTCCGCCACAGCGTCTCTACGCGACGATTTACCAGCCCGACAAATCGCTCGGCGACCCCGCGGAGCGCGACGAGGAAGCTTACAACTTCTGGGCGGAGAAATTCCGGAGCGCCGGTCTCGACCCGGCGGTCCACATCATCAACGGCAACAAGAAAGACAATTTCTGGATGATGGGCGAAACCGGTCCGTGCGGCCCGTGCTCGGAGCTGCACATGGACCTGACGCCTGCCGGCGACACCAGAGGAGCGCTCGTGAACAAGGGCAGCGCCGAGTGCATCGAGATCTGGAACCTGGTGTTCATCCAGTTTAACGCCAACCCGGACGGTTCATTCACCCCGCTCCCCGCGCAGCACGTCGATACCGGCATGGGGTTCGAACGCGTCGCCTCGATCATCCAAGGGACAAAAAACTTCAGCGATTTTGCAAACGCCAGAATCTCGAACTACGAGACCGACATCTTCCGCCCGATTTTCGACGAGATCGAGACGCTCAGCGGAAAAACCTACGGGTCCACGCTGCCAGCAGCGGGCAGCACGGGGGAAAGCGAGCAGGAGAAAACCGATGTCGCATTCCGCGTCATCGCCGACCACATCCGCACCCTCAGCTTTGCGATCGCCGACGGCATCCAGCCGGGGAATACCGACCGCAACTACGTCCTGCGCCGCATCCTCCGCCGTGCCGTCAAATACGGGCGTACGCTCGGTTTCCACGAGCCGTTCTTTTACAAGCTGGTCGATGTCCTGGCCCGGAACATGGGCGATGTCTTCCCGGAAATCCGCGCGAAGCAGAAGCACATCGAAGAAGTGCTGCGGCGTGAGGAGGAGGCGTTCAACAGGACCCTGGACAAAGGCATCGCCCTGTTCGAAGCCGAGGCGGACTCTAAAAATGGAATTTCCGGTGCGTTCGCGTTCCGGCTTTACGACGAGCAGGGCTTTCCGCTCGATCTCACCGAGTTGATGGCCAGAGAGCGCGGGCTCACTGTGGATGTCACAGGTTTTGAGAAACTCATGAACGAGCAGCGGATGCGCGCGCGGGCGGCCCAGAAGAAGCAGGTGATCGAGCTCTCGGAAGTCGAGACGAAGGAGCCGACGAAGTTTATCGGATACGATTTGCTTTCGACACCCGCAACGGTTCTTGAAGTTGTCAGCCTCAAGGACAAGACCGCCGTGGTACTGGATGCGAGCACCGCCTACGCCGAAATGGGTGGACAGGTGGGCGACACCGGCGAGCTCACCCACGGTGCCAATGTCTGGCCCATCGCCGGCACGCAGAAGACCGGCCACACGTGGCTGCATTTTCTGGATTCGGACGACGCTCCGCCGATCGGGGCTGCGGTGATACTCTCTGTCGATGTGCCGCGGCGTGCCGCGATCCAGCGGCATCACTCGGTGACCCACCTGCTGCACTGGGCGCTGCACGAGGTCGTCTCGCGCGATGCGACGCAAAAGGGCTCGTTCGTGGGTCCGGAAAAATTGACTTTCGATTTCAACCACCAGGCGCTCACGCCGGGGCAGGTGCGCGACATCGAGCGGCTTGTGAACGAACGCATCGTCGAAAATTCCACCGTCTCATGGAGCGAAGTGCCCTATGCTGACGTGCGCGGACGTGCGGACATCATGCAGTTTTTCGGCGACAAATACGGCGAGACCGTGCGCGTTGTTCAGATCGGCGGAGCCGCCAATGCACTTGATGGATATTCCATGGAACTCTGTGCCGGGACGCACGCGAAGGCGACCGGAGAGATCGGGCTCTTCCGCATTCTCGGGGAATCCGCCATCGCGGCCGGCGTCCGCCGCATTGAAGCGATCGCCGGCCTGGAGGCCAGTGCCCACGCGGTCCGGGATGGGGAGCGGCTTATTTCGATCGCCTCCCAACTCAACAGCCCGGTTGCTGAAATCGAGAAAAAAATCGAGGCGGTGCTTGCCCATCAGAAGGAACTGGAGAAAGCGCTGAAGGCCGCCCGTTCCCGCGAGGCAGCCGCACGGGCCAAGGAACTTGTCGGCCGCACGGAAAAGGTCGGAGAGATCCCGTTTCTCGCCGTCGACCTCGGTCCGGTCGATGGCGACTACCTTCAAGCGGTCGCTGATGCGCTCAAAGGGGAATTCGCCGGCGTTTGTTTGTTCGCCGGAACCGCCAACGGCGCCGTCGCACTCGTCGCCACTGTTTCTCCGGAGTTCACGTCACGGGTGCAGGCCGGGAAGATCATCCAGGCTGTCGCGCCTCTTGTCGGCGGAAAGGGCGGAGGAAAACCAGATGCCGCTCGCGGGGGTGGGAAAGACGCGACGATGGTGCCTCAGGCGCTCTTGCACGCAAAGACCCTGCTCGTTTGAATGCTCAATCCCTACGAAACAGAAAAGCTCGTCGCGGAGTATCTCTTCTTTCACTACGCGGAGGAAGACGAAGTGTCCGGCGGACATCCTCTCCCCCGTGAAGCCCTGAACTTTCCGGTCCGCGTCGTGACTGAGCTGGCCGATCCGGCGCGGGTTCCCCGAACGGCGCTGGACCTCGGATGCGCGGTCGGGCGGTCGTCGTTCGAATTGGCGCGCATCGCTCAGTCGGTGATCGGTATTGATTTCTCGTCAGCGTTCATCCGCTCTGCGGAAACGCTGAAGCGCGAAGGCCAACTGGCCTGCCATGTGACTGTCGAAGGCGAGCGCACGGAGCCGTTCACCGCCCGCGTCCCGGCCGGGGTCGATGTTTCGCGTGTGAGCTTCGATACCGGAGATGCGATGGCTTTGCACGCGGATCTGAGAAACTTCGACCTCGTGCTGGCCGCCAACCTGCTCTGCCGGCTACCGGAGCCCGCCAATTTTCTCCAGCGACTTCCCGGGCTGGTTGCCCCGGGCGGACAACTCCTCCTGACCACTCCGTTTTCATGGCTTCCGGAATACACCGCGCCAGAGCACTGGATCGGCGGCAGGACGAACACTGAGCCGTCATGGGATGCGCTGGGCAAAGCCCTCGAACCGCATTTCGAATTGCAACTCGCGAAAGACCTGCCCTTCTTGATCCGTGAACACAGCAGAAAATTTCAATACGGAGTCCCCCTCGGATCCCGGTGGATCCGCAGGCCGTGACTGGGAGGCCCGCTACCAGGCGGGCGATACGCCGTGGGACAAAGGCCGCGCCCACCCCGCGCTGGTCCAGTGGCTTTCCGAAAAACGACTGACCGGCTCGATCCTTGTTCCGGGCAGCGGTCCGGGACATGACGTGCGGGTTCTTGCGGCAGACCCGCAGGCGAATGTGACCGGGTTGGATCTTGCGCCCTCGGCAAAGGCGAGCGCTGAAAAATATCCAAAGGCGGGAAACGAAACCTACGTCACAGCGGATTTCCTTTCCGGCTCCGCATTCGCGGAGGGTTCCTTCGACGCGGTGGTCGAACACACCTGCTTCTGCGCGATCCCGCCGGACAGACGCCGCGACTACGCCCGCGCGGTCGCAGCCGCGCTCAAGCCGGGCGGCCTGTTCCTTGCGATCTTCTACAGGAACCCCTCGGACCGCGGAGAACCCGGCCCGCCATTCGGCTGCACGATGGACGAAGTGGACAGCCTGTTCGGAAAGGAATTCGTGCTGCTCGACGAAAGAATGAACATCCCGACATACGAAGGCCGCGAAGACCGCGAGGTCCTGCGATTGATGCGGAAAAAACCGTGAAAACCGGAAATGAATGATTTTGAACAAGACAAGCCTTCCGGTTGGCTCGCCAGAACAATGCATTTTGTTTTCGGGGCGATTGTTGGAGGATTCCTCGGCTTTGTTCTGTGTTTCCGCGCTCAACCCAACAACGATCATGGGTGGATCTTTGTGCCCGCGCTCGCGCTTGTGCTCGGAACTGTTGGGGGCATCTATGGCGACCGGTGCTGGTATGGGCTCGGGCGTTGGTTCAGATATTGGTGGCCCTGACATGCTCGGGCTCTTCGGAGCGCGCAGGGATTCTCTCCTTCGAAAATCCTGCAGGCGTTTTGAGCGTGACAAAGCTTGCGCGGGGAGGCTTTGCTCACGGTAATGAGCGAAGGGATACTTTCCAACAAGACAGGCGTTGTTTTCGGAGTGGCCAACAAACGCAGCATTGCCTGGGCGATTGCCAAGGCTTGGCACAATGCGGGCGCGAAGCTGATTTTTAACTACCAGGGCGAACGCCTGAAAGAGAATGTGGAGGAGTTGGTGGCCGAGTTCGGAGCCGACACCGCGATTTACCCGTGCGATGTGTCGAAAGACGAGGAGATCGCAGGATTTTTCGGTAAGGTTTCCGGGCACACTTCAAAGCTGGATCTCATGCTCCACTCCGTCGCTTTCGCCCCCAAGGAGGCTTTGGAAGGCGATTTCCTGTCCACGTCGCGGGAAGCATTCCGCGTGGCTCACGACATCAGCGCCTATTCTTTGATCGGGCTTTCCCGTGCGGCTGTTCCTCTGATGACGGACGGCGGGAGCATCATCGCCATGACTTACTACGGCTCCGTGAAGGTCGTCCCCCATTACAATGTCATGGGCGTGGCCAAGGCTTCTCTGGAGGCCTCTACGCGCTACCTGGCGTATGACCTCGGCACCCGCAAGATCCGCGTCAACTGCATCAGCGCAGGGCCGATGCAGACTCTTGCGGCGCGCGGGATATCGGGGCTTTCCACGATGTTGAAACACTACGAGGAGCATGCCCCGCTGAAGCGGAGCTGCACCAGCGAAGAGCTCGGGCATACCGGAGTTTTTCTCGCCAGTGACGGTGCCTCGGGCATCACGGGGCAAGTCATCTATGTGGACGGCGGCTACGAAATCATGGGCATGTGAAAACGATCTTCGTTTTTCTCGCGGTGAGCACTTTCGGTTGGGCACAGGACAAGCCGGTTATTGACGGGATGCTTCCCGACTCCGGAGGATCCGGCATTCCAGAGGTCAAAACTCTCGCGCCGACGAAAGGCGAGGCAGTCGCTGCGATGCTGGCTGTGCCGCCAAAATACGCGGGCGGAATTCTCGAAGTCACGGGGCAGGGCGGGGCCCCGAATCCCAAAGAGTGGATACTCCAGGCGTGGAATACCGAAGATCCCGGCACCGTTCACAAGTTGACCGTCCGGGACGACCAGTTTGTTTCGGATTCCCTCTCGGTGAACGTTTTCGAGGCGTTGCGCAAGGAGATCCACATCCCGCTGCCCGCTTTGAAATTGGACTCCGGCAGCGCCTACCGGATCGCGCAGTCCTATGCCTCTGCAAACGGGAAGACACTGAGCCGTGTGAATTATATTTTGACCGTCCATGCCAAGCGCACTCCGCCAGTCTGGACGCTCGACTGCTTCGATTCCGGTGGAGCGCATATCGGAAAACTGGAAATTCTCGCAACCTCCGGAGCGGTGACGGCGAGTCCGGGATTCAAGGTCAGCCCTCCTTAGCACGGGAGTGGTATCCGCCAGGGAAACTGTATGCGCGCAATGACGGAGGCTGCGTTTGTCAAGGTTCCGTCGGACGGTTGTCGACTAGAGGGGGGGATTCATGTTTGGGGGTTTCCAGCTGACTCATCCAGCGGCTCGCTGTTGAGCCAGGACGAAGTGCTCCGGGCTGCAAATTTCCAGGCCCTGGATGCCAGAGCGGCGTTCGTGGCTGGAAGATCTGGGCTAAGGCGAGCCGCGTCGCTTTATACTGGGATCCCGGTCACCGAACTTCTCATCGAGACCGCTCCAGACGGGAAACCGCATTTTTCCAATGCTGAGATCCATTTCAATCTCAGTCACACTGACTCCACGGTAGCGGCTGTATTTTCCGAATCGCCGGTCGGGATTGACATCGAATCGCGTGGTCGGTGCCGCGATTTTGTCGGGATCGCACGTCGCTTTTTCCATCCTTCCGAAGCCGTCGCCATCTCCAAATCTCGCGATGAGGAGCAATTCTTGCGGCTCTGGACCGCCAAGGAGGCGATGCTCAAACTCTCTGGCGAGGGAATTTCCCGCGGGCTGCCCGATGCCAGGCCGGATGAAGAAGGGGGCGGCTCACTTCGCGGAGACCAAGTCCACACAGTCGGATTCTACTTCGGAAATATCATCGGCACCGTGGCCTCTTTTCAGCCTTTCGAGGTAAAAGGCTGGTTTCGATTCTGAAAGGTGTTACCTTTCTGCCGATCATGTCATTTCAAAATCTCGGTCTCTCCGAAACGGTGCTCCACGGTGCCCAGCGGATGGGATACTCCGAACCGACCCCTATTCAACTCCGGGCCATCCCTGTCATTCTTTCCGGAAGAGACCTCGTCGCCTCCGCGCAAACCGGCACAGGGAAGACGGCCGCATTCGCGCTGCCCGTCCTGTCCCAGCTCGATCATCCCGAGCCGAGGATCCGCTGCCTTGTCCTGGAACCCACGCGCGAGCTGGCCATGCAGGTGGAAACCGCTTTCCGCGACTACATGCGCTTTATGCACACCGAGGTTTCGCTCATTCACGGCGGCGTCGGTTACGGGAAGCAGAAAGAGGATCTCGCGCGGAAGTGCGATGTCATTGTCGCCACTCCCGGTCGTCTCCTCGACCACATGCAGCAGGGAGCTGTGGACCTGAGCGGGCTCACGGTCCTCATCCTTGACGAGGTGGACCGCATGTTGGACATGGGGTTTCTTCCCGATGTCCGCCGAATTGTCGAACAATGCCCGAAAGACCGGCAGACGCTGCTTTTCTCGGCGACGATCCCCGAGGAGATCCAACGCCTTTCCTCATGGTGCCTCCGGGATCCCGAACGCATTGAGATCGGCGCCAGCTTCACGCCCGCGGAAACCGTCAACCATGCGTTCTACCCGGTGGCTGTCGCCCAGAAGTTTGACCTCCTTCTCGCGCTCCTCTCCCGCACAAATTTCGACAGCGTTCTGATCTTCTCTCGCACCAAGGACGGGGCTGACCGGATCTGCCGGGAGCTGAAAAAGAACAACCATTCCGTGGTCGCGCTGCATTCCAACCGGACCCAGACCGAGCGGGTCGAGGCCTTGGAAGGGTTCAAGGCCGGACGCTATGAAGTCATGGTGGCCACCGACATAGCCGCGCGCGGCATCGATATCGCCGGGGTGAGCCACGTCGTGAACTATGATGTTCCTCAGCATCCGGAGGACTACGTGCATCGCATCGGACGCACTGGCCGGGCCCAGAATGTCGGCGATGCGTTTACAATCATGACCGCCGAGGAGCTTCCCCATGTGAAAGACGTCGAACGGTTCATCGGACAATCGGTTCCTCGGTTGAAACTGGATAACTTCGATTACGTCTACACGGCGATCTTCAATGAGGTCGAAGCTGCCGCCTCCCTCAAAGCCGCCAAAGGAGTCCGCACCCACAAGGGGATGAAATTCGGCGCCAAGAGAAGGCGCTGAGTAATCCGCTTTTCAGGCAACGCCGCTTGCGGCCTTGACAGCGATGGCAAGCGGGCGGGTGAATGCCGCGATCATCTCCGCGAGGCCGGCAGTATTACCCGCTTCGGCGATCTGCCGGACGATCGCGCTTCCCACAACGACAGCGTCGGCCTGCCCCGCCACTTCACGCGCCTGCTCGGGAGTCGAGATTCCGAAACCGACCGCAATGGGAAGCGAGGTGTGTTTTCGAATCTCGGCAACCTGGGAGGAAATGCTCTGCGAGAGGGCTGTCTGCTCGCCGGTCACTCCCTCGCGCGAAACGTAATAGATAAAACCCTCCGCGGATTTGGCGATGAGTTCCATCCGATCTGGCGGGGTTGTCGGGGCGATCAGGCGGATCGACAGCAACCCGTGCGCGCCCGCCAGTTCGGCATTTCTCGATGCCTCGTCCGGCGGGAGATCCAATATCAGTAGGCCGTCGGCTCCCGCAAGTGACGCGGCTTTGATGAAGCGCTCGTAACCGTAGACATAGACCGGATTCAAATACGTGAAGAGGACTATCGGGAGTTCCGATGTCTCCCGGATCTTGCGGACGATATCGAGAACCACGGACACGTTTGTTCCCGCAGCAATCGCGCGGCCCGCCGCCGCCTGGATCGTGGTTCCGTCTGCAAGGGGATCGGAGAAAGGAATCCCCAGTTCCAAAATATCGACCCCGGATGCTTCAAGCGCAGCGGCAAGCGCCGGAGTTGAAGCCGGAGTCGGGTCGCCTGCTGTTATATAAGCAATGAATGCGGCGTTCTTGGACTCACGGAGATTTTCGAATCTGGTATCAATCCGGTTTGGCATGCGTCCTAACTACCTTCCAGTTCCTCGTATCAGTCTCTCGGAGAATTGCCCCGGAGAAGGACGATTGCCAGAAGCGCCCCCAAGCCAAGAGCCACGATTACCGGGACATAGGGGTGATCCCTGAGCTGGCCGTCCGCCGCCCTTGCCGCCGTTGTGGCGCGATCGGAAATCCTGTCAAAAACCTCCCGGCTGCTCTCCACCGCCGCACCGAGGCGTGCCCGTGCATGACGGACTTTGTCCTCGGCAGAGTCGGTTGTCGCGGCAAGTAGCTCGCGCGCGCTTTCCGCAATATCCTTCGCCAGTTGAATTTCTTTCTTAAGAGTGAGGTTCATTTAGTTTTTCCCTTTGGTTTTCGGCAATTTGAAAGATTTTTTTGTCGAGGGCTTGACCGTCTTCTTAACCCGGCCTTTGGCGGTTTGCGCGGCGGACGCAGCGACGGGCTTGGCACCTTTCACCGCATAAACTCCCGGTTCCACTTTGGAAACGAGTTTTTTTCCGGTTGTGCTGATCCACACGGAAATATTGCCACCTGACAGTCCGAGTTTTGCGGCGATATCTTTCACACGCATCCCCTTCGGGCCGGCAGCGTTGAGCAGCACGAGGATTCGTTCTTTGAGGGGGGATTGCTTCTTGCCTTTCTTCTTGCTATTTGTTTTGACCGTAATCTTAACAGGCGATGTCTTCGCCGGTGTGGACGACGGCTTTGCTCCTTTAACGGCATAGCGTCCGGGCTCCAGTTTCCGCGTCAGCTTTTTCCCGGTAGTGCTGAACCAGACCGAGATATTTCCTGCGGGAACTCCCAGTTTCTCCGCGATCTCCTTGACCTTCAGCCCCCTGGTGCCGGCATTTTCCAACAACGAAAGAATTTTTGCTTTCAGAGTGCCGGATTTGGCTTTACGGGAGGTTGAGCGTTTTGCGGCCTTGCGGGTAGCAACGCTTTTTTTGACCGGTTTTTTAGGAGCCGATACGAAACGGCCCGATAGGACATTGGAGATCTCGGATTCGATCTCAGCAACAAGATTCACAAGCTGGTCCTTCCGTTCGGTCAGGTTGAGAATACGACGCAATGATTGGCTGGTAATGTGTGATAAATCCATACTGGGAGAGACATATAAGCATTGATACTAACCGTTTGGCAAGCGGAAAGCCTAAGATAATCCCGGTCCCCCTGTGGCCTGACTATTTGAGAAAATTCCCGATTCTTTCAAAGACGCTACAAAAGCCGGCGTCGACCTGGTTTGCGATTCCTGCCAGAGCGGGAAACGGATCTTCGTGTTTGTAGGGATAGGGGAAATCGAAAGTCTCAATCCGGATCGGGATATCCCGGTTTCGTCCATTGAGCGTGTTCTCGACCTCGTAAGGGGGAATAACTTCGTCCTTGGCGAGGGCTATGGCCGAGATGCGGGGACTCATTGCCCGGAACCTTTCCTCACGGTAGTCCGCCATAGATTTGTAGCTCAGCATGCTTCGAAAAGCGATGCCGGATTCAGAGCCATCTTTGAGACAGGCAAAGAGTTTAGGATCATGCTTGAGGTGGCTTTCCAGGTGCTCCACCAGGAACGAGTAAAGCCGGACGTTTGCCTCACTGTCCAAGATGAATTTCGAGACAGGAGAGATCCTGTTGAAGACCGGACCTCCGCAAAACATAAAAAGCCTCGTTTCGGAAAACAGGCCGTCTGGGTTGCTGAGCAGCAGGACCTGCGAAAGAAACCCCCCGATCGAATAGGCCATGATATCGATGGTGAATTTTTTTTCAAAAAGCGGATGTTCGCCGCCTAGGCAGCTTTCCACAAAGTCCCTGACATCATAATACGTCTGCAGCCCGGACCAGATAAATCTTTGCGGGTTTCTTTGCAGCCGGCTGCTGATGGCCGCATTGAGAAGCGATGAATGAAGAAGATCCGGGAACTCCTCTTTGCGGTATTTGCTCACCTGGTGCATAAGCCGCGGGTCGCTCCATGCGGAAGGGGCGCGGTTCATATGAAAGGCAATCGGGAAGAGGACGACCGTCTTGCCCGTAAGCTCAATAATCCTGGCCGCCCAGGGAAGATACTTATGCCAGTGTTTCTCGTTGAAACCATGGAAAAGCAGGACCATTCCCTCGGACTTCCGGATGCGGTCGGGCTTGAAAACGTGATATCGGAAAGACGCGTTTTCCGAAACGAGCGAGTCCGCGACATCCAGGATGTCGCCTTTGGGCTCTCCCGGGCCATGCCCCTCCGGCAGCAACGCGGTGTGACGCGAAGTGAAGGTGAAATTATGGACGCTCATCCCCCCTCCGAGTTCGATTCGCTCGCCGTCGAGAGTGACCCTGTCTTTCAGGTGTTCGTAGAGGTCCAAGTATTTCATCGTTATTTTGAGAGCGACTGGGATTGCTCGACGAAACGGTCACCGCTCCATTCGCTGTCAGCATGAACGGACATTCGGGCCTCTTTCCGTTCCTTTTGGCGGCCTACGAGACCGGCGTGCGTCGTGAAGTAATCGAGGCTGCGGCCTTTGAAGTCGGCAAGGGTTTCAAATTTGTGCTTTGCCATGAATGTCAGCAATTCCTCCTGGAGCGGCTTCACCAACTCGTAGCCGAACTTCATCACTCCCGTGCATACCTGGACGGTGTCGGCTCCGAGCAGAAGGAATTGCGCGGCGTCCGCTCCGGTCTCGATCCCGCCGATGCCCGAAAGGGAGCGGCCGGGGAATTCGCTGCGGATAAGCGTCGCGATTTCCATGCACATCCTCAGGGCGATCGGCCTGATCGCTTTGGAGGAATATCCCCCGGGGGTTGAGTAACCTTCCACGGTCGGCTCCGGGCGGAGCGTGTCGAGATTCACGCCCATGACGCACCGGATTGTATTGATGGCGCTGATCCCATGGCATCCGGCCTTCAGAGCCGCACGCGACGGATCCTCGATGTGCGTGATGTTCGGAGTCATCTTTGCCCAGACGGGCTTTTTTGCAATGGGCATCACCCAGCCGCAGACCTCTTCCAGAATTTCCGGGTCCTGTCCCATGGCCGACCCCATCCTGCGTTCGGTGAGTCCGTGAGGACAGGACATATTGAGCTCGAATCCGTCGATGCCCGCATCCTGGCAACGCTCCACAATTTCCACCCAGGCGTCCTTGTTGCACTCCTCCATGATCGAAGCGATGAGCACGCCTTCCGGATGCAGGTCTTTGCATTTTTTGAATTCCTCGATCCAGATCGAAAGCGGGCGGTCGCTGATGAGTTCGATATTTTCCCAGCCGATGACTTCTTTGCCGTCGCCCGAGTGGAGTTTTGCATAGCGAGGTGTGACATTGACGACCTTGGAAGCATCGAGGCTCACCGTTTTGGCGATGACGGCTCCCCATCCCTCGCGGAATGCCCGCGAGATGACATTAAGGTTCGTCCCGGGAGGCCCGGAGGCAATGACGAACGGATTGGGGAGGCTGAGTCCGTCAACGGTGGTGGCGAGTGTCGGCATGATGGTTGTGGCTTTAAGAATCTATTTTCAGAGAAGTTCGGTATTTTCCAAGAACAGAACATGCGAATGTTCGCGGTTCAAGGGGAGGTGGTTTTCGCGGCTTTTTCCGGCTGTGCCGGCACGACATGACAGCGCGCGACCAGGCCGGAAAATTCCCTCGCGAATTCCGCCTCGCAGCGGAGCCCCCGAATCATCTCTGACTCGCTGGCAAAAAAAGGATCCAGTCGGAGAGCTTCCCCTGCGGCTTTCCAGGCTCCGGAGCTATTGCCTTCTGCGTCATAACAAAGGGCGAGACCTGCCCACACGTCGGCACGATCTCTGCCTCCCGGCATTTTCATAATAAGCAGGTAATGCATTTTCGCTTCCTGCAAATTGCGACCCCGGAGCAGGGCGTCCGCCAGTCCCACCTGACAGGAAATCGAAAGGGGGTTCCGCTCCACACTCGCGGACCAGAGGGCCCCTGCATCCAGCCATTCGGTCTGCGATTTTCTGTTGATCCCAGCCAGCAGCAGAACCGCACCGGCCGCGATGGAGAAAACCAGAATGCGCAGAGATGTGTGACGACGGACCATGTCCGTTTCCATGAGGCAGAAGGGAACAATCGCGCCGAGCGCCAGCGGAAGATAAAGAAATCTGTCCGCCGCGGCGCAGTAGATGGGCACGAGATTGGAGACCGGAAGAAGCGCCGCAAGAATCCCGGCCGCGGCAAGCAGGATTCTCCGGTCTAACCAGCAAGCGAACACCATAAATGCCGCTACCAGTCCCACGATCCACAGGCTTAACGACAGCGGCAGATCGCGGACCGAGTAAAGCCCGTAGTCGGCACAGAGATTGGTGGGGTGGAAAATATTAGCCAGATAGAGCGCGAAGATTCTTGGCTGGATGGCCATGGCCGCTGCCAGCGAGCCGCCCGGATAGCCGGGTTGGGAGGCAAATATGACGGATTCGGTGGGTTGGGCAATAAAGCGGACGGCCAAGAAAAGGATCGTTACCAGAAAGGGAGCCGCGGCGAGCAGGATCCGCTGCCGGATGGAGGACTTTCCGGGAAAAAGGAAAATATAAGCCCCCGCAAGCACGGACGCGGCGATTCCGGTTTCCTTGCTGCCCAGCGCGAGGAAGGTGAATGCTGCTGCGCAGACCACCCCAAGCCAAGCCCGGCCTGTTTCAGTGATCCGCATGGCGCTCAACAAGGTGCAAAGAACGAAGGCTGTCACGAGGAGATCTTCCCGGTTGCTGGGTTCGCACACGACCTCCACGGTAAGCGGATGCACGAGGAACAAGGACGATGCTAGCATAGCCGGGACGGTTACCCAGCGGCCACGGCCTTTATGAGAACCGCCGCGTTCCGGAAGCTTGCACAACACCGAGAAAAGCAGGAGGCCGTTCAGCGCGTGCAGCAGAATGTTTGTCAGGCGGTATCCGAAAGGATTGCGCCCCCAGAGGGACGCATCCGCCATGAGTGAGGCAAGCTGGACCGGGCGGTTGGAATCCAGGACATCCATCCCCATCACGTGCAACGTCAGCACATCCCGCCAGTGGGAAGCATTGTGAATAAAAGAATCCGTCAGGATTTGCAGGCGGGAGTCGTAGACGAAGCCTCCTCCCAGCGAGGAAAGATAAAGTCCGACCGCGAGGCCTGCCAGGATGACAAATGGCAGGGCGCTGAATGCTGCGGACCGGACTCTGTCAAACAACGGCGGCGTAGTGCTTTTCATAGCCTCCGCATCTGGCGGGTTGTTGCAGATATTTCATGCTGATCATGTCAGCCCGCGGACTGGCGGACAATCCACTCGATGGTTTTCGTTGTCAGGAGGTCGAACGCCCGGACAGCTGCCTCGATATGCTCTTCCCTGGTGTCCTCGATTCTGTTGTGGCTGATGCCGTGCAGGCTCTGGACGAACATCATGACAGTGGGGATGCCGGCTCGGGAAACTTCGGAGGCGTCGTGCAGCGGGCCCGATGGCATGCGGTGGGATGTTCCGCAGATTTTTTCCGTTGCTTCGTCGCACAGCCCGATGAGTTCGGGATGGAAAAGGATGGGATCAATCCCCAGGAGCCGCCCCCATTCGACACGGACTCCGGCTTCCGCGGCGAATCGCGCGGCCGCCTCGCGCGCATCGCCCAGCATGGCCTGCAGGGCGGTGGCATCAAGGTGGCGTTGGTCCAGCGTGATCCGGCAGTCAGCCACCACGCTCGTAACAATGCCGGGCTGCGTCGTGCAGGAGCCGATCGTGCAGACCCCGCCGTGACGCGCGGCGATTTTGCAGATCTCGGGAGCCATTTTTGCCGCGGCGAGAAACGCATCGTGTCGCCGGTTCATCGGAGTGCTGCCGGAATGGGCGGCCTGGCCGTGGAACGTGACGGAGTGGCGCTCGACGCCGAACGTTCCCAGCACCGTTCCGAGGACAAGCCCTTTGTCCACGAGCACCGGCCCCTGTTCGATGTGGAGCTCCAGACAAGCCGCGGCATCCGCCAGTTCGACCCCGGAGGCTTTGACATTTTCCAAATCGATCCCGACAGCATGGAGCGCATCGGGCAGGGCGATGCCGTCGCGGTCCCGCAGATACCGGGCCTCCTCAATGTCGAGCGTTCCCGCACACGCCGACGAGCCGAAAAGACTTTTGCCAAACCTCGCTCCTTCCTCATCCGCCCAGTCCACCAAGCGGACGGTGACCGGCGGGCATCCCTCGAATTCGTCGGCCAACCGTCTGAGAATTTCGACCCCGGCCAGGGTGTTCAAACATCCGTCCAGCCAGCCCCCGTTGGGCACGGAATCCATATGCCCGCCGATGAGCAGAGCCTTCGCGGAACGTCCGCGAAGCGTAGCCCAGAAATTTCCGGCCGCGTCTTGGTGCGATTCCAAAGGCAGCCCGGCAAGTTTGGCCTCGAGGAATTCCCTGGCCTTCGACCATGCGGGAGTGAATGCCACGCGCTGGGCTCCATTTTGATCTCCCGTGAGCGCGCGGAGTTCCTTCAACTCCGCGATCGTCCTTGATGGGTTCATGGTTGGGAGGTTAACGGCATTCGTTCCCGGCACGCAAAGGATTCAAACGTGTCCGGACAGCCGGACTTGCGAATTGAAGGAAGTGGACATAGGGTTCATCCACATTCGCAGGGATTCCGTTCTCCCGCAATTTTACTTTTAAACAATGGCTTCTTCCTTGGTTGCACTTATCCTCAGCGTTGTTGTCTTGATTGCCATCGGCCTGATGGTGCTCGGCTATTTTGTCGCCGGCCGCTGGTGGAAAGGCGGGGCGCAGTGGGCGATGGGGATTCTTTTTGGGATTCTGTTCATCATCGCAGCGACTGGGATTTGCGTTGCCGGCTGCACGATTCTTGTTTTTTCCCGGTGACCCAAGTGTTGAAAGAAACCCGGTCGCGGTGCCCGGTCTGTCATGTTTCCTGCCCGGCAACCGTCTGCAAGGTGCCAGGGACTCCTGAGACGATCCACCTGTTCCGGACCTGTCCCGTACACGGTTCATTCGATGTCTGCATCGCTTCGGATGCACGGTTCTACTGGCTGTCCAAGGGCGCCGGAGTCTGCTGCGGGAGTGGGGCCGTTTGCGCCGACGAAGGCGGAAACGAGGGGACCTTGGGGCGCAACGCGGATCCCGGCGAGGATTTGGGCGTGCACGAGAAACTTTCCACCTGCCTCGCTCTCATCGAGATCGTGAATTCCTGCAATCTCGCCTGCCCGACCTGTTACGCGTCTTCTCCACAGGCCGCAAACATCGATGCCGTGCCGCTCGATAACATCCGCTCACGGGTGCAGGGAGTGATCGACCGGAAGGGAAAAATCGAAATTCTCCAGCTCTCCGGCGGCGAGCCGACACTGCATCCGGAGTTTTTTGAGCTTCTCGAGTGGTGCCAGAACCACTTCGGCATCGAATACGTTCTGTTGAATACCAACGGTGTGAGGGTCGCCAATGACGAGGGTTTTTTCCGCGAATTGACCGCGCGGTTTCGTTATGGGAAATTCCAGCTTTACCTGCAGTTCGACGGGCCGCAGCAGGCCGGCCAGCGGGACCTGCGCGGAGCGGATTTGCGGAACACACGCCTTCGCTGCCTCGACCGGTGCGCGGAGAGCGGGATTCCTGTGACGCTGGCGATGACGGTCACGGAAACGAATCTGCCTTTCCTTTGGGAGACGGTTTCTCTCGGCCTCTCGCGAGAGAATATTCGTGGCGTCAGCTTCCAGCCGGTCTTCGCCAGCGGTCGGGGAACGCTCGACGGACAGCCGCGCCTCAACGCCGCAGATGTGATTCTGAATGTGGTGGCGCAAAGCGGCGGGCAGTTGCGGTTCGAGGATTTCACCCCGCTGCCATGCGGGGATCCGAATTGCGCGACGATCGGCTACCTGCTCCGGACGCCCGAGGGCATCCGCTCGGTGAGCGATTTCCTGGACTTCCAAAGCGTGCAGGGATTTTTGCGGGACCGCGTGCGGTATTCCCTGGAGGACTTGGTGAAATGCGGATGCGAGAACGAACCGCTCGGCGCGATCCTGAAGAACTTTGAGATCAACGAGAGGAGCGCGTTCCGGCTGTTCATCAAGCCGTTCATGGATTCATGGACGTGGGACGAGGACCGGATCGACCGGTGCTGCACGCACGTCATCCGGCCGGACGGGAAGCTGGATTCGTTCTGCCGATACTACGCGAAATGACCGCGTATCCGCTTTTCCTGCTCGCGGGCATTGCGGTTTCCTATTTCACCTGGCGGCGTCTGTCGCGGAATGATCCTCGCCTGCCGGTGATTTACGCGGCAGCGCTCGTCTGCGCCTTCGTGGGTGCGAAGCTTGTTTACCTTGCCGCCGAGGGTTGGCTTTGGTGGGGCCGACCGGAGTGCCTGGCGGCATGGCTCACCGGAAAAAGCATTCTGGGAGCACTGCTCGGGGGATATGCAGGAGTGGAGGCCGCCAAAAAACTCACCGGATACACCAGGCCCACCGGCGATCTGTTTGCGGTGATTGCCCCGCTCGGAATCCTGCTCGGGCGCGTGGGATGTTTGCTGCACGGGTGCTGCCAGGGAATCGTTTGCGAGCCCTCCTGGTTCACGATCGCCGGAATCGACGGAAAACCGCGCTGGCCAGCCGTGCCTGCAGAGATGGTGTTCAACGCGCTGTTCCTCGTGGTGGTGCTGGTGCTTCGCTCCAAAAAGCTTCTGCCCGGGCAGCATTTTCACCTCTACCTCATGGCCTGTGGAGCCTTCCGGTTTTTTCACGAGTTCCTCCGCGACACCCCGCGGGTCCTCGGGGTTATTAGCGGATACCAACTCGCCGCTCTGGCAGTTTTTTCCCTGGGCCTCTGGGGATTTTTGAGAAGGCGGGCAGATGACCGCAAAGCCTGCGAACGCACCGAAGCCTGAGGCGGCTAAGGGTTGGCGTTACCTTGCCCGGTCTGCGGCTTTTCGACGCTCGCAGAAAGGCTCGAATCCAGCTCGTCCATCTTCTTCGAAAACGCCTGGGAAATATCGATTCCAAGACGATCCGACAGCACGAATATCCACCACATGCATTCGGCTAATTTATCGCCAAGCTCTTTTGGTAAATCCCCTGCATGCACCCATCGTCCCTCCGATGCCATAAGCAGCCGTCCCAGTTCGCCAACATCAGACATGAATCCGATCATATCTTCCTGCGTCGTCCACGCGCCGCCATGGTTTCGTTCTTCCAATTGGCGGTAGAGCTTACGAATGCGAACCGCCCTGGAGGCGGGCGGGGTAAAATCAACGGGGTTGTCTTTCGTGGTCATAAATATTGATCTTAGCCAAACGTTCAAAGTTAGGGGGTGTAACTTTTCCGTCTTCTGAAAATAAAGTAAACCCCGACAGCGAATCCGAAGAACACGCCGAGAGCTGAAGCCACGAATGGCCCGATGAGAAGAACCGCCGCACCGAAAATCTTGGTCGCGTCGTGCAGCCCCTGTGGCAGCTCCAATTTCTGGGCGGCCCAGACGGGCAACAGGGCGGCGAGCGTGACCAGGATGTTGGCGACAAGGAAAGCCGGAAGCGTGCCCACTGTGCCTCCGACGATGTAGGCGCTTGCTGGCTGCGATTGCGGAACGAAGCGCGTGACGATGGCCGCAACAATTAGCGCAACCAGAAGCAAGACATAAACCGGCAGGATGATGAAGTATGGCATGTTGCGTATTGCCGCCGAACGGTTGCTTTTTTTACAGATCCTTTCGTTTCTCAGCAACGCTGTACGTTATGAAAATCAATGTGCGGGCCACTGCCTTCCGGGGAACATGCCCGTCCCGGGTGTGGTTTTCGGCGTCCCGCCGAAAAATTGTGTCGGCGGGACGCCAACCTGGACACACGCCGGCCGCGTGTGCTCCCCAGAAAAATGCCTCGCGCAACCGGTGTTGCTTGCTCTCAAGAGAAATGAATCTTGCTGCGTTTAGCCGCCGCATCGACAAGGGCAGTTTGCCTCAGTTCCCTGACGACATGTTGCTGATGATCGACTGGAGGGGAGCAAAGAGCGCGGTCCATATCAGGATGATTTGAAGAAATATCGCAGCCGTGATTCCAGCAGTGGCAAACAGCGCATGCTTGTGACTCCGGACCAGCAGGATCGCGGCGATCGCGGCGATTGCGAAGACAATCGACGAGCAGATCCATATTGGCTTTGCGCGGATGATAAGATCCGTGATCAACGGAAGGGGTTTGCCGCCCAGCATGTCCGAAAAGATGGTTTGGAAACCGGAAATGTGAAATGCCAGGCGGATATTGAAGTAGCTAAGAATGAGCGTGAATATCAGGGCGACAGCGCGCACGCCGAGAGCCAGGGAACGAATCTCTCGGGAGGGATCGGAGCTCATATTGTTCATGCTGCCAGGCACAGTTTTATGGGGGGCCGCGAGTGCATTTCTGAGGATTTTAGGCATTTAGGCACCAGGAACAAGCCTCATCGATCCGGTCTTGAGACAGGAGGCATGGCGTTCTTCGGGTCGCTCAGCTTTGCCATTTCCCGCTGGATGTCTGCGTAAACCCCAGCTGTCCACTCGGGTGCATTCGATAGACCCGACGGCAATCCCCGGACTCTGAAATCCACCGGGCTGAGAATCACTTCGATGTTCCCGATGCCGGTTTCGGCGGCCAGCACAAAAAGATCTTCCGCAGCCTCGTCGCCCATCGCGAGGCAGCCGATGGATGCGGATTTTCCGTGGAGCATGATGTCGGAACCGAGATTCGTTCGTCCGTCCCGCGCTCCGTATTCCCTGTCGGTGGCATTCGGGTAACCGATGCGAAGTGCCAGGTGATACAGGCTGTTGGGGTTAAGAGACTCGATTTTGTAGAGCCCTTCCGGGACCTGACAATCCCCTTCGGCGAGTTTCGGACCGAGGGTGCCGCTCGCGCCAAGGATCGGATACGTTTTGAGGAACCGGTATTGGCCGTTGGCATCGGGAACCCAAACCTCGAGCATCCGTTCGCTTTTCAAAGCTAGCAAAACCAGTTTCTTCGGAGGGTAGGGCACTCCAATTTCACCGAAGCGCCCGCCGAGCCGCCGATGGACGGGAGCCTCGAACTCCTGGATACGCTCCGAAACGCTCTTCTTCTCATTCACTGATCGAACCGCTCCCACAGCAGCGGACTTGAAGATCGTGCGCAAGAGGATCGCGCCAAGTGCCAATCCCAGCAGGATCATGACTCCATGGATTCTACGGATCTTCATGAATGTTGTGTATCAGCAACAAATCCTGATTGCGCGCGCCAATTGACCCGCAGGCGGCTGGCTGATAGACGTGGAGGTTTTCCATGAGCGGATACAAACATACGATCAAGCTGCCGAAGACGAATTTTCCAATGAAGGCGGGGCTGGCCCAGCGTGAGCCGGAGATGCTCGCGAAGTGGGAGAGCGAGGGGCTTTACCAGAAAATTCAGGAGGCCCGGAAGGATCAGCCGCTCTATGTCCTGCACGACGGACCGCCGTTCGCGAACGGCGATGTCCACATGGGAACGGCGCTGAATAAGATCCTCAAGGATTTCGTGGTGAAGTCGCGTTCGATGGCGGGCTTCCGGGCCCCGTTCATCCCGGGCTGGGATTGCCATGGGTTGCCGATCGAGTTCCGCGTGGTGAAATCTGCTGCCGGGCTCACGCCGGTCGAGGTCCGCCGCCGGTCCGAGGAATACGCCCGTAAATTCATCGACATCCAGCGTGCTCAGTTCCGGCGTCTCGGTGTGCTCGGCGATTGGGATCATCCTTATCTTACGCTCGATCCGGCATATGAGGCGGACATCATCCGGTCGTTCGGTCGTTTTGTGGAAGCAGGTCTCGTTTATCGCAAGAAAAAGCCCGTGCTTTGGAGCACCGGAGCGCAGACCGCTCTGGCCGAGGCCGAGGTGGAATATCAAGACAAAATCTCCCCGGCAATCTACGTGATGTTTCCGCTCGCCAGCGGAGACTTGGCTGGGAAAGCCTCCGTAGTTATCTGGACGACAACGCCATGGACACTGCCAGCTAACCTCGCTATCGCAATAAATGCGAAGCAAGCATATGTTGCGGTTCGCGTAAATCTCCATGGTTCGGAAAAAACGCTGATGATGGCGGAGTTGCTCGTGGATGGTTTTTGCGCGTCAACCGGTGCTGAAAAGATCGCTGTCGAGAAGACATTTCCGGGAGCCGAACTCGAAGGCCACCTAGCGCGGCACCCGTTCCTCGACCGTATCTCGACGATTTACGCGGCGGATTTTGTGACCCTCGACACCGGCACGGGCTGTGTCCATATCGCGCCCGGGCACGGCGAGGACGACTACAAGCTCGGGCTGGAGCACAACCTTCCTCTGCTCTCGCCGGTTGACGACAACGGCCGCTTTACCGAAGAATGTGGCCTGCCGGATTTTGTCGGAAAAAATGTCTTCGAAGCCAACGATGGCATCATCGCCTTGCTCCAGGAAAAGGGGGCGCTCGCGGGGCGCGAATCCCACCAGCACAGCTATCCGCATTGCTGGCGGTCTAAAACGCCGGTCATCTTCCGTGCGGTCGAGCAGTTTTTCATCCGGATCGATTCGATCCGCGCCGAAGCGCTTGCGGAGATCGACTCGGCCAAATGGCTTCCGCACTGGGGCCGCAACCGGATCCGAGGCACCGTCGAGTCGCGCCCGGACTGGTGCATTTCGCGCCAGCGGACCTGGGGGGTTCCGCTGCCGGTTTTTTACGATGGGAACGGCGGCCCGGTTCTCGACCCCGGAACGATCGCGAAGGTGGCGGATATTTTTGCCGCGCGCGGAACGAACTCGTGGTTTGAACTCGGCGACGAGGAATGGGCGAAACTCGTCGGGCTTCCGGCTGGGGTGACACGCCGTCACGACACGCTCGATGTGTGGATCGACTCCGGGCTCAGCCACGAGGCGGTCCTGCGCCGCCGGCCCGAGCTCGCGTTTCCCGCCGATCTTTATCTCGAGGCCACCGACCAGCACCGCGGGTGGTTTCAAAGCTCGCTCATGACCTCGGTCGCCATGAACAAAGTCGCGCCCTATCGCGCGGTCCTCACTCACGGGTTTGTGGTCGATATGGACACGAGGAAAAAAATCTCGAAGTCCGCGCAGGGCGGCTACCAGAAGCCGACGGAGGCCGACCACTACGTCGGAAAATATGGGGCCGACCTGCTGCGCCTCTGGGTCAGCAGCGTCAATTTCACCGACGATGTGCCGTTTTCGGAGGAGATCTTCACGCGGCTCTCGGACGCCTACCGCCGGATCCGCAACACCCTGCGCATCCTGCTCGCGAACCTGCACGACTACGATGCCTCACAGCCGCCGGATCCTGCCGATCTCACGTTTGTGGACCGTTGGATCCTCGCGCGTCTGCAGGAAGTTGCCGCGACGTGTGCGGAGGCCTACGAGAGCCTCGAATTCCACCGTGTTTACCACACGATCAACCAGTTCTGCGCGGTCGATCTGAGCAGCCTCTACGTAGATATCACGAAGGATCGGCTTTATTGCGATAACGGGGATTCGCCGCGTCGTCGAGCCACCCAGTTTGCGATGCACAAGGTCCTGGATGCGCTCATCCGCCTGCTCGCTCCGATCCTTGCTTTCACTGCCGAGGAGGCCTGGGGGTATTTCCAAAACGGCTCGTCCGTCCATCTCCAACTGTTTCCAAAGCCCGATCCGGCATGGACAAATCCGGATGCGGTCCGCGACATGGACCGACTGATCGGGATCCGTGCACGGATTTCGCAAGCCGTCGAGAAAATCCAGAAGGCCGGCGGGATCGGGAGTGCGCTCGAAGCGCGGGTCGTCCTCACGGCACCGCCATCCGAAATGCCTTTGCTGGAATCGCTCCGCGAGGAGCTGGAAGAACTTTTCATCCTCAGCAATCTTACGGTCGTTTCCGGCGACGAGTTCGCGGTGACGGCGGGAAAGACCTCCGCTGCCCGCTGCGAGCGCTGCTGGCGCCACCGGGACGAGGTCGGTTCCCACGCTGCGCACTCGACATTGTGTTCGAGGTGTGAGGAGGCTGTTGCAGTTAGGACCCCATGAAATCCGCCCTGCGCTGGTTCCTTTTCCTGACGCTTCCGCTTTACCTCGCAGACCAAGCGACCAAGTGGCTGGTCCTGCGGAACATCGAAATGAGCGAGGTCGTTCAAATTCTTCCCGGATTCCTGAATATCGTCCACGTTCACAACACGGGCGCGGCCTTCGGCATGTTGAAAGACAGCAACGTCTTTTTCGTTTTGCTCGCCGGTGCCGCTTTGATCGTTGTCGGAGTGCTGGCCTGGAAGGGAGCGTTTCCGGGGATCCCCACAAAAATCGCCGCAGCGCTGCTCGTCTCCGGGATTCTGGGGAATCTCACCGACCGTCTTCTTCACGGCCATGTCGTGGATTTTATCGACGTGATCCTGCCATGGTATAGGCACTGGCCAGCGTTTAATATTGCAGACTCCTGCATCTGCGTCGCCGCTGGGCTGTTCATCCTCGATGGCTTGCTTTCGGGAAAAGCACCGAGGCGCTGATATGAGAAAAAGTGAGAGTGATGGGACGAATGGGAGAGATAGCCGCCCGGCGGGGCATTCGTCCCATAATTCGCATCCTTCCCACGATCCCGTTGCCTTCGGGCTTCCGCACCGGAAACCGTTTTTATTCGTGGACTCCGTCACCAGGCACGTCCCGGGCGTCGAGGCAGTGGGCGAGGTGACGTTCGCGATGGAAGACCCGATGTTTGCCGGGCATTTTCCAGGAAACCCGATTGTGCCAGGCGTGATCCTCACCGAGGCCCTGGCGCAGGTGGCCGGCATTGCCGGGTCCTCGGAAAAAGGGTTTCTCCTCTCGGCGATCCGGGCGATGAAGTTTCCATCCCCAGCCCGGCCCGGAGAAAATATACTGCTGCGGGCGACGAAAGCCGTCTCGCTCGGCGGGCTGTTCCAATTCTTCGTCTCCGCAGAGGTGGCCGGCCGGATTGTCGCGGAAGGGCAGGTTGTGCTGAACGAGCTATAGCTCCACGGGTGCCGGGTCCGGTTTCGGAGGCTTGCCGAGCAGGAACAATCGTGCCGGGATAACCTGGTTCAACCAGTCCAGGTGCGGGGGGAGAACTCGGCGGCGGTCTTTCCATTCCGCTTCGACGAGCAAAAAATCCGGTGCGGCTTCTTGGACGATATCGCAAAGCGTGAACCCCGTGTTCGATTCCACGGTGCGCAGGTCCACGTCATCGGCAATTTCTTCCAGCGCCTCGCAGAGGTTGTCGAGCGCCGAACGGTCTTCCTCGTGGCCGAGCGCCGCTTCCCGTGCATGGGCAAACGGGCTGTCGGCGGCGAGGATCGAGATGCTCGCCGGGGCGATCGATTCGAGTGCTGTTCTTGCGAGCTGCCAACGGGGGCGGTGGGCTTCGATCATCAGGCAGCAGGCAGAGGTCTGACCGTCGGGGGCATCTTCGACGGGATACGGGATCAGAAGGAGGTCGCACGGTGCCCGCTGGAGGAGTTCGCGCACCACGTCACCTGTAAAATTCCGGACATCCTTCCGATGGTCCACGGCCCCCGCGATGACAAGATCAAAATATTCGCTCGAAGCCGCATCGACGAGCGCGTCCGCCGGCGTGTCTCCCTCGCACCAGTAAATATCCACCTCGTCGCGTCCCAGTTCGGCGAACGCATCGTGGAATTTCCCCACTTTTTCATCTGATCGCTCGCCTGCATGAAGGATGCTGAGACGCGCACCGAACTTCCGCGCGATCCGGTCGGCTTCTGCAATCACAGCGCGGAAGCGCGGAGAGAAGGTGGCAGCAACGGCGAAGTGGGGTTCAGACATGCTGAAGAGAGAACTTCGCGCGAATCCTCACCGGCATCCAGCGGAAAATCAAGCTTTCGAAAGATTAATGATGGCTCGGAACTCCGCCTTCGTGAGTGGCATCACGCTGAGGCGCGATTGGCGGAGCAAAGCGATTCCGGCCAGTGAGGGCTCCGCTTTGATCCTCTCCAAGGTTACGGGGGATTGCAGCGGGGAGACCGGCTTCAGATCGACGCACGACCAGTCGCCCTCGGTCGCGGTGGGGTCCGGATACGCGGTTCGGGTGACCTCGGCAATACCCACGGCCGATTTGTCGATAACACTGTGGTAGAAGAGCACGCGGTCGCCGGCTTGCATCGCTCTGAGGTGGAGGCGCGCCTGAAAATTCCTCACTCCCGTCCAGGCAGCTTTTCCGTCACGCATAAAATCTTCCCAAGAAAATGCCGTGGGTTCCTGTTTTACGAGCCAGTGATTCACGGGTTTTGGTCGAAGTAATTGAGGATGTTTTCTGCGGTGGTGTTGCTGATGAATTCGCGTGACTCGTCGCTGTTGTAGGCGTTGTGCGGAGTGAAAACCACCTTGGCCCGCCGGAGCAGGGCGTTGCTGGCGATGTAGCGGGAGATTTCTTTCATCCGTCCGGCGGGCAGCGAGATGCGGTCGTTGTCCATCCCGGATCCCCGCACCCTGTCTGCAATCTGCGCGCCCAGCAGGGCGGTGGCTCCGCCGTGGAAGACGCCTTCCTCCTCGATGACATCGAGACCGGCCCCGCCAACCTGGCCGCTGTCGAGAGCTTCGATGAGCGCCTCGGAATCGATGAGCCGTCCACGGGCGGTGTTGACGATCAGCACGCCCGGGCGGCATCGGGAAATGGTTTCCCTGTTGAAAATGTGGTGGGTCTCCTGGTTGAGCGGGATGTGGAGAGTGATGACGTGGGACTCGCGGATGAGGTGATCGAACGACGTGTATTTGAAGTCCAGGAGTTCGGTGTGGAGCGGGTTGGGATGGGCATCATAGGCGAGGACTTTCATGCCGAATGCCCCGGCAATGCGGATCACGTGCAGCCCTACCCGGCCCGCTCCCACGACGCCCAGCGTGCTCCCGCGCAGGTCCATGCCGCGGAATTTCTCATGGGTGAATTTTCCCGCGAGCGCCGCCTCGGTGGACTCGCGGATCCGCCGCGAGAGGGCGAGCATGAGGGCGAAGGTGTGCTCGGCCACCGTGTTTTCGCCATAGCCGCTCACGTGGGTGATGGTGATCTTCCGCTTTGCGCTGGCTTCCTGGTCGATATGGTCGCAGCCCATCGAGCGGGTGGCGATCATCCGCAGCGAAGGATGGCTGTCCAGAAACTTTTCGGTGATCCGGTCATTGAGAAAAATCGAGACGACCTCGACATCCTCCGGCACGTCGCGCAGCCCCCGTTCGAAAGAGACATCGAAGTCCTCGAACTTCTCCGAAAAATATTCCTCCTCCTCCGGCTCGGTTCCCACGAAACAAATTTTCCTGCTTTTCATAAACGTGATTCCCGCGCCAGTATGGACGTTCGCCCGATGGAAACAAGCACGGCCAGCAAAGGAATTTTTCTCACATTCGAAGGCTCGGAGGGATGCGGGAAGTCCACCCAGATCCGAATCCTTGCGGAAACCTTGCGTTTGCGCGGGCAGGAGCCGCTGCTGGTGCGCGAGCCTGGAGGGACGCCCGCCGGCGAGGTGATCCGGCATCTCCTCCAGCATTCTCCCGACGGCGCGGCGCTGACCCCCGAAGCTGAACTCCTCCTCTTCGCGGCCAGCCGGGCCCAGCTCGTCCGGGAGGTGATCCGCCCCGCGCTGGATGCGGGTCGTAGCGTGATTTCCGACCGGTTTTTCGATTCGACAACCGTCTATCAGGGGGTTGCCCGGATGATCCCGCCGGAAGTGACTGCCCGGATCAACGGGTTCGCCGTCGGCGTCTGCCTCCCCGACATGACATTCCTGCTCGACCTCGACCGCTCCACCGCTCTCGCTCGCATGGGGGGCAGGAACCAGGATCCCGACCGGATCGAGCGGGAATCCGAGGACTTTTTCGAGGCGGTGCGCCGCGGGTATCTCGAACTCGCAGCCCGCGAAAAGCACCGCATCCGCGTCCTCGACGGATCGCAGCCGCCCGGAGAAATCGCGACGCAGATCCTGAAGTCTCTCACCGAAGCAGGGCTCCTGCGCTGAGCCCAAGACCGTCGGAAAAGGCTTTCGTTTTTCTGGGGGACGCCATTTGATCGGGGCATGAAAAAGCGTCCTCTCCGCGTCGGGCTCATCGGCTACAATTTCATGGGCAAGGCCCACTCGAATGCCTGGCGTCAGGCGGGCAGGTTTTTTGATCTCCCGGGGGAGATCGAGATGCGTACGCTTTGCGGGCGTTCTCCCAAAGGGGTGAATGCCGCTGCGGCGAATCTCGGGTGGAGCAGAACCTCGACCGACTGGCGGGAGGTGGTCTCGGATCCGGAGATTGATATCGTGGATATTTGCACGCCGAACGACTGCCACTACGAGATCGCCATGGAGGCGGCGAAACAGGGAAAGGCGGTTCTTTGCGAGAAGCCGCTCGCGATGAATGTCGCTGAATGCGAGGACATGGTCGCGGCGGTCAAGAAGGTGCGCGTCGTAAACATGGTCTGCCACGTTTACCGGCGCATCCCGGCGATGGCCCTGGCCAAGGCGATGATCGAGCGCGGAGAACTCGGTGACCGGATTTACCATTTCCGTGCACGCTACGCGCAGGACTGGATCACCGACCCCGCGTTCCCGCTGGTCTGGCGACTTCAGTCGAAGATCGCGGGCTCCGGCAGCCATGGAGACCTCGGCGCCCACATCATCGACCTCGGCCGATATCTCGTCGGAGAGATCAAGGAAGTCTGCGGGCTTATGGAGACGTTCATCAAGGAGCGACCGTTGCAGGCGGAACTGGGGGCCGGGCTCAGCGCCAAGGCTTCGGATAAAACCGGAAAGGTGACCGTCGATGACGCGGTCTCATGGATCGGGCGATTCAAAAACGGGGCGATTGCCAACCTCGAAGCCACGCGGTTCGCCCAAGGCCGCAAGAACCACATCACGATCGAGATTAACGGCAGCAAGGGTTCGCTCGTCTTCGACTTCGAGGATATGAACCGGCTCAAATTCTACAACGCGGACGACCCCGCCTATGCCCGCGGGTTCCGGGATATCCTCGTGACCGAATCCATCCACCCCTACGCCGGTGCCTGGTGGCCACCGGGACACATCATCGGCTATGAGCACACGTTCGTGCATGCGTTTGCCGATTTTACCAAAGCCGTTCTGGCCGGAAAAAGCGTGCAGCCGACGTTCGCCGACGGGCTCGCGAACGAGAAAGTCCTCGCCGCCGTCTCCAAGAGCGCGAAATCGCGGGAGTGGGTGAAGGTGTAGGCAAGGCAGAAAACGGCAATTCCCCTTGCGTAAAGCCAAGTCGCACGGACGAGAACCCCGGGAAAAGTTAACCGTCAAACGCCAGGTCAACCAGATTCAGACACATGGCCCGGAGCATGATTTTTGATTCGGATGGCCGGACTACCTGGCTGAATCGCTTCCAGGAACTCTCCAGGATCTCTCTGGCCCGTTCGCGGCACACTTCGAGTGTTCCCGAGGCATGCACAAGGTCGATCGCCTCACGCAGGATTTCCGGATTCTTCCGTAATTCTGTGGAACAAAGGATCTGCGTCAGGCGGGCACCAGGGCCAGGTTTCAGTCGTCGCAGCGCCGTTGCAATCACATAAGTCAATTTGCCATTTGCGATGTCCTCGCCCGCCATTTTGGACCATTTGGACGACAGGCTGAAGTTGTGGATGTCGTCCACGATCTGAAACGAAATTCCCAGCGCGCGCCCAAAATCTGCGCAGGCGGCTGTTTCGTCAGATTCGGCGCAGGCAATAGCGGCCGCGAACTCGGCCACCCCTTTGGAGGCAGCGGCGGTCTTGAACGCATACATCTGGAGTATCTTGGTTTCTATGGGACCATCCATCCATCGTGCGAGGTGGTGCGGCGACATGGTTCTGGACCAGTAAATATCGGTTGCCTGCCCGCAGTGGGCATCGATGCACACGCGTTCCTTGATTTCGTGCAGGCGCAGCCGCTGCTCCGAGGAGAGGGCGGGATGATTGTTAACGAGCACGAAAGGAAGAAAGTAAAGTGTGTTGCCCGCATTCAATGCCACGTCGATGCCATAGCGGTGATGCAGGCTTTCCTGTCCGCGACGGAGGGGGGAACCATCCTCGATGTCATCGATAATCAACGCTCCGGTGTGGATCAATTCCAGCGAGGATATCAACTCCTCGTAAGGCTCGGATGACACCCCCAGTGCCTCGACCAGGAGAATCCCGAACACCGGCCGCCAGCGTTTGCCGGCACGGTCGATGAGATCCCAGACCGGAACGGAAATCATTTCCGTGTAGGCATCGATTTCGTGCTGCCCGTTTACTCCGCCGACAAATTTCTCCACCGCGGTTTCGTTGAACCGTCTGGGAAGAAACTTCTCCAGACAGCGGTCCACTCTCGCTCCCATCCGCTGGATAAGTTTCTCGTGGTCAAAAATGTATCCATAGCCGTGAAATTCCCCCCGTGCGCGTCCTTTGACGGGTCGCCCGCGGACGCTCCCTGTTACGGTGCCCGCTCCCTCCCAAATCGCGCGAATGGTTCCGAATGATGCGATTTCCTGCTCGTCGGCGAGGGGCTCGAAAGTGAAAAACGATTCCAAATCAGGGATCTCGATGTGCCAGGCGACCGGGTAATTGATATGGGTTTTGGGACTTTCCCAATAACGCAAAGGAGTGAGTGAGATATGGTGGGCGACCTGGGTTCCTCCGGTGGCGTCTCCCACGGTGGCATGCATGCCGACAGGGGTTCCGGTCCGGGCATCGCGATGAAGCATGAGAATCCAGTGGGTGCCGTCGTCGAGATTGATTCCAAACCAATCCCATCCCAGCAGCATCCGTGAACTGTCATTCAGGAACCAACCGGTATTGCCCCACTGATGGTCCATCCACGCCTCGCCCGTCACCGCTTGATTCGCCCGGGTTCCCGCAATCTTCAGTTGAGGATACGAGCGATACTCCATTCCCGTCACCTGTGACGCGGCATCGATTTTCTTGACGACATTCGTGCACGGCACTCTGGTCTCGATCTCGAGGAAAACCGCGCATCCAGCGCCGGGCTCATTGAATTGCAATGTCATCCGATCTCCTCTTTGCTTCAGCGAGAAATCATTCCATTCCACTTCCAGCGGTGCCGCCTTGAAGCGATTCGGTGCCGCTTGGACGACAATGGGACAAGGAGGCCCGTGGGCTTCCAACTCCTGGACCATCGCTTGCTGGATCGCGGGATCGGTGTGTGTCTCAACGGTCTTGAGTTTCATGACCGTCTTTTGAACGACGGCGGAATCGACCCAGCACGATGAACTGTGTTTCCGATCCTCATCAAGGACGGCGAGCAGAAGCTGAAATCCATTTTCCCGCGCCTTTTCTTGGTAGCCGAGATTGGAGCGGAAAAGCGAGACCATGAAGTGAACACGTTCGCCGATATTCTTTTTGTAAAAACCCTGCAGAAACCACCATTCGATCGCGCTCTCTTCATGGGCATTTTCGGGCCCGATCCCCTCTCCCTTCTCTGGCGTGCCCGGAGTTGTCATTCCTTGGATCTGTGTGGAAGCGGGCTCCCGGGGGTGAGTGCGAATTTCTTGATTTCCTCAAGGGAGAAGTCGGAGGCCGGGATATCGATCCCGTAGTCGCCACCCGACAGCTCCAGCGTCGTTTCCCGCGTCTGCCGGACAGCCTGGACGGAGGTGATGACGGGCGCCCAGAGTTCTCCGTTCCGTGCCAGTTTTGTGACGACAATCCGATTGAGTGGATTCCCATCGCGCCCGAATTTCAAGAGCTGCATCGGTAGGGATTTTTCATAGGATATCCACGCCCGTATCTTGGAATATGATGATCGGGACTCCGGAGGCGCTCGCAGTTCCACGACCATGCAGGGAATGCCGCGGACGATTTCCTTGCCTGTCAGAAAGGGTTTCGGCCAGTGCCAGAAATCTCCGGCGAGATCTTCGATAGTCAGGTCCGATTCCAGAAACGGAGTGCCGAGGAGCGAGGGGGTGACGGGTTGAGTTTTGTCGGTCGGAGCGAAGAGATAACCCGTGACTCCGCCATCATCGGACGACTCAAGATAAAGGGTCTCCCCTTTGTGGGCCGGCGGCCACAAGACTTGATAAAGTAAACGCATCCCCTGGTCGCTACGGGACCCTTTGATTCGAATTTGGGCGGCCTCCCTTGTTCCCGAAACAGAATCCGACACTGATAGCTTCGCGCGAAGGACAAAGCCGGACGACACGGCCCGGGTCTCAAGCACGCGGTCCACAAGAGCCTTGGCCGTCACATCCTCCCCCCGGGCTTCCAGCGGTTGGAACAAACCGAACAGTGCCAGCCATGGGAGAAGCGACCGTTTCACTGATGGCGCAATGCGGTCATCGGAGACATCCGGGAACCAAGCCATGCCGGATAAAATCCCCCGAGCGCCCCGAGCGCAAGCGCAATCAGGAGCGCTCCTCCAAGAAGCATCGGGCTGAATTCTCCTTCCAGTTTGCCTCGAATCCAAGGGCTGGTTTGAAGCATATGCGTCGCGACCAATCCAAGACCGCAGCCGGCTGTTCCTCCCACAAAGCTCAACAGCAGGGACTCGAAAAGAATCATCCGCATGATCCGTGCCCGGCGCCAGCCGATCGCCAACAGCACGCCGATTTCCTGCAATCGTTCGAAAACGCTCATCAGAATGGTATTCATCACGCCGACTGCGCCGACGACGAGAGCGATCAGGGAGGTGGCAAGGCTCATCGCTTTGGCAGCCTGGATCGCCATGTTGTTTTGTGCGACGGCCCCGGGGCTGAAGGCGGTTAAATCCGGAAATCTTGCCTTGATCATTTCGCGCAAACGCACGGATTCCACCGCGGAGATGCCGGGATCGAGCCGCATGTCGAAAAAATTCACCATTCCCCTGCGATTCATCAGGGATTGCATCTCCGGCAGCGGCATGATGACCGTCCCGTTCTCGGTGAGTGCAGGACTGCTGAAAATGCCGGAAACCGTGTATTCCTCGGTATCGATCTGAAGCTTGTCGCCCACGGATTTTCCGATCATTTCGGCGGCAATGGTGCCGATTACGACCGTGTTTTTGGCGTCAGGCCAATGTCCGCTCGCCAGTTTCAAGTGGTCCCATGACGACGTTCCTTGTTCCAGTCCGGTCACGACGATCGCGGGAGAATCCTCGACGCCAAACACGTCGCTTAACACGCCGGACACTTCCAGAACGTGCGACATGGCTTGCAACTCGGGCTTGATCGTTTCCGGAAAGGGCATGGGCATCGTGCTTCGTGCCACTTTTTTTGTGACAACCAGGTCCGTTCCCCGTGCTTGATAAATGTGGGCCCAGCCGCGTTCAAATCCCCACGCAATGCTTGTGAGCGAGACTACGGCAGCGATGCCGATCGCGATGCCGATGATTGTGAGCGCACTGCGGGAACTCCGTCGCAGGACATTTTTCAGAACCAGATTGAAAAAAGACATGATCAGCAGACTGGGGGCCGGCAACATGCTGTTATCCGACAATCCGCCCGTCAAGCATTCGCAGGCAACGTCCCGCCGATGCGGCGACCTGGGGATCGTGGGTCACGACGACCACCGTGAGTTTCCCTTCCCGGTGAATCCCCTGCAATACCTCCAGGATTTTTCCGGCGCTTGCGCTGTCCAGATTGCCGGTCGGCTCATCCGCGAGGAGCAGTTGCGGTTCATTGGCGAGGCTGCGCGCGATGGCCACGCGCTGGCGTTCGCCGCCGGAAAGCTTTGACGGGATATGATCGAGACGATGGCCCAGCCCCACGGACTCCAGCAAGCCGGCTGCGCGCCGGCGTCGCTCCGAAGTCGGCCAAGGCATCTCAAACATTGGAATCTGCACATTTTCAATGGCGGTAAGCGTCGGTAAGAGGTGGAACGACTGAAAGACGAAACCGATAACCCGGGCGCGAAAATCCTCGGGGCAGGATATCCGACGAATGTCCGTGGAATCGATGACGACATCGCCTTCAAAGGAATTGTCGAGCGCACCCAAAATGCCGAGCAATGTCGATTTGCCCGAACCGCTCGGGCCTGAAATCGACACGAACTCGCCCCGTTCGATGGTAAAATCAACCCCTCGCAATGCCTGCACGGCTTCGTGATCGAACGAGCGATACAAATTCCGCACGACAACCAGGGGAGACTCGCAGGGGCTGCTCGGAGGGTGGGTCATTGGCCGCTCAAACAGGTTGGATGTTTCATGTCTTTCGCTTTTGCCAATAACTCCCCGCACTCATAGTCTGAGCCTCGCGGGATGTGGAAGGAAAATTCCGCTGCCCTCGGGCACTGAGAAAGCGGCGGCAGGGTTCAAAAAAATTGCATATTGGGGGAGTAAACCCGCCCGTGAAGCGGGAGCGACACTGTCCATGCGGGACACAGAAGATCTGACCAACCTGCCGGACCACACTGATCCTGAGTGGGCGCTAATATCCTCCTACTTGTATCCCGGCAGGAATGCCTTCTCGGCACGGAAGAGTTCGATGGTCATGGCTTTGATTTCCGCAGGGCTGCAGACAGCCGCGCAGAGCGGGTCCAAAAGCAGGGCGTGGACGGCGGCTTCCTTGCTGCGCTCGATGGCGGCGGTGGCCCCGAGACCAAACACGGCCATATTCGAGGTGCAGAGGGCGGCCATCTGCGGTGGAAGTGCGCCGTAGCGCGTCGGCTGGATTCCGTTCCGGTCCACAAGGCAGGCGACTTCGACGCAGCCATCCTGCGGCAGGTTCGTGATCAAACTTCCGCCACCGTGCGTCTGGTTCATGACATTGCCGTGAATGCGGAACGGGATATTTTTTTCGCGGGCCTCGATGATCCAGCTCGCGTATTCCCAACTGCGCTTCCAGTCCATCGGCTGCGTGCCGCGGACCAGCGACATGCGTTCCTTGTCCGCGGACTTCCGCCAATCCGGCCAGTTGGTGGCGTAGAAGCGCGAGCCGCCGTCGTAGCCCGCACGCAGAAGTGCGCGCCCTTTTTCCGACTTGCGATAATGGGGGAGGTATTCGGAAAGGTGCCCCGAACCCTCGGTGATGAAGGCGCCGAAATGCAGACACATGTCCTTGCGGATCAGATCCGTGGTTTTTGTCCGGATTTCGCCTTCCTTGGCATGGCGCGGATCGATGGCGTCGATACGGACAAGCCCCTCGCGAAACTCCCGGAATCCGAGGGCGATCTCCCCGGCGAATTTCTTTTTCAGAGCCGGGTATAAATCTTTACCATTGTGGCGCAGGGTGGTGAACCAAGCCATGTGGTTGATTCCCGCGCACTCCCACTCCATTTCTCCGTAAGGAACATCCGCATAGCTGGCCAGGAGATTGCTGGTGCCCTGCACGGAATGGCAGAGCCCGACGACAGGGATGGGGCTGGTCCTTCCGGCGGCGAGGCACATCATGTTCATCGGGTTTGTGTAGTTGAGCACGAGGGCCTGCGGGCAAAGCCGTTCCGCATCCTTCAAGACCTCCAGAAAAACAGGGACGGTGCGGAGCGCCTTGAAAAGTCCGCCCGGACCGATCGTGTCCCCGATGCACTGGTCCACGCCGTATTTCAAAGGGATGTCGTTGTCGAACTTCACGCATTCGAGACCGCTCACCTCGATGCAGTTCACGATGTAGTCGCTCCCCCCGAGGACCTCGCTGCGGTTCGTGGAGCCCACGACCTTCCAGTTTGCTTTTTTCAGCTTGGCGATCAGTTTGCGGACGACTTTCACCATCGTGGAGAGCCGGGCGCTGTCGATATCCACCAAGGCGATGACGCCACCGGCTTCGCCCGGAGTTTGGAGGACATCGTTGAGCAGTCGGGGAGTGAATCCGCTGCCGGCACCAAGCATCGTGATTTTTAGCGGCCGGGAAAATTTTCCGGCGAGAGCCGAGGAGGACGCGTCTTTGGTGTGGGCAGCATGTCCGCTGGCTTTGGACTTCTTGATCATGCGGAGAACCTTGAATCAGGCCATCCGTAGAGACGAGAAAAAAGGGGAAGAAAAGACATCACTTGTGAAATCGGCCAACCTTTCGAGTAGGGTAGAGGCGGTTGGCGCAACCGCCTGCAGCCTTTTACGCGTTCCTTGGAGCTGGGCCGCTCTAAATGGCGGCTTCCAGTGCCTGCACGACCGATTCGGTGGAGACCTCGCTCATGCACCGGAAGTCGAGCGGGCAATCGCGCAGGAAGCAGGGGCTGCATTCGACCTGATGCCGGACGACGTGGCTTCGCGGCCCGCGCGGACCGGTGAACGCGGGCTCGGTCGAGCCGAAGACCGCGACGAGTGGAACGCCGAGAAAATCCGCGAGATGCATCGTGCCAGTGTCGTTGGTCAGCAATGCGGACAGCCCGCAGAGCGTGTCCATCAATTCATCGAGGGTCGTTTTTCCCGTGAGGTCGGAGACGTTCGGGAATCCGGCGGAGAGCGATCGGGCGAGTTCCGAGTCGGCGGCGGTTCCGAGAATCACCCACCGGCAGGCGAGGAGCGAATTGATGCGTTCGATGATCTCGCGAAAGCGTTTGGCCGGCCAGCGTTTCGCCGGGCCATATTCGGCACCGGGGCAGAGGCCGAGGACGATTCCTCCGTTCGGCGGATTCCATTGAGGGATCGAGGGTGGGGGAACGACCGCTCCGCAGCGGACGGCAATTCTCCAATACCTGTCTGCGTGGTGCTCCGGTTGGCGGAGCTTCTTTTTTGGCGGTGGGATCAATTGGTTGAGGAGCGGCTTGCGGAAGTGCCCCTCGAATCCCACACGCCGGGGGATGCCGGCCAACCGGACCTCCAAGGCAGACCGGAAAGAATTCGTGAAGAGCACAGCCGCATCGAAGCGCCCTCGCAGTTTTCCAGCGACGGAAATGACCGAGTCTCCCTTGTTGAATTCAATGACTTCATCCACCTCGGGGATCCTTTGCCAGAGCCCCGCAAGCTTGGCGGGCGCGAGCACGGAGAGCCGGACATCCGGGCGGCTGGTCTTGAATGCGCGGGCCGCCTCGAGGCACATGACCGCATCGCCGAGCCAGTTCGGCGAGCGCAGGACGATCCGGAACGGCTGGAAAGGTTTCGCGGCAGGAGGGATGAATGTGCCGCGTTTCGCCGCGGCGGTGAGAAAATTCGGCCAGGGCATTTTCCAGCGGTTATGGACCCAGAACCAATCCTGCGGAGAAACGCGGATCTGGCTTTCGAGGGCAGCGTTGATGTCCGCCGTGAGTTTCTCCGGCTGGTCCGGGCTCCATGGGATTTCCTCGCTCAGGACAACCCTCCACTTCGCGAAGCCATCCGTGTAAATCGCCACGGGAATGACCGCCGCATTTGTTCGCATGGCGAGCGTCGCTGCGAGCGGCGAGGTCGAGCAGAGGCGGTTGAAAAACGGGGTCCAGATCCCGGCGTCACCGGCGTTCTGGTCCACGAGGACGCCGACAATCCCCGGTTCGCGGAGCAGGGAGATCGCGGCATTGAATCCGCGTTTCCTGTCGAATGTGGCCACGCCCAGCCTCCGGCGGTCGCGGTTGACAAGGTCATCGACGAGCGGGTTGCGAAGCGACTGATAGACGGTTCCGAACCGGGCCTCGGGCACTTCGAAGACGAGCTGGGCATACAATTCCCAGTTGCCGATGTGGTTGATCGCCAGCACGACCGGCCGGCCGTTTGCAATGTTCGTGCGGATGCGGTCGAGCCGCTCGATAACGGCGATCCGCCGGATGTCCGCCTGCGGGACCGCAGGGATTTTGAAGGCGCAAACTGCATTCGCGCCGAGCGTCGTGAAATGTTTGAACGTGAGTGCCCGGATATCGGAGGAGGATTTTTCCCCGGGAAATGCCCGCGCGAGATTTTCCCGTGCGAGCCGCCGGTAGCCGGGCAGGATCAGCCACATCAATGCCCCCACGGCCTGGCCGAGCAGAAAGCACGCGGACAGCGGCAGGTGGCGAACAATGCCCACCGCAACCAGAGCCATATAGTAAACCAATCGATCTGCCATGTCGGGGAGAACAATTAGCCCGAACTCCCGCCTGCCGGAAAGCAAATCCATCCCGCCCGGCGGCATTTGCGAAACGTGTTAATCCCCGTCGGCCAGTGGGATCCGTTTGCGGACGATTTTACGCGCGATGAAGATGACTCCAACGAGCGCCGCGACTCCGATCCACGCGAGAACCCCGGCCTCCGGAGAACTCTTCACATCGGCAACCTCCCGGCCTGCCGCACCCAGCCAGACAAAAACCGTTTCTCCAGGGAGGATTCCGATGATCGTCGCCCCGAGGTAGTGCCGGAACGAAACTTTTGTGAGGCCGTAGGCGTAGTTTGAGAACCCGAACGGCAGGGGACACATCCGGAGCAGAGTGATGATTTTCCATCCCTCCCACTCGATCGCCAGGTCGATCATCACCAGTTTCGGGTTTCTGCTGACCAGCCTCGCAACCGGTTCGCGGGCCACATACCGGCTGACGAGGAATCCCGCCGCCGCACCCAGCGTGGAACCGGTGACGACCCACGTCATTCCTCCCACGAAGCCAAAAAGAATTCCGCCCATCACGGCGAAGGGAATGAGGGGCAGTCCCAGCATGCTCAGCCCCGCAAAGGAGAGCACGAACACGAGAACCCCGGGTGGTCCCAGGCTCCCCACGTTGCGGAGATAGTTTTCCAGCCAACTCATAAGGTGTCCCGTTGCGAGGTTGCGAACAGGGCGGCCTGCGATCCTGCGGCTTCTCCTAACGCCATGCAAGTTCCCATGACGCGGGTTGAGGAAAGCGCCCTGCTGGATGCGGAAATGCAGCGGCCGGTCGCGAAGAGGTTGCCGATGGCGCGCGAACGCAGACAGCCGCGGGGGATCTCTGCATAGTCGCCATCCGGCGGGTAGGTGAAGGCAGGGGTCGCGTCGTAAGGCCCCCAGAATTCCAGCGGCCACGCGCTGCGCGCGATGCTGTCGGGAAATTTGCGTGCGGCGATGAGCGAGGCTTCATCGAGTTCCCAAAGGCCTGCGAGCCGGATGCCCTCGCGTTCCATGCGGGGTGATTGGGCGAGTATGCGGCTGCGGGAAAATTCGGGCAGATGGGCGGCGAGCAACGCGTGGAGGCGGGTGAGGAGTTCCGCGAGCGCGGAGCTGTCCGGTGTGGCGGACGCGGGAGGGAGACTGAATTTGCAGAAGCCGTCATCGGCGGCGGAACCGGATGCAAAGCCGGCGAAGAGCGGGAGGCCGATGGCTTCGGCAGCCGGGACGCGCGAGAGCGTCCATGCAATTTTGACGCCGAGGAGTTCGCGGTCGCCCACAATGCCATTGATATGGATGGTGCATCCGGCAAGCTGCCGCTCGGGCATCGGAGCCAGTTCGAAAGGCGCGCCGCTGAGCCGGATGATCTCGCCCGATCCGGTGGCATCGATGACGGCGGCCGGGTGGAAAACGATGGCGCCATCCGGCGTGCGGATGTTGACGGACGTGATGTGCCCGCCGTCGCAGGCGAGCGATTCCACCGTGGCGGACTGGAGAACGGTGAGACCCGGTTCATCGCGGGCAAGGGATTCGCAAACCGCCCGGAGGTGCGCTGGTTCGAACGGCAATACCCAGACGCGGCCCATTTGCAGCGGGAGGCTGGAAGGGGAAAGGGCCGCCAGCCCGGTGACGATTTCGCGCGTCAGTCCGGGGTTGAGCGTCTCTTCCGGTTCGGCCGTGCCGTTCAGATAAAGGCCGCAGATGTGGCGGTGGAGGGCCACGACGCCAGCACCTCCAAGGAAATTGGTTTTCTCAACGAGCACAACGCGCATGCCGGCCCGCGCGGCAGCCACAGCGGCGGGGACCCCCGCCACTCCACCGCCTGCTACCAGGATGTCGCAGTTCATGTTCGGGAAGCGCTATAATTCCTCGCGAGCCCGGTGGATTCATCCGTGGAGAGAAGGCCTTCGAGGCTCGCGACCGTGACGTTGATGCGCCCTTCGAATTCGTTCAGAAAGATGCCAAGTCCTGGCGGCGTAGAGACGCGGGGGGTATGCAGCAGGTTGAGAATGCGATTGCCTAGAAACTCGCGGGCTTTGCAGGCGGTTTCTCCCAGGCAGGAAAACGCGAAGGTGCCAAAGTTCCCGGCGAACAGTCGCTGCGAAAGCGAGGCGAGCACGCCGACCGGGAGGATCCGCATGAGGAGCATCGTCTGCTCGAAGTCCCCTGGCAGCCCGTCTTTAATCTGCTCATACATCTGCCGCGTGATCGATTGCACGAGGGCTTCCATGGACTCGAAGTCGCGGCGCGGGATGACGAAATACAGGAAGGAGATGTGGTTGAAAAAGAGCGACTGGGAATCGGCGTCAGCGGCGCGGCGGTCGATGGACACCGGGATGAGGAAGTGGGCGGGAGTTTTCCCGCGCGCGGCAAACAACCTGTCCACAGACTGGACGGCCAGGGCGAGCAGGAAGGGCATTTTGACGAGGAAGCCTCCGAGGGCGAAAGCGGTTTCCGTGAGCCGCCGGCTCTGTTCCAGGTCGAGCATCTGGAAGTGGTGTTGAAAACCCGGGCGGCCTGCGGGAACCGGCAGCGCGGCCGGGCGGGCGGCAGCGCAGGCGCGGATCGCGCGGGTGACGTTGCGGCCGGACGAGAATTTGGCGGCCCAATTCGAGAGATACGGTTCGCGGACGGGGCGGGTGAGCGACGGCGGCGGAGAGGAGGTGTCTCCCGCAGCAAAGCCGGCGAGGCGATCGAGGAAGATCTCCGCGCCGCGCGCGTCGAAGAGTCGGTGGTCGAATGACATGCCGAGGCAGGATCGGTCCGGTCCGGCCCGGACAAGGCGGAAAACGACGTGGTCGCGATCTGTCAGGAACGGGGTGTTCAATGATCGGCAGAGAGCCGCGATGGCGGATTCCACATCCGATTCCGCCGGGAGGATCTCCACAGCGCAGCGCCCGGCCTTGCGGTCGACTTTCCAGAAAGGTGCAAGATTAAGCCAGTCCCGCGACGGCCGGCCCGAGAGAACCGGAAAGCAGGCAGCAAACGCGGGAGGAATTTGCCGCAGATGGGATTCGTCAACGACACCTTCAAGTTCGAGGAGGATTTGGGAGGTGTTGCCCGCCCCGGTCGCCCTCTTAGTCATGCAGTCGAGCACCCCGATGATCCAGTCCACTCCGGTCAGGTATCGCCGGTCGCGGCGGTAGGGGAGAGATATGGTCATCAGGCGGTTGTTTCCGGTTTTTCCCTTCCTTTCGCAAGGACAAACCCACGCGCTGATGGAAAAGCCCCGATTGCCTATGATGTCATGACCAACGACGAAGGCTCGCCCTGGTTGTGCGGGAAGCGGAAGTGAATCAGCATCCCGACCCGCGTGGCATTTTAAGGAGAGGGATTCCCAAAACGATATTCTTGTGACACGGTTCCGGTGACAAATGAAAGTGCTCCTGGTTCGACCGCAGGCCCAACTGCCGACATCCCGCTGGCTGCAATCGATGATTTTGCTCGAGCCCTATGCGCAGGAGTTGATTGCCTCCGCGGTGGAACCTCCCCACGAGGTGAGGATTTGTGATCTGGCCGTGGAGAAGGATCCGATGGCTGCCTACCGAAATGTCCTGAACGACTACAGGCCGGACCTGATCGGCTACGGTGGGTTTTCCTCGCAGTTTCGCGTCAACAAGGAACTGGCCGGGATCGCAAAGGAGACGTGCCCCGGCGTTCTGACCTGCATCGGCGGAGTCCACGCATCGAGCCTTCCGTCGGATTGCAAGCATCCCGAGTTGTTCGACATCGTGGTGCGTGGCGATGGCGTTTCGGCCCTGAAGGCTATCGTTGCCGCGCTCGACGCGCGCCAACCGCTGCCCGAGTCCCCTCACATCCTGCCGGTCGCTTCGCCCCGGTTCGATGCTTTGGCCGGGCTTCCGCCTCCGCCCCTGCATCCAGACGGCATCACTGCTCGTCCCCGCCGGGATCTGGTCGATGCCTCGAAATATTACTGCATCTGCTATGGCGAGCCGGGGCAGAAGGTGAAGACGCTCTTCCCGCAGATTGCCTGCGTGCGGACGAGCGCCGGCTGCCCGCATCGCTGCAGTTTCTGCGCGGTGCATTTCCTCGCGAACGGCAAATATTTGCAGCGCTCGGTGGAGGATGTGGTCGATGAGATCGCGTCCCGGCCCCAGGAGTATATTTATTTTGTTGATGACGAGACGTTCATCAATACCGCGAGAATGCGCGAGATGGCCGAGATGCTCATCCGGAGGGGAGTCCGGAAAAAATACCTGTCCTGGGCGAGAAGCGACACGATCTGCAGCCACCCCGAGCTGTTCGAGCTGTGGAAGCGGGCGGGGCTGGAGTTCGTGTATGTCGGGTTCGAGTCTCTGGAGGAATCCAACCTCGGGGAATACAACAAAAAAGCGACCCCGTCGCTGAACCGCCAGGCCCGCGAAATCCTGCGCGGGCTGAACCTCAACGTACACGCCGCCCTGATGGTTAATCCCAATTTCGAGGAGAAGGATTTCGAGACAGTTCAGAAAGCCATCGAGGAGCTGGCTCCGGCAGAGTTCGCCTTCACGGTTCTCTCCCCGCCGCCGGGGACCGCGGCATTCACCGAAAGCCGGAAGACATTCATCTGTGCCGATCCCTGCTATTATTACGATTGCCTGCACACGATCCTCCCGACCAAATTGCCCCTGAAGAAATTCTACAAAAACTTCGCGATCCTCTACGCTCTCGGCGCCAGACAGATTCCCTCCAAGGTAAACAAGGTGAAATCGCCAGCGAAAGATGTGGCCCGCTTCATGCTTGGCGGAATGCGGTTGGGCTGGCACCTCCTGCGGCTCCACCGCGATTACGACCGGAAGTATTGGTAAGCGCCATCGAACCCGGCCCCCGTGTGGCGTTTGTCAGGTAATTGCTAACAATTCCATCATCCGGCATGTGCCGCTTCGTGATCGGATGCGCATTCGAGGTGGGTAGTCACAAAGGCCCGGGGCTGCAGGGATTCCTCAATCTCGCGCTCGATTTCCGTTGCGATGCGATGCGCGTGCTGGAGGGTTTCGCCATCCTGAAACAGGAGATGAAACTCCACGCTCTGGGCGTCACCAGTGTTCCGATGACGGAGGTCGTGGTAGCCGAGTCCGCGCGCTTTGGTCTCGCGGTCGAGAATTCCGACCAATATCTTGTGGGCTTCCGGGTCAGCCTCGTCCATCAGGCCGGAAAACGCGGATTTCACGAGCCCTCCGCCCGACCAGAGGATATTGCAGGCCATGAGAATGCCGAGGATCGGATCGAACGGGAGCCACCCGGTCGTCAGGACAAGAAGCAGGCCGACCAGCACGGCGATGCTCGTCCAGCAATCGGTGAGCACATGTTTGCCATTGGCTTCCAGAATGCGGGAATTCCTGCGGCGGCCAAGCCACACGAGATAGGCTCCCAGCCCGCCGTTGATGACCACTGCGGCCGCAGTGAGAATCGAGCCGGCTCCCAGGTTCGAGAGCTCGAGGCCGGCGAGCCATTTGTGAATCGATTCGTAAATGATGTAAACGGCTGCCAGGATGATCATCGCCCCCTCGAAGCCGACCGAGAAAAAGGAAATTTTCGAATGCCCGTAGTGGTGGTCGCGGTCCGGCGGACGAAACGACAGACGCAGGCTGAAAGAGGCGAAGATGACCGCGGCAACATGGACCACCGATTCGGCGGCGTCGCTTAAAATCGCAGAGGATCCGGTGAGCAGGTAGGCTCCCATCTTGAGCACGAACATCAACAGGCCGACGACGAGCGAGAGGTTCATCGCAAACACGAGCGTCTTGCGGTCGGATTCGGAGTTCGCGTTCATGTTCGCTTCAGCGAGTAGCAGAGGCAGTCGTGGACCGTGCGGTCCGGTTTGTAGTGGGAGGAGGATCTGAGGACAACGTGCAGATCCCCGTGGGTGAACGTGCCATCCTTGAGAAGTTTGGCCGGCAGGTCTTCCTGCTTTTCGAGGGCCTCAACGAGGGAATCGTTCTGGCTGAGAACAAAGAAGCGGGCGGGGGGCAGGGAGACGATGCTCAGCGGAGTCAACGCACCGAGGAGACCGTCCAGCAGGACAGGAGCCCCTGCATCTTCAGACTGCGCGTGGCGGGTCTCTAGCCGGATCATGCGGGCCCGCGCGTCCGGGGCCGTCGATTCCACAGCCATACTCACGGCATCGAGCAGCCGGTGGCGCGCTTTGGCGAGGTCAGTGAGGGCCTCCAGGTTTTGCAGGGCGGGGAGGGTGGTGATCGCTTTCGCCAGCGAAGAAATTTCCTTCAGGTAGGAGTTTTTCTGCGACTCGGGGACAAAATACATCACGATAAAGCGGACCGGGATTCCGTCCGGCGCGCCGTAGTCGATGCCGTCCGGGCTCCATCCGACCGCGCAGACGACCTCTCCGTCGCCGGAAAACCGGGCGTGCGGGCAGGCCCAGCCTTTGCCGATTCCGGTGTTGAACGACTGTTCCCTGGAAAGGACTCTTTCCGCGATGCCCTCGTCGCCGAAATGGATGTCGGGGATCGCTTCGAGGAGTGCGGCCAAATACTCCAGCGCCATGGTCTTGTCGTTGTCGGGCAGTTCGATGAGACGGCCGTCGTTCAAGGCGTGGAGGAGGCTTTTCATATCAGTCGATGCCGTGATTCTTGTGGAAGTTGACCTTCACAAAATGGGTGAGGATCGAGTAGCAGACAAGGAAAAGGATAATCCACAGCCAGTAAATGCCAGGCAGCGGGACGAGCCCGAGGTAATTCGCGAACGGGCTGTAAGGCAGCCAGGCTCCGATGCCCATCACGACGGCTGTCGTGAGAAGGAGGAACGGGCTGGCGATGCTCTGGAGGAACGGGATTTTTCTCGTGCGGATGATGTGGACGATCAGCGTCTGCGTGAGGATTGACTCGACGAACCAGCCGGTGTGGAAGAGGTGTTCGAAGTAGTCCTTCGGGCTCAGTTGCGGGAAGTGGGCCGCAAGGAAATCGACTGTCTCCCGAGGGATGTTCTGAGGGGAGTTGAAGAGGATACAGTTGAAAAAGTAGAGCATCAGGAAATACGTGGCGTAGTCAAAGATCGAACTGATTGGGCCGATCTGGACCATGAAGCGCTGGATGTTGCCGATGTTCCATTTCCGGGGGGTGAGGAGATATTCTGGATCGACGTGGTCGGAGGGGATCCCGACCTGCGAGGCATCGTAAAGCAGGTTGTTGACGAGCACCTGGATCGGGGCCATCGGGAGGAACGGCAGGAAATAGCTCCCGCCCACGACGCTGAACATGTTGCCGAAATTCGAGCTGGCACCCATGCGGATGTATTTGATGATGTTCCCGAAGACCTTCCGGCCTTCGATGATCCCGTCCTCCAGAACCATGAGGCTTTTCTCCAGGAGGATGATATCCGCGGATTCTTTGGCGACATCCACGGCGGTATCGACGGAAATCCCGACATCGGAGACGCGCATCGAGGGGGCGTCGTTGATGCCGTCGCCCATGTAGCCGACCACGTGGCCACGTTTCTGGAGCGCGAGGATGATGCTCTCTTTCTGCGCCGGCGTGAGGCGGGCGAAGACATTGTTTTTTTCCGCGAGGTCTCCGAGCTCGTCCTCGCTCAGGCCGACCAGATGGTCGCCGGAGATGACTTCTCCGAATTCCAGATCCACGTCCTTGCAGATTTTTTTCGTCACGAGCGCGTTGTCTCCCGTAAGGATTTTTGTGGCCACGCCGTATTGCTTGAGGGAAGCGATCGCCTTGGCTGCGGATTCTTTCGGTGGGTCGAGGAACGCGATGTAGCCGAGAAGGATGAGGTCGCTTTCGTCCGCGACGGAGAAGACCTGTTTGGTCTGCGGGAATTCCCGGTAGGCGATGCCGAGGACCCGGTAGCCGTCCCGGCTGAGCTCCTCGTATTCCTCGAGAAGGTCGTTTTTGATCAGGTCGATCATGAAGTGGATCTCGTCATCAACCTGATAGTGCGTGCAAACCTTGTAGATATCCTCGACGGCCCCCTTGCAGATCAGCACGTGGTCGCTCTCGTAATCGACCACGACCGACATGCGCTTGCGCTGGAAATCGAACGGGATCTCGTCGACTTTCCGGCAGTCCCTGTCCACATCCAGATCCGAGTGCGAGAGGACCGACCGGTCGAGCAGGTTCCGCAGCCCGGTCTGGTAGTAGCTGTTCATGTAGGCATACCGCAGCACGTCATCGCTCTCGCGGTTCGTGACGTCCACGTGCTTTTCGAGGATGACGCGGTCCTGGGTGAGCGTGCCGGTTTTGTCCGTGCATAGGATGTCGATGGCGCCGAAGTTTTGGATCGAGTTGAGCCGCTTGACGATGACCTTCTTTTTCGACATGGCCATCGCGCCCTTGGACAAATTCACCGCCACGATCATCGGCAGCATCTCCGGGGTCAGGCCGACGGCGACCGAAAGACCAAAGAGAAGCGCTTCCACCCAGTTGCCTTTGGTGATGCCGACAATGAGAAAAACGACGCTCACCATGACGACCATGAAGCGGATCATCAGCCACGTGAAGCCGGCGATCCCGCGGTCGAAGCTCGTCTGCACACGTCCGCCGGAGAGCTTTTCGGAGATCGAGCCGAAGTGCGTCCGAATCCCGGTATTCACCACGACGCCGCGCGCGGAACCGCTCAGCACGTTGCTCCCCTGGAAGCAGGCGTTGGGAAGCTCGATGACTCCCCGTCCTGCCATGCTCGCGGGCTCCGCACTTTTTTCCACCGGCATCGAT